>WNGA01013229.1_pt1 | contig 11667 bp, 14 predicted proteins | sample 5400061 | NCBI WGS metagenome assembly WNGA01 (sample SAMN13153366, study PRJNA577476) | soil metagenome | isolation source: 100 cm soil or saprolite under grassland replicate 2 | place: USA:California | collected 2016-06-15
CACCGCGCTCGCCGCGGCCGCACCGATGGCCGCCGAGAGTCGACTGGCCGAGCCACATGACTTTTCTGAGCCATTCGGGGCAAGTCATTCGATCCTGCTGTCGATCGTGCTCGCTGGTCTTGGAATGACGGCCGTCCGCCAGCTTATCGCCGTGAACGCTGACCTGCACGCCACCAGGGCCGAGCTGGCGGACCTGGCAGTAGCCGGAGAACGCGAGCGGCTCGCGCGTGAGCTGCACGACCTACTTGGCCGGACGCTATCGCTGATTGCGGTGAAGGCCGAGTTGGCGAGCCGCCTGAGCGCCAAAGCCGACCCATCCGCTGAGGCAGAGTTGCAAGACGTCCAGCGCCTCGCTCGGCAGCAGTGCGCGACGTGCGCGAGGCCGTCACTAGCACACACGCGCCAAGCATCGACGCTGAGCTGGTCGCGGCCGACACAGCCCTGCGGATGGCTGGGATCGAAACCATCGTCGAGAACACCAGCGCGAGCATTGATCCTGCGCACGAGACGACGATCGCCTGGGCGCTGCGCGAGGCGGTGACGAACGTGGTCAAACACAGTGGGGCGCACACCTGCCGCATCTCGCTACACGCGGCCGATGGCATCACCATGCTCGTCGTAGACGATGACGGTCTCGGAACGGCTGGTTCAATGAACGGGCGGCTGTCGTCATGACAGGCATGGTCGTAAGGATGGACAGGCAGCTTGAATCCGCCGTGAGAGGACCTTAAGAAAAGGATGAGAATCCGTTACGAACTTCGGGCGCGATCTCCGCGTTACCGTCGACGCTCGGGAACCGCAGCTCGAACAGCGCACCACCGCCGGCGGCGGTCGCCGCCGTGATGGTGCCGCCATGGCTGTCGGCGACCTGCTTCACGATGGCCAGACCGAGGCCCGAGCCGGGCGTCGTGCGTGCTCGAGGCGAACGGTAGAACCGGTCGAACACGTGCGGCAGGTCGGTCGGGTCGAGGCCGGGCCCATGATCTCGCACGGTTACCGCGCCCGCGCCGACCGCGATCTCAACTTCCGCGCCGGGCGGGCTCCACTTGGCGGCGTTGTCCACCAGGTTCGAGACCGCCCGCGAGACCCGTCCCGGAGCTCCCCGGATCGGGCTCGAGGCGCTTTCGACCCGGAACGCGACCGACATCGCCGCGCGCCAGCTCTACAAGGTCGCCGACGAGGGTCGTGAGTTCTTCGATCTGCGCGACGGTTTCGCGGATGAGCGTCGCCCGGTCGTCGGGCGCCAACTCATGAATGCGGGTGAGCACCTCCACGTTGGTCCGCACGGTTGCCAGCGGCGTGCGCAGCTCGTGTGATGCGTCGGCCACGAGCTGTCGTTGCCGGGCCAGCGATTCGCTCAGCGCGTCGAGCATCGTGTTGAAGCTGGCCGCGAGACGGCCGAGCTCGTCGCCGCTCGCGACGGCGATGTGATGGGAGAGCTCGCCTGTTCGGGCTACCGTGTCGGCTGCCTGGGCCACGCGGCGCACCGGTGCGACAGCTGCGGCGGCAACAAGACGGCCGAACACCGCCGCGAGGCCAACGGCGGCGAGGGAGATGGCGGCGAGCGTCCACACCAGTTGGCGCAGCACCTGTTCGACCTCCGCCAGCGAGCGGCCCACTTGAAGCACCGTTCCCGGTCCTGCCAATGTGACGTAGACCCGCACGGGTGTGCCGTCGACGTCAGCATTGAAGAAAATCTCCTCGCGCTCGCCGCGCGCCACGGCGAGCACCTCCGGCGTGACGGGAAGCGGGCGTTCGTCGAATGTGGCGATGATTCCGCCGTCGCGGTCGACTACCTGGAAGAAGGTGTCCTGCACCAGCGGCACATGCCGCCAGATGTTCGACAGGTCGGACGGAAACGCTTGTTGCCCCAGCTGCTGGCGGTGGCTGAGCGATTCGTCGATCTGCTCATGCAAGATGGTCCAAACAACCACGTATACGGCAATTGACACCGCGACCACCGCGAACAGCACGGCGAGGCCGGCGGCTAGCGTCACCCGCGTTCGTAGCGTCATGGGCTGCGCAGCACGAACCCCACGCCCCGCACGGTGTGGATCAGGCGCGGCTCGCCATCCGCCTCCGTCTTGCGGCGCAGGTAACCAACGTACACGTCGAGCGTGTTCGACCCGTACGACTCGTCGAACCCCCACGCGCGCTCGTGGATCGCCTCGCGAGTCAACACGATCCCCGCGTTGCGCATCAGCAGCTCCAGCAAGGTGAACTCGGTGCGCGTCAGCTCCAGAACGCGGTCGCCGCGCGCCACCTGCCGAGTCCGGGGATTGAGCTCGAGATCGTCGACGTGCAGGGAGCCATCGTGCTCGGGCGAGCTCCGCCTCAGTAGCGCCCGAACGCGGGCCCGCAGCTCCTCGAGGGCAAACGGCTTGGTCAGGTAATCGTCTGCCCCCGCGTCCAGGCCGACCACCCGGTCGGCGACCGCGTCGCGGGCCGTCAGCATCAGCACCGGTGTCCGGTCACCGCTCTCGCGCAGCCTGCGGCACACCGTGATGCCGTCTAGACCAGGCATGAGCACGTCCAGCACCACCAGGTCCGCGCCCAGGCGGCCAAGGTGTGCGAGCCCTTCATCGCCGTCACTGGCGAGGGCGACATCGTAGCCCTCGAGCCGCAGCGCCCGCCCCACCGCGTTGCGAAGCGCTTCGTCGTCGTCCACCACGACTATCCGGGCCGGCACTTGTCGCTACACCCTCCACGACCAGATTCAACAGCGCGCGCGTGAGCCGAAGCTAAGAGAAGCATGAGAGCACTATGAGAACGAGGCACGAGGGCCATCGCGCGCGATCGGCGGCATGCTGTTTGCCGCACCGGCATGCAGATGCGATTTTCATGGCCCCCCGTCGCGGCGCTGGCCGCAAGCAGCCTGCTCGGGCTGGCGACGCTGCTGCTGGCGGGACCTTGCACGACGGGCGATGCGCCGCGGACTGCAGCCGCATTTGCCCAGGACGGCATTGAGCTGCCGCCAAATGGGTCCATCACGGCGCTGCCGCTTCACGTGCTTGCGCACGTCGGGCGGCCCGGCGAGCGAGTGCAGGCCGTCTTGCGCTGGCCGAACGGCATCGCCCTGACACGTTCATTCAGTCTCCTCCGCGGCCCAGATGGCCAGGGGCTGCTGATTGCCAATCTCGACTGGGACGAGGGGACGCGGCCTGCGCTACCCGCGATGGAAGTGGCCACACTCGAGTTGGTGAACGAGGCGGGAACCCTACTCGGCCAGCGCGAAGTCAGTGTCATGGGACCGGATAATTCCCAGGCGCGTGCGGTGATGCTGTATTTCGTGGACGGCGACACGGTGGCGCCGGTGGAGCGCCGTATCCCGCTCACGTTGCGAATCGCGACGGCGACGGTGGACGAGCTGCTGTGGGGGCCTGGCCCCGGCGACCCGCCGAACTTGATCACGGCCCTTCCGACGCCAGAGGACGTCCTCAGCTACGGCGGCCGAAACGCCAACTGGGGCGCTCGCGTCGAGCTCCGAGGCATCAAGATTGTGGACAGTGTGGCGACAGTGGACTTCTCCCGTGAGCTGGGCGCCTATGGCGGGGGCTCGTTTCGGGTTGGCATGATCGACCAACAGATCACCCGCACCCTCGAGCAATTCCCTGGCGTGCGGCAAGTACGCATTGCGATCGAGGGCGAGACAGGCGGCGTGCTCGAGCCGTAGCCGAGCAGCGGGTGCGCGAGATGCGCCCGATCACGGAGGCAGCGATCCTGGTTGCGGTCTTCGGCGTGGCGGCGCTTGGGCTCCTGTTGGCGTGGGTTTCAGCGCGAGCACGTAGCGGAGCCACGGCGGAGCTTCACCAGTACGGACCTCAGCGAGCCCGGCCTGCGCCGCCAGGGATTCGAGGTCAGGCACCTGACGCGCCATGCGATCGAAGCCGTGAATGCGCGCGAGCAGGCGCCAGCCGAGGCCCTGGCGGGGTACCTGAGCTTCGGCGAGGAGAAGCCGGCCGCCGGGGCCGAGCACGCGCCCCATCTCGCTCAATGCGGTCACCCGCAGATCCGCAGGCAAGTGGTGCAGCACCAGGCTGGATACCACCACGTCGAAATGCGCGGGAGGGAAATCAAGCGCTTCGGCTGTGCCGACTCGGAACTGGGCGTTGCTGGCCCGGCCAGCCTTGCGGCTGGCGTGGGCCACCATCTCCGCGGCGGGATCAATACCGATCACCAGGCCGCCTGGTCCAACCGCCTGTGCGAGCAGCCGCGCAAAGTAGCCCGTGCCACAGCCGACATCCAGGACTCGCTGGCCGGACTGGACGCCAGCGGCGGCGACCAGGGCCTGAAACGTGGCGCGCCGTCGGCCGAAGAAAAAGACATTGGCGAAGGCGTCGTAGAGACGCGGCGAGCCGAATAGGTGACCGTGTGTGCTGGCAGACGGCGACGAGGCGTGAAAGCGATGAGCGAGTGGCGTGCGCACGCTGTGGTCCTGTTGTCAAGGGTTTTGGCCAGGTCCGACGAGGATCCCGACCTCGGTGAGTAATTGACGGGCGCCGTCCAGCCTGTCGAACTGGCGCACGTCGAGACCTGGAACGATCAACTCGAGGGCTGTGGGCATGCCGTTGGGCGGCGCGACGTCCAGGGCCACGGGGATTTCGAAGGCGTCTCTGGCGTAGGCTTCCTGAGCTGTCCGTGACAGCATGAAATCGACAAAGGCGTTGGCCTCGGCTTCTTTGTCAGTGCCCTTGATGATGCCGACGCCGGCTACGTTGAGCAGACCCCCTGGATCACCGACGTAGAACTTGGCGGCGACGTTCGTGGCATCGCCGTCAGCCTGCAAGTTGTACAGATAGTAGTGGCTCCCGAAGCCGACCTGGACGAGCTGGCCCGCGGCCACAGCTTTGACGATCGGGTCGGCGCCCGCGAACGCCACAGGCGCATTGGCCTGCATGCCCACAAGCCAGCGCCGCGCTTCATCCTCGCCTTTGAGCAGGCGCACTGCCGTGACCACGTCCTGCACCGAACGACTGGTCGGGTCCCAGCCGATGCGACCACGCCATGCGGGATCAGCGAAACCCAGAATCGAGTCGGGCAGGTCGTCTTGCCGGAGCTGGTCGGTGTTGTAGAAGACGACGTGTGCGCGGCCGATGGTCCCCACCCACGTGCCGTCGGGCGAGCGGTACGCCTCAGGTACGCGGCTGAGCTGCGCATCACTTAGCCGGGCAAGTCGTCCGGCGGCACTGAGCGCGCCGAGCGCGTCGCTAACCGGTTCGTAGAACACGTCGGCGGGCGTGTTGTCGCCGTCCGCGATGACCTGCTCGGCTAGTTTGATCGGGTCTCCCCAGCGGGCCCGAATCCTGATCCCGGTCGTTTGTTCGAACTGCTTGAACAGTGGTTCGGCGACGTCCCGGTCGCGCGAGTAGACGGTCAGCGTGTTGTCCGCACTGCGGGTAGAGGCAGGCTGAGCGGCGGGGATGCGCTCGGGTGTAGCGGTGCCGCTGCAGCCCACGATGAGCGCGACCATCGCGGCCGCGAGGACCAGCAGCTTGATAAATGGGCGCAGTCGGATCTTCATTACAGGTAGGCGAGGGCTTCGCGAACGGTGATGCGTGAAGCGCGAGTGGCCGCCGCTTCGGTGGCGAGCACAGCACCGAGGATGACCAGCGCGGTCCAGATCGCAGCGGCGAGGATGGAGAGCCGGAACGGCAGCGGTGCGGAGAAGAACAGATTGCCAAGCAGGGCGCCCATGGCTGCGATCAGCCCAAGAGCAGAGATCACTGCCAGCACGCAACTGGCGAGGGCGATGAAGATGCCCTCGGCGGTGACGATGCCGCGCACACGCTCGGGCCGTGCCCCGATGGCGTGCATGACCCCGAACTCTCGGGTCCGATCGAGGATGTTGGCGCCCATCGTGGATGCCAGACCGATACAGCCGATTGCGCCCATGGGCAGCGCCGTCGCCAGAAGAATCACCAGGATCGGCTCGAGGTGTCCGGCGGTCGAGGCTTCTCTGAGGCCGACCGATTCCGATGACTGCACCTCGACGCCCGCGCCGGTGAGTTGCTCGTCAACGATCCTGGCGATCGCTGCGCGGCTCTGCTCATCATGGCTGGCGGTGGCAATGCGAAGCGTGTTCGACCACAGCGGCTGGCCCAGGGCTTCGGCGAGGCCTTCGGCCGTCACGTACGCGCCGCCGGCGTCGCCGCGTTCCTCGGCGATACCGACGACGCGCCAGTTCACAGAGTCTCCATTTATCACCAGTGCGATGGTGTCGCCGGCATGGACGTCGAGGTCGGTGTTGGCCAGGCTGACCTGGCTGAGCACGATGGCGCCTGGCTCACGCGGCTCGAGCCAGCGACCTTCCCGCAGTTTGGGGAGCACCAGCATCGTCGTGTCGGCTGGGACGGCCGTGACAAAGACGCCGCCATGGCTCTGGTCGGGATAGGTGCGCGTGAAGGGGATCTGTCCCGGCCCGCCGATGCCGGCCGACACTATGGTCCACCCCTCGACTCGGCATACCCCCGGTACCGATTCGAGCAATGAGGCAAGCGGCGCCACTGACGCCGAGTTTGCCAGCCTGACGTTGACATCCCAGCGGAGCCGATCGGAGGCCTCCTCGCCGACTGCCGCGAGGCCGTCGCGCGCGGACATGGCGGCGACGAATACCGTGCCGGCGCTGGCGAGCAACCCAACCGAGAGTACGAAGCGGGCGGGACGACGGACTGTGTTGCGCAGCGCCATGATCAGCCCGCGGTCGAGCCAGCGAATGCTACCCAGGCGGACCAGGAAGCCGGCTACCACGCTCGTCGATGGAACTCCGTGATAATCGATCGCCGCTCGCACGGTGGTGCGGCTGGTTCTGAGCAGCGGTAGCAGGGCCATCAACGGCGGCAAACCGAGGCCGACGGCCAGCACCGCAAGGTAGGTCCACCACGCAGCGGCAACGCTCGCGGGCTGGATTCCCAGGAAGGCGAGGACATTGGGCGCAAAGGCGCGGCTGAGCAGAATTCCTGGCGCAAGTGCAAGGAACGTGGCCGCCGTGGATACCAGCAGCGTCATCAAAAGGTACAGGCGGGCAATGTCACCGGATCGCGCACCAATGGCCTTCATGATCCCGATCTGAGGGATCTGCTGTGTGAACAGGCCATTGAGCATGTTCGCGACCAGGATCGTGCTGAACAGCAGGGCGGCCCCGGCGCCGACGAGCAGCGCACTGAGGAGCGCATCGGCCTGGCCCTGGTGGGGGTGTGCATACGGTTTCGGAACCTGGATCTCGCGGATTGCCAGACCGTTTTCGCGCTGCAGCCAGTCGGCCACCTCGCTGGCGACCGCCACGATGGCAGCGCGATTACGACTCGGGACTGCCTGGCCCGGCTCGGAGACCTGGATCTTCAACTGATCAATCACGTCCGGTTCTCCAAGCGCGGCGAGCGACGCCGTGGTCACGTAGCCCTGGGCCGTCTGCTGCTGCGGCGCCGGGGCGAGGCTCGGGTCATACACGGTCCCCGCCACGCGCAGTCGCGCAGGCTTGCCATCCGGTGTCTCGACGGTCACCGTGTCGCCGAGCGCCACTTGCAGCAAGCCGAGCGAGTCGCGTCTGATGAAGACTTCCCCAGCGGCCGGTGGCCAATTGCCCTGCTGCAGGTCTGGATAGAACCTCGCCAGACGCAGCGGGTCGTTCGGGGCGGCGACGAATAGCTGTAGTGGGACGGGCAGCACACGGCCGTCGACCTCTACCTCGCTGGTGAACTGGGCGCGCCCCGTTGCTCCGATAACGCCGGGCCGGGTGCGTGCCTCGGCCGCGATCGCTATAGCTTCGTCGGCATCGATCGCAGGAAACAATCGGATGGTGGCCGAGGCTGGCTCGGTGCTCAGGTACGCCTGTTCCGTCTCGCGGCCGATCACACTCCAGGCATAGAGCACCGCGCTGAACGCCGTCAGGCTGACCGCGATCGCGATCACCATCAGCAGCAACCGCGGCCAGGTCGCCCGTAGATCACGCCACAACTTGACCGCCAGCAGGCCGGTCATACCGACACCCCCGTCCGAGCGCGCTCGTCGGCGGTCACGCGTCCGTCTTGCAGCGTCACCTGCCGACTGGCAATCGAGCGGAGGTCGGTTTCGTGGCTGACCACGACAATCGTCCGCCCTTCAGCGTTCAGGTCCGCGAACAAGTCCAGGACGGCGCTCGCCGTGACCGAATCGAGGTTGCCGGTCGGCTCGTCCGCGAGCAACAGGGGTGGATCGTTAGCGAGCGCACGAGCAATCGCAGCGCGTTGCTGCTGGCCGCCCGATAGCGTGGCCGGCAGTTTGTCGGCCTGGTTTGCGATGCCAACGCGTTCCAAGAGGTCGAGTGCGCGAACGCGGCGTTCGTCCAGCGGGACCTTGTCCGCAAAGTCCATAGGGAGCAGCACGTTTTCGAGCACGGTCAACGTCGGCAGCAACTGGAAGAATTGGAACACGAGGCCGATGTTGCGGCCCCGCCAGACGGCCAAGCCGGATTCGGACAAGGACCGAAGATCGGCGCCCGCGACGTTCACGGTCCCCGAAGTCGGCCGGTCGATGCCGGCCAAGACGTTGAGCAACGTCGTCTTGCCACTGCCTGAGCGTCCTACGACAGCGACGAACTCGCCAGGCTCGATTTCGAGGCTGAGGTGGTCGATAGCAGTGAATCCGCCAGCCGCCAGCGGATACGTCTTAACGACGTCGCTGATGTGGATGATGGGTCCGAGCGTCATCCGTGGACCAGGCGGGGAGTGTGGCCACCGCCGAGCAGCAGCATCGTGAGCACAAGCAGCACCAGGATGGCCACGACGATCGCGGACAGCTTCACCCAGCGCGGAACACCGCCGGGCTTGGGCTCAGAGTTGGAGTACGCGGGCAGATCAGGCATGGCAGCGTGCACCCTCTTCGCGATTGGTGTCTGCGTGCATGTGTCGCAGTTTACGAGACACTCTGTATCGTGTCAATCCGGATTGTTGCCAGGCGACCACGGCGTATACTACGCGCGTGCCAAGGCTGTGGACCCAGACCATCGAAGCGCACCGCGCGACTGTGCGCGAGGCGATCCTCGAGACCACCGCGGCCCTGGTGACTCAGCACGGGCTGGCGTCGGTGACTATGTCGCAGATCGCCGAGGAGACCGGCATCGGCCGGGCGACGCTGTACAAGTACTTCCCCGACGTCGAAGCGATCTTGATCGCTTGGCTCCAGCGTCACATTAGCCACCACTTCGCGCATCTCGTCGACGTTCGCGACCACGCTGGTGACGCAGGCGAGCGACTCGAAGCGGTGCTCGAGGCGTACGCGCTGATCACCTTCGAGCGACGCCACGCTACCGAGCTCGCGGCCGTGATCCATCGAGGTGAGCACATCGATCGCGCCGAGCAGCAGCTCAAGGACTTATTCCGGGACCTGCTGATCGATGGCGCACAGGCTGGCGTCGTGCGAGACGACGTCGCCGCCGATGAGCTTGCGAGCTACTGCCTGCACGCACTCGCGGCAGCCGGCAGCGTGCCGTCCAAAGCCGCGGTGCGCCGCCTGGTCACGGTCGTGCTGGCTGGGTTACAGCACGAGAGTGCCGTCGCCGCCACAGCCACATCCCGAGCACCTGGCCAAGAAGAACCGCCAGCACGGTGAAGATGAGGGCGAGCGTGAGGGGCGAATTCATCCGAAGCAGTGCACCGTAAAAGAACGCGTGCAACACGACCATGGCGAATAACGCGTAAGTCAGACGTTGGAGGCTCTTCCAACGCCGTGCTTTGAGCTCGCTGATCGATCGGTCGGAGGAAATAGCGAGCAGTCCGACCACGAGGACCAGCGCTGCGAGGCCGGTCCAGTTGCCCAGGCCGAAACTATTCGTCAATAGTCTGCCGTTAGCAACAAAGAAGTCGATGAAGCTGAAGAAACCGCCACTGCCGTGGATCTGGAACCCGAGAACCGTGTGGACGATGCTGGCGAAAGCCGTCCATGCACCGAGGTCACGGCGCAGGTAGCTGGAAACAGGATTCCGCCTGCGCAGCAGGAGATTGAGCGGTCCGATGAGGAGCGTAGTGGCCAGCAGCGCCAGTGCTACGTAACCGGTCGCAGCGACGAACTGGGCCATCGATAGGCGACCACCGCTAAACGGAGATAGTCCAGTAAACAGGACAATCACAACCGCACTCGACACCCCCAGAGGCACATGGTGTGAGAGGAAGCGACGGCGCGAGTCGCCGCCGCGGCCGGCCGTGCCGTTCGCCTGATTCGATGTTCGTTTGGCAGGGCTCAACATCGGGCCCGGCTTCAATGCGATTGGTGAATTCGCCATCCCGATTACCTCGCCTCGGGCGTGCCTATGGCGGCGCCATGGCCGCCACTGCTGCCCGGATGATCCATCCGCGGCATTACGTCGCTAGCGCCGTGTTCACCGCTCGTGTGATCCATCATCTGCGTCATGTCTCCCGAGCCGTGGTCGGGCCCGCGACCACCCACGCCAGCTGCGGTCAACAAGTTCGTGCTGATCAGCACCGCGACCAAGACCAGAGCAATAATCGCAGGCACCCTCAGCCACACAGGTACGCTGCTCGTGAATCTGCGCATGTAGCAATCACACACGTTCGGCTGTTAGAGCAGCGTTAGGGCTATCCCTAACAACGGGCTAACACGTTGATCAGCAAGGATGGAGGGGTGCGTGTACTGGTAGTCGAGGACGAACGGCTCCTCGCGGACACCATCGCGGAAGGGCTGCGCCGTCAGGCAATGGCAGTGGACGTGGCTTACGACGGTGATGCGGCGTTAGAGCGGCTGGCGGTCAACGACTACGACGTCGTGGTGCTCGACCGAGACCTGCCGGTCGTGTCTGGCGACGAAGTCTGCTCGAGCCTTATCGAATCCGGGGTCGAAACTCGGATCCTGATGCTCACCGCCGCGACCGCGGTCAACCAGCGGGTCACCGGGCTTGGGCTCGGGGCAGATGACTACCTCACCAAGCCATTCGCGTTCGCCGAGCTGGTCGCCCGCATTCAAGCGCTGGCCAGGCGAGCACGACCGCCTGCGCCACCGGTCCTGGAGCGTGATGGCATTCGCCTGGTCCAGCATCGCCGCGGCATCACGCGAGATGGCCATCCAGTCGCGTTGTCCCGCAAGGAATTCGGGGTGCTGGCCGAGCTCCTGAGAGCCGAGGGCGGCGTGGTCTCGGCCGAGCAGCTGCTGGAGAAAGTATGGGACGAACACACCGACCCCTTCACTGGCGTCATCCGCTTCACGATCATGATGGTGCGCCGCAAACTCGGTGAGCCGCCGGTCATCGAGACCGTTCCGGGTGTTGGGTACCGCATCCCATGACCACCCCGCGCCGCGGCTGGCGTTCCACAATCCGGGTCAGGCTTACGATGCTCTACGCCGTGGCGTTCTTCCTCGCCGGGGCAATGCTGGTCGCGCTCATGTACGTGTTCTTGGGGCAGGCTTTGGAACGTCAGCTAACCACGCGCGTGGGCATCACCCAACACGTACCGGAGTCGACCGCCACCGAACCGGCCGCGCAGCAGCGTGCTCATGAGGTCCAGCCGGAGCTGCGCGCGCAATTCGAGCGAGATCGAGACGACACCCTCAACACCATGCTCATCGCCTCACTCGTCGCGCTTGGTGTCGTCGGCGTCCTCGCCGGTGGATTCGGATGGCTCCTCGCCGGCCGAGCGTTACAGCCGCTGCAGCAGATCACCGCGACTGCACGCCGGGTCG
>WNGA01011307.1_pt1 | contig 11666 bp, 10 predicted proteins | sample 5400061 | NCBI WGS metagenome assembly WNGA01 (sample SAMN13153366, study PRJNA577476) | soil metagenome | isolation source: 100 cm soil or saprolite under grassland replicate 2 | place: USA:California | collected 2016-06-15
GATGTTCACCCGCTCGACACCGTAGTCAACCGTCGGGTAGTACTCGTCGCGCACGGGCCGCGTCACGTCGACGATCACCCCGCCGACGCCGTTGACGACCCGGTTGAAGGCCTCGAAGTTCACGAGCGCGTATGAATGGATCTTGATCCCGAGCAGGTCGCTCGTGAGTCTGCGTACGAGGTCGGGGCCGCCGAACGCGAACGCCCCGTTGATCTTTCCCTGGAAGGTGCCCGGCTTGTTGATGTAGACATCGCGCGGGATCGAGAGCATCGCCGCGGTCTCGTTCAGGGGATCGAGCGACACGACGATCATCGTGTCGGTGTTCTCGGTCGCGCGGTCGCCGTCGCGCGTGTCGATCCCAAGGACGAGCACGTTCAAGCGATCGTTCCCCGTCCAGACCGGCGCCGGCTCCTGGCCCACGGGCGTGGGCGCGGCCTGCGGACGAGCGATCGGCGCGAACATGCTTGCGAAGAACGACGCCCACGGCGCCGACTCGCGGTAGATCGTGCCGTACGTGACGATGAGCGTCGTCGTCACGAGCGCGAGCACCGCGTAGTCGATGACGTGGCGGCCGCGGATCCGTCCCATGCGGCCCGCGAACGCGTCGACGACGACGTAGACGTGGTAGACGAGCGCGGTCGCGATCACCAGCAAGGTCACGTACGTCGCGTTGCGCAGCACCCACGCGGTGAGCGGATCCGCGTTCACGACGAACGCACCCGCAAGTACGAACGCGAAGATCGGCAGGAGCAGCATGAGCGCGGCCTTGACCCACCGATTCTGATAGGCCTGACCGAGGCCCGGAAGGAGAGCTGAGAGGAGCGCGGCGAAGCCAGGAGACCCGAGCGGCGGTCCCGCGGCGAGCATGAGCGGGCGCTGCCGACTCCCCACATTCGACATAGAACACCTAGCGTAAGAGACTCGCCAGCCGTGGAACGCCAGCCGCACGTGAGCACGACCACTCTCCGTGGCGCCCGGGCGGTCAGCATCGTCTGCGCGGCGCTGTTCTTCGCCCCGGTCATCCTCTCGCTCGCGCTCCCCGACTGGTTCCTTTTCGCGCCCTACCACCGCACCTACGAGCGGCTGCTGGGAACGATCTTCGGGTCGCTGGGCATCGGCCTCCTCCTGGCGCTTCGTGACCCGGCGCGGAACGCCGGCGTCTTCGCCGTCATCGGACTTACCGCGGGCTCGCTCGCCGCGGCGACCGTCTATTCCCTCGTGTTCGACAACGCGGCGGCCTCGCATTGGCTGACGACGGTGCCGCTGCTCGCCGCGGTGGCGATCGCGCTCGTCGTGACCTATACGCGGCTGCGGCGGCCGCATCCGGTCGTCGTGCGGATCGTCATCGCGGCCGTCGCGCTCCTCCCGGTCGCGCTGTATCTGCACGATGCCGCGTACCGTGCTTTCGTTAGACCGTGATGGGACTGATCCTGCGCGCGACCTTCGTTAGGCCCTGATGCCGCCGATCGTCTCGGTGCGCGAGCTCCGCAAGAGCTACGGTCACATCAAGGCGGTCGGCGGCGTGAGCTTCGATGTCGAGGAGCGCGAGATCTTCGCGCTCCTCGGTCCGAACGGGGCGGGGAAGACGACGACGGTGGAGATCCTCGAGGGCCTCCGGTCGGCGGATAGCGGGACCGCGGTCGTCGCCGGCGTCGATGTCCGAAAGGACCCGTCAGGCGTCAAGGAGCGGATCGGCGTTCAGCTGCAGCAGAGCGCGTTCCCCGAGAACTTCCTGGCGCGCGAGATCGTCGATCTCTTCGCGCTCTTCTACCGTAGGAAGGTCGACTCTATGGTGATCCTGAGGTCGGTGGGTCTCGAGGACAAGGCGACGCAGAAGCAGGACAAGCTGTCGGGCGGTCAGCGCCAGCGCCTCTCCATCGCCGTCGCGCTCGTGAACGAGCCGCGCGTGCTGTTCCTGGACGAGCCCACCACGGGCCTCGATCCGCAGGCGCGACGCAACCTCTGGGAGCTGGTGCGGGCCATTCGCGCACGCGGCACGACCGTGTTCCTCACGACCCACTACCTGGACGAGGCGGAGGCGCTGTGCGACCGGGTCGCGATCATGGACGCAGGCCGGATCGTCGCGCTCGATTCTCCGTCCGCGCTCATCGAGGCCCTGCTGAAACGAGGCTTCCGCAAACCGGTCATCCAGCAACAGGCGAACCTCGACGACGTCTTCCTCGACGTCACCGGCCACGCGCTGCGCGAGGATTAGTGGGACAGATACTCGGGTACACCGTCATGCTGCTGCGCGCGTACGCGCGTGACCGCACCGCGCTGTTCTTCGGCTTCCTCTTCCCGCTCCTCTTCATGGTGCTGTTCGGCGTGCTCAACTTCGGTGGGTCCGTGCGCGTGAATCTGGGCGTGGTCGATGAGGCGAAGAATGCACAGAGCGCCTCCTTCATCGCGACGCTGGGAAAGATCGAGACGTTCAACCTCACGACGGGTGAGCGCGACGCCGAGCTCGCGAAGCTGAGCGCGGGCGATCGCGATCTCGTGCTCGTGATCCCCAGCAACTTCCGTATCGCGCCCGCAACGCCGGGCAGCAGCGTGCCGACGCTGACGCTATATCGGAATAGCGCGCGCGCCGAGCAGGGTGCGGTCGGCGGCGCGATCCTGAACTCGGTGATCGACCAGCTGTCGTTCGCGGTCACGCAGACCGCGCCGGTGGTCAGCCTCAAAAGCGAGGAGGTCACCGGGCGGAACCTCAAGTACGTCGACTTCCTCACGCCGGGGATCGTGGGGATGACGATCATGCAGCTCGGTATCTCCAGCGTCGCGTTCGCGTTCGTCGCGGACCGGCAGCGCGGCGTGATCCGCCGCATCATGGCGACGCCGATCCCACGGCGGAGCTACATGGCGGCGCACGTGCTGCAGCGGCTGATCCTCGCTGTGGTGCAGGTGCTCATCCTGCTCGCGGTCGCGGTCCTCGCCTTCAAGGTCACCGTCGTCGGCGGGCTGGGGTTGCTTCTGCTTGTCGCCGTGCTCGGAGCCGTCGTGTTCCTCAACCTGGGCTTCGCCGTGACCGGTCTCCTTACCACCGAGAACCAGGCGGCCGTCGCGACGCAGATCGTCACGCTGCCGCAGATGTTCTTATCGGGCGTGTTCTTCTCGCGCGACGCGGTGCCGGCCTTCCTGCGGCCGGTCGCCGACTACCTGCCGCTCACGTTCCTCAACGACGCGCTGCGCGCGATCGCCACGACGGGTGCGACGCTCGCCGACGTCAGCGGCCAGATCATCGGCCTGGTCGTGTGGGCGATCGTCTCGTTCATCCTCGCCTACCGTCTGTTCCGGCTCGACTGATCCCCTAAGCGTCGAGCGCATCCGCGACGGCACGGTGCGCGATCGCCCGAAAGCGTCCCCAGTCCGCCCAGCTGCCGCCGATGCTCTTCTTCCCCTGCGTGGTGAGGCCTTCCAGAACGTCCGCCTGAGCGCGCAGCTCGGTGGGCGCCAGCTCGCGCCAGTCCTCGATCTGCTCGTCCGTGTCGATCGTCCCGAGCGTCCCGCCCAGCTCGTCGAGGAGGAACGCGAAGGTGTGGAAGACAACTATGCGGGGGGCGCGGCCCCCCGCAGTCCCCCCGTCAGTCGCTTCGCTGACGTACTCGATGTGCGCAAGGAAACGTCGAACCGCGGTGTCGAGGCCGGTCTCCTCCTTCGTCTCGCGCAGGAGCGCATCGTGGATCCGTTCGCCGTGATGGATGCCACCGGTCGGAAGGCGGTACGCGCCGCGCGGGTAAAAGGTCTTGATCGCGACGAGCAGCTTGCCGTTCGGTCGACGCACCGCCATGAGCACCTCGCCGAACCGGTCCTCGCGGCGAATGGGGTCAGCGAAGCCGTCGTGGATCGTCGCGTCGATCACGCGCGGCTCGCCGTAGCGGCGCCCAAGCTCACTGATCTCGCGACGCGCGTCGGCTGAGAGCTCCATCGCTGCCGAGGCTAAGCCTCAGGAACGTTCGTGCTTGCGCAGCAGATCGTCGAGCGCCTCGCGCAGCAGCGCGGCCTCCTTCTTCTTCTGGCGTTCCGCGAGGCCTTTGAGCCGGCCCAGCTGCGCCGCCGAGTAATAGGAGGACTTGAGCACCATGTCGTCGCTGGGTGTGAGGCCGACGGCGTCGCCGCCCTGCTCCTTCGCGGCGAGGAGGGCGAGATCCGCCTTGCGCATCAGCTCCTCGGTGCTCGCCGGGCCGCGCGACTTCGTGTCGCGCGGGGTATTGGCCACGCCGATGCTGACGGTGCAGGTCTGTCCGCGCGGGATGGCCTTCGCAAGCGCGGCGTCGAGCTCCTGCCGAAGCTGCTCGGCGCGGAGGAAGATCGGCTCCAGTGTGGCGCCGGGCGCGAGCAGAGCGAACTCGTCCCCCCCGATGCGGCCGAGCGTCCACCCCTCTTTCGCCGCGGTCTTTGAGAGCGTCGTTATGGCGGTCGCGATCGCTTTGTCGCCCGCGTCTCGGCCGGCTTTCTCGTTCAACACGAGCAGATCGTCGAGATCGAGGTGGAGCAGAGTCGCGACGGGCTCGCGCTTGAGCGAGGCAGTCACCGCACCTTCAAAGGCGGGGCGCGACAAGCAGCCGTTCGCATCCGCGCGGAAACGCACGTCCTTCACCTGTTCGCTGCGCTTGACCATCCCCTGGACCCTCTCCTTGGCGTATTGCTCGGGGCATATATATATAGCGGTAATATATATATAGGTCAAGTCTCATCATGGCCGCCGCCCGAGTCGCCCCCGACGGACCAAGTCTGCGCCTTGGCGCGGATCGCGCCGTGGCGCGTGGGTCCACCCGGTAGACTCGACAGCACAGGCGTTCGAGGGGCCATCCACCCCGATGCCGCCGGAAGAAAGCCGCAAGGCGATTAGACCCGGCCGGAGAGCCACTCCGTTGGCAAAGCGAAGAGTGGGCGCGCGCAGGCGTGCCAACTCGGGTGGTACCACGGCAGCGCCGTCCCGGGAGCGGGACGGCTTTTTTGTGACCAGAGCCAGGCTGGCCAGTGAAGGAAAGGAGCCCACGTGGCGACGACCAACGAGAGGACGCGATTCACGCCAGTGGGGTCGTCGTTCGACCTCCCCGAGATCGAACACGGCGTGCTGGATCTGTGGGAGCGCGACCGGACCTTCGAGGCGCTGAAGAAGAAGAACGCCGGGGGGCCGCGGTATTCGTTCATCGACGGTCCGATCACCGCGAACGTCGAAGCCATGGGCGTGCATCACGCGTGGGGACGCACCTACAAGGATCTCTACCAGCGGTACAGGGCGATGCAGGGCCATGACCTTCGCTGGCAGAGTGGCTTCGATTGTCAGGGCCTGTGGGTCGAGGTGCAGGTCGAGCGCGAGCTCAACCTCAACAGCAAGCGGGACATCGAGTCATATGGCATTGACCGCTTCTCCCGCGCGTGCCGTGCGCGCGTCGATCGCTCCGCGGCCGTTATCACCAAGCATGACATCCGCCTCGGTCGCTGGATGGACTGGGACAACTCCTATTACACGTACACCGACAACAACATCTCGCACATCTGGCACGTGCTGAAGCTCTGCCAGGAGAAGGGCTGGCTCTACAAGGGCCACCGCGCGATGCCCTGGTGCGCGCGCTGCGGCACGGCGCTGTCCGAGCACGAGATGACCGGCTCGTACAAGGAGATGACCCATACCTCTCTATATGTCCGATTCCCGATGACTGGGGCTAGGCCGTGGCCGCACGCTCGCTCGCGCTCGCTGACAGGGGCCCCTCCCCCTGAGCCGGGCACGGGCGACCAGCGAACATCCTTCCTCGCCTGGACCACGACGCCGTGGACGCTGCCGGCGAACGTCGCGCTCGCGGTGCACCCGGACCTCGATTACGCGCGCGTCCGCGTCCGCGCCGACGGAGGCTCGGCGCCGGAGGTCCTGATCCTGTCGGCGGCCGTGTTCCGGCAGACGAAGTGGCATGACGCCGAGCTGCTGGAGACGTTCAAGGGCAAGACGCTGCTGGGGCTTCGCTACTCCGGTCCCTTCGACGATCTGCCGATCGGCGCGCAGACGAAGCCGGGTCACCGCGTGATCGCGTGGGACGAGGTCGGCGAGGCCGAGGGGACGGGCATCGTCCACATCGCGCCTGGCTGCGGGGCCGAGGACTTCGCGCTGTCGAAGACCGAGAAGCTCCCGGTCGTCGTGCCGATCGACGAGAACGCGCACTTCAACAAGGGCTTCGGGTGGCTGGAGGGCAAGGACGCGCGCGACGTCGCGCATGAGATCGCCGCGGACCTGAGATCGCGTGGCCGTCTGTTCCGCGAGCTGCCGTACACGCACTCGTATCCGATCTGCTGGCGCTGCAAGGAGGAGATCGTCTTCCGCGTCGACGACGAGTGGTTCATCTCGATGGAACAGATCCGGCCGCTGATGAAGGAGGCCGCGTCGAAGGTGCGCTGGCTGCCTCCATTCATCGGCCAGCGGATGCAGAACTGGCTCGACAACATGGGCGACTGGAATATCAGCCGCAAGCGTTACTGGGGCCTGCCGCTGCCCTTTTATACCTGCGAGAACCGACATTTCTTCGTGGTCGGCAGCCAGGAAGAGCTTCGGCAACGCGCGATGGGTGGTATGGACAAGCTCGAGGAGCTCCATCGCCCGTGGATCGATGAGGTCGTCGTTGCCTGTCCCGAGTGCAAGGCGGAAAGCGTCCGCGTAAAGGAAGTCGGTGACTGCTGGCTCGATGCGGGGATCGTTCCCTTCTCGACGCTCCGCTGGTGGGACGACCGCGCGTACTGGGAGACGTGGTATCCGGCCGACTTCATCACCGAGAACCTCGAGCAGGTCCGTCTCTGGTATTACTCGCAGCTGTTCTTCAGCGTCATCCTCACCGGACGCGCGCCGTACGAGGTCTGCCTCTCCAACGAATTCGTGTACGACGAGAACGGCGACGAGTTCCACAAGACCGGCGACAACTTCATCGACTTCCCGCAGGCCGCGGAGCGCGCCGGCGCCGACGTCGTGCGTTGGTATTACGCACGGCACGACGTCGCGGAGAAGGTGCTCTTTGGATACAACGTGCTCAGCGAGGTCAAGAGAAAGCTCCTCGTCCTGTGGAACACGTACTCGTTCTTCGTGACATACGCGAACCTCGATGCGTTCGATCCGAATGAAGCGCAGGTCCCGCTCCCCGAGCGGCCGCTCATCGATCGCTGGCTCCTGTCGTCGCTCGAACGGTTGGTGCGGGATTCACGTTCCGCGCTGGATCAATACGACTCGCAGACCGCGGCCCTGCGGATGGAGTCGTTCTGGGACGACCTCTCCACCTGGTACATCCGGCGCAACCGTTCGCGCTTCTGGAAGGCGGAGTCGCGCCGCGACTCGCTCGCCGCGTACCAGACCCTGTATGAGGCGCTGACGACCCTTGCGCGGCTCTTCGCTCCGATCATGCCGTTCGTCGCGGAGTCGCTGTATCAGAACTTGATGCGTCACACCGTGCGCGGCGCCCCCGCGTCGGTCCACCTCACGCCATACCCCGAGGTGCGCCCGGAACGGATCGACGACGACCTCGAGCGGCGCATGCGTGCCGCCATGCGTGTCGTGTCTCTCGGCCGGACGGCGCGCTCGGCGGCGAAGACGAAGGTGCGAACGCCGCTGCTCAAGCTCATCGCGGTCTTCGATCCGAACGACCGTGACCGCGGCGCGCTCGACGGACAGGAGGAGCTCGCGTCGATCATCCGCGACGAGCTCAACGTGAAGGCCTTCGAGGTGCGCGATCACGCGGAGGGACTCGTCCGCGAGATCGTGAAGCCGGAGCTCAAGGTGCTCGGCCCGAAGCTCGGCAAGGATCTGCCCCGCGTGCGCCAGGCGCTCGCGGAGGGGCGCTTCACCTCGCGCGACGGCAACACCGTGGTCGAGGGCTTCACGCTCTCGCCGGCCGAGCTGCTCGTGAGCTACGAGGGCACGCCGGGGCACGCGGTCGGCCGTGAGACCGGCGCGATCGCCGCACTCGTCACGGACACCACGCCGGAGCTCGAGGCCGAGGGGCTGGCGCGGGAGCTCGCGCATCACGTGAACAACCTGCGCAAGGAGGCCGGTCTCGACATCGCCGACCGCATCACGCTCCGTTTCGACGGCGCGCTCGGCGACACGATCGAGCGCTTCAAAGACTTCCTCACGGGTGAGGTCCTCGCGATGGCGATAACTCGCGGCGTCGGCGGTCGGGGCCACCGCTGGGAAGGCGAGCTCAACGGCGTGAAGGGGATAATCGAGATCGAGCGCGCTTAGACCACGCCGGAGGCACGATGGCGCGTGCAGGGATCGAGCAGTATCTCTACCTACTGGACGCTGCGTTCGCGGGTCCGGACTCGCACTCCCTTCTCACCAACGTGCGCTCACTCAAGGCCGAAGACTGGCTGTGGCTGCCACCGGACGGAGCGCGCCCCATCGCCGAGATGGTCGCTCACGTCGGCGCGTGCAAGTACATGTACGACAACCACGCCTTCGGCGACACCGCGCTCGAGTGGGATCAGCCGCTCACGAGTGAGCGGCGCCTGTCGTCGCCCACTCAGGCCGGGCTGGACGAGCATGGCGTGGCTCGAGGACGCGCAGCACCGCCTTCGTGGCAGCGTCGCTCGCGGATGACGCCGAGCTGCTGAAGCCGCGTCGTACGAACTGGGGCGAGATGAAGGAGACGCGCTGGATCATCAAGTCGATGATCGAGCACGACCTCTATCACGCCGGCGAGATCAACCGGATGCGGGCGCTGCGCCAGCGGAACGACCGCTGGAGTACGAGAGCACCTAAAGCACCGCGCTGCGGAGCGCGGCGGCGACCAGGCGCGGTGCGCGTCGCCGGGCGGGTCCGGTGAGCGCGGTGCGCCAAGTTGGGTAGGAGAGCAGCGCGTGTGCGAGCGCGATGGCGTCGCCGGCGCGGACGCGCAGCGCACCCCGGTGCGCGAGGTCGTTCATCGTCCGCGTGATGATCGCGAGGCGCACGTTGTCCAGATCGCGCAGCGGCGCGGCGACGACGCGCGGCAGCGCGCCGTCGACGAGCGTCTCCAGCAGCACCGACTCGAGGCGGTACTCGCGGTCATGCAGCGCGACCAGCTCATTGAGGATCGACTCGGGCGCTTCCGACCGAGGTCGCCAGCGCTCGACTCGCGCGATCTGCGCTGTCGCGCGCCGTCGCAGTGCCTGCTCCACGAGCCGCTCCTTCGACACGGCGTGCAGGTAGAGCGTGCGCGGTGCGACGTGCGCCCGCCGCGCGACGTCGGTCATCCGGAGCGCGTGGTAGCCACGGCGCGCGACCTCGCGCAGCGCGGCGGTCTCGATCGCCGCGCTGGTACGCGCGACGTTGCGCGCGCGTTCGCGCTGTACATACGTTCGAGAATTCACTGCAGCAGCACTGTAACGAATCGTTCGGACCATGCTCGACGCGCGCAACCTCCGCTGCTACGCTTGGCTCCTCTTGACCGCTCTCGCGTTCGTTTTTCCTGGGCAAGGCTCTCAGACCGTCGGCATGGGCCGCGACGTGTACGAGGCCTCCGCCGCCGCACGCGCGATCTTCGAAGAGGCCGATCGCGTGCTCGGATACAAGCTGTCGGAGCTCTGCTTCGCGGGCCCGGCCGAGCGTCTCAACGACACGACGGTCGCACAGCCCGCGGTCCTCGCGACAAGTATCGCGCTGTTCGAGGCGATGGTGGAGTCGGTGACGCAGAAGATCGGACGGCGCGTCACCGACGGGAGCGAGCCGCGCGGTGTGATGGCGCTCCCGGAGCACCTGCGGCCGGACTTCGTCGCGGGCCATTCACTGGGTGAGTTCACGGCGCTCGTCACCGCCGGCGTCCTGCCGTTCGCGGATGCGCTACGGCTCGTGGCGGAGCGCGGCAAGCTCGCCGCCACACAAGGCGCGCGTGGAGCGATGGCCGCGATCATCGGGCTCTCCGCCGAGGAGGTCGAGCGCGTCATCGCGGACACGGTCGAGCCGAGCAGGGTCGTCGTCGCGAACGACAACGGCCCGATGCAGGTAACGATCGCCGGAGACGACGCCGGCATCCGCGCGGTCATGGAAGCGCTCGCGGCGCGCGGCGCCAAGAAGATCGTCCCGCTGCGGATCTCCGCGCCGTTCCACTTTCCGGACATGGGCCGCATCGGTCCCGACCTGCGCGCGTTCATGCAGACGCTGCGCTTCCGCGAGCCGGTCGTCCCCATTGTCGCGAACGTGAGCGCGCTGCCACACCTGAGCGCGACCGCGATCCAGGACGCGCTGGTGCGCCACCTGTCGAATCGCGTCGAATGGCTGAAGTCAGTCCGGTACATGGTCGAGCGCGGCGCTTCGACGTTCGTCGAGATCGGCGCCGGCCAGGTCGTGAACGGGCTGGTGAAGCGGATCGCCGACGTCAAGATCGTGAACGTCTCCGACACGGGCTCGCTCGCCGGTGCGCTCCGCACCCTCGGCGAGCGCGCGCACTCCGTCATAGCGCGATGACCCGACGGGTCGTCGTCACCGGCATGGGCACGGTGACGCCCGTGGGGCTCGACGTCGCGACGACCTGGGACGCGCTCACGAGCGGACGGAGCGGCCTCGCGCGGATCACGCGTTTCGATCCCTCGCCGTATGAGACGCAGATCGCCGGTGAGATCAAAGACTTCGACGCGAGCGCGTACATGGACCGGAAGGACGTCAGGCGGACGGACCGGTTCACGCACTACGCCGTCGCCGCCGCGAGCCAGGCGCTGAAAGACGCGACGCTGGACAAGCTCGCGGATCCGGACCGCATCGGCACCGCCATCGCGACCGGAGTGGGCGGCCTCGAAACGCTCATCGACGGGATCCTGCTGATGGAGCGGCGCGGGCCGGCGCGCCTCTCCCCATTCCTCGTGCCGATGCTCATGGCGAACGCGGCGTCGGCGCAGGTCTCGATGCAGTTCGGACTCAGAGGTCCGAGCCTCACGCACGTCTCGGCGTGCGCGTCCAGCTCGCACGCGATCGGCGAGGGCGGGGACATCATCCGCCGCGGCCAGGCCGATGTGATGGTCGTCGGAGGGTCCGAGGCGGCCGTGCTCGCGATCGGGATCGCGGCCTTCTCCGCCATGCACGCCACCAGTCGCCGCAACGACGCGCCCGAGGCCGCCTCGCGCCCGTTCGACAAGGACCGCGACGGCTTCGTGCTCTCGGAGGGCGCCGCGGTGGTGGTGCTGGAGGAGCGCGAGCACGCCCGCGCCCGCGGCGCGCGGATCTACGGCGAGCTGGTCGGCTACGGCGCCACCGCGGATGCGTACCACATCACCGCGCCCTCACCGGAGGGCGAGGGCAACGCCCGCGCGATGCGCATCGCGCTCGCCGAGGCGGGGCTACGGCCCGAGGAGATCGATTACATCAACGCCCACGGCACCTCGACCCAGCCCAATGACCGCGAGGAGACCGCCGCGATCAAGCAGGTCTTCGGCGACCACGCCTACAAGCTCCTGGTGTCCTCGACCAAGTCGATGACCGGGCACCTCCTGGGCGCGGCCGGGGCGCTGGAGGCCATCGCCTGTCTGCTGGCCATCCGCGACGGCTGCATCCCGCCGACGATCAACTACACCACGCCCGACCCGGGTCTGGACCTCGACTACGTGCCGAACACCGCGCGGGCGAAGAGCATCACCACCGCGCTCTCCAACTCGATGGGCTTTGGCGGACACAACGCGTCGCTGATCCTGCGGGCGGACCCCGGACGGTGAGCGCG
>WNGA01011312.1_pt1 | contig 11664 bp, 9 predicted proteins | sample 5400061 | NCBI WGS metagenome assembly WNGA01 (sample SAMN13153366, study PRJNA577476) | soil metagenome | isolation source: 100 cm soil or saprolite under grassland replicate 2 | place: USA:California | collected 2016-06-15
TCCCGACCGGGCGGCAGCGACGATTCTGCTTCACGCCGAAAATATGGGCCCTCGCTGGCCGAGAAGCCGAAATTCCAAGCTTCGTTCGGCCGGAATCCGATCCGGCTACTAAAAGTCGGATTTTCGAAGCCATTCTCTGTAATATACCAGGATTCGGGACGCGAGGAGAGTGACGCATTCTTCATTTCGACGGCGTAATCAAATCGACCCAATCGGCCGGAAACAGAAATTCCGCTGGCGTAGCTCGGTCCCCAGATCACCGGATTGAAGGCGTACTTTTCCTGGTAGTAAGGTGCATAGATGAAATAGAACGGTGAATACGGGGCGTACTTGTCCTGAATGGCAGTCACATTTTCATAAACTAACGGCGCGTTAATAAACGGATTGTCCCACGGCAAGTGTCGCGGGACCCAATTGCCGACGACGGTCGCGAATTGGCCGATCTGCAATGTAAAACGACCGTCCTGCCATGGGGTGATTCGAAGGGCATACTCATCCAAGCGAACGTCGGCGCCATGGTCGCTCGGATCGAACCCGCGATCGAGTCGCGCTTGCGCGAAGAAATACACTTGCGAACCCGCTTGCGCATCCAGAAACAGCGTGAGACGCGGGTTGAAGAGATTGTCGATTTCAGAATCGATGAGACCGGGCGCGGGCTGTTGGAAATTGTAAAATTCCAGATCGACTGTGCCGCTCAATCGGGCGCGAAAATTATCCTGAAACCCGGAGATCGTCAGGGTGCTGTCGAGCCGGTCGAGAGCATCATCGATGTCGAATGCACACGCTGTGCACGCGAAAATGCACAGGCTGAAGATCTGCGTCTTCATGTAACTGCATTAACACCGTTTGCGGCGGAAAAGCGCACTTCGAATTCCGTCCAATCGCTTTCCGACCGCACCAGACGCAGCTCACCGCCATGCAGTCGCGTCAGTTCGCGCGCCAGGTTGAGGCCGATCCCGTGGCCGGATGCGGCCGAGGGACTTGAGCTGTGATGGAATCGTTCGAAGATATTTTCGCCCGGCGGAATCGTACGACCAGTGTTTCCGATCGTCAGCACGACGTCGCTGCCGTTGCCACGTGCGCTAACCCGAATTCGCCCGCCCGCACGATTGTACTTTCGCGCGTTCTCCAGAAGATTCTGCACGATAAGCGATGTGTAGCGTTTCTCGCCAGCCACAAAAAGCCCGCGTGGAAATTCCTTTTCAATTTTTACATCCGGCGATTCAGGCAACGCGCCAAGATCATCCAGCCATTCATCAACCAGCTGACTAAGATTCACGGGTGTCGACGCGATTTGAAGGTGACCGGCATCCATTCGCGACAACAAAAGCAAATCGTCAATAACACCGGTTAACCGACGCGTTTGATGAAGCAGAGTGGACAACTCTTCGTAGACTTCCGGCTTAAATCCTTCGCGTTCCAGCAGTGATTCGAGACCAATCCGAAGGACCGTCATCGGGCTTTTCAGCTGGTGTGACGCATCGGCTGAGTATCTGGTGGATCGCTCCAGTTCCTCGGCAGTGGATGCCAGGGCGGCCTCGGCGCGTTCTCGCTCTGCGCGATTTTCTTCCGAATCGAGCGCTAGTTTCTTCACGGGCGCAGACATGCTGCGTGCCACGAAATGGCTTGCGACGAATCCGCCTAACAACAGAAGCGCGCCGGCGCCGCCAATTTGCCAGCGGAGACGATCCAGTTGTGCCGTCCACGAGCCGAGAGGATATAAACAAATTTCGTACGCGGGTGGAAACAGCGACCCCGGATTGAGCCGCTTATGAAACAACAGCTGAGGCGCACCAGCCACTTCCACGCGAAAATAGTTTTGCTCTGAGTCAGAATTGGCGAGGGCAGGTGTTATCTTCTCGTTGAGGGAATTTTGCGCGGAGGGCGCCAGCCCCGGCAGATGTAGGTGCCCATCTACCCAAACGCCACTTTGCATTCCGGTGTTTTTGTTTTCGAGCTCGAGTGGCTTGAACCCGATCACGAGCGTCGAAACCAGATCCCCTGTGTCGGTCGAGAAGATCGGCACGGCTATCACTTCATGGATATCGCCAGCAGATTGGACATACCCGATCTGCCGCGTGTCGGGCAATTTTGTCAGCGAAAGTTGAGCTTCTGTCGCTGCGTCGAGTTCTCCAACATCCGAGGGATTGGGCGGCTTGATTACTGCGCCGGTGTCGTCGAGAAAGCGATAAAATCTCGCGTGAAGAAATCGTCCTGCCTGCTCGGGAGGCGGTTCATCGCCTTCCATCAGGTCGCGCAATTCATCCTTTGCGGTCGGATACAGGAGATCGATTGCGTCGTCTTCAATCGCGGCATGAATCCGGGACTTGCCTGCGAGTGCGTTGCAGCGGTCAGCGAGCGCGGCGTGGCGCAGTTCCTCAACTTTGTGCATCGAGGAAAGCTCGGTCTCAAACGTCTGCCGCAAATTTCGCTCCGCATCGGCGGTGACTCTGCGCTGTGCCAGATAAAACCCGAGCGCAGTCAACGTTGCTACGATCACCATTATCGCGGTAAACAATCGGCTGCGAAAGCTCGCGACCCCTTTGCTTCTCGTCGCATCCGTGGCGCTCATGGCAAATCAACGTGCAGTGTCTGACCGTCCTTCAACTCGATTGGCTTTTCGCGCGTAGTTCTGCTGTCGATCCATGCCTTCAGTGTGTAGCGACCAGCCGGAAGTTTATCTAATCGAAAGCGGCCGGCCGTGTCCGACATCACGAAGTACGGCGTGTTCAACACGAGGATCAATCCGCGCATATGCTCGTGAATATCGCAACGCAGAGTCACCAAACCTGGTCTATCAAACATCACCGACGGAATCGGCCGTTCCTCCGGGCGATAACGGCCGAGATCAAATCGCTTGACGGGCGAATAGGAAAAAATGTTGTGATACGTGTCGTCAAGATTTGGGAATTGAACTCTGGTTCCCACCTCTATCGGCAGGAGCGCTGGAATGAACGTCAAATCCTTTTGCTCGACTTCTTTTGTGGGCAACGAAGCTGGTCGTGGGAAATTGCCGTCAAGATAGACTACGGCCAGCGGCGGCTGCGTCGAAAGAACTCCGGCCTTGGTTACGATCTCGTACCGTTTTGCCTGAACCGGCGCCGAGCGCGTTTTCGGAAGCTCCACCCGTCCCTCGACAGCCGCGCCCGCCAAAAGCGAAACCGGAATGACGGAGAAAACCGCATTGAACCACAGCAATCCCTGCCGGCGCATTTTGCTACCAGTTTAACAGGCGTTTTATCGGATGGAAAGCGGTTGCCGACGCATTGAAAAGGTAACAAAGCTGTTACTTTTTGTGGCGATTCGCAATTCAGAGAATGAGAATGGGAGTCAGAATGAGAATGGGGAGAGAATCGGGGTCAGTCCTCACTTTTGAGAACCGGTCGCAACAGACGACTTCGGTTTGGCAAGCGCCATTGCGGGTAACGTAAAGAAAATTGTAGCGGCCAAACTCCAGAAAATGCCGATGGCGCACGCAATGCCTAGTCCAGTTAGCGCTGGGTTCCGCGCAAGAACGAGCGACCCGAAACCGCTGATTGCTGTGAGTCCTGCAAGCACGACCGGTTTCACTACACCGGCTACATCATGCTGGATGTCGTGCGTTTTTTGCCAAACCAGCACAACGTAGATTCCGTAATCCACGCCGATGGCGAGCACGAGACGGAACGCGAGCACATTAAGGAGATTCAAATGGATGTTCAGCAGCTTCATGGTAGCGATCATCGCTCCAATCGCGAACGCGAGTGTAACGATCTGAATCAGCCATAAGCGAACGTCGCGATATAAAATGGCCAGCAATGAGATGTCGAAAATGGCCATCAACGCGCTGATGATTAGAAGTTGATGATGCGACCACGGTTGGAGATCGGCGAGCACGTAGGTCCAGCCCGTCAGAATCAACGGAACGCCAGGCACGGATAGACCGCGTTGCAGCTCCTGGCTTTGCTCGTGTGTTGTGAGAGGTCCGTTAGTCATTACAAATCCAGTCGTCAGCAACGGGTCTTGCCCGAAATAGCGGTCGATCAAAAACCACCAGCTCGATGGTTTAGGCAATTGGGTTCGCCAATTCGGCAAAGGCATGCTGGGATCGGTCGTGCGTTGTAAATCGTCGAGCAACCCGAACGCCGGAGCAAAGGCTTCTACGCTGAATCCCTCGGCCTCGAGAGTTTCGGTCAATGTTTGGTGTGTCGCCTGAAAATTTATACCGCGCAAATGATCTCGATTTCGTTCCATCCAGATCGGCGACGGACAAAGCGCCGCCGGCGTAGAGAAACCCTTTATCTTTCCGGCTGCCTGGAGTTCACGCCAATGTGCGGAAATTTTTTGCCAATAATCTTGAAGTTCCTGCGAGTTTGTGGCGCGAATGATCGCCAGCACCGGTTCCCAGCGGACCGGCATTTTTTTCATGATTGTTTCAAGCGCCTGACCTGCACGAATGTTTTTTGGTTGGAGAGAGCGCGTACTGGCTTCGAATTCGAGCGGAGGAACCGGTGAAAAGCCTATGGCAGTGAGCAGCAGCAAAACCGCGGAGGAAAACATCAGAATGGGAGCAGGTCTGCGCACAATCCCGCGGACATATTTTGCTACCAGATCAAAGAGCCAGTCGTGGGCAATCGCGCCTTGTCGCTCGCGGACAAACAAAAATAAAATCGAGCACATGAACAGGCCCGCGACGAAAATGCCGATGGCAATGAGCACGCCGAGTTCGGAAAAACTCATTGCGCCACTCAGCACCAGCGCGAGAAAACCTACTGCTGTAGTAAGCGCGCCAAAGAAGACCGCCCGTCCAAGTTTTGCTACCGAAATGGCAATGGCTTGCTGATGCGGTTCACCATCGGCGCGTGCCTGCTGATAGCGCCCGATGGTGAGAATCGCGAAATCAACGCCAAGTCCGACGAGAATGGCGCAAAAGCCGACACTGATCATGCTCAGCCGCCCGAAAAGAAGCTGTCCCGCAGTCAGCGCTACCAAACATGACAGAAGAAGGCAAAACGCCATGCCCGCCAAAGGTAGCCATCGGCGAAACCCGGCGAAAAAAATCGTGCCCACGAGCACGACTGAGCCAAGCAATGTCGCGACGACATCGTAGCGCATGCTCAACGAAATTTCGGATACAAACGCCGAGCGCCCGGTCACGAGAATCCGCAGAGGGCTGCGACCGTCCCATCCGTCGGCTGCGGTTTTGCGAAACTCGTTCACGCGCCGCATCATGTGCTGGCATTCAAACGCGCTGATCGATTTTTGATTCGTCACCACCAGAAAGATTCGCATCGTGCGATCCGGTGAGGTGAGGGGTTGTTCCTGTTCGATCGCGGTGCTTTGGGCAAAAGGTTTGAGCGCGGGCGCGATCAATCCGAGCGGGTCGAACGAAAGCTCGAACTGCGGCCGCGGCGAGCCCGCCTCGATCTGCTGGCGCAAACGATGAAGGCGATCGCGAATTTTGTCCGGTTGCAGGATCGACATTGCCTCGTCGAAAGCGTTGGGTTCCAGGTTGAGGAGCAACGGCACGGCGATCGATTGCAGGTCGCGAATGCCGTCCGCAGTGGTCATGGGCGAACCTGAGAGCACGCGCTCGCACCACGTTTGCGCGCGCAACCGTTCCGCAAACACCGGCGCGAATTCCTCCAGCTTATAGACGTCCTGCGGATCGCAGATAAGCGCGAATGTCAGCTCACGTGTTTGCTCAAAATCGTGATCGTAGATTTTCAGGCCTTGGACCGATGGAAATTTACCGGGCAAAACATTGAAGATCTCAGAATCCAGTCGCAATGACGTGAGGAGAATGGCGATGCAAACGATGGTCAGCACAGCCACACCGCACCAAACCAGCGTGCGACGCTGTGTGATGGTTCGGGCGATGAAATCGCTGATGCGCATGAGCAAGCGACCATTCAACACGAATCCGCGCGAAGATGCCAATGCTGTAGCTGCGAGACGCTATTTCTTAGGCGTTTGACACAAACGCACTACAATTATCGCTTGGCTTAATGATTGTAGGGCGTCTCTGTGAGACGCTGTTCCTATCTGTAGCGTCCGCTGTCCTCAGCGGAAAACCGGGCTCAAAAACGAAACAGAAAAGTTTCGCTGTCGGTAACATATCGCAGCGTCTTTTGATTCGGTGCGCGAAGGAATTGATCGCGTAACCCGAGCCAGCCGCGCAGCTGTGGCGGGGCGCTTGATGTAGAGCCAGACCAACGCTGGTCCGTGAAGCTTGCGTTGAATTCCGCAAACTCCGCATCCTGTCGGAGGGACAACAATGTGATTCCTGGGCCTTTCGACACCGTCAATTCAAAATCGGCCGTCTTCGACAAGCGAACTATTGCCTCGCCGATCAGCGTCGCCTTGGCTGTCCGATACATGAGCTGGCCAGTTTTGGTCTGCCATCCCGCAGCCGGCTCGGAGAATTGATGCTGTGAGACGGATGCGCAACTTGTTAGGCAAGAACAAGTGATCGCGACGATGGAAATGAGGTAGGGCCGATTGCCCTCAATCGCCCAAGCAACTGCCAAGGACACGCGGGCGATTCGGTGAATGGAGCGAGCCGGGAGGCCGCGACATGGACGCGAAGCCCGAGAGGGTGAGTAAGCGGGAGCGAACGAATCAATCGCCCCTACCTGGGATCTCATGGCACCGTGTGTGCGGTTTCCATGGGCGAAGACGTTTGTTCTTTCTTCGGCACGAGCGTGAGCTTCGGTGCGATCGGGTGGTGGCGTTGCAGCCAAACCAAAAAATAAAACACCCACATTCGCCAGCGAATCGGGAAACTGTTGCCCACATTTCCGCCAAGCACCGCGTTTACCGCCGGGGCGAGACCGAGCACATTGCGCGGTGCGAGGAAAACTTCGATGAATTCCTTCGTGTACCACGCATTGACGAACCGAAGATAGACGTCCATCGCGCGGTTCACGGATCGCTCGTATCGCGCGAACAAGCGTTTTGCCTTGCGCGGATGATCGAGCACTTCGTTCAGAGCATCGGCGCATTTCTCACCGCTGAACACCGCAAGAAAAACGCCGCTGCTGAAAATCGGATCGATAAATCCGGCCGCGTCGCCCGTAAGCAGCCAGCGATCGCCGTACAAACGCGCGCTTCGATAGGAGAAATCCGCTTCGACATAGACCTTCGAGACGCGCCGTGAGTTTGTCATCCGTTTCGCAATAGTTGGCTGTTCCGCCAGCGCTTGCTCGAGAAAATCGTCAGCGGTGAGTTTGGATTTCCGAAAAGTGTCACTGTCGAGAACCACTCCCACGCTCGTTCTCTGATCGGTAAGTGGAATCAGCCAGAACCAACGATCAACGGCACGAATCAAAACTGTCAGCGTGCCGTCAATTCCGTCCGGACGCCACACACCCTCGTAATGCGCGAAGATCGACAGCTTTTGAAGATGATCATAGGTCTGCTTGATCTTGAATTGCCTTCCGAGCACCGAGGTGCGTCCGCTGGCATCGACAAGGTAACGCGCCCGGATCGAGTTAACCGAGCCGTTGGATCGCACCGACAGATCGACGCCCTGGTTTGAGAACTCGATTGCTTCAACCGGGGTCTGCTCGTGCACTTCCGCGCCGGACTCGACCGCATGATCCAGCAGCACCTTGTCGAAATCACCGCGTGTGACCTGATAAGCGTGATCGGTTTGCGAGCGGTAGCCGTCCTTGAAGTAAAACTTCGTTCCAGTGTCGGAGCACGCGCCCATGATTTCGCCGCCGTATTTTTTTATGAACCCGGCGCTCAAAAATTTTTCGTGCAGTCCGAGCCGGGTAAATGCCTTCATGCTGAACGGCAACAGCGATTCGCCGATGTGAAACCGTGGAAACTTTTCGCGCTCGAAAAGCACCACGCGACGTCCGGCCCGCGCGAGCAGCGCCGCAACAATGCTACCGGCTGGTCCGCCGCCAATGATTGCCACATCGTACATGGTGCTGCTCATTGTGCGTTGAGCTTACCAAATTATCCGCAATTTGGTAGGGTCGGTGCGCTGCGTCGATCGGACGCCGCAGCCGGCATCACAACATCGTTTTTGTGTTGGTCTAGTGGGAGCGGGCTGCAAAAAGTGAGCGCTCAGCTTGAAGCGACCAAATCTCCGGCCGCTCCCGGCGCGGCTATAAAGTCTGCCTGTTTAATTGCGTTGCATCGTGCGTCTGCGCATCGTCAAAATAGCCGCGGCGCCAATCAGTCTGCTAAATCCTCGCAACCGCACACCCACTCTGATATGAATCGTCAGCATGAACAGAAACATCTTCTATATCATCGGAGTAATTGTCGTTATTGTGATCGTCCTCAAACTCCTTGGACTTTTTTAGCAGGTCAGCCTTACTGGTGAATTTGAGCCAGTAAAGGGCTGTCGTTTGCTGACGCACATCGCGGCGACGGAAAGCGTTTCATTGTGCGCGCGGATGAAAAAGCCGACGGCTTTTCTCAAACTTGAATCGGCGATTCGGCTTGTGGGGAATTTGTGTTGACGGGTTCGTGCCTTTGCCCAAACTCGACGCCGTCTGGAACCGGGGTCAGGGCAGGAAGCTTTCTCCCGGAGCTTTCTTCCCCTTTTTCAGATGTGCACTGCCAAGAGTCCATCCGCCGGGGAGAAACTAAACAAGGAAAAATAAACATGAAACTTCAAAACTTAACTCACATCCTGATCGGAATTGTCTGCATTGGGCTTTTGGCACGAGCGCAGGCAGTGGTCCCGCCGCCAGACGGGGGCTATCCCAACTTCACTACTGCAGAAGGAACCAACGCCCTTCAAAGCCTCACCACCGGTGCTGCGAACACAGCCGTTGGTTGGCATTCGCTCTTTAGCAACACAGAAGGCAGCTTCAATACCGCTACCGGCGCGGGGGCGCTGCTCTTCAATGCCGCAAATGAAAATACGGCGTTTGGCGCGGCGGCGCTTTTATTCAACACCGCCGGCTTCCAAAACACAGCTGTCGGTGCCGCCGCCCTCCTAAACAATAATGGCTTTAGTGTTGACGCACCGAACGGAGGGCCCGGCTCCGCCAACACGGCCGTCGGCGCCAGGGCGCTGAATGGCAACACCACCGGCGGCGCCAACACGGCCAACGGTGCTGAGGCGCTGTTTAGCAACACCATCGGCGGCGGCAACACGGCCATCGGTATCAGTGCGCTTTTGAACAACACCACCGGTACCCTAAACACGGCCGTGGGTGCTAGCGCCGGCTCGAATATCACCGGGAGTGGCAATGTCTGCATCGGGACGGGAGTCTTCGGCGAGGCTGGTGTCGACGACAGCACGTACATCGGTAACGTGAACACGCTGACACAGAATTTTAGCGCAGGAGTGAACGATTACGTCACGGTGCGACTGAGCGACGGCAGACTTGGCCATACTGCTGTTGTTTCCTCGCAACGGTACAAGCAGGACATCAAACCTCTGGCGACGACGAGCGAGGCGCTTTATGCGCTCAAACCGGTCAGCTTCCGTCTTAAAAAAGAGTTTGACGCTACTCAGGCGCTCGGTTTTGGCCTGATCGCCGAGGAGGTAGAGAAAGTGGATCCTGCTCTGGTGTATCGCAATGCGAAAGGCCAGGTGGAAAGCGTGCGCTATGAAATGGTGAACGCGATGTTGCTCAACGAATTCCTGAAAGAGCATCGCAAGAACGAGGAACAGGAAGCCACCATCGCGCGCCAGCAAAAACAGATTGACACGCTTACGGCGGGCCTACAGAAGGTGAGCGCGCAGCTTGAAGCGGGCAAGGCTGCGCCGCAAGTGGTCAACAATCCGTAGTGTCGCGCTTGCGCCAACAAACACCAACATCAGCCGTCAGCCTTCACCATGTGGCGGCTTTTTGTTTCACGCGTCATTCTGGCGATTGATCAACCGCTTGAGGAACGAGCCGGATGTGCGGCCTGCAGTCTCGCAAAAATTCATTACTCCATTTGCACCGAACGTTTTGTGCTAACGTTGCGACGCAAGATGAAGCTGATCGATCGGTTTGTTAGCCGCGAGCTGTTGGTGAACGTCGCATTTGCGATCGCGGTACTGAGCCTGGTGCTCGTGGTCGGGAATATTTTCCGGAAGCTGCTGCCGTTGCTGGTGAATCACGATGTGCCGATGGAATACTTGATCACGTTCATCGCCTACGTGCTGCCTTTCTCACTCATCTTCACCATCCCCTGGGGATTGTTGACCGCGATCTTGCTAGTGTACGGACGGCTCTCCGCCGACAACGAATTGATCGCGCTGCGCGCTAACGGCGTGAGCGTCACGCGCGTGTCTGTTCCGCTTGCTGGCATCGCGATTGGTTGCACGGCGATTTGTCTCTGGCTCAATGTGCAGGTTGCGCCTGCCGCGCAGGAGAGATTGCGAAGTACCATTTTTGATCTCGCCACTCGGAATCCGATGGCGCTTTTTGGCAGCGATCAGGTCATCGATCAGTTTCCCGGCCGGAGAATTTACGTTGGCAGAAAGGAAGGGAACAAGCTCGAGAACATTACCGTGTTCGAGATGAACGAGAAGGCGTTGCCCGTGAAGGTTACGTACGCGCGCACCGGTATGCTCGAAGCGGATTTGGCCAACAAACAAATCCTGATGCATCTGTATGGAGCTCGTTACCAGGAACGCGACTCGAAAGACCCGTTCAACCTCCACAAGATCCGCGACGGCATCAACATGGTGGAAGGGACGTTGCCTATCAGCCTCGAAGAGCTGTACGATAAAGAGAAAAAACGACCGAGCCGTTCCGCTCTGTCGATCGAGCAATTGCTGGAGCAACTCAAAAGCGAAAACACACGGGAACGCAGCGCCAGCCGCACGGAAATCAACAAACGATTTTCGTTTCCGTTCGCGTGCGTGGCGTTTGCGATCATTGGCGTGCCGCTGGGTGTGACGGCGCATCGCCGTGAAACGTCAATCGGGTTCGCCATGGGCCTGATTGTTGCCACGACCTATTTTCTGTTCGTAATCGTTGGCGATACGTTGCGCGGAAATCCGCATGCGCATCCGGAACTACTCGTCTGGGCTCCGAATGTTCTGTTTATCGTGCTGGGCGTGCTTTTGTTCCGCCGTCTCGCGCGGCAATAAGACAGCCGCCAATGAGACTGCGCGACGGCGCCAGCTGTAGTGTGCGCTGTCCTCAGCGCATCCGCTGGAAACCTGGCCAAGCCGGCTCGTCGTTTTCCGCTGAGGACAGCGGACGCTACAAACGTTCGCAAGGTCCGCGGTTTGTAACAACATCAGCGCGTCGCCGACTCGGCGGTGGTCGGGTCGATGATGGCGCGGACCTCGGAAATCCGGTTCGCGGGAAAACCGCCCTGCCGGCCGTGTTCCCGAATCAGTTCCTCGTTGGCCGCGATGTAAACGCAATAAACCCGATCGTCCATCACGTAGCTTTCGACCCATTGAATCTGTGGTCCAAGATTGCTCAGCACTCCGCAGGATTTCTGCGAGATGGCTTGGAGCTGTTCGCGCGATAGTTTTCCGGCACCGGGGATTTCTCTTTCGATCACGTACTTGGGCATAACGAGTCTTAGCTAAAGCTTGCCGAAGCCGGCGTCAATTGATTCCAGGCAATCAGATTCGCGATCGCGGGATTGCGATGCTCAGTCATGCGCGGCAAAATCTCGTATCCGTACTCTCAAAACATGACTCGGATAGACACCGGCGATCCTTTTTTCATTGAGAATCTGGCAAGCAGACGCTGGGTAAAG
>WNGA01012087.1_pt1 | contig 11662 bp, 9 predicted proteins | sample 5400061 | NCBI WGS metagenome assembly WNGA01 (sample SAMN13153366, study PRJNA577476) | soil metagenome | isolation source: 100 cm soil or saprolite under grassland replicate 2 | place: USA:California | collected 2016-06-15
GAAGGCGCGCATCGCGCGGCGCCTGCGGCAGGAGACGACTATGACGTTGGCGTGGATTGCGCAGCGATTGCAGATGGGAAGCGTGAACACATTGAAGAACACGCTACGCTTGATTAATAGCCGGGACTGACCCGTTTCCGTTTCTCGTTTCCTCCCCGCAACCGCTTGTCAGCAGGTTCGGATTCATAACCATCTATTGCCCGTTCAGGCCCCGCACGTCAAGTTGGCAAACGGTCGGCAAAGCGGTACTTCCCAGGGTGAGTTCAAGAATCGTCGCAAGAGCCGTAGCCGCCAAGGTTGCGAGGCGGAAGTGTTTTTCATGCCAAAATCCGCCTCCTTACGTCGGCGGCTACCCTTCTTGAACTCACTCTCGGGTCCTTCCGGGCAATGTTTCCACCGGACCGTGCGGCATCCCGGCGCGGAGCGGGCAGCCGATAGCCGGCCGCGCTCCACAAGCGTCAGACAGCGATTCGTGTAATTCGCGGATTGAAATCAAACGGCTGCGGCGGCGAGCGCCGTCTCTGCGTCCGTCTTTCGACCGGAATCGTTCAGAATCTGTGCGAGCACTGACAGAAACGCTTTCACGTTCGCTTTGCTCGAGGTTTCGCCCATCAGGCCGACCCGCCAGATTTTGCCCTTGAGCGGGCCGAGGCCGGCGCCGATCTCAATGTTAAAGTCGGAAAGCAACCGCTTGCGGACCGCGGCTTCATCGACCCCTTCCGGCACGGTGACCGCGTTGAGTTGCCAGAGTTGATGGCCTTCCTGTGATGCAATCGGAAGTCCCATCGCCTTCAAACCGGCCCGGAGCGCAAGATGATTCTGTTCGTGCCGACGCCAGCGGTTTTCCAATCCCTCCTCCAACACCAGCCGGAGCGCTTCATGGAACGCGTAGTTCATCGAAATCGGCGCTGTGTGATGATAAACCCGGTCCTGGCCCCAGTAGGACGCCAGCAGATTCACGTCGAGATACCAGCTCTGGACTTTGCTCTTGCGCTTCGTGGCGACTTCGAGCGCGCGGGGGCCGAGAGATACCGGCGCCAATCCGGGCGGACAGCTCAGGCATTTCTGCGTGCCGCTATAGACGGCGTCCACCTGCCAGTCGTCAAGGCGCACCGGGCAGCCGCCGAGCGATGTCACGGTGTCGAGCACCATCAGCGCGCCGGCGTTGTGCGCGAGCCGGGAGATTTCCGTGACCGGGGTCAGCGCGCCCGTCGAAGTCTCGGCATGAACGATGGCGACCAGTTTCGGCCTGGAAACTTTCTTGAGCGCATCGGCGATTTGCTGCGGTTCGATGATGCGGCCCCAGTGCGCTTCGACCTTGGTGACGCTCGCGCCGCAGCGTTCGGCCACGTCGCACATGCGCGTGCCGAACACGCCGTTGACGCCGATGATCACCTCGTCGCCCGGCTCCACGAGGTTGACGAAACAAAACTCCATGCCGGCGCTGCCGGTGCCGCTGATCGGGAAGGTCATATCGTTCTTCGTCAGGAACACCTGGCGCAGCATGGTTTTGATCTCCTCCATCATTTTCACGAAAACGGGATCCAGGTGGCCGACCAGCGGGCGCGCCATGGCTTCGAGAACGGAGGACGCGACGTTGCTCGGGCCGGGTCCCATCAGCAGGCGAGGTGGCGGTTGAAAAGCGGCGAACGTTTGCATAACAGCACACTAAAAGGTTCGCTCGACGCCGGCAACGAATTTGCACCCTGACGTTGAAGCGTGAAATGGTTGAACCGTTGAACGGTTAAAAACGTCGATCCCGCGATTTGGCGCACCGCGCCTTCACGGTTCAACGTTTTAACGGTTCAACGTTTTAACGAATCCCGCTACTGTGCCGGCGTGCCAGCGACGAAACTCGACGTGATCATCGTGGGCCTGGGTGCGATGGGCAGCGCCACGGCGTATCAACTGGCCAAACGCGGCAAGAAAGTGCTCGGCCTCGACCGCTTCACGCCGCCGCACGCGTTTGGTTCATCGCACGGGAAGACGCGCATTATTCGCGAGGCCTATTTCGAGCACCCGCTTTACGTGCCCCTCATCCAGCGCGCTTACGAACTGTGGGCGGAGTTGGAGAAAGAATCCGGGCGCACATTATTTCAACAAACGGGCGGCCTGATGATCGGGCGGCCCGAGGGCACGGTTGCCAACGGCGCGAAACGGAGCGCGGAGGAACATGGTCTCCACCACGAAATACTCGCGGCGGCTGAAGTGCGTCGGCGTTTTCCGGCGCTCCAACCCCTGGACGAAATGGTCGCTGTCTGGGAACCGCGCGCGGGAATCCTGTTTCCGGAAATCTGCATCGAAGCGCACCTGACGATGGCGCGACAGCACGGCGCGGCATTGCACACGGAGGAACCGGTCAAGCGGTGGCGACTGGACGGCAACGGGGTGCGCGTGTTTACAGCGAAAGGCGAATATCCGGCCGACCAGCTTGTGTTCACTGCCGGGAGTTGGATTCAATTGCTGTTGCCGGACCTGAAACTGCCGTTCGTCGTCGAACGTCAGGTTCAATTCTGGTTCGCGCCGAGGCATCCGGCCTGGTTTCAGCCGGACCGCTGTCCGATCCACCTCTGGGAACATGAGCCGGGCCGATATTTCTACGGCTTTCCCGATCTCGGCGACGGGGTGAAGGTCGCCGGCCATCACGAAGGCGAAATCACCGGTCCCGATTCCATCAATCGCGACGTGGCGGGGCGCGAAGTCGAAGCGATGCGGAAAGTGGTTGGCAAATTTCTCCCTGACGCCAATGGTCCCCTGCGTTCCGCGGTGGTTTGCCTGTACACGAACACGCCGGACGGTCATTTTCTGATCGACCGGCATCCGGCGCACCCGCAGGTGCTCATCGCCAGTCCGTGTTCCGGGCACGGGTTCAAGTTCTCCAGCGTGATCGGGGAAGTTCTGGCCGATCTTCTGGCGCACGGCGAATCGCGTTTCGATCTGAGCCTTTTCCGCAATCGCGAGCGACGCGGGCTCGACAGCGAAGGTCGATTTGGCTAGCCTGGCATGGATGTCAGCGCCGACAACCCAGAGCGCGCCGCAACTCGCCGATGAACTTCGCGCCATTGCCGGCGACGACGGCGTGGTGTCGAAACCGGAGGAACTGCTGGTGTACGAATGCGACGCTTACACCCTGGAAAAAAACCTCCCCACCGTTGTTGTTCTGCCCAGGACGACGAAGCAAGTCGTCGCCATCGTCAAGCTTTGCGCCGAGCGAAACATTCCCATCATCCCGCGCGGCGCCGGCACCGGCCTGAGCGGCGCCGTCCTGGCGGTCACCGGCGGCGTGATGATTACGTTGTCGCGAATGAACAAAATTCTTTCGGTGGACCATCGGAATCGTCGGGCGCTGGTGGAAGCCGGATGCGTCAACGCCTGGATCACCAACGCGGTCAAATCACGGGGTCTGCTCTATGCGCCCGATCCGTCAAGCCAGCCGGCCTGCACCATCGGAGGGAATGTCGCGACCAACTCCGGCGGTCCGCACACGCTCAAATACGGCGTCACCACCAACCACGTGCTCGGCGTTGAAATGGTGCTGCCCGACGGCGAAGTGGTCTGGCTCGGCACCAGGCCGGAAGGCGGCGAGGAAGTGGACGGCTACGATTTGCGAGGCGCCGTCATCGGCAGCGAAGGGATGTTTGGCGTCGTCACCCGCGTGCTCGTGCGGCTCGTCCGCGCGCCGCAGGCTTACAAAACGATGCTCGGCGTGTTTGAAAGCGTCGAGGACGCCAGCCAGACCGTCAGTGACATCATCGCCGCGGGCATGGTGCCCGGGGCGCTGGAGATGATGGACCAGCTCATCACGCAGGCGGTTGAGGCCGCGTATCACTTTGGTTTTCCGCTCGATGCGGGCGCGGTGCTGATCGTCGAACTCGACGGGCTGGCCGCCGGGCTCGAACCGCAGGCGGAGCGGGTGGTCGAAATCTGCCGAAGGAACCGCGCCCGCGAAGTGCGTCGTGCCAAAACGGAGGACGAGCGGGCGTTGCTCTGGAAATGCCGGAAACGGGCGTTCGGCGCCATTGGCCGGCTCAGTCCCAATTATCTGACGCAGGATGGCGTGGTGCCGCGCTCGAAGCTGCCCGAGATCATGCGGTTTATCCGCGCCACGAGCGAAAAATACCGGCTGCGCATTCCCAACGTTTTTCATGCCGGCGACGGCAACATCCATCCGCTGGCGTTGTACGACGAACGCGATCCCGACCAGGTCCGCCGCGCGCTGGCGGCCGGCCACGACATTTTGGAGCAGTGCATCGCGTTGGGCGGCAGTGTGACCGGGGAGCACGGCATCGGCGTGGAGAAGATTGATTTCATGGAAAAGCAGTTCAGCAAGCACGACCTCGACGCGATGCGCGCCTTGCGCCGCGTGTTCGATCCGGACAACCGCTGCAACCCGCATAAAATGTTTCCCGGCTCGAAACGGTGCGCCGACTTCGCCCCGCGAAAACAAATTGCGGCGTAGCCGCTCACCGGCAGAACCGAAACTCGCCCATCAACGCCGCCCCACTGCCGTTGAATTAAGGCGCACCGTCAGGTTCTTAATCTTAATCTTAATCTTCCACGCAATCCTGCTCTCCCGAAGCCGTGGAGAGATTAAGATCAGGAGCAGGATTAAGATTAGGAAGGCGACGACGGCCCGAATGATCCGGGCGTCGCAGTCCGGATCGGCCCCGGAAGAGCCCATTGGCTCCCGGCACATTCAAACCCATTGCATTTTGGGTGGATCGGAAATAGCGTGGCGCAGATCTGAACAATTCCACAACATCGGGCGAAACCGAAGGCCTTCAGGCCGAATCGACCATTGAAACCAGCATCACGGTGGTTCGGGTGGGCCGCCGGGCACGTCTGCCCTTTTTGCAACAGATCAAGGGTCAGGGCGCCCCGAAAAAATTCGTCTTGAACAAGCCGGAGATGGTCATTGGCCGGGATGACAAGGCCGATATCACCTTGCCGTCGGCCAATGTGTCGCGCCGTCATGCCCGGGTCAAATGCCGCCCGCCGGAGGTTTCAATCCATGATTTCGAAAGCCGGAACGGCATCTTCCTGAACGGAATCAAGGTGCATTCGGCCGTGCTGCGCGACGGAGACATCATTCAACTGGCCGATGTGGTCTTCGAGTTTTGCGAGGATTAACGATGCCGATCTACGTCAAATTCTGGGGCACGCGGGGGTCCATCCCGACACCCGGGGACCGCACCCGGAAATATGGCGGCAACACGTCCTGCGTGGAAATTCGCTGCGGCAGCGACCTGTTCATTTGCGATGCGGGCTCGGGCATCCGCGAACTGGGCGCTGATTTGTCCGCGCGCGCGAACGGCCCCATCGTCGGACACTTTTTCTTCAGCCATGCGCATTGGGACCACATCCAGGGATTCCCCTTCTTCGTTCCGGCCGACCGGGCCGGCAATCGTTTCCTGATCTACGGCGCGAAACAAGGTGACGATCGCTTTTATCAGCTCTTGTCCGGGCAAATGAAATCGGACTACTTCCCGATCGGGTTCGGCGCGCTCCGGGCCGAGATCATCGCCGATCATCTCGATGCCGGGCGCAAGGAAATCGGCGAGGTCATGGTGGAAAGCTTTCCCTTGAACCATCCGGGCGGCTGTCTCGGTTACGCGTTTACTCGCCGGACCAGGAAGATTGTCTATGCGACGGACAACGAGATCGAAATCGACTCGAGCCAGCCTGAATCGAAGGGCGAAGTGAAGCTGCGAAACGCCCGGCCCGCGCTGGTGGAGTTCGTTCGGGGCGCCGATCTGCTCATCGCCGACGGCCAATACACCGATGGCGAGTACCAGTTAAAAAAGGGCTGGGGCCATACCAGTTGCCTGACCGCAGTGGACTTCGCGGTGCAGGCGGAAGTCAGGCAACTCGCCATTTTCCACCACGACCCCGCCCACGCGGACAGCGTGGTGGACGAAATCATTGAAAGCTGTCGCAAACGGGTCAACCGTGTCGGCAGCAAACTCATCGTTTTCGCCGCACGAGAAGGGATGGAACTGGTCTTTTAGTGGCAGTCGCTGAGAACGGCAGTTGATTTCGGCGTAGCGGCACGGGCGTCCCGCCCGTGCGAACAAGGCAACGAACACACGGGCGAGACGCCCGTGCCACTACGCCCCGCTTTCTCAGACCGAGCACGGCAATGATTTCGCCGCCATCGTCCCGGATCGGCGCCGCCACGCACATCAGGGGGAGGCCCGTCTTGAGCGCAACCTGTTCGTCCGCCAACAACCACAGACTTGCAAAAGGGCGGGAGACGGTATCGAGCTTACCGGCCCGAGGCCGAGCGGATGAAGCGGGCGAGGTCGGCCTTCTGTTTCTTCAGGTCAGCCAGGTTCAGATACATCATGTGGCCGGCGGTGTAGTCGTCGAGCGTGATGTTCCTGGCGAGAGACGGGTCGATGCTGAGATGGCTGAAGGTGTAGTGAGTGGCGAACCACGGGGTGGCCATGTCGTAGTAGCCGCTCGAGACATGAACCTTGAGAAACGGATTTCGCGTCAGGCTTTCCGCCAGCGTTTCCGCCACGTTGAGGTAGCTGTTTTGTCCGCCCCAGTTCCAGGGCTGAACGCTGCCGGTCAGGATCTCGTATGGCAGATCGCTTTCGTATTTGAGTTCGGCGCGAAGGTATTGGTTGAACGTGGCGGTAAACGCGCCGAACACGGCTTCGCCGCTCGGATCATATTCCATGTTGTCCGACAGGCGATCGCGCACGTATCCCTTGTAACGGCTGTCGAACCGCCCCAGCACCCGGCCTTCGTTGCGCAGCAGTTCCTCCGCAAACCGGGCGAGCGGCACCCGCAGGTCCGCGCGATCGACGTATTCCTCGCTCAAGCCGGAGAAGCGCGCGAATTCCTTAACGATCTTCCTGCGCTTGTCGGGCGGCAACGATCCCCCGCGCAGCAGAGCATGGTTGTAATCCTCGGCGGCAAACGTCTCGGCTCTGGCCACAACCTCCGAGACCGGGAGCTTTTGCAGGTCGGCGGCAAGCTTCTTGTGATACCAGGCGGTGGCGGCGTAGCTGGGAAGATACAGGATGTACGGCAGATCGTTGCCGCGCGCGAAGGAGATTGTTTCGAAATTCAGCACCGTGGAAACCAGCATGATGCCGTTGACGTACATCCGCTGATGTTCGCGCAGCTCGCCGGAAAGCCCGGCCGCGCGCGTGGTGCCGTAGCTTTCCCCGATGATGAACTTCGGCGAAGCCCAGCGCGTGTTTCGCGTCGTGTAGAGGCGAATGAATTCAGCCACGGAACGCAGGTCGCCCTCCACACTGTGGAATTTCTTCGCATCGTCCGGCTTGACCGCCCGACTGAATCCGGTGCTGACCGGGTCGATGAACACGAGGTCCGTTTCGTCGAGCGGGGAGTATTCGTTGTCCACGGTCCGGTAGGGCGGCGGGAGCGGGCTGCCGTCTTCCTCCAGTAGGACGCGCCGCGGTCCGAGCAACCCCATGTGCAACCAGACTGACGACGAGCCGGGACCGCCGTTGAACGAAAATGTGATGGAGCGCCTGGCCGGATCGCCTGCGGCGTCCTTGGTGTAGGCAATGTAAAAAATGGCGGCGGTCGGTTTGTCTTCGTTGTCGCGGAGCAGAATCGTGCCGGCCTTTCCTGTGTAATCAATCTTCTCGCCGTTGATCGTGATGCTGTGCTTGCTTTCAACCAGTTTCTCCTTCGGTTCCCCGGGTTTGGACTTGTCTTTGTCGGATTCGACCCCGGCCTTCTCCGCGGATTTATCGGACGGTTTCTCGGCGGGCTTGTCGTCGGCTTTGGCAGGCGGCTCGGCGGCCAAAGAAGTCCCTGGAGCGGCCGCAACGGAGACGACGAAGGCGAGCAGCAGCGGCTTCAGCAACATGCGCGCATGCTGCCGGTCGAGAGCGCCGAATGCAAATCGAAACAGGGGTCAACCACTCAAAATGGCCATGACAACCTTTTGTTGCATATGCAACAAAAGGTTGTCATGGGAATTTTATGCAACGTCAGGGTTTACATTCGCGGCAATTCGTGAAATTCGCCTAAGGCACGATTCCCTTCGTGTGCATTCGTGGTCAAGATCAGCCGCCTCATTTCCTCGCTTCCGGGGTCGCTTTCAGTGTCACGCGCCGGCTCTCGCGCTCGACGACAATGTCCACCGGCTGGCCGATCTTCACGGCGTCCAGCGCGTAGGTGTAGTCGTAAATGTTCGCGATCTTCTGTCCGGCGAACTCGACAATGATGTCGCCGCTTTGGAGGCCGGCTTTTTCCGCCGGGCTGCCGCCGCGCACGCCCGACAGTTTGACGCCCTTCACTTCGGTGGTGTAATCGGGGATGGTGCCGAGATAAGCGCGCAGGGCGTCGCGCCCGCCGCCCCGGTCGCTGCGCTCGACCTTCACGTAATCCGGCCGCGCCTCGTCCGCGGCAAGGTCGAGCACGAGGCTGCGCGCGAAGCGCGTGATGCGCTCCAACCCTTCGTAATTCACCTTGTCCGCGACATCGGTGGGCCGATGATAGTCATCATGGCTGCCGGTGAAGAAGGCCAGCACCGGAATCTGTTTCGGATAGAGCGCCGTGGTATCGGTCGGCAGATACGGGTCGTCCTGCAGGATCAGATCGAAGCCGGCCGCCAGGTTGCGCTTTTCAATCAGTCGGCGCCACCTGTTGGAAGAGCCGATGCCCTGCAGGGTCAGCTTGTTGTCGCGCAGCCGGCCCACCATGTCAAAGTTCAGATAAGCGACGAGGTTCGAGAGTCCCAGCAACGGATGTTCCGCGAAATAAGTCGAGCCGAGCAACCCAAGCTCTTCGCCGGACCAGAATGCCACTGCGACGCCGCGCCGGAATTCGTCGGGCTTTTGCTTTTCTTCGTCGGCCAGGGAAGCCGCCAGTTCCAGCACCGCGGCCACGCCCGAAGCATTGTCGTCCGCGCCATGGTGAATCTGGCCCGTCTCCTCGCCGGTTTCCCGCGAACCGGAGCTTTCACCGCGGCCGAGGTGGTCGTAATGCGCGCCAAGCAGGACGTATTCGGTCGGCCCGGCGGCTTTCCTGGCGGGCGGGATGAGGCCGATCACGTTGCGGTCGGTCTTCCGGACACGTTCCACAGCCAGGGCGATCTTCACTTTGATTTCCGGAATGATAAAGCCGCCTTCGGCGTGCGGGCTTTCGGAGTCAAGCGCGGTCTGGAGCGATTTAAGGTCCTTGCCGCTCCCGGCGAGGATCCCGTCGGCGATGTTCGTGTTGATGGACGCCGCAAGGATGTCCGAGCCGGACAGGCTGCCGTCGGAGCTGAGCGACACGAGCGCACCGGGGTTGGGCGAGTTGGGGCCGGTGACGATGAGGACGGCTTTGGCGCCGTGCTCGCGCGCGACCATGGCTTTGTAGCGGAGGGCGGCATAAAGGTTGAGTTCCTGACGGCGCTTTGGTTCAACGTTCTCCGGCACGTAACGCAGGACCAGGACAATTTTGTTGGTGACGTCCAGGCCGGTGTAGGAATTGTAGCCTTCGCCCGCCTTGCCCGGAGCAGTCAGTCCATAACCGGCAAAGACCACTTCGCCTTCGAATTCGCCGTTGGAAGTGAACGACAGCGGACGGAAATCCTTTTCGACCTCGAACACCGTCGGCGTCTCGATCGCTCCCGGGTGTACCGTGAGCCGGTTGTCATTGGTGACAACCTTGACGCCGGCACTGAATTCAAACGGTTGAAAGTAGCCTCTCTCCCGGTTCATCGGCTTGAGGCCGGCACGGCGCAATTGGCCGGCGATGAATTCCGCGGCGAGCCAGCCGCCTTTCGATCCGGTCAACCGGCCTTCGAGTCCGTCGGACGCCAGGTAGCCCACTTCGCCGTGCAGGTCCTCGATGCGGATTTCCGGGGCATAGGCGCCGACCGGGGGTGTCGCGCCCGCTTTCGGGCGGGAGTCAGCCATGCTCTCACGAGCGGGACCACGGTCCTGATGTGTCGCGAATGCGCCGCGTGAGGGCGACGCGCCGATCGCGGTCAGCGCCGCCCTGTGGTCCCAGTCCGCGAGGAAAAGTTGCGATTTGCCGTCCGGGGTGCGGTTCGACGTCCAGCACAGCTTTTTGCCGTCGGGCGAAAAGGTGGACAGTCCGTCGAAGCCGTCCGTGAACGTCACTTGGACCGGTTCGCGCCTGCCGGCGGCATCGACGATGAACAGTTCGAAATTGGAAAAGCCAAGCTTGTTGGCCGTGAAGACGAGATATTTGCCCGAAGGATGAGAATAAGGCGCCCACGACATGCATGCGAAGTCCGTGATCCGCCGCGCGTCCGAGCCATCGGTCTTCATCGTATAGATGTCGGCATTGACGCCGTTGGTGTCGAAGCGGCGCCAGAGAATGCGCCTGCCGTCCGGCGAAAAGAACGGTCCGCCGTCGTAACCCGGGGTGAAGGTGAGGCGCTTCTGGCCGGTGCCGTCGGCGTTCATGATGTAAATCTCGCCGAAGTAAGCCGGGTCGGTCTCGAGCCGCTTCCGGTCTTCCGGGGACAGCTTTTCGGCCGGATAGGCGTCGCGCAGCGAGGAGAACACGATCTTCCGGCCGTCGGGCGAATAGGACGCTTCCGCGTCGTAACCCGGGGCATCGGTCAGGCGACGGAGCGCGTTGCCGTCGCGCCTGGTGACGAAAATGTCGAAGCGCTCGTCGTAATCCCAGGAATAACGGCGTTCCTTGCCGGCGGCGCGGAATTCGAGTTCGGCCTTCTGTTTCGCCGCCGTTTCCGCATCCAGGTGTGTCGAGGCGAAGAGAACCTCATCGCTGCGCGGACGAAAAAAGGCGCAGGTAGTCTTGCCGGTGCCGGGCGAGAGGCGATGACAGTCGCCGGTTGCGAAATCGAGGATGTAAATCTGGTAGAAAGGGTTCCCCGGCTCGCGTTCGCTCTGAAAAATGAGCGACTTCCCATCCGTCGAAAAATAACCTTCACCGCTGCGCCGACCTTCGAAGGTGAGTTGGCGGATGCGCGACAGGAACTGCCCTTCGCCAGGCGAATTGGTTTCCGCCGTTTGCCCGGAAAGGGCGGTAACCAGCCACCACAGCCAGAGACAGAGTTGAATTTTCAGAAAAGTTGATTTCATAACCCGGCGTCATTAGGCCGGAAAACCATCTCAAATGCAGTGAAGAATTTGGCGAGGAGGACACAGCCTTCGCATGCGACCAAAGTCGGGGGACGCCGCAGCCGGGATCAGGGGAAGCCCACTCTTCCAATGTACAATTATTGTTATAGCTATAACATATTTTGTACCGTGTCCCGAGCGGGTCGAGGCCTCACCATTCCGGTCCACAGGACGGTTCATGGAAAGCCCTCTTTCGCTTTTTTTCCGCATGCGTTGGGACCATGAACCAGTTCGTCCTCGTGCCCGTCGTCGTCCTCGTCCTCGAAGCCAAGCCATCCGATCGAGGACGAGGACGAAAGGACGGTTCATGGGTAGCCCTCACGACTTTTTCGTCGCGCATTGGGACCACGAACCCGATTGGACAATTTCATGTCGCATATGCAACACGAATCTGTCCGAGCGCTTTGTACGGTTCATGGGTAGGAGAGGTCTGCGCGCGGGTAGTCCCCGCATTTTCCGGGACACGCCACGACGAATGTTCTCTCTCATCACTGTCAATTTCGGCCGTGATTTGCGGATTTGCCAAACGCGATGACATCGTCTATACACCCGCCGGCAAACCGGCTATG
>WNGA01014582.1_pt1 | contig 11662 bp, 10 predicted proteins | sample 5400061 | NCBI WGS metagenome assembly WNGA01 (sample SAMN13153366, study PRJNA577476) | soil metagenome | isolation source: 100 cm soil or saprolite under grassland replicate 2 | place: USA:California | collected 2016-06-15
GCAGTGTCATGTCCTTGAGCACGGCCTGGACGTCCTTGGCGACGTCACCCAGCGCGCGGCCCGACGCGGTGCCGGTCAGGGTCATGGTGCGATTGCGATCGACCCGCTGAATGCGGATGGGGCCGGTGCCGCGCTCGATGGTGGCGATCTGGCCGAGCGTGACCACGCCAGTCGTGGTGGTCGCGGCAGCACCGCCCGTGGCCGCACCGCCGGCGCCGGTGATCGGCACGGCCGACAGGTTCTGCAGGTTCAACCGGTCGGAGTCGCTGGCGATCAGGGTGATGTCCTTCTGCGTTTGACCATCTGGCCGCAGCTCGCTGACCAGCGAGCCGCTCAGCGTGGTGCGCAGCGCGTTGGCCACCTGCTGCGACGTGACATTGAGCTGCGACATGCGGGTGCGATCGAGCAGGATGTGCAGCTCCGGGTTGCCCTGGTCGCTGCTGTTGCGAACGTCGGTCAGGTTGGGCACGGTCGACAGGCCAACCTGGACCTGCTCGGCTACTTGCTGCAGGGTGTCGAGGTCGGGCCCGGCGAGCTGCAGGTTGATGCTGCTGGTGCCACCGCCGCCGAAACCACCGCCGCCACCGAGCGGGTTCTGGATATCGGCGTTGACGTTCACGCCCGGGATGGCGCGACCAAGCGTGCGCGCCTCATCCATGATCTCGAACACCGTCCGCGAGCGCTGCTGCTTGGGCTTGACCTGTACCGCGTAGCTGGCGCGACCGCCACCGCCGCCACCAAACCCACCGAAGCCGCCCGCGCCGCCCGAAACGGACGTGAAGACGTACTGCACCTCTGGGATGTTCTGCAGCGCAGCCTCCAGCTGGCGCGCGGCCGTGTCAGTTGCCGTCAGCGATGTGCCCGGCGGGGTGCTCAGATTCATCGTGAAGTTGTTGTCGTCCTCGTCCGGCGCGTACTCGGACGCGATCAAGCCGAGCGGCACCATCGACACGGCGCCGGCGACGACGAGCGCACTGCCCAGCAGGATCAGCCAGCGCAATCGGACAGCTGTCGGAACGGTGGCGCCAACGGCGCGACCAACCCGATCGAAGCGATCGTCCCACCACTGGCCGAAGCGCGCCAGTGGCCCCTTGCCAACACCTTCGGTGTGGCGCAGCCAGCGCGACGCGAGCATCGGCGTCAGCGTGAACGAGATCAGCAGCGAGAACAGCGTCGCTGCCACGATCGTGAGGCCATACTGGCGGAACAGCTGGCCGAGGATGCCGCTGACGAACGCGATCGGGGTGTACACGACCACGTCGGCCATGGTGATGGCGATGGCCGCCAGGCCGATCTCGCCGCGACCGTTGAGGGCAGCCTGAATCGGGTTCTCGCCCAATTGCAGGTGGCGGTGGATGTTCTCGAGCACCACGATCGAGTCGTCGACCAGGATGCCGATCATCAGCGCCAGCGCCATCAGGCTCATGATGTTGAGGCTGAACCCGAGCACGTACATCACCAGGAACGTGCTCACCAGGCTGGTTGGGATCGCCAGCAGGACGATGACGGTGTGTCGCCAGGCGTGCAGGAACAGCAGCATGACGCCGCCGACCAGCAGCACCGACAACAGCAGGTCGTGCTGGATCGCATCGAGCGAAGCGCGGGTGAAGACCGAGGTGTCGTTCGTGATCAGGATCTGCGTGTCGTTCGGGAGCAGCGCCTGCAGCTTGCGCAGCCCGACGCGGACGTTGTCGGCTACCTGCAGTGCGTTGGCGTCGGATTGCTTGACGATCGACAGGCCGACCGCTTCCTGGCCGTTCAGCCGCTGCAGCTGGGTCTGCGTCTTGTAGGTATCGGTGACCGTCGCGACGTCGCGCAGCAGGATCGGCCCGCCGGTGGTCTGTGCCACGACGAGGTTGGCGAGGTCGTCGAGGGAGCGCGGCGCGCCGATCGCCCGCACGTTGATCGTGGTCGCTCCCTGCAACAGCGAGCCGACCGGCGCATTGACGTTGGCGTTGGTGATCGCCGTGGATAGCTGCTGGACGCTGATCTGATACGCGGCAAGCTTGGCGTAGTCGACGCGCAGCTGGATCTCGCGCTGCAGACCGCCGCTGATATTGACGCTGGCGACGCCCTGGATCGATTGCAGCGCCGGCACGAACTGGTCGTTGGCCACCTGGTACAGCGAGTCGAGCGAGCCGCCGGTCAGGGCGACGTTCATGACCGGGAACGCGTTGGGATCCGCCTTGTTGGTGCGCGGATCGCCGGCGTCAGCCGGCAGCCGGTTGCGAATCGCGGATACGCGGCGTTCGACTTCGAGCGCGGCCGTGTTGGCATCGGTGCCATCGGCCAGCTGGACGTTGACGTTCGAGCTGCCTTCGCTGGAGGTGGAGCTGATCGAGGCGACGCCGGCCATGCCGGCGACGGCATTCTCGATGGGCTGGGTGATCAGCTGCTCGACGTCCTGCGCGGTAGCGCCGGGGTAGCTAACTGAGACGCTTACAAACGGAATGCTGATGGGCGGCAGGCGGTCGACCTTGAGGAAGGTGTAGGCAACGGCGCCCATGATGACGAGCCCGAGCAGGCCCATGAGCACCGTCAGCGGGCGGACAACCGCCAATCGCGTTAGCAGCATCTCGTGCGTCGTCCCTTCTGTTGTGCTTGCGCCTTAGCCGCCGCCGCCGTCGCCTCCACTGGGCTGCTGCGCGGGTTGTCCCCCTTGACCACCTGGCTTCTGTGCGGGGTTGCCTCCCTGACCTTGTCCTTGCTGGCCCTGTCCACCCTGACCGCCCTGGCCCTGCGCCGGCGCATTGGCGACCTGGATCGGCGCGCCATCGCGCAGGCCGTTCTGGCCAACCACCACTACCTGCTCGCCCGCCACGACGCCGCCAACGATCTCGACCGACTTGTCGTCGGTCATACCCGTCTGGACCTGGCGTGCGGCCGCGCGGCCGTTGTCGCTCACGTACACGATCTGATTGCCAGCTTGCTGCACGATCGCTTCCTTCGGGACCAGCACCGCGTCGTTCTTCTGCGCCGCGACCACCGAGACCTGCGCGTACATGCCCGGCAGGAGTCGCTCGTCTTGAGTATCGGGCACGATCTTGGCGTCGAACGTGTGGGCGCGCGCATCACCCGCTGGCGCGATCGTGACCACCTTGGCGGGGAACGCGACGCTCGGATACGCCGGCACGCTGAGCTGCACCGCCTGGCCAGGCCGAACCTGGCCAACCCGCGCCTCTTCGACCGTGACGTGGACTTCGATCGTGTTGCTGGTCAACACCACGACCGGTGTGGAGGACGACGCGAGCGAGCCAGGACCCAGCAATCGTTGCGAGACCACCCCGTCGAACGGCGCGACGACCGTCATCTGATCGAGGTTCGCCTGAGCCAGCGCCACCGCCGACTCGGCTTGCGCGACCGCCGCGACTGCCGCTTGTAGATCGGCGTCCGTGTACGGGGTCTGCTTGGCCTGGAACTGCGCCTGCATCTGGTCCACGACTGCCTGCTGTTGTGCCAGATCGGTCTCGCCACCTGGCCGCTGCGCCTTGACCAGGTTCTGCTGCGCTTGCATCACCGCCGCGCGCGCCTGGCGGACGTCCTCGTCGGTCGGGCCAGCGTTCATCACGTCGAGCTTGGCTTGATCCGCGGTCTGCTTCTGGTTGGCTGCCTCGAGCGAGCTCTCTAGCTGCGCCTGCTGCATATCGGCCGTGCCGTTCTTGAGCGCGTCCAGCTTGGCCTGATCGGTCTTCAGCTTCTGCTGCGCGCCGATGAGCGTGCTCTGCGCGCTGGCTTGCTGCGAATCGAACGTGCCGTTGCGCAGCGCATCCAGCTTCGCCTGGTCGGCCTTGAGCTTCTGCTGCCCGGCGGTGAGCGTGCTTTGCGCAGTCGCCTGCTGCGCCTGCGCGCCACCATTCTTGAGCGCATCCAGCTTGGCCTGATCGGTCTTCAGCTTTTCCTGGGCGCCGATCAGGGTGCTTGTCAGCTGGGCCTTGGTAGCAGGTGGGCCGCCAGCTTCGAGCTGGGCGAGGGCTGCCTGCGCCGACTCGACCTGCTGGTTGCCGGAGGCAATCGACGAATCCGCGGCGGTCTTGGCCGCGCTGCACGCGTCGCCCCCGCTTACGCACGGACTCTGCCCGGATGGATGGTCGAGCGCGGTGCGAGTCGATCTGGCCGAATCGAGCGACGCCTGCGCCGCCGCCACCAGCTGCCGCGCGGCTTCGATCTGCGCATCGGTCGGCGAATTCGCCTGGTCGATCCCGGCTTGCGCGGCTTTGACCAACGCCTGATCGGTGGTCACGAGGCTCTGTGCCGACTGCAAGTCGGCGGCGCCGCCGGAGCCGGTCGCATTGGATAGCGTCAATTGCGCGGCGGCGATCTGCGCATTGTCCGTTTCGACTGCCGTCAGCGCGCTCTGCAGATCGGACGCCATGGTGCCCTTCAAGTTGTCCAGCGCCGCCAGCGCCGCGGTGAGCGCCGCTTTGTCGCTGTCGACCGCGCTCTGCGCCGTCTGCAAATCGGCTGCGCTGGAGCCGCTGAAGTTGTCGAGGGCCGCCTGGGCCGCCGCGACCTGGGCCACGTCCGCGTCGACTGCGCTCTGCGCCGCCTGCCGCGCGTCGTCCGCTGCGCCTTTCAGCAGCAACGTCAGCTTGGCGTTGGCCGAATCGAGCGCCGCGCGGGCAGAAGTGACGTCTTCGGGTCGGCCCTGCTGCAACCCGACCAGCCTGAGCTGGGCCGCGTTCAGCTGCGCCTCCGCCGCGGTCACATCCTCGGGCCGTGCGCCTGCCTCAAGCTGCTGGAGCTTTGCCCGCGCGGACAACAGTCCCGCCTGTGCCTGGAGCAGCTGCGCTGGCAGCGCGCCCGCATCCAACAGCGCCAGGGTGTCGCCGCGGTGGACCACGCTCCCGACGTCGACCGGCACGTCCTGCAGCATGCCCTGCGAGCGCGGGACGATATTCACTTGTCGCGTCGATTGGACGGCGCCCGCATAGCCGAGCACGGTGCTGATCGGCCCGATGCCAACAGGCACTGTACGAACCACCAGTCCACCGCCAGCCGGTCTCTGCTGCGCCGTTACGGGCTCAGGCTTGATCAGAAAGGCCGCGCCCACGGGCAGCAGCGCAGCCAGAACCAGGACGGCAATAATCGAAAAGACCAGCGGCTTCGAGGCGGTCAGGCGGCGGATGAGTGAGAGCACGGTTCCCCCGGAAATTACACGCGAGTATGGGTCGCAAAGACCTAATTTCGAAATAACGGTCTGTTAAGTCGCTGCTAACAGGCACACGACGACTGCCCCCAATTGCCTGGCATGGATAAGGATACGCCCGCGCACCCGCGACTCAAAACGGTGACACCGAGTGCGGCTCCCTCGTTGTCTCCTGTTAAGGCACACCATCCCGATCCTTGGCCAAGGAGGCCCTGTTTGTTGCCGTTTCGAGTGATTTCCGCGCTCTCCGCTGCGCTGTTGCTCATCGCGTCGCTCGCCCCGAGCGCGGGCGCGCAAGCTGATGAGCGCTTCTTCTCGCAGACCAATTTCCGCATCGACGACAACTCGTTCTGGGACTTCTTCCAGCATCGCGGCGGCGTCCGCACCTTCGGCTATCCCGTGTCGCGCACCTTCATGCTGGATGGCTTCCCGGTGCAGATCTTCCAGCGCGAGGTGATGCAGCGCCAGGCCGATGGCTCGGTGCAGACGCTGAACCTGCTCGATCAGGGCCTGATGCCGTACACGCGCATCAACGGCAGCACCTTTCCCGCGCCCGATTCGAGCGTGACCTCCGCCACCCCACCTGCGACCAATCTCGACGCCGTCCTCGATTTTGTCCGCGCGCAGGCTCCAGATACGTTCGAAGGCGAGCCGGTCAACTTCGGCGCGACGTTCTTCAGCACGGTCACGGCCGCCGATGCCCCCGATGCCGATCCAGGTCTGCTGCCAGGTTTCGACTTGCAGATCTGGGGTGCGCCAACCAGCAAGCCCGCGCGCGATCCAGCCAATAACAACTTCATCTACATGCGCTTCCAACGCGGCATCATGCACTACGACAAGAGCTGTACGTGCACCCAGGGTCTACTGCTGGCCGATTACTTGAAGGCGATCTTGACTGGCCAGAACCTGCCGCCTGACCTGGCCGCGCAGGCAACGACGTCGAAGTACTACCGACAGTACGCGCCCGGCTCGCCCAAGAGCGTTGCCCGACCATTCGACCTGCAGGGCAGCGATCTCACCGATGCCTTCGTCGCGCAGCAAGCAGGCGTGCCCGGTACAGGTGGCGGCACTCCAGTTGGGAATGTGCCGGCGCCAACCAACAGCCCCTTTGCCTATGGCTTCCAGGTGCACATGTGGGACGTCAGCGCGCAGGCCAAAGACTTCGTGGTCAGCGACGTCAAGCAAGCCGGTTTCAACTGGGTCAAACACCAGGTCGAATGGCAGGCCATCGAGACCACGCCGGGCCAGTTCGACTGGGCTGAGCTCGACCCGATCGTCAACATGAACAACGCCGGTGGCGTGAAGGTGCTGCTCAGTGTCGCCCACGCGCCGTCCTTCTATCGCGGGGCATCGAGTGGCTTGATGCCGCAGGATCCGGCCACCTACCAGACGCTCATGCAGACCATGGCCACGCGCTACCGCGGCAAGGTGCAGGCGTACGAGCTGTGGAACGAGGAGAACCTGTCGCGTGAGGCGGGGGTCGGCAACGTCAACCCGGCCACTTACCTGCCGCTGCTGAAAGCTGGTTTCGCGGGTGTGAAGGCGGGCGACAGCTCGGCGATGACATTGCTGGGTGCGTTGAGCCCGACCGCCACCAACAGCCCTGGCCAGGCGATGGATGACCTCGCGTACCTGCAGGGGCTGTACTCGATTAACAACGGCGAGGTGAAGAACTACTTCGACATCCTCGCTGCCCATCTGAGTGGTTTCTCGAACCCGCCTGACTGCACGCCGGCCACGCCGCAGTGCGCGCTCTCAGGCGCGTGGAACGAGAACCCGAGCTTCTTCGCCTTCTTCCGCGTTGGCCAGTACCACGACGCCATGCTGGCCGCCGGCGACGGCAACAAGCAGATCTGGCTCACCGAGTTCGGCTACGACTCGAGCGAGGTTGCCGTCCCAGGATTTGAATACTCGACGTTCATTTCGGAGGACGCCCAGGCGCGGTTCCTGGTCCAGGCAGTCCAGATCGCACGCTCGACGCCGTACATCGGCGGGCTGATGATCTGGAACCTCAACTACCAGGTGATCGTGCCGCAAACAGACGAAAAGTGGGGCTTCAGCGTCCTGCGGCCCGACTGGAGCGGCCGGCCAGCCTTCTTCGCGCTCGCGGCCATGCCGAAGTCGTAGGCTGTCCAGCGGCCGTGGGCCGCACTGTACGCATACCCGCGCGAGCTGAGGGCAAGATCCTCGTCGTCGATGCGACCATCGGCGAGGCCCACGCCCGCCTGGTCGTGGACACGGGCGCTGGCACATCTGCCCTCAGCCTCGGCTGCGCCGCGCGGCTCGGGCTCGTGGTCCACCAGGGCCTCAGAGTGAGGACACCCACAGGCATGTCGGCGGTCGGCGCCTTCATCGTGCCTAGCTTCCGTGTCGGGCCGTTGGAAGTCACCCGGCTGCGCGTGGCGGCAGTGCCCCTGCAGAACGATACGATCGACGGGTTGCTCGGGCTGGACTTCTTTCGTGCAGTCAAGGCGAGTGCGATCACGCTGCTGCTGGACGAGGCGCAGATCGAAGTACGCTTGAGCGCGTAGCGCCATGCCATTCACCCTCGAGGACCTCGACCGCATCCACGTGCGCGTCGGCATGGGCACCAAAACGCTGCGCCAGATGAGCGATACGCAGTTCACGGCGTGGCTTCGCGCCCAGGGCGCGCGCGGACAGATCGGCGTCATCAAGACCGGCCCGGGCGAATTGATGATTCCGATCGAGGAGCGCGTCCGTGTCCTCAACGACCTCGATCGCGAAGGTTTTTTCATACCCGACGTGATGGGCACACCTTCAGACTCCGATGGCCCGAACCCGGCAGCACTGGAGCGCGCATACGAAAACCTGACCAGCGCCCGCGAACAACTCCACGAGGTCGAGGCCGCCATCGCCGAGCTCGGCGAGATCGACCCGCGCGTCAACATGCGGGTGAGCATCCATGGTGCGCTGGAGCTCGTGGAGCTCCTGCGCGGGGCAGTTGAAGCGGCGCGCCGTCAGTCGCGGTCGAGCTCGCGCTGAACGGAGCGGTAGCACTCCACCAGCTCGAGTTCCAGCTGCGCCCAGTCCGCCTCAGGATCGGTCGATACCCCGCCGGTGATGCGGTCGACCGTGTTGTTGGCGCGCACCCGCCACTCAGCCGACTCGCGCAGCCGCTCCCGAGGACGATCGAACAGATGGGCGTGCAGGTCGGTCATCGCCTGAACGAACGATTCCTTCTCCGTCTCGGGCTGACCGACCAGCCGCCGGTGCTCGATCCAGTAGCCGACCTCGAGCTCCGCCGCACGCCGCGGCTCGAACCCCAGTCCTGACCAGCGCCGCGCCATCCGATAGAACCGCGTGAAATGACGCCGCACGACCTCCGGGTCGTTGTCCACGGGCGCCCAGGCGACCGAGCCACGCGCCACATGGAACGCCGCGACCACCGACAGCGGGAACGGGATGTGGAACTGCTCCTGGTTGATCTGCACCATCAGCTTCACCAGCCTGGGCCAGTCGCGGTCGTAGTAGGCCCGCCAGCCGCCGGCCTCGAGCTCGGCAATGCGCTCAGGATTGAGCTCGAACGTCAGGAGCGCTGCTCAGGTGGGAGCCAGGTCAGCGCATCCGCGGTGCTGCCCAGCGGCCGGTACTCCAGTCCGACCGCCCCGCCATAGCCGACTGAATCGAGGTCGCGCAGGAACTCCGCGATCGGCTGCTGCCCGGTACCGGGCTCGTGCCGGCCTGGGACGTCGGCGATCTGGACGTGCTCGACCAGCGCCTTGTACTTCTGCAATTCCGCGCTGGCGTCGCCGCCCATCATGCCCACGTGGTACTGGTCGAGCTGCAGACGCACGCTCGGATGGTCTGCGCGCTCGACGAGGGCCACCCCGCGCTCGATCGAGTCCGCGACGTAGCCCGGCATGTCGACGTTGTTGATCGGCTCGATGAGCAGGAATACGCCAGCCTGCTCAGCCATCGGCGCCGCCTGCTTGAGGTTCGCGACCGCCGTGCGCTCGGCGTCTTCGCGACTCACGCCCGCTGGCAGCACCCCAGCGATGGCATTCAGCCGCTGCGTGCCAAACAACTTCGCCGCCTTCAGGGCATCGCGAATGCTGTCCATGAACTCGGCCTCGCGGCCCGGCAGCGACAGCAGCCCGCGCTCGCCGGCGTTCCAGGTCCCCGGCGCGGGGTCGAACAGCACCAGCTCCAGGCCGTGCTCCTTCAACCCGCCAGCGACTCGATCGTGGTCGAGCTCGTGCACGAACAGGATCTCTACCCGACGGAACCCAGCAGCAGCGGCAGCCGCGAAGCGGTCGTAGACGTCGAGCTCGGGCCAGAGCATCGACAGATTGGCAGCAAAGCGCGGCATGCTATTTCGGTTTGCCGACGGTGGTGCCAGCTGGCTCTTCCCACAGCTTCACCAGCGCGGCCATGTCCTCGTCGCCCATGCCTCGCGCACGCGCTTCGAGGAAGCGCTGCTCGGCCAGCGCGCCAAGCAGCAGTGGCACCTGCGCATTCTTCGCCTCGTCGTGGATCAGCCCCAGGTCCTTCAGGATCAGGCTGACCGGCGTGGCCGGCGCGAAGTCGCGCGACATGAACCGCGGCAAGTTGCGCGTCATCATCGTCGAGCCGCCAAACGATGTCCCGATCAGGTCCAGCACCACCTGCGGGTCGGCGCCCAGCCGCGCGCCGAAGACCGCCGCCTCGGCGATGGCTGAGGTGTGTACGCCGACCAGCAACTGGTTGATCAGCTTGACCACCTGGCCGGCGCCGGTCGCCGATCGAACGTGGCCTGCTCACCGCCGACCATCACGGTCAGCGTGCCGCCCGCGGCGCCCGCTGGCCCGCCCGAGACAGGTGCATCGAGAAAGTCGGCGCCGCGCTTCTTCAACTCCTCGGCGCACCAGCGATTCAACGCCGGGCTGACCGTCGAATGGTCGACGAAGATCTGCCCCGAACGGGCGGCCTGCGCCATCTCGCCGTACACCGCCTCGACCGAGTCCGGCGTCGGCAGCGCGGTCATCACGATGTCCGCGCGTTCGGCGACCTGGCGTGCCGAGTCGGCCGCTTTAGCGCCTTCGCCCGCGAGCTTGTCGGTTGCGCCCCGTGAGCGGTTGTAGACGTGCACTTCGTAGTTGGCTTCGAGCAGTCGCTTGACCATCGGCTGGCCCATCTTGCCCAGTCCGACGAACCCTGCCTTCATAGGCGTCCAGGGTACGCTAGCGGCCGGCATGCGCATCACTCGCGTGGAGACGGTGCCCGTTGACCGCTACCTGTTCGTGCAGGTGCACACCGATGCGGGCATCGTCGGGCTGGGCGAGGCAGGCACGTGGGGCTTTCTGGAAGCCGCGGAACAGGTGGTTCGCAAGTTCGAGACGTACCTGGTCGGCGAGGATCCGCTGCGGATCGAGCATCACTGGCAGTACCTGTATCGCTCGACCCATTTCCGCGGCGCGGCGATCATGGGCGGGCTGTCGGCAATCGACATCGCGCTGTGGGACATCGCCGGAAAACACTTCGGCGTGCCCGTGTATCAGCTGCTGGGTGGGCCGACGCGCCACAAGGCGCGCGTCTATTACCACGTCCTCGGCGAAACGATCGAGTCGCTGGTCGAAGGCTGCCGCCAGGCCAAAGCGCGCGGCTTTACCGCCGTCGGTCACTTATCTCCGTTCGGCGACGAAGCGCGGACAAAACCGTATTTCAAAACACACGCGGCCAAGATCGGGCAGGCGGTCGACGCGGTGCGGCAATACCGCGAGGCGGTCGGCGACGAGGTCGACCTGTGCATCGAGATCCACCGTCGGCTGACGCCCGCTGAAGCGATCGTGCTCGCCCGCGGCATCGAGCCGTTCCACCCGCTGTTCTATGAAGACCCGATCCTGCCCGACAACTTCGATGCCATGGCCCTGGTGGCCGAGAACATCCACGTCCCGATCGCCACCGGTGAGCGGCTGCACACGATTTTCGAGTTCGAGATGCTGCTGCGGCGGGGCGCCGTGCAGTTCGTGCGACCTGACGTGTGCATGTGCGGCGGCATCACGGGCGCGAAGAAGATCGCCGCGTTGGCCGAAGCCAACTACGTCGGCGTGGTGCCCCACAACCCACTGGGGCCGGTGAGCACCGCCGCGTGCGTGCAGCTGGCCGCCTGTATTCCGAACTTCACGATCCAGGAATACCCGCTCGGCGAGGATCAGCCACCCAAGACCGAAATCGTGCGCTCCACGCTGCGCTACGACGATCGCGGCTCGCTGCTGGTCCCCACCTCGCCGGGAATCGGGGTCGAATTGGCGGCCGATGCCGCGGAGCGCTACCCGTATAAGCCGCGTTGGCTGGGCACCCGCCTGTACGACGACGGTTCCGTGATGGACCAGTAGCGGCTCAGCGCGGGGCCGGCACCGTGGTCAGCCGACCACCAGCTTGATAGACCTTGCTGGTCAGGGGATGGCCGACGGCGTCGACAATGAAGCGGGAGGCTCCGAGCACCTTGTCTAAAGAGACGCCGTGCTCGATCTCGAGGCCGTCCAATAAGTAGATGAGGTCTTCGGTGGCGAGGTT
>WNGA01011319.1_pt1 | contig 11660 bp, 14 predicted proteins | sample 5400061 | NCBI WGS metagenome assembly WNGA01 (sample SAMN13153366, study PRJNA577476) | soil metagenome | isolation source: 100 cm soil or saprolite under grassland replicate 2 | place: USA:California | collected 2016-06-15
GTCGAACCAGCCTCCCTGACCGGTCTCGCGCATCCAGCCGATCGGATCCTTATCGAACTGCTTCACCTCGCACACCGCGCTCAGGCCGTCGCGGTGGATCAATCTGTCGGGACGCTTCGGAATGCCGAGGTCAGGCTCGAGTTCCCATGTGTAGCCGTGCGCGCGCAGGTAGGTGTCGAACCAGACCTCGGACGCGGTCGGCGGCTTCGTGCCTGCGAGCTTGTCGGTCATCGCGCAACCACGGTAGCGGCGGATCAGGACACTGACACCACAAGTCAAGAGCGACCTCGAACCGGCAGCACGGTAAGAGCATCCTTCTCGCGATGGCCATCTACCTCGCCCTCGGAGACAGCATCTCCATCGACGACTACACCGGCGTACGCGGTGGCGGAGCGGCGTCGCAGCTCGCGCGCAAGCTCGGCCTCGACCTCGTCGACCTCACGCGCGACGGCAACACGACACGCGGCGTCATCGCCGACCTCGATCAGGCACCGGGGGCCGCGGACGTCGTGACCCTAACTGCGGGCGGCAACGACCTTCTTGGCGGCGATCTCCCCCGCACGATCCTGCACCGGCTTCACCAGATCGCGGTGCGGATCCAGCCGCTCGGCGCCCGCGTTGTCATCAACACGATCTACGACCCCAGCGACGGCGACAGCGAGGTCGCACGGCGCGAGCTCGGTCTGTCGCGGCTGGCAACGATCGAGCTACGACGCAGACTGAACGCAGTCAACCGCGGCATTGCAAAACTGGCGCGCGAGCGCGGCTTCGTGCTCGCCGATCTCGAGCGGCTCTTCCGCGGACATGGCATCACATCGAACGAGCCATGGTTCGTCCAGGTGATCGAGCCCAACCTCGCCGGTGCGAGCGCCATCGCCGAACACTGGCACGAACTGCTGACGTCGCAGTAGCTCCCCCACGCGTGTACTTAAGAGGAACATCCCTGACACCGCAAGCCGTTCGGCGCCCGCCACACGACCAGCACCATCAACAGGCAGAAGTTCATTGCGGTGACGAGCCGACAGCTATCTGGTCCGCACGCCAAACTGATGCAGCTGGCTGGCGAAGCTCGCGTGGAGGAGTCCGAGACGGAGGCCGAGTCTTACCCAATCATCATTCGCTCGTTTAAGCCCGTTGCCGACCTCGATGATCGACTCCGACGTATCTTCACGGTACTGAGCCTCCCGCCTCTGGAAGAGTTGAGCGCGCAGGGACCTTGCATCACGCGCTCCGCGACGCGCGTGACCAGCAACGTGGCCGAGCCGCCGTTGGGGATGGGTTCTGGGGACAGGTGCGGGGATTCTGAGGGCGATTCAGGGGTCTCCGAGGCAGGTGATGCTTAGCGCCTGAACAGCAGAGAATGCAGGGAAAACGGCTTTGCGAGTGCGATCCCGGCCCACGGCAGTCACAACGCGAATCCTCCATGGTAAGTAGACGTGACGGCGCGGCGGCCGCCACCGTAGCGGGATGAAAATGCCCAGCCGTTAGCGAGCCCCTGCGCCGTTCACCGCTCCGCGGAGGGGGCGAGGTCCGCGTCGACCTTGTAAGTCCGGAACCGTTGCAGCGATTTTGTCACGACTGCGCCGGCCGCGCTTTCATTTTCACCTTAGGAGGGGGTCGACGGTTCGAGTCCGTCAGAGGGCTCTCGCAAAAGGCCCGCAAACGCGGGTCTTTTGCTTTCCGTCGTCGTTGCACTTCTTCTAGCGCACTCAGGCATGGAACAGGTTTTGGAACAGCCAGGAGAAGAAGGCCTCAATTTGTCGCCTAGCTTGGCAACGCAGCTGGCAAGAAGACGCCCGCCGGCCCTAGAGCTAGCCCGATGCGAACGAACTGCTGCGGTCGCAGGTTCATAGCGGGGGCGGGATGTGGACACATTTCCCCGACCGCGTGACCTACCGTTTCACGGAGATTCGGCCACTGGAACCCGCATGAAGCTCGCTACCGCAGCCGCCACGCGCGGGACCATGCGTGCCGCCGCCGTCACGGGGCTGCCTCGAGGTCGATGGTCGAAAGCAACCGTGAGAGACGCATCGGCGACCTGATTTTGAAGCTCGCTTCCGCTAAACGACGGGAGCGTGACGAGGCAAGAATTTCCGCGACGGGGTAGCAACGCGTTTCGGGGGCGGCGGCGTCAACCAGGACGCGCCGCCCCGAAACCGCCGGGGTCAGACTGCGACCCGGCCGCCGTCGACGGGAATGACCGCTCCGTTCAGGTAGCTCGCCTTGTCGGAGGCGAGGAAGACGATCGTCTCCGCGATCTCCTCCGGGGCAGCGGCGCGGCCGAGGGGGATGGTCGAGACGATGGCGGCGAAGCCGTCGCCCTGCGCTTCAGTGCCCGGGGTGTTCGTCGGGCCGGGCGAGACCGCGTTCACACGCACCCCCTTCGGACCGTATTCGGCCGCCCACGCCTTCGTGAGCAGCGCGACCGCCGCCTTTGAGGCGCCGTAGGCCGAGAGACCGGCCATGCCGAACTCGGCCACCATCGTCGTGACGTTGACGATCGTGCCTCCGCCGCGCTCGACCATCCGCGGCGCGATCGCCGCAGTCAGCAGGAACGGCGCCTTGACGTTGACCGCGAACGTCTCATCAAAGGTCGCCTCCGGAAGCTCGTGCGTTGCTCCACCCGGAAAGACGCCAGCGTTGTTGACCAGGATGTCGACGTCGGCGGCACGCTCGGCGAGCGTACGGACATCGTCGTGCGACTCGAGATCGGCGCGCACAAACTCTGCCTCGCCGCCCGCTGCCTCGATCGGGGCGACCACTTCCGCGCCCCTCGCCTCGCTGCGGCCGCTGATCAGCACATACGCGCCCTCGCGCGCGAGCGCCTCCGCCGTCGCGCGCCCGATCCCCGACGTCCCACCGGTGACGAGTGCGCTCTTTCCTAACCAGGTCTCGGCGTTCATCAGGCTGCGAGCGAAGCCTGCGGCTCCGCCTCGATCGGCGCCTCTTCGCTCTCGCCGCGCGTGTTCGTGGCGCGCAGCGCGATGACGGCGGAGGCGAGTACGAAGATGCTCCCGACGAGCAGCCCTCGCTGGATTCCGGCGAACGCCCCGCACCGGGCGGCGTCCCGGCGAGAGCGGCACACGCGACGCGCTCCTCGAGGCGGCGCGGCGCCTGTTCGCCGAACGCGGCTACGAGGGCGCCTCGCTGCGCGCGATCGCCGCCGCCGCCGGCGTCGACGCCGCCCTCGTCGCGCACTTCTTCGGCAGCAAGGCCGACCTGCTCGCCGCAGCGGTCGACTGGCCGTTCGACCCCGACGCCGAGCTGCCGCGCCTGCTCGCCCGCGGCCCCGACCACGTCGGCGAAGCGCTCAGCGAGCTCTTCCTCCGCGTCTGGGACGACGAGCGCCAACGCAACCCGCTGCTCACCCTGCTCCGCGCCGCCACCACCGAGCCGCGCGCCGCCACGCTGCTCCAGGAGTTCATACGCACACGCCTGCTCGGCCCCCTGCTCGCCCAGCTCGGCTCCGACCAACCCGAACTGCGCAGCGACCTCGTCACCGCCCAGCTCGCCGGCCTCGCGCTGACCCGCTACATCCTGCGCTTCGAACCGATCGCCTCGACACCAGCCGAGCAGCTCATCCCCCGGGTCGCCCCCACGCTCCAGCGCTACCTCGCCGGCACGCTCTAGTCGGGCGATCCGAGCCGCGCCTCCTGCCTTCGAGCGCCCTGTTCGCCACCGGCGCCTCCAGTACGCGCGATCAGCGAAACACCTTCATCCCGTGGAGAGACGAGCCGCGCGCGATCGAAGGTTGGGCGAGGTGGCGGCGGAGTTGCGGAAGCAGTCGGCCTGCGCCCCCAGGATGCGGTACGCGCCGCAAAGAGCGCTGGCGCTGCGCCGTGACGGATCAACACCGGGGAAGCGACGCGCCCGTTCGGCCGAGCCGGCTCGTCGCCTTCGGGACCGGCGTGCGCTCCGGAACGAGCGCACGCCGGTTAGAGGACGCGATTATGCCGCCGCGACGTCCTGCTGTTGGTAGGCGAGGTCGGCTGCGGTGAGGCCTTCGAGTGCCACCCGAGCTGGGTGGCTTCGTTGAGCCGCTGCAGCAGGCGCTGCCTGAGCGCGAGCGTCGTGTAGCGCAGGAAGAGCTGCGGCTTTGCCGCGAGCTGCTCGGCAATCACCGTCGCGCGGTCGTAGAAGGCGTTCTTCGGGACGACCTCGTTCACGAGGCCCAGCGCCTGCGCTTCCTTCGCCTCGCCGGATGAAACGCTTTCGTCATACCTGTCACGCCAGAGGTCCTCTTGAGTCCCAGCGCTATCGCTCAAAGCGGTGCAAGCTTGACTTCGATCCTCGATAGTTCGGCGCCGAGTCGGACCTAACTTCTTCGCGCGTGTACCTATGAGCCGCACGATCAATCCGCAAACGTGCGCACTTACTCTGGACCAGTCGCATCACCTCTATGAGATCGTTGACGTCGAACCACCCTGAGCCGAGGTTGGCGTGTGGCCACATGTGGCGATTTCCCCACACCGTCCCACACCGGTCCGATTCCCAGCGCTGCGCGATCATCCGTTCGCGCGCGCGTGTACCTATAACGACGCCGCTGACGTAGCTGAGGCCGTCGGACACCGCACGGTCAGCACGCAGAAGTGCACCGACACCCTCGCACTCGCTCCGCGCGGAGTTGCCATCGCGCAGGCTGCACCCCGCGCGCGAGCTTGCGGCGGTGGGACGCATCGGCGACTCTGCCGGGATGGCGAAGACCTACCGGCTGAGTCCTGGAACGCGGTTGATCAACTCGCTCTTCCGGGTCCTGACCCGGCTCGGGTTGGGAGCTTCCTATCGGCACATCCTCACGGTGCCCGGGCGCAAGAGCGGGCGGCTCTACTCGACTCCGGTCGACATCATCGAGCTCGATGACCAGCGTTGGCTGGTCGCAGGCTATGGACCCACCAACTGGGTCCGAAACGTACGCGCCGCGGGCGAGGTGACGCTCAGTCGCGGCCGACAATCCGACCGCTTCCGGGTCGAAGAAGCCGACCGTCCGGCCGCCGTCCCCGTGCTTCGGAAGTACATGAGCGAAATCCGGGTCACCCGTCCCTACTTCGACGCCTCCCCGGACTCAGCCGACGAGGACGTGGCGGCAGAGCTTCCGAGACACCCGGTCTTCCGTCTCATTCCCGTGGTGAACGGCGGTCGACAGACAGACGCGGCCACATGAAAGACGTTCGCGAGCTCGTCCGCCGGCTCGAAGCCGTCGGCCTCACGGTCGAGTCGACGCCGGGGCACGACCGCGTCCTCCCGGGCGGGAAGCCGCTCCGGAAGCAGAACGGGATGCCGCTTACGCTGCCGTTCTCTCCCGACACGCTCCGCTGGCGCAGAGCCGCGATCGTCGAACTACGCAAGCTCGGCATCGACCTGTAGCACCAAGCACCAGAAACGCCGAAGCCCGCCGACCTTTCGGTCACCGGGCTTCGACGGCGACACGTTCTCACCCCCGCCCCGCACCTGTCAAGGCGAAACGTCGTCGCTGCCCCGTCCCGGCGATTCCCGCCCGGGCCGTCTCCGGACACCGGACGATGATTGGGCAGACGTGCGCTCTACTTTTGGTCCAGTCTCACTCGCTCATAAGCCTGAGCTGAGAGTGGCATTTCGTGCGGACAACTCATGCGCGTGCGCCGTATGAGCGTCTCGGCGACATGCCCTGCAAGAACTCGATTGTCCCTGCGAACTTGACGGATTCGGCCAGGCGCATCGAGTTCATGCACCCCCACGCATCCAAATCGAGCCCCGCGCGGAAGACCTTCCCGCAGACACGTTCTCCGAGCTTCAGCCCGACAGCGTTCGGCTCGCGAAGACCGCCAGCCGGCAGCATCCTCGGCTTCATGACCCAAATGGCCTTCGAGCTCGGATGGATCGTCACCGATGGGGACGCCTGCGCCTCAGCGACATCAACGCCCTCAACCACGCGCGCCGCCGGATGCTCTGGAACCGCGGCGAGTAGGTCCGCCCGATCGAGCTCGTCCCACAACGCCTCAATGCTCGACGGCTGCCGCTTGAAACGCCGCACTGAGTCTCGCTGACAGCCCTTGTCCCGCCGTCACGTTCCGCGCGCAGTCACAGCGACCGAGTCTCTGAACCTACGTGGTGTCACCACCATCGCACGACAGCTTTAACGAAGTTGCCGAATGGCCGCGAACGCGTCCTCTACTGCCTTTCCGTGTTGGACGAGAGTCTTTGCCCTGCTGAGTGCTGCGTTCTGCTCCTCACGCGGCATTCCTCGCAGCACCGCCTGGATGTCCGCGACCTTCAGTTCGTGAGGGTGGTGTTGCTCCACCCACCTTAGATAGGCGCTGCCAGAAAGCACTAGATACATCGGGTCGATCGCCCGTCCGTCGAGAGCTAGGTGAACGGGGTTGTGGTACCGCATGCGGAGCGTCGCTTCCTCCGTGTCGGCGTCGATTGACACAACGTCGACGCGTTTGAAGCCGGAGAGAATGCTCAGCGGGGACTCTCCAGGGTCATCGTCCCCGAAGCTGTCGCCAGCGATCAGATCGGAGCTTCCTGAATTGCCGCGCATGAGGTATGAGTGACCGCCGTCAAAGGTGTGCACGAGCACCGCCGCTCGCGGAATCGCCCCGTCCCAGCCCTCACGTACGCGAAACTCGACCAGGAAACCGCCCGGCAGTTCCGCGGCGAGGAACCCAGGAAGATCTCGGCGAACGTGGGGGCGAAGCGTGATCGTCTCGTCGGCAGCATTCCCCGCGCCCTTCCACACCCGTGACTCGTCGAGCCAGCCTCGTGACCTCATGTTCCACGCGTTTAGTCCGGGTCCGACGACTGTGAACTCAGAGTCGGGCGTTTCGTAGTCGTCGAAGGCGCTCATGATGTCCCAGGGATCCATGTAGTCGAGGTCTGAGCCGTCGATCCTGGAGTGCATGAGCCCGTAGACGTGACCCATCTCGTGGCCGAGGCCTGTCGGTCGCGGCGTCAGTGGGCCTTGCGCCACGACGCCGCTCAGGGTCGGTGACGCCCCGATGTCCTGCCAGCGGTTGGTGCACACGACGGTGCTGAAGAACGGCGTCAGATCGACTTCGTCCGCGACAACGGCGTCGCGCGCCCAGTTGATCAGCGCGTCGCGGGCTTTCGGACCGAGGTCGTTGTAGTTCTGCACGCTCCTGTCCAGCTGGTACCAGCCGAAGACCTGCGTGCCAGTCAGGTCGAGCGTGCCGTGCGAATAATCGTCGAAGTACCGGATCATGTTCCATGCAGAACCGACGTCGTCGACCGTGAACAGATCCTTGTAGTACTGCTTCGGGAACGGCTCGTCGTTCCCGTCATTGAACTTACAGAGGATCACCGCCCAAGGTGTTTGCATGCGCTCTCTCCTTTCCTTTCTCCTCCTCCTAGTAGCAGCGCTCGACGATTTCGATCAACCGCTCGCCAGCGTGGCGCTCGCCGCGGCCGCAGCTGTCGAGCTGGACGCCGGTGCTCGCGCCGTCAGAAGTAGATGTTGACGGGTGCGTCCAGAAATCGGTGACGCCCGCGTACGAGAAGCCGTCGGTTGCGTATCCGAGATCCACCTCCAGGCGGTCAGTCGTCGGGAGCGTGGCGTTCTGGAAGTGCAGGTATGCGCTAAGTTGAAGGCCCCCGCTGTTCGGCGAGCTCGTGGGCCCGGCGTCGGGGCCGATGGTGATGAGGGGCGAAACGGGTCGGACGGTCCGACGATGTGCGACATGACCTAGCGCAGGTCCGTTAACCCCGAGCCGGGTCACCGGTCAACATCTTCGTGAGAAGATCGACGGCGGCAGCAACGACGTAGGTAGACGGACCACCGCCTCTACGGCTTCGGCGCCGGTTTCGGATCGAAGATGAGGTCGTGTTTATCCGGACCGCCGTAGAAGCAGTACTCGCAGATCTCCTTTTGATGCGTTGGAATCTCTGCCATCGGGAACGGCAGCTCGTCGAGGTATTCCGGCAACCCTTCGTCCAGCTTGTATGAGTATTGATCTGCGAACTTACATCGGCCAGGATAGGCCGTGCGGTGCAGGGCTGAGCGTCGGTGAATGACGATCATTCCGAGTGAGAGCGCGACAATGTCCCGGTGCCAGCGGACGTATGGATGACTCCGATCGAGTCGATCAACCACGCTCACTGAAAGTGTGCGGTTGAAGTAGTCAAAGTAACCCCAGCCAGCCGCGCGAAAGACTCGGACCTGGACGGAAAATGCCGATGGGATCGGCTCAGACCCGCCAGCTAGGTCAGCGAAGTTGATTTTGATCTTGTTTGCCTTCGGGTCTGAGGCCGAGCGCGTAATCGTGAAGATCGTCTCCCCAGTGTCGGACCGACGAATTTGCCAGCGGATTCGTGCTTCGGGATCGTGCGCATCCCAAAGCAAAGGATCTGCTGTCAGCGTGTACTTCTGGGAGGATCCGATTCCCTCGATGGGGATCGCCCCCGCGCCGTTGATCGCTGCGACCGAATCGGGGCTTAGGCTGATGCGGCTGACCACAAGGCTGGGGAAAACACTGAGTTGGCTCACATCGATTCCAACAGGAACGCTGTCTGGACCGAAGAGCCGGCGCTTCTGGTGCGCAGCCAAAAGGTTTATCTCACCCTGCTTGACGATCCTGACCGGAATCGCCGCGATCGCGTCGCTTATCGCTCCACCTACGGCCGGAAGAGCAGCGCCTCCGCCCGGCGTCAGTGCGAAGAGGGCGATCACGCCCGGGATCCCGAGACCGTAAGCCCACCAATCGATGTCGATGTCGACACTCACGTTCTTCACATCGAGCCAAATCTCGTCCGACGGCGGGACGTAATAGTCCCACTGCCCATACTCGTCATCGACGACCTCGGCATAACCTTCCGTTCCGATTCGAGGCTCGGCATCGAATTTGAAGGTGCCGTCGCCAAAGTCGCCTTCTGCGTGGCCGCCGATGCGCAGTCGGTCGTTCTTCAGCTTGATCGCAAGTGAGGTGACTTCGGCGTCGTCAAGCCAATGGTTGATCAGCTTCCGGGTTTGCTCGGCGAGGATGGGCGCAAGTGCCGCATCGATGACGGCGGCGACGTCGCGCCCAGACAAGAACTCCACGACATCGCCGATCTTTCCGGCGGTCGCTACGCCCAGTCCCGGATTTACAACGTTGAACAGAAGGCTGAGGAATCCATCTCCTGCCCGCGCAGTTCCGCTCACGGTCGTCCCGTCAGCCACGCCGAGAAGATCGACAATTGGGACGAACTCGTCCGGCAGCACCGTTTCCACGTCCGAAAGTTGTTGGGCGAAGGCGGTCCCGGCTCCGAATCTGAACAACGGACCCTTGAAGAACGAAAGCCACGCCGCGGGGAGCGGAGGGCCGTCGAGCACAACCAGCGCCGAGTCCGTCACGAGGACCGGGGAAAAGTTCGCGACCGCGTCGTAAGTCACCTGCTCCATGAGCGGCCAGGGCCCGTTCACGATCTGCTCTCGAAGGGAAACATTGACGCCAGCGTCGAAGGTCATTGTCAGCCGAACCTGGCGTGGGGTCGCACTAACGCTGTCGGCCCCGCTGATGACGAACTTGCCGACGAAGCGGATCGAAACCTCGACGGTATCGGGCTGCGCAGCCTGAAGGCTCACCTGCGGCGCATCGACCCAGCCCGTGAGAGCCATCGATGGTAGACCGTTACCATCCACATCCGGAACCACAGAGCTCGGCGAAACCCAGCGGGGCAAGCGCCCGACCCGATGAGCCATCACCAACAGGTCATTGAGCCTGCCTTGCCCGATTTGGAAGGCGAGCCCGAAGTCCCCGTGCTTACTCATAGGCCGCACGAGCGACAAACTGGGCCGAGGATGTCGCTAGTTCGACTCCGCATCCAGTGATGCGGCCACCAACAGGAACAACTCCAGCTAACAAATCAGACGGCGGCACTGATGTACCGGTGACGACCGACGCGCTTGCTGAAGATGCGTGCGCTGTTTTTTTCCACGGGTTCCTCTCGGAGACCTGTGTCGATCATCCTCGACCCGCAGCCGATGATACTCGCGAATTGACCAGCTGACAACAAGCCGTGACAGGCTGGCCATGGGAGCTTTTCTACGAATCGTCGATCACCCCATCCCCGCCTTACATGTCGGCCGTTCACGAAGGCATTCCGTAAACCCTCGGAGTCACGTCAAAGAGCCACCACGACGGGCGCCGGCTGGGCGAGCCAAAGCCGGTTGCCCGTCCTGCCGACCGCGACCCTCACGACATTTCCCGCGCTCAACCACTTCGGTCCCGACAAGAAGCCAAAGCAGGTCGGGAAGGCTGTGTCTGCGTTCTTCGCCCCGGACACGCAGGCGGCTCGATGACGCGCCACACGCGCGACTCCCAGGCCACGCTCGCCAACGATCGGTCCCGCCAGGGCCTCATCCGGAGAGAACGAAACGGCAGCTCGAACAACTCGGCCCACGGGGCCGTCGACGCCTGATCAATTCTCCAAGGTCGCCGGACGCACCGGACCATGAAGTCACAGGTGTTCATGGTGGCCATCAGCCGGACCCATGTCATCGGGTCTCGACCTCCTGGTGCGTAAGGCTTCGGCTCGATCCCCGTCAGTTCTGCCACGCCGATATTTGCGTGCATGGAAAAGGCGCGCATTTGCAGGCCTTTTAAGTAGCGGGGGCACGCTATGGACCCATTAGCGACCTCTGGATTCCGCTTGAATCCTGGGTCGAATGGCCAACCTCGACGGCCTAGTGGTCTCTCTCAGAAGTTCGCGCGCGCATTGGCTCGGCGGAACACGCGTTCCTGACGGAACGCGGCCGCGAGCTTGGCGCCCGACGCAGACGACTGCGTGTCGTCCGAAGGAGAAACGGGCGCTGGCGGCGCCGACGCTACCGCAATGCGCCGTGGCTGTTGCGTAAATGACGCCCTACGCCCGCTGGCTCCATCGGCGACAGCCCCAAGCGACACGGCCGGCAAGCCGATGACTTCTGCATCGCCGCCAAGTCCTACTCGGTGACGATGGAAGCCTGCACCTTCGAAAGGAGAGGACCGTGCACGCAGCCCTTGTGACATTGACGATCGATCCGGATCAAGCGCCGGCGGCAGCTGACGCGCTCGTGAACGACATCCTGCCAACGGTCCGCTCCGCCCCTGGCTTCGTCGCCGGCTATTGGCTAGAGCCTGCCGACGGTCAGGGCTTCTCGATCGTCCTGTTCGAGACCGAGGAGCAAGCACGCGAAACAGCTCCGCCAGTGAGCAGCTGGGCCGCCCCCGGGGTCACCATCAGCGGCGTCGAGTTTCGGCGAGTAGCGGCGACCGCCTGAGAGTGTTCGGCCGGCCGCGTTGGCCCACTCGGCTGGTCTCAGATAGGCGGCCACTGCTGTCACACGGCGGCTCGTCTCGACGATCCGTACGGGGCTTCGCTGCCGCTCGCGCGTGCAGGCAGTCCTCCGAGACGGCGCCCGCGACACGCTCGCAAAGGACGAGAACGCGGTCGTCCGCGCCGATGCCGAACTCGCGCCTGCTTCCGCGGAGGGGCACGTGTGTCCGCACACCACATACGGCGCGAACTTGCGAGCCAGACCACGGCGCGCTCGGGTTCGAGCTGCGCTCCGACGAGACGTTCGCCGACGGGAAGATGCGCTGGATCGAGGTCGCGCCCGCAGGAGGGTCGACCGCGATCGTCGATCGCGCCACCGTTGGAAGGCGGCCCGACATCCGTCGACACCGCATCGTCATCTCGACCAG
>WNGA01012519.1_pt1 | contig 11658 bp, 11 predicted proteins | sample 5400061 | NCBI WGS metagenome assembly WNGA01 (sample SAMN13153366, study PRJNA577476) | soil metagenome | isolation source: 100 cm soil or saprolite under grassland replicate 2 | place: USA:California | collected 2016-06-15
TAGTGGGAGAGCCCGGTCCCGGTCGCGCTGCAGCTCTTGCGGCTCGCGATCACGCTCTTCTTCACCGGCTTCGCCTTGCCTGCGCCCTTCGTCTTGCACTTGCTCACGTTCGCCTCGCTCTCCGTGGAGGGCCGAAAAACGAAAAAGGCCCCGAAGGACCACGATGGTCCTCCGGAGCCCTTTGCCATCGGACCCGGTCAGCGCTCTTGGTTTCAGCCCGTCTTCTGGCTCTCGGATCGTCCGCGCCGTCACGCCTTCCCACCGGAGTGCTGCTCGGCAGTGGCTGGCTCTTCGCCTGGTGACGCGCGTCCCCGATTACAGCGGCGGGACCGCCACGGTCTTTCACCGTGTTCCGAAGCCGAAACCGCGCGGGATGCTACTCAACGGGACGCTTCTCCGTCAACGTTGCGGCGCGACTCCTTCGCGTTCGCCTTGAGCACCATCGAGATGGAAGGTACCTGCGCGAGTCCCTTCGCGAAGGCCCTGGAGCAGCGCGACTAGGCGAACGGTGGAGGCGGCGTGGAGGCGGATTTTGCGGCGGGCGCGAAGCGCTTGATAGCCAAGGGATTCAGGCAGGCCAGAAAGGGATGCGAGCTTCCCGGAACGAAAATAAAAACCCCCGGGAGTACCGGGGGTTTCGTGACACTGGAGCGGGAAAAGGGATTTGAACCTGCTGAGGCGGCTCATGCTAACAGGGCGACGGGACACGCGAATCCCCACAACAGCCCTGAGCCACAGCAGTTTCCAGAGCCCTCCTTCTCCGCACCTGTCCGCATCCGTTTGCGCCAGTCGCCCGATTCCGTGGAGGCGGCGTGGAGGCGGCCAAGCTTCGAGCGCGCCCTTCTCCGCCGAATGGCAGGAACATGAGCGAGGCGAGGCCGTGCTTTGAGCATGCCTGGTCACGACGTCATCAAGCCCGCGCCCGGAGCGCGTCGGCCAGATCGGTCCGCTCCCATGCGAACCCACCGTCGGCGTCGGGTGCGCGCCCGAAGTGGCCGTACGCCGCCGTGCGGGCATAGATCGGCCGGGCGAGGCCGTGGCCGCTCGCGGATCGCCCGCGGCGTGAGCGAGACGAGCTGCTGGAGCGCGGCTGCGATCCGGTCGTCGGGCGCTGTCCCGGTCCCCTGCGTGTCGACGTACACCGAGAGCGGGTCGGCGATGCCGATCGCGTACGCAAGCTGGATCTGGCAGCGGTCGGCGAGCCCGGCGGCGACCACGTTCTTCGCGAGATGGCGCGCGGCGTAGGCGGCGGAGCGATCCACCTTGGTCGGGTCTTTGCCGGAGAACGCGCCGCCGCCGTGAGGGGCCGCTCCGCCGTAGGTGTCCACGACGATCTTGCGGCCCGTGAGCCCGGTATCGGCGGCGGGTCCGCCGTGCACGAACGAGCCGGTCGGGTTCACGAGGAGGCGCGTCTCCGGCGTGAACCATCGTTCCGGGAGCGCTTCCTTGACGATCCGTGTGGCGAGGTCTCGCAGCGCCGCGTTCGAGAGCCGCGGCGAGTGCTGGTGAGACACGACGACGGTGTGGGCGCGAACGGGCGCGCCGTCCACGTACTCCACGGTGAGCTGCGACTTCGCGTCCGGCCCGAGGTCCCGATCGCCCGCCTTGCGGCGCGCCGCGAAGCGCTCGAGGATCCGGTGAGCGTAATGGATCGGAGCGGGGACGAGCTCGGGGGTCTCCCGGCAGGCGAAGCCGAACATGAGCCCCTGGTCGCCCGCGCCCTCCTCGGCGCCGGGCGCCGCGTCGACGCCCTGCGCGATCTCGGCAGACTGCGCGTGCACGTGCGACTCGATCCGGACCATGTCCCAGGCGAACCCGGGAGAGGCGTAGCCGATGTCGCGGATCGCGGCCCGCGCCACGCTCTCGAGGTCGACGTCCGGCCCGCGCACCTCGCCTGCGATGACGCACAAGTCGGTGGTGACGAGCGTCTCGATCGCGACGCGGGCGCCGCTCTCCTTGCGCAGGAACGCGTCGAGGATCTCGTCCGAGATCCGGTCCGCGACCTTGTCCGGGTGGCCCTCGGACACCGACTCGCTCGTGAAGAGATGACGCCTGGACATCCTCGCTCCTCTCGTGGGCTGCGCTACCCGGCCGCCGCGGGGCCGCGCGCCGCGGCGCGCTTGTAGAAGTACTCGTTGATCTCCCGGTACAGCTCCTTCAGCTTCGCGGGCGGGATGGCGCTCACGCCCTCGTAGGCCTCGGTGAAGTGGACCTGACCATGCGCGATGCGCGGCGAGATCCTTCCCTCGCGCACCAGGTCGTCGAAGAGCGCGGACCCGGGCAGGGGGCTGTAGATGCTCCAGCTCCATCGGTCGAGGTCGAGGTCGCGCGCGAGCGCGAAGGTCTGCTCGACGTCCTCGAGCTGCTCCCCCGGGATGCCGATCATGAAGAACCCGAACACGTTCACGTAGCGCTTCGCGAGCCGCACCTTCTCGCGGATCTGCTCGACGTCGATCCCCTTCTTGAGCTTCGCGAGCGTTCGAGACGAGCCAGACTCGATCCCGAGGTCGAGCTGCGTCAGCCCTGCATCGCGCATCATCGCGAGCTCCGCCTCGTCCACGAGGTCAATGCGCGTGAGCGCCTGCCAGGTGACGCCCACCTTCCGCTCGACGAGGAGCCGGCAGAACTCGGCGGTCCACCTGCGGTTCAGGTTGAAGATGCTGTCCTTGAACCAGATGCCCTCGATACCCCATCGCTCCTTCAGCGCCACGATGTCGTCGACGACGCGCGCGGGGGAGCGGGTGCGCCAGGTACGGCTCATCGTCTGATGGACGGCGCAGAACGAGCACTGGAACGGGCACCCGCGGGACACGATCATCGAGATGCCGCGCAGGCCGCGCAGGTGCGCGAAGTGCTCGATGTAGCGCTCCACCGGGAAGGCGCCGTAGTCGGGCGACGGGAGGTCGTCGAGGCGCTCGACGGCGCGGGCGCGCGGCTTCAGCGCGAACGCGCTCCCGACCCGGCGGCAGAGCCCGTCCACGCCGTCGAGCGACGTACCGCGCTCGAGCGCGTCGGCGAGGTCGGCGAGCGGTCCCTCGCCCTCGCCGCGGACGACGAAGTCCACGTCCTCATGCTCGAGCACGCTCTCGGGATCGAGCGTCGGGTGGACGCCGCCGAGGACCACGCGGGCTGCGGGGACGACCTCCCGTGCGACGCGCGCCACGCGCAGCGCCTCGGGGAGCGTGGGGGTCATCGCCGTGATGCCGACGACGTCGGGCTTCTCCGCCGCGAGTCGGCGCTTCAGCTCCGGCGCGTCCATGAGCGAGCCCTGCATGTCGACGAGCGTCACCTGGTGTCCGCGAGCCTTCAGCGCGGCCGCGAGCGACGCGAGCCCGAGCGGCGGCTCGAACGGTGCGACGTACAGGTTCCCGCCTTTGATCCAGTCGAGATAGGCATCGAACCGGTTCTTGAACTGCTCCCCGTCGAAGAAGGCGGGGTTCACGAGCACGAGCTTCACGGCTGACCTCCCGTCCTCACGCGCGGATCCGATCGAGGTGGAGGAAGTGCGGGTGCGCCGCCTCCTCCTGCTCCTTCCGGCGTGTGAGCGACTGGTCCACCGCCTCGTCGGGTTCGATCACCCACACCGCCGCGAGATCCACGTCCCCCAGCCGCTCGCGGATGCGTACGTACTCCCGCTGGAACACCGGCCCGGCGACGTGGGCGTGCACGGGGCGACCCTTCACCTGCCAGCTCATCTCGCCGCGGCGAAGCGTCACCGAGACGCGCCCGCCGAACCAGACGGCGCGCAGCAGGTTCTTGTTCGTCCGGGACGACTCCAGCAGCTCGTGATGGACGAGCATCCCGTCGTCGCTCACCGTCAGCGACTGCTTGACGACCGCGTGCGGGGTGCCGTCCGCGTCCACGGTGGCGAGGACCTTTACCGTCTGCTCGTCCCTGACCAGCGCGACCAGCTCGTCGCTCCATCGGATGCCCATGGTCTCCCTCCACGCACGATCGCGAAGGACCGTACGGGGTTTCCTCCTGCGCGTCTGTCAACGAATTGCGGATCGAGCGCCGGCGACCACGTCGGCGCCGTCGGCGCGTCGAAGCACTCGCCGCAGGATGCGCTCCTCCAGCGCCGCAAACGCCGCGCTCCCGCGCGCCCGCGGCCGCGGCAGGTTCACCACCGCCTCGTCGAGGACGATGCGTCCGCCCTCGATCAGGATGACGCGGTCGGCGAGCGCCACCGCCTCGGCGACGTCGTGGGTCACGAGCAGCACGGTGAAGCCGCGCGCGCCCCAGATGCCCTCGATGAGCTCCTGCATCTCGATGCGGGTGAGCGCGTCCAGCGCGCCGAGGGGCTCGTCGAGCAGCAGCACCGACGGCTCGTGCACCAGCGCGCGCGCCAGCGCCACCCTCTGGCACTGCCCACCGGAGAGCGTCGCGGGCCAGTCATCGGCGCGGTCCGCGAGACCGACCTGCGCCAGGACTTCCCGCGCCCGGGGGACCGACGAGGGCTCGAGCCCCAGCGCGACGTTCGCGAGCGCGCTTCGCCACGGGAGGAGGCGCGAGTCCTGGAACATGATGCGCACGTCGCTCTGGAGGGCGAGCTTCGCGGCGCTTCCGAGCACGATGCGCCCCGCATCCGGCTTCTCGAGCCCCACGATGAGCCGCAGCAGAGTGCTCTTGCCGCAGCCGCTGCGCCCGACGATGGCCACGAACTCGCCCATGCCGATCTCGAGATCGAAGTCGGACAGGACGGGCCGCCCGGCATAGGCCTTGCCGAGCCCCTCGATCTCGACTCGCGCTCCGCGTGCCGTCCGCGCCACCTGCAGCGACGCTCGCTCTGTCGAGACCGATGACATGGCCCCTACGTCGCTGGTCGATAGCCTGGATGCCAGCGCAGCCAGCGGCGCTCCAGTGACTTGGCGAGGAGGTCCGCGAGCTTGCCGAGCAGCGCGTACAGCAGGATGCCGACCAGCACCACGTCCGTCTGGAGGAACTCGCGCGCGTTCATCGTCATGTAGCCGATTCCCGCCTGGGCCGAGATGGTCTCCGCGACGATCAACATCACCCACATGAAGCCCAGCGAAAACCGCACGCCGACCAGGATCGATGGCAGCGCGCCCGGCAGGATCACCTCGCGATAGAGGTGCCACCTCGACAGTCCGTATACGCGGCCCATCTCGATCAACCTGCCGTCGACGGCACGGATCCCGTGAAACGTGTTGATGTAGATCGGGAAGAACACGCCGAGTGACACGAGGAAGAGCTTCGCGGTCTCGTCGATCCCGAACCACAGGATCACCATCGGGATGAGCGCCAGCGGCGGGACGTTGCGGACCATCTGGATCGTCGTGTCGAGCAAAGCCTCCGCCCTGCGGAACGATCCGGTGAGCAACCCCATGAACACTCCGAGCCCGCCGCCGATGGCGAAGCCCGCCAGGGCGCGGCCGGTGCTCGTGCGCACGTGGGACCACAGCTCGCCGGAGGCGGTCAGCGTCACGAACGCGCGGACGACGTCCGACGGTGCCGGCAGGACGCGGTTCGAGAGCAGGCTCGTGGCCGAAGCGGACTGCCAGACGATCAGCAGCGCGATCGGCACTGACCACGACGACGCCCGCTGGAGAACCATGCGGACGCGGCGACGCACGGCGGCCGTCGCCGAACCGCGGGGGCGGGCGCGCGCAGCGAGCGAGCCGCTGCCGCCCGTGGGTCCGGTCCTGCAGCAGTCCAGGGCCGCGGCCGCGTCCATGCCGATGCCTCTGCTCACCGCTTCGCCTGAGCGGTGCCGTCGCGTGCGATCGTCGCGGCGCGGACGTCGATGCGCCGGGGGATGAGCTTCAGTTCGTAGAAGGTGTCCGCGATCTTCTGCTGCTCCGCCAGGACGGCATCGCTGACCGGCTTCACGCCGAAGCTGTTGTGCGAGATCGATAGCTCGACCGTGGACGGGTCGAGGCCGAGCTGCGGCGCGAGATACGCCGCGACCTCCTTCGGGCTCTGCCTGGCCCAGGCGTCGACCTTCGCGAGCTCCTCGACGACGATCGCGACCACGTCGACTCGCTTCTCGGCATACGGCCGCGACGCGAGGAAGAAGGGGTGGTTGCTGACGACACCCTTGCCGTCGGCGAGGACGCGGGCACCGATCTGCTTCTCAGCGGCGGCCAGGAAGGGATCCCAGATCACCCACGCGTCGACGCTTCCACGCTCGAACGCTGCTCGCGCGTCGGCCGGGGGCAAGAAGGCCGTCTCGACGTCCTTGTATTGGAGGCCGGCCTTCTCGAGGAGCCTCACCAGCAGGTTGTGGACGTTGGAGCCCTTGTTCAGAGCGACCTTCTTTCCCTTCAGGTCTGCCACGCTCTTGAGGGGCGAGTTCCTCGGAACGAGGATGGCCTCGCCGGAAGGCTCCGGCGGCTCGTTGGCGACGTACACGAGGTTGGCGCCGGCCGCCTGGGCGAAGATGGGCGGCGTCTCGCCCGCCTGCCCGAAGTCGATCGAGCCGACGTTGAGCGCCTCGAGCAGCACGGGCCCGGAGGGGAACTCGGTCCACCTGACCTCGATGCCGAGCGCGCTCAGGCGCTTCTCGAGTGTGCCACGCGCCTTCAGCAGCACCAGCGAGCCGTACTTCTGGTACCCGACGCGCAGCAGGCCGCCCGACGGATTCGCATCGGCGGCGACCGCCGCCGGAACATGGACGAACAGGACCAGAGCGAGGCCCACGAGGAGTCTCACGCTCCGGCGCACCGCGTTTCTCGAATTGCTCATGGCTCTCTCTCCATCCGGTGGGTGGTTCACAGCAGCCGCGAAAGATCGGTGTCGGGGTGGTTCCCGCAGCGGCGGTAATCGTCGAAGTCCGCCGATAGACCGTACTTGACCCGCAGGCCATGCAGCCCCTTCGCGAGCCCCACGTAGTAGTCGAGCGACGCGTTTTGCTGGTCGCGGAATGGCGAGCCGGGCCGCGGCACCCACACGATGTAGACGGTCGTGACGCCGTTTCCGGCGAGATCTTCGGCCTCCGCGAGCGTGGCCGCGAGCGCATCCTGCTCGGACGAGAGCCCGTGCGGCTTCGCCAGCTCGACCCCGCCGACGAGCCCGGTGCCGACGTTCCCGCGGCCGAAGATCCCGACGGCGGCGACGAGCCGCCGCTTCCACTCGCGGTAGCCGACCTTCTCTGCCTTGCCCGGACAGACCCACCCGAACACGCGCTCGTCGAGCACCTCGACGTCGCTGGTGTAGCTCGTGAGGCCGGTCTGAGCGTGCAGGCGCTCGAGCTGGCGCTCGTTGAACGCGGTCCCGATGAGCTGGCTCGGGAAGCGCCGCGTCCTGAAATTCTCGCCGACGGCCTGGAGGATCTCGACGTAGTGGTCGACCTCGCGGTCGAAGAGTTCGTCGCCGCGGAAATCCGTCCCGGCGGTGAGGCAGATCCCGGTGAACCGGCCCGGCTCCTCGAGCGCGGCGCGGATCGTCTCCTTGACGTCGCGCGGCTCGAGGCGCGTGGGGATCCCGAGCTCGCTCTTCTGCTGCTTCCCGTGGGTATTGATGTCGCAGAACTTGCAGCCCTTGTCGTTTCCCCAGAAATGGCACGCGCTCGACTGGAAGATGTTCAGGCGCTGGGGCCGCGCGGTCACGACGTACTTCATCGGGATGCCCGACGACGTCGTCCTGTCGTAGTACGCGGGCTTCGGCCAGAGGTCGACGGGCTCGATCCGCGCGCCGCCGTCCACCAGCCAGAACCGCCCGTCGAGGAAGTCGACCACGTAGGGCGCCTGCGCGAGCGGCGTCGGGTCGGTCAGGATCGTCGTTCCGTCGCGCAGCAGCAGGGACTCGGGGAGCGGCGTCAGGCTCGCGTCCCGGGACCCGAAGATGTACGACCCGCGGAGCTGATGCTTCTGCGGATCGACCGCGCCGATCGCGCGATCCGTGTAGTGGACCCCGCGCCGCTGGACGTCGATCTTGATCGCGACGAGCCGCGGGAACCCCGGGTGCCGCGCGAGCACCTCGTCGAGGGTGGGCTCTTGCTCCCTACGGATTGCCGCTACGCCCATGATGCCTCCCGTGGTTTGGGAGGAGGAACGTACGGCACGGCGGTGCGGCGGGCTGTCAACGAATTGCCTCGCGCCGCCCGTCGGCGGCGAGCTCGCGGAGCCCCCCCTCGTCGCAGAGCACGATCCGGTGACGGCGGACGTCGAGGAGGCCCCGCGTCCTGAACCGCTCGACCGTGATCGAGACCCACTGGCGCGTCGAGCCAACCATGTTGGCGAGCTCCTCGTGCGTGAGCGGGCGCCCGAGAAGGAGCCCTTCCGGCGTCGGGGTCCCGTCGAAGCTTCCGATCGTGAGGAGGAGCCGCGCGAGGCGCCCCGTGACGGAGCGCGTCCCGAGCATGTGGATCAGCGCGGAGTAGCAGCGCCCCTTGTGCACGAGCGCCTCGACGAGGTTCGTGGCGAACGTCGGGATCTCGTGCATGAGGCGGCGGACCTGCTCGCCACCGAGGGCCAGCACCTCCCCGTGGCGCACCGCGGTTCCCGACCACACGTGGACGCCCGTCCCGAACAGCTCGGGCCCGCCGACGAAGTTTCCGGGTGACCAGTACGCGAGCGTGATCTCCCGGCCCGAGGGGGCGGTGTAGTAGACGCGGACGACGCCCGAGAGGATGACGTAGATCCCCTGGTGCTCGTCTCCCTGGCGAAACACCGCTTCGCCCTTCTCCGCCTGCCGGACGGCGCCGAGCGCCATGACCCGCCGTCGCTCGGCGCCGGACAGACCGGCGAAGATGTCGGGTCCCCCCGCAGAGCGGTCGTCCGCGTCGCACAGGCGGAGCGACGCCTTGCCCGCGGGCGCGGGCGGCGAAGGCGGCGCCTCCCCGAGGTCGAAGGCTACGGCTCGCAGCAGCGGCATGGCTCGTCCCTCCGAGAACCGGTTCCTGGATATCCGCTATAACGGATGCTATGTCAAGTCATCCGCCATGACAGGCGGTGGAGCCCCGAGGCAGATCGCGGCGCTCAGCCGCCGCACGGAGGCCGGGATCTCATGCCGAAGCGCATTCACCACGCGTGGTTCGTCTTCGGGACGACGTTCGTGGTCCTCCTCGTCTCGGCGGCGATCCGCGCGACGCCGGCGGTCCTCATCGTGCCCCTCGAGCGCGAGCTCGGCTGGTCGCGGGCGACGATCTCCTCGGCGGTGTCGGTGAACCTCCTGCTCTACGGGCTCGTGGGGCCGTTCGGCGCCGCGATCGCCGAGAAGGTCGGCCTCCGCCGGACCATGGCGCTCGCGATGACGACGCTCGCGAGCGCGCTCCTCCTCGCCACCCGGATCCACGCGCCGTGGCAGCTCGTCCTGCTCTGGGGCGTGCTCGTCGGCGCGGGCACCGGGTCGGCCGCCATCGTGCTCGGGAGCGTAGTGGTGTCGCGCTGGTTCGCGCAACGGCGCGGGCTCGTCCTCGGCGCGCTCACGGCGAGCACCGCGACGGGCCAGCTCCTCTTCGTGCCGCTGCTCGCGCGCGTCGCCTCCTCCACGGCTGGCGCCTCGCGCTCATCGTCGTCGCGTCGGCGGCGCTCCTCGCCGTGCCGCTCGTGCTCGCGATGGTGAGGGAGACGCCGGCGTCGGTCGGGCTTCTCCCGTTCGGCGCCGCCACGGCGGACGCCGCGCCGACCGCGTGCCGCGGCAACGCGGCCGTGCTCGCGATCCGGACGCTCCGGCGCGCGGTCCGGTCGCCGACGTTCTGGCCGCTCGCGGCGACCTTCTTCGTCTGCGGCGCCACGGCGAACGGCCTCGTCGGCACGCACCTCGTCCCCGCCTGCGTCGACGCGGGGATCGGCGAGGTCCGCGCAGTCGGCATGCTCGCGGCGATGGGGATCTTCGACGTGCTCGGGACGACGCTCTCGGGGTGGCTCACCGATCGTCACGATCCTCGGCGCCTCCTGTTCGCGTTCTACGCGATCCGCGGAACCTCGCTCCTGTTCCTGCCGCACGCGCTCGGGGCGGCTGGCGCGGGGCTTCACGCGTTCGCGCTGCTCTACGGACTGGACTGGGTCGCGACCGTTCCGCCCACCGCGCGCCTCGCGGCCGACGCCTTCGGCGACGAAGATGGCCCGATCGTGTTCGGCTGGCTCTTCGCCGTTCACCAGGTCGGCGCGAGCCTCGCGGCGTTCGGCGGCGCCGTTGCCCGGACCTACCTCGGCGACTACCGCGCGACGTTCCTGATGGCCGGTGCCCTCTGCGCCGCGGCCGACGCGACGGCGCTGCTCGTCCGGCGCGAGCGCCACGTCCGACGGGGCGGTGCGGAGCTCTCGGCACAATCGACCGTGTCGATGGAGTGAGCGCAGTCCGTGCGACGCCATCTCGACCTCCGCGTCAGTCCTCCGATTCGCAAGACGCGGAAGCGGCGACAGTGGTCCCTCGATCTCCGCCGCACCGATCGATCGTTGGTGGACCACGAGGCCGTACGCGTGCAACTTCGCCCGGCCGGCTCCGCGAGCGCGTTCCGGACGGTGGTAGCCGTGGAGGCGGCGTGGAGGCGAATTCACGACGAAGGGCAAATGGTCCCAGGGAACCGCCACCTAGATGCTAAGCGGGGAAAGGGAACTGCCCCTCGCGACTCAGGAAAGAGAAAACCCCCGGAGAACCGGGGGCTTTCACTGCTAGATGGAGCGGGAAAAGGGATTTGAACCTGCTGGGGCGGGGTATGCTAACAGGGCGACTGGACACGCGAATCCCCACAAACGCCCTGAGCCACAGCGGTTTCCAACTCGCTCCTTCTCCGCACCAGTCCGCGGCCGTCCGCACCCGTCGCCTGATTCCGTGGAGGTGGCGTGGAGGCGGGCGGCGCGCAGGGTCGGCGAGATGCTCGGTGTCCGTCGCGTCATACCTCGCGAGACCGTGGTCGATCCGGACGAGCGGAACGTGCTGTTCGCACGCGTCGAGGCCGCGCAGAAGACTGCCGAGGCTCTCGTGATCTCCGGCGGTGGCGGGGAGAAGAGCTGGGTCGCGAAGGCGGCGCTGACCTACGTCNNNACGTCGTCGCGAGCGCGTTCGAGAGCGCATACGGCATCCGCTGGCCCGTCGGGTTCTCCGTCTTCTTGAGCGCACGGCCTGGACCAATGGCAATGGGGACAGGCATGCAGCACTCGCGGTGATTGCGCCCATGTCGCAGTCGCAGTCCTTTGTGGTGATGACGGAGGCCGTGGCGGTCGAGGCGGCGGGGAGTTACTCGTCTTGGACGGAGGAGCGCGGGGATCGCAGCTCTAGCGACCCACGTGAAGCTCGGTTCGGCGAAGAAGTATCGCGCCGGGGCTCGCGACAGGAGGGGGCATGCAGGACCACCGAGAGCACCGGGGTCACGATCCACATCCTCCGGGCCAGAGCGATCCGGCCCACGGCGGCGCGCCCGCCGAGCCCGGGTACCCGGGACATCCCGAGGTCTCGGCGAGAGAAGGCCGCGATGCCGCGCACGAGCACGCGCTGCCGCCTCGCGGAGGCGTGATGCACGAGCCGCCGGCTCACCGCGATGAGCACGCGGCCCACGATCGCCACGCGGGACACAGTGTGGCGATGTTCCGGCGCCGGTTCTGGGTGACCCTGGTCCTCACGATCCCCACGGTCGTGTGGGGTCACATGCTCACGTCGGTGACCGGCTGGCGCGCTCCGGTGTTCCTGGGATCGACGTGGATCCCTCCTGTGCTGGGGATCCTCGTCTTCGCCTACGGCGGGTGGCCGTTCGTC
>WNGA01013837.1_pt1 | contig 11658 bp, 9 predicted proteins | sample 5400061 | NCBI WGS metagenome assembly WNGA01 (sample SAMN13153366, study PRJNA577476) | soil metagenome | isolation source: 100 cm soil or saprolite under grassland replicate 2 | place: USA:California | collected 2016-06-15
GCGGCCAAGGCCACGGCCATGCCCGCACCTCCGGCGGCAACCGCGGCGGCGGCGATGGCACTGGCGAGACGTAGGCGTTTCACGAGACCCTCCCGATCTCTGCTGTGACTGCCGGGACGATAGGTGGCCCAGACGTCACCATGGCCTAGAGCCAGATAGGTGACATAGAGGCGGATGTCTGCTTATCTCGGGACCTAATACCCGGTGGGGGTAGTCCGGGGGTGCAATCGGCACCGTTTGCCCGGGAGGTCTGCCATGAACGGCCGGCTTTCCTGCCCGGCCGGGGCGGTTTAGCGTGTAGGCGTCCGGCTCCGGCACAGTGAGGTGGCGATCATGAAGTACCGGAAAGCGGTAGTTTCCTTAGCGACCTGTGTGGCCATGGCGGGGGCCGCCGCTGGCGCGTTGGGTGCTGCGGCGCCAGCTGGCGGTACGACGGCCAGCCCAGCCAATGTGACGGTCGGCCCTGGTGGGGGGACGCCAGGCACGTCGAAGAATTTCACCCTCGTCGGGCATGACAGCCTGTTCGGCCGCGGCATGAACTCGGCCATGACGATCTACGGGCATTTCGCGTATATAGGGAACCGGACCGACGGTTCGGCGACATGCGGAGTCGGAGACCCCCGCGGCCCGGGTCAGAACTGCCCGCATCCGCATCCGGGGGTGCTAATCGAGAACATCCAAAATCCCGCGCACCCGCATGTGGTCGGGGAGATCGGCCCGCCGTTCGAGGGCAACGTTGGTATCAGCTCGCGTGAGGTGCGGGTGTGGCCGCGGGCCAAGCTGCTGATCGTGATGAACTTCCGGTGCAGTTCGGTAATTCATGCCTGCCCGGCAGGTACGGACACGCAGTTCCCGTTCGACCTGAAGTTCTACAGTCTTGCCGACCCAGCGGAACCACAGTTCATCTCAAGCTACGTGCCCACCTCGGCGGCTGGGCTCAAGGTCAAGCCGCACGAGATGTACCTTTGGCAGGACCCAAAGCGCCCAGACAGGGCGCTGCTGTGGATCTCCACCCCCGAGCTGACCAGCGACCCGACGGTGCCGAACATGATGATCGTCGACATCAGCAAGGTCGCAGCCGGCGGGCCGGTCACCGAGGTCGCCCAGGGCAACTGGAACGAGTTGTACCCGGACGGCGGCAGCGAGGTCACCTTCCAGAACGACCTCTACACCCATTCGATGGCGCCCACCGCGGACGGCAAAACGACGTACCTGGCGATGGAGGGCGGCGAGTTCCTCGTGCTCGACACCAGTGCCGTCGCCAACGACAGCTCGCCGGGTACGGTCATCAATCTCAACGGCGATCTGCTCACCGACCCGCTGAACCGGCCGATCTGGGGTAACCCGCTGCCGGGGTGCCTGAAGGAATGCCCGGAGGGCCACTCGTCAGTGCCGGTGCCGGGCCGCCCCTACGCGCTGACCACCGACGAGATCTACGGCACGTTCACCGACCCGACGTTCGGCTGCCCGTGGGGCTGGGCGCGGCTGATCAACGTCAGCGACCCGGCGTTCCCGCAGATCGCCGGTGAATACAAGATCGCCCAGGATGACCAGTCGTTCTGCGGCAGCCCGGCGGACGATCCGGCCACCGAGGCGTTCACCAGCTACTCCTCGCACAACCCGACGGTGCTACCTGACTTGGCCTTGATCGATTGGCATTCCGGAGGCCTGCAGGCCATCGACATCTCCGACCCGGCCAATCCGGCTCAGGGCGGCTGGTTCTCTCCGCAGCCGCTTGCCTCGGTGGCCAACGAGGATCCGGCGCTGTCGCGGGGCCCGAACAAGGTCGTGTTGTGGAGTTACCCGATCATCCGCAACGGCCTGATCTACGTCATTGACATCCGCAACGGCCTGTACATCCTGCGCTACACCGGTCCGCAGGCAACACAGGCCGCCAACATCAACTTCTTCGAGGGCAACTCCAACCTGGGCGACGCGCTGAAATTGGCCGGCGAAGGATAGGCGCTGACGCGCGTAGCGGTCCAGCGTCACCTTGCGGCAGCCGTTCGGCGTAAAGATACTGAACGGCTGCCGCAGCGTGTCGCACTCCTGGCGTGCGGGCAGATCCCGGCGTGGACCTAAGGCCGTTACCTCGCGGGCGTGTCGGCGGGTGGGCGGGCCCGCCCATCGGCTGGCGTGTCCGCGTGGTCGGCGGCCCGCAGCGCGGTCAGGCGCCGCTGGGCCGCTCTGACGAGCTCGCAGAGGGCCGTGACCATTTACGTACAAGACGCGCATCCTAATCATCAGGGCAAGCCTCGTCTCGCAAGGGCCCGCACGCAACACGGGCACCGTTTCATGGCGACTGGCAGTTCGAGGTGACGACGGGTTTCCCATACGGCTAGGAGGGCTTCTTGGTGAGCCGGGAGTGTCGTACCGGGGGCGGCACGCGGTTTGCTTTCGATACTGGATTGTCAGGTGGGCGGGCTAACTACCGCGGCCACGACGCCGCCGACACCGAGATCAAGCTGCTAGGCACCCGCAGCTGACCGGTGCGGCGGAGATCGGCCATGAACTCACCGGGCGGCGGAGCGCAGCCTCGGCAGGTTTCCCGGCAGCCGCCGACCGGCTCACTCACCGGGGATGTGCTCGTTACAGCGCCGGTGCGGGTGCGGGCGACCATGCCCATGGCGGTCTGTCGGTCCGCCAGAAAGACCGGGTATTGCCCCCGGTGCGCGCGGTGACGTCGAGGTTTCCAAGCAGGGGGCTGCCGAAGTTGCTTTGGATTAGCGTCGCTTCGTCGTAGGGGTCGCCGTCCCCGAACGGAGTGTGACCACTCCATGGGAGTCCGGGCGCGTCGTTGTTGCGCCAGAGGTGCACGAGGCCGCCGCGATCTCGTGGGATGACGAGTTCGAAGTTGCCACGCTGCCCGTGCCGACTCTGGATGAGAGCCGGGTTGCCCCGCACCCCCCTGGTGACGATGCCGCCGTGGTGCCATGTCCAGGGTGGAGCGCTGTCGCGCCAAAAGAAGTGCAGCGCATCCCCGATCCGGGCGGCTACCTCCAGGTTGCCAGGACTGCCGAAGTTGCTTTGGATCATCGTCACACTGTCGACGGTCCCAGCGTCGGTACCGAATGGGAACGGGCCGTTCCACGGAAGTCCCGGCTCGTCGTTGTTGCGCCAGTAGTGGGCGAGGCCGCCGGTGCCGAGCGGAACGACGAGTTCGAAGTTGCCGCGCCCGCCGAACACACCTTGGATGAGTGCCGGGTTGCCGGTCACACCGTTGGCGAACGGGAACGGGCCATGCCAGGTCATGGCACCTGCGGATTCGCGCCAGAAGTGCAGCAGCCTGTCGCCGACGCGGGCAACGACCTCAAGGTTTCCCGGGGTGTCGAACGTGGACTGAATCAACGCGACCGGGCCACTGACAGCGCCAACCGTCTGGCCGAACCGGATCGGGCCATGCCACGGTAGGCCGGGCGCGTCGTTGTCTCGCCACCAATGCTGTAGACCGCCCTGCGGATACGGCGCGACGACCTCGAAGTTGCCGCGTTGGCCGAAATTGCTCTGCACAAGGAACCCGGTCGACGATGCGGCCGGCGCGAGCCGCACGAACCGGCCGGCCGACGGAACCCGCGAGGCGTTGAGGAGAAACGCGAGATAGTAGCCGGGCGGCGCGAGGTCGGGTTCGGGCGGCGCCCATGCCGTGATTGCCTGTGGGCCGTTGGGTTGGCTCACCAGCTCAACGTGCCGCTGGTCGGAGTCGTAGGCGTGGGTCACCGAGCCCGCGCGGACAAGGGTGACTCGGGTGATCTGCGCGGAGTCTGGCGTGCCGAGATCGAAGCGGCGGCCCCAGCCAACGGACCGCGGACCGGCGTTTAGTTCGGGGCGGCGCTCGTTGTAGTAGGGCGGCTCGAACAGTTCGATACGCAACTCGCGGTTGTCAACACCGGGCGCAGGGAAGCTCTGCTGCGCTCCCTTGTTCGAACCCGCCGTCCAAATCCGGCCGTCAGGCATGAGCAGCGCCACGGAATGGTAGTTGCGTGGCACGGTCGCCTCGGCCAGAACCGACCAGGCGCCAGTGTCCGGGTCGTACAGCTCGGCGGTTCGCACTGCGGTGGTGTCGTTGGCTGGGTCAACGACACCACCGACGCAGAGAACCTGCCCGGTCGGCAGCATGACGGCGCAACCGTTTTGACGCAGTGGCGCACCGGCGAGCGCCCGTGGTTGCGTTGGCTGCCACCCCGGAGGTTGGGTGCCAAGGTCGAGAATGTACGGCTGCGCGGCGCCAGTCACCAGCACTCGGGTGCGGTAACCACTCTGCGGGCGTAGCGGCAGCAGCACCGAACTGGATTGGATCGTGGCGTAAAGGCCGTCGGGTGGGCTGGCGCAGACGTCACTGTACCCGCCCGTCGCTGGGTTGAACCGGACCGTTCGCCCGCCCGTGGGCGTCACGAACAGTACGTCACGGCCCGGTAATACGTGCAGCCGCGGGTAGTAGGTCGATGTCTCGTGTGCGGGGTCCGCGCCGGTGAGCAGGCGCCACGTGCCGCTCGGCCGTGGTGACGGAGAAACGCCTCCGGCGAGTCGTTCTGGTGCCTGGTATCGTCCGAACGCGGGTGTCCGGAGGCGGCCAGGACCCGCCCATCCGCGAGCGTGACCAGGGTCGGGTACCAGCGACCGCCGCCCGTGGTGAGTCCTGGCTCTGGGCTCATGTCCGCCGCCCGAACCCAACTCCGCGCATCTGGATCAAAGATCCACACATCGCGTAGCCCAGGGAAGTGAGGATGATGCGGGCCCGGAACCTCTTCCGGAAACGCTTCGGTCCCACCCGCGACGACGAGCCTTCCGTCCACAAGCTGTGCGTGCCCGCAGCAGAAGACATCGCTGCCCGGCGACGTCATCGGGCTAATCCCCAGCGTCTCACAGTCGAACAGCCTCGTGTGATCGATCTGCCCACGGTCGTGCTGGCCCTTGTCGTGCTCGTCTCCACTGAAGTAGAGGATCTGGCCGTTGTGCAGCAGCGCGGCGTGAACCGCAAGCACCTGGGAATCTTGGGACAGGACAAACCAGCGCATGATACCCCCGTAATAGTGAGCGTCCCCGGGTAATACCGGAGACTCTACGCTTTCTTCGCGGCCACGCTAGTGCCGTCCCCGAGAATCCGGCGATGATTGGAGCGACCCGTGGTGGATGCCGGGCGCGATGTGGACGCGGTGATCGTGATCGCCTCACAGAAGCGGAGTTCGGCTCACCCCGCGGTTACCGGCCCGCAAGTGGGGTTTATAAACGGCGCCATGAGGTGCTCTTATTCCGTGCCAATACGGCGCAGCGGCTGTACGAAGGGCATGTTCGATGAGGCTCCACCACTCGCCGGCCGGCATCGCCTGACCGCTGCGACGAAAGCTGAGGGACCCACATGAGTGTCACCTCCTGCGCCGGCTACTCCACCCGGGAATTATCACCGTCCAAGCTGGACGGGTTCACCGACTATGACATCCGATTGCTATAGAAGCTGTCGCAGCATTTTCCAGATGTGCACAAATTCCGGGCCGCCTGAGCCACAAAGTCAATCAGGAACCGCTGGATCGGCTCCTCCGAACGCCCGGCCGGATCGGCCACATGCAATGGCGCAACGCCATCCGCCGCTATCACCCGGCCCACCCTGGCAGGCAGATCAGATCGGCATCACGGTCCGCTCCCGGAAAGCAGTCACGCAGCTTCCTTCGACAGAAGCTGCATGAATTCCACCACTTTGTCCCCGCTTCACGACCGCGTAGCTGATCATGGAGTCCTCCGGTCCAGCCCTGGCTGCCTCAGGATGCTTCGCTCGGTACCAGGTGGCAATTCGGTGCTTGGCTTGCCAGCTATTGTCACCCGCCTAGGCTTGAGATCACCTGGATGACCAGGGTGGGGCGTAGCTTCCGGTCGTAGGCCGCGGCCTGCCCGCCGACGGCGGCCAGTTGCTCCTGCGCCGCCGGGACCAGCAGCTCGTACAGCGGCCACACGCCCACCCGGCGCAACCCGTCGTTGACCAGCCGCAGCGAGCGCAGTTGCCTTCCGATCTCCGGCGATGCCATAGCCCTGGGCCTGGGCCTTGATCCGGTTACGGCGATCCGAGTCGGCTAGCGGCGGGACGTAACCCAGCCCGGCTGCGTCCAGCTGCCAGTTGTGGTGCCCACGTGGCCGGGGCCTCCGTCGGCTGGGCAGCGGGTCCTGCCTCGGCCGGGCCGCCGCAGGCGGCGAGGATGCCGGCGGCGGGGTCACGCCGTCGGCGGTGTCGAAGAGTATCTGCTGGAGCGGGCGGGGCAGGTCGCCGTTCCACACCAGGGCGGCCGTGGCGGTCAGCGGGTGGCCGGCGATGCTGACCCGGGTCATGTCGCCGGTGCCGGCCGGGCGGGGGAGCCGGGTCACGCCGGGTGGGGGCCCGGCGATGACGGCGGGGCCGGTCAGTACCGCGGCGGGCCGGCTGGCGGTCGCGGCGAAGGCCAGCGCCATCGCCAAGGAGTGCCGCACCGGTGGGTCGGTGAACTCGAACCGCGGGTTCACCGCCCGCAGGACCCGCAGCCAGCGCTCGTAGGTCGCGGGACTGGCGCGGCGCGGCCCGTGGATGACCTCCACGCCGGCCAGCTCGTCCAGGCCGATCACCCCGCGGCGGGCCGCCGGGTGCGAGGACGGGATCCACACATCGGGCTCGAACTCGCCCAGGCTCATCGCCTCCAGCCCGCCGGGCACCGCGTCGGGGCTGGCGGTAAGCCAGCCCAGGCCGGCGTCGGCCAGGCGTTGGAGGACCGGCGAGAATTCCGCATCGAGCGCTGTCTCCATCCAGGTGAGGGCGACCTCGGCGGCCTCGGCGGCCGATCGCAACCGGGAGGCGGTCGCCACCGCCAGGCATTCGGGCAGATCCGCCGGTATGACAAACCGCAGCCGCGGCCGGCCCAGGCCCGCCGCCTGCCGGGCCTGGGCGACCGCGTGACCGGCCGCCGACAGCACGTCCCGGGCCGCCTCCAGCAGCACGGTGCCCGCCGCGGTGAGCCGCACGCCGTCGCGCCGGCGCTGCAGCAGCGGGGTGCCGACGATCTGTTCCAGCCGCCGGATCTGCTGGCTGAGGGTCGGCTGGGCGATGAACAGCCGCTCCGCGGCGCGGGTGAACGTGCCCGCATCGGCGACCGCGACGAAGTACCGCAAGTGCCGCAGCTCAAGACTCTGCGGGGCCGCACTTGACGGGCTATCGGTCTCCGGATCGCGCAGTGGCGTCGATCCTGTCGCCGCCTGTGTCATCCTGGTCACCTTCATCTGTCTTTCGCCGACGGCCAGCCCTGGACCCGCAAGCCAGTACCGCCGCGGGCCGTACCTGGCGAACTGGCTCGCATGTGTTCGTCTGCTTCCGTGCGCTTTGACGATGACGCGGCAATCCCGCTGGTCGCATCTCGCGTTCTCGTAGTCTTGGCCGGTTGCCTGCCGGTCCATGGCGGCCGGTGTCGGTAGGAGCGGCGCGTGTGGCGGAGTGGCTGGCTGGCGACGCATTCCCAGCTGTCCCGGCAGTCCCGCGGGCCTCGCAGCTTACGGTGCTGACTCGCGGGGGCAGCAAGGACTCAACCGGTGCCGGTCGGTGACTGACGTCCGGGCCGTTCGTATCCCTGATTTACGTAGCCGTGCCCGGGCTTCTCGTATGGCCTCCCCGGCGAGGGTTGCCGAACTGGCCCTGCGCCACCGCTACCCCCTATTGGTCGTGCCTGTTGGCCGGCGGCACCGGTGCCGGACCCTGCTGCTCCTGGAACGACTTGACCCAGCCGGAGACCGCCATGCCGTGAGGAAGAGATCATCGACCTGATCGCCACCCGGTATTTGCAAGTTGCCTTCCAAGGAGAGCTCGATCAGCGCACGATTCGTCCTCTGCTGCTACGCGCCTAGGCTGCGAATGTGCGAGCGGACGACCGACCTGGGCCGCGGATCGAGATGGTGGGAGAGCAACTCGCGGCTGACTTCGCTGCCCTCGCAACTCTCTCCCCTTAGGGCAGGACGAGGTGGAGCTGGCTGCGCGAGCTGATAGCGAGCTTGTTGAAGACCTTGCGCAGGTGGTAGTCGACGGTGTGGGCGCTGACGAACAGCCGGGTACCGATCTCGGCATTCGACAGACCATCGCGGGCCATCGTGGCGATCTGGGCTTCCCGCGGCGTCAGATCACGATTTGTCTCGACACTCCGTTTGCGGGCGGTCTCGCCGGTGGCTCGTAGCTCACGCCTGGTCCGTTCGGCGAACGCTTCCATGCCCATCGCCTCGAACATCTCGTAGGCCGTGCGCAATTGCGCCCGTGCGTCGCTCCGCCGCCGTTCGCGGCGCAGCCACTCACCAAAGAGAAGGTGGGCGCGGGCGAGCTCGGGACGAAGCCGGGTGCGGCTGAGCCGGTCGACCGCCTCGCGATAGAAGCGATCGGCAACCTCGCCCTCGCTCAAGACGGCGCGTGACCGGGCCTCGAGCCCCAGCCCGTGGTCCGTCCCGCCCGCCTGTGCGGTTTCCGACAGCCTTTCGAGAGCATCGCGGGCCACGTTGGTGTTCCCGGCGCGTACGGCCGCCTCGATCAAGTCGGGCACCGCCCACGTGGAGACGAAGAGTTCCGGCATGTACTCGGTGGCTTGCAGCGCGGCGGAAAGTGCCTTCTCGTACCGACCGAGAGCGTTGCAGAGGATCGCGGTTACCCAGTTCGCGTACGGCACGTTGACCCCCTGTCCGCCAGTGGCGGCCTCCTCGAGGGCGGACTTGGTGAGCGCGGCAACCTCAGCCTCGCTGCCCCGCAGAGCGGCGAGGAACATCTTGGCGTACGGCGCCATGCGCGACCCTGTCGCCCCGCAGACCGCATCGGCTTCCGCGACCAACAAGGCTGCCGCTGGAAAGTCCCCCCTCCAGGTGACCGTCATGGCCTGTGAGTTCAAGTCGAGCGGCAGCTGCTCAAGCGCGCCTACTTCACGCGCGACTTGAGTTTGTCGGACCGTAATCGCGTTCCATGTGTCCTCGTCCCACAGTTCGGCAGCAGCCGCGTGCGCCAACCAGCCCCACCGGAGCCGCTCCTCCACGGGGACGTCTGGGCTTGCAAAGGTGCGCGTTGCTTGCCGCAGCGTCGGTGCCGCAGCAGCGCGGCCGTCGGTGATGAGCAGCGCCAGACCCTCCAGCAAGAGGTCGAGCACACGTGAGTGCACCGGCCTTGGCAGGTCCAGAGCGGCGCGGGACACCTCGGCTAGGTCGCCGGCTCCCGCCAGGGGCCCGGCGAACAGTGCTGCGCCCCAGGCGCCCAGGTATGTCTCACGCGCCATGGCGGGGTCGAACGGTTCCAGACGCTTGGCCGCTTTCAGCAGCAGCGGAGGTGCGTCGCTGCCTAGACCCGAGGCGAACGCGATCTGCCCTCGCAACAGGTCGACGCGGGCGCTGGCAAAGTCATCCAGCGGCCCGGCCTCGGCGGTAGTGAGCAGCTCGAAGGCGTTGTCGAACGCCCCCGCCTGGAGGTTGGCCGCCGCCGCCGCCAGCGTGCGTTCGGCGCGAAGCACCGGGTCGGTTGTCAGACGCACTGAGCGTTCCAAGAACGCCGCGGCGGCAGCTAGCCCGCCCCGTGCCTGCGCCCGTCCCGCCGAGCGTTCGAGTTCGGCGGCGACATCCTCGTCGGGCCCGAGGACGGCATGGGCCCGATGCCAGGCGCGACGGTCAGGATCGAGCTCTGGATCGGTGACCTCCGCTAGGGCGGCATGCACTTGACGCCTCTCCTGAGCCGAGGCCGATTGATAGACCGCTGAGCGCACCAGGGGGTGGCGGAAGCGTACCCGGGTCCCGAATACGATCAGGCCGGCGTCTTCCACCGGTGGCGCTGCGGTGGTGCTGATTCCTAGCCGGTCGGCGGCCCGCCATAGCAGCACTGTGTCGCCCAGTGGTTCGGCGGCGGCCAGCAGCAGCAGACGCCTGGCTTCGGAGGACAGGTCCTTGGCGCGGCGCCGAAAGTTCTCCTCGATGCTGGCTGACAGCCCGAGCGTCCCGGGGAGCCCGAACCCTCCCGCCAGTTGAGCAGCGGTCATCCCCTGAGGCAGCTCCAACAGCGCCAGCGGGTTGCCGCCCGTCTCAGCGACGATCTCGTCGCGCACCCGAGGGTCCACTGGCCCACGCACGACTGACCCTAGCAGCGCCCGCGCGTGCTCGTCGGCAAGGCCCTTGACTAGCGCCTTCGGAAGCCCTGCCATCTCGGCCGTCGTCACTCGTGACCCGAACACCATGGCGACCGACTCCGATCCGAGCCGGCGGGCCACGAAGGCAAGGACCTGCGCGGAGGCACTGTCAAGCCACTGCAAATTGGCGTTCAGCCGATCCAAAAAGGGTGTACACAACTGGTGCAGCGAGGCAAACGCGAGCTCCATCTCGGACTGGACCCCTGCCGCGCTCACCACCTGGCAGCCCGCGTCGGACGCCCGCTCGGACAGGTACTGCAGTAGGGCCGTCTTGCCCACGCCAGCTTCGCCATGCAGTATCAGGGCTCGGCTCTCCCCGTCCCGCACCGCCGCGAGGAGCTGGTCCAACAAGCGGCATTCTCCTTCGCGGTCGATGAGGCGCGTGGCGCTTCCGCCGAACGGTGCGTGGGGCTCCGACACGTTCCAAACGATATCCCGCATGCTGTGCCAGGGCTCCGCTGAGCGATGGCTGGCGCGGCCTGCCGAGTCATCGCATATTCGCAGTGAAAGCCAGGCAGAGGGAACCACGGCGAGCGGCCGGAGCAGGCTGGTCACGGGCTGTCTCCGGCAGTCGGGGGGCCGAGCAGCAGGGTGAGCACCAGGTCGGGGATCTCCTCTAGGCCGGGTCTGGTGCCGCCGGAGGCCCAGTGCTGGGCCAGGGCGAGGTCGGTGAGCCCGCCGATCGCCAGGGCGAGAACCTCGGCGGGGACGTCGCCCCGCAGCTCACCGCGGCCTGCCCCGTCCCGGACGATCGCCTCCAGCTCGCCGGTGAGCGGCCACTCCGCCCCGATCACCCGCGGGTAGAGCCCGGGCGTCCCCATCAGGCATTCCCGCACGAGTACCCGGGCGAGGGCGTCGTGCTCGCCCGGCCAGGCGCAGAATCCGGCGAGCGTGGCCCTGAGCCGCTCCCTGGCCGGGGCATCGCGGCGCGCCGGGCTCGGGGAGCCGGCCTGCGCCGATGCCTCTTCCACCACCGCTAGGAACAGTTCCTCCTTGGAGGGGAAGTAGTTGTAGATCGTTCCCTTGCCGTAACCCGCCGCGAGGGAGATCGCGTCGACGTTGGCCCGTTCCAGGCCGGCCCGGCCGAACTCTTCCGCCGCCGCGGTGAGCAGCTTCGCCCGCGTCGCCTTCCTGGTATCAGCCGTGACTCTCACCATGTTTCCCACTATAGCGGGTGACTGGTCACCCACAAAAGACTTGTGTAGGGCTGATGGTCGGTAGTATTGTGGGTGACCAGTCACCCGCTATACGTCATGCGGCCAGGGCGTGGGAGACCGGTCCTGGCTACGGGCCCTAACGCACCGGAGGTGCCCAGTGAGAGACGAGCGAGCGATCGTGGCCGAGGGCCTGTCGAAGCGGTTCGGCCGGGTGCATGCCCTGCGCGGCATCGACCTGGAACTGCCTGCCGGCGCCGTCCTTGGGCTGCTCGGCCCTAACGGCGCGGGGAAGACGACGACGGTGCGGATCCTCAGCACCCTGCTGCGCCCGGATGGCGGGCGGGCGAGCGTCGCCG
>WNGA01030057.1_pt1 | contig 11658 bp, 9 predicted proteins | sample 5400061 | NCBI WGS metagenome assembly WNGA01 (sample SAMN13153366, study PRJNA577476) | soil metagenome | isolation source: 100 cm soil or saprolite under grassland replicate 2 | place: USA:California | collected 2016-06-15
GAACATCTACACACGCATTGGGAACCCAACATCGAATGTGTTGGAAAGACGAATCGCAGATCTTGAAGGCGGGATTGGTGCATTGGAAGTCAGTTCGGGTCACGCCGCGCAGACAACAGCTATCTTCACAATTTGCGAGGCGGGAGATCACATTGTTTCCGCATCAACGCTTTATGGCGGGACGATAAGTCAGTTCAAATATACATTCCCACGTTTGGGAATCAGTGTGACATTGGTTGACCCCTCTGACCCAGAAAATTTCCACCGTGCGATTCAGCCTAATACAAAAATCCTTTACGGCGAAACCATTAGCAATCCACTCGTGAACATCTTTCCGTTTGAAGAAGTGGCGAAGATCGCGCAGGAGTTTCACATCCCGTTGATGATTGATAGCACTTTTGCCACGCCGTATCTGTGCCGTCCATTCGAATGGGGCGCGGACATTATCACGCACTCCACCACAAAGTTCATCGGCGGACATGGCACATCTATTGGTGGCGTGATCGTGGATAGCGGAAAATTCAACTGGGTGATAAGTGGTCGATTCAAGAATTTCACCGAACCAGATCCATCCTATCACAATGTTGTGTATGCAGAAGACTTTGGTCCTTTGGCATTCATTTCAAAAGCGCGAGCAGGACTCTTGCGTGATTTGGGAACTTGCCAATCACCATTCAATTCATGGTTATTCATTCAAGGACTTGAGACCCTGTCATTGCGAATGGAACGCCATGTCCAAAACGCGCAAGCTGTTGCGGAATTTCTCGAAGACCATCCCAAGATCAGTTGGGTAACCTATGCTGGATTGGAAAGTCATCCCGACCATGAACGTGCCAAGAGATATTTGCCGAAAGGACCAGGCGCGGTGCTTGGCTTCGGTGTCAAAGGTGGACGCGAAGCAGGCGCAAAGTTTATCGATAGTCTCAAACTTTTCAGCCATGTTGCAAATGTGGGCGATGCAAAGTCACTTGCCATCCATCCAGCCAGCACCACCCATTCGCAACTTTCGGATGAAGAACAAAAAGCTGCCGGCGTCAGCCCTGATTTCATTCGTTTGTCCATCGGCCTGGAGGATATTGAAGATGTTCTCTGGGATTTGAATCAGGCGCTGGGCGCGTAGCGCCCGTTACACAAGGAGACATGTAAAAAGGTACACACGTTGTTTACTTTTCTCCTTGTTTACCTGTCTACTTGGAGATCTACCCATGCCCGTAAAAATTCCAACTACCCTTCCCGCCCGAGCGACGCTCGAACGTGAACACATCTTCGTAATGGATGAGGAGCGCGCTATTCATCAGGACATCCGTGCACTTCGTGTTGCAATCCTAAATCTCATGCCTACTAAGATTGCAACCGAAACACAACTCCTGCGATTGCTTTCCAACTCCGCACTTCAGGTGGAGGTCACACTGCTTCATACTGCTACGCATGAATCAAAGAATACTGATGCGGATCATCTCCTCAACCACTATCTCACCTTCAATGACATTCGTAGTGAAAAATTCGACGGTCTCATCATCACGGGTGCGCCTGTGGAGCAAATGCCATTTGAAGAAGTTGAATATTGGGATGAACTAACTGATATCATGGATTGGGCTGAGACGAACGTCGAGTCGACGTTTCATATTTGTTGGGGAGCGCAGGCGGGACTCTATCACCGCTACGGAATCCCAAAGTATGATCTTCCCCGCAAGATGTTTGGCGTCTTTGAACACCGCGTCCTTGCGCGGACCGAAAGCCTGCTACGCGGCTTCGACGACATTTTCCTCGCCCCACACTCACGCCACACGGAAATCCGTCGCGCAGATGTAGAGAAGGTTAATGACTTGAATATCCTAGCTGAATCAGACGAGGCAGGTCTTTATATCCTTGGCACAAAAGACGGACGCCATCTCTTCATCACAGGTCATTCAGAATACGATCCGTTCACGCTCAAAGCCGAATATGACCGCGATATGAATAAAGGATTACCCATTCACGTCCCTAAAAATTATTATCCCAGGGATGATCCAACGCAAACACCCCAAGTCCTTTGGCGCGGGCATGCGAATTTGTTGTATTCAAATTGGTTGAATTACTACGTATATCAGGTCACGCCGTATGATCTGAATCAGATTCCATAGCCGCGGGTTTACGCGCGGTATGGATAGCCACAATACCAAGTGTTAAGCGCTCAAAGGAAATATCCGTGAACCCGATGGAAACTAACTCCTGCACAAGTTCCTCCGCACTTGGGAAATTCTCCAATCCCCTAAGCAGGTATTTATAAGCGGATGCATCTCCATGTGTGGCGATCCAACCAATTATGGGCACACACCAGTTCATGTATAAAAGATATGTACGATAAAGCCACTGCCAAGTGATGTTGGATGATTCAAGGACCACAAGTCTACCCCTTGGACGCAGGACTCGTAATGCCTCTCGCAGAACTTTGCTGCGTTCACATATCTTGAGTCCAAGCGACATTGAATAAAGATCTACACTTTCAGCAGGAACATCAGGTATGGAATGCGCATCCAGCAGCCGAAACTCAACGAAAGAATTGGCTGAAGCCAAACGCTTTTGCGCAATGGCGAGCATTTGTGGGCTTATATCTGATGCAATGATCTTCTGACCAAGCTGAATATCTTTGTAGTTGAGCACACGCAGGATAATATCCCCTGTGCCAGTTGCGCAATCAAGCAACCGCGACCAAGGCTCTTTAGCGATTACTGCCGCAACTCTTCGTTTCCATAAACGATGAATTCCAAGACTAAATAAATCGCACAGTAAATCGTAACGGTTAGCGATTCGTCCGAAGACGTCGTCCTGCGGATTATAAAATTCCGCCGCATTCTGTTTCATTAGATCTAAATCATAATTATACTGACACAACCTAAATAAAGATGCAATAGAACAGTTTTCTCTATTTTGAATTCACCCACACAGTCATTTGTGACTCTCCACGATTTGCCCACAAGAAATAGGGAACGAATTTCAACGGCTTGCCATCTGTTGTTTTGCCGTGAATGACGACACATCCACCTAACAAATCAGGGACGAATTCATCGCGCAAAGAAGCAGGATCGAGTTTTGCAGTAAAAATATCTACATCGGGATTATCCACACTTTCGAGGCAGTAGACCAGCGGTCCGCGTGTGAGGGCGCCTTTGCCTGCATGTCCTTGGACTTTAGGATGGGCGCGTCGTAGTTTGATGGACATATCAAAATTGAACTCCACCAACTCGCCCTCAGAATTCCAAACACGATTGATCGTTTCATAGTTTGCATCACACGGGTCATATCCTGATGCAGTCACCTGATCGCCCGATCGGTTTGAAGAACTCCATGAAGGCTTGCGTAAATGAATTTTGAACTCTTTTTTCTCATCAGGTTTAATATAGATTTGCACCTTCCCATTCCACGGAAATTCGGATTTAATCCTGATCTTCACAGGCGCACCGATATCCACTGTAGCTTCACTGCTGATGTATTGATGAATCCATAGGTTATCTTCTTCAAACGAATAGACATATTTCCCCAAATCTGCAAAGCTGCGCGAGAGATTGGATGGACAACAAGGGACGACATACCATTCTTTGCGTGTCACGCCGCCATGAACCGCAAGCGGATTATTGTAAAGGTAGGTGTCTCCATTTTGCCCTATCCCAACGGTAGTGGCGTTGTAGAGTTGCCATTCAAATAGATCACTGTAACGGGCGTTCTTGGTGAGGAGGGCCATCTCCCAATTCCACAGGAGGCTGGCGATCGAAGCGCACGTTTCAGCATACGCATATTCGGGGTCGAGCTCGTAGTCATTACCAAAGCCCTCCAAGCCAGGGACAGAGCCCAAGCCGCCGGTGATGTACATGCGGCGCGTGACCATCCGCTCCCAGGCTTTCTCCAATGTGGATAGCAGAGTCTCGTCTGGGGACTCTTTTTTAAACACAACGGGCACGAAGGACTCGAAGGAAAAACCTTTGGGATTAATCCTTTGTGTACTTTGTGTCCTTAGTGGTGAAACGTTTGGTTTGGCACGCAGAAGCATGGCAATTGCGGTTTCAAGATATCCAAAGCGGACGCTGTGTCCCACTGGTGAGGTCTGTTTACGGATTGGTGCGTGTTGTTGGGCATATCGCCCACTGAGCGCATTGAGATACCAGCGTGTTCTGCTGAAGCGCGGCTTCTTTGCATAATTATTTCCAGGCAAACGAAAGGAAGCATGTTCAGGATGTTCCGCAAGATAAGCTTTTCGCAGTTCATTTACATATGCATTGCGCCTATTGAAACTGCTGAATTGACGTAAAAGATGTAAAGGGAAAAACGGAATCCGTCCGCGTCGTTCCACAAATTGACGCGCCAGTTCAAGGTATTCTTCTTTTCCCGTCACTCTATATAAACGAATGAGGGCGATTTCAATTTCTTCATGCCCGCAGGTCTTATCATTTGAAGCATTGAGAAAATCTCGCACGAGTAAATCTGCGGCTTTGATGCAAATGTCAAGCAAGTCTCTGTGACCGGTGGCTTCGTAGTGTGAAACACCCGCTTCGATGAGATGTCCATGACAGTAGAGTTCATGCTCCACTTGCAGATTAACCCAGCGTTGATTGGGGAAGTGAATCTGGTTATAAGTGAAGATGTAGCCATCAGGCATTTGGGCATGTGCCAAAAGGGAGATAAATGAATCCATAACGCTGGCAAGTTCAGGGTCCGCGTAAAGCGCATAGATGCGTGAGGCGGCGTCCAGCCATTTGTAGGCGTCCGAATCCGAGAAAAACCAGCCCTCGCGGAATCCATCCTTTTCACCGGCTGCAATTCGAAAGTTGTCAATGCAACGCGTGGCTTCGAGTTGTTTCCATTGATGGAAGATCGCCGTTTTCGCGTTGACACCCAGACGCGGCGACCAAAACAAATCGTTGATGTAGACCTGACGAGCGGAGAGCTCTTGCATGACAGTCTCCTACGATTGAAGTAGGTTTATTCTTTGAAGCGCGGATACGACCCCAACACACGTAGCATCATAGCATATTCTCCCAAGTGATCGAGCGCGCGTTTTGTTGTATCTTCATGCGTTGCACCGATGAAGTCTATGTAAAACAAATATTCCCACGGCTTGCCTGCCAGCGGGCGTGACTCAATTTTGGTCAAATCAATATCGCGTAGCGCGAACACGCTCAAGGCCTTGAACAATGCGCCGGGTTGGTTCTTCAAAGTAAATACGATGGATGTTTTCGCTTCACCAGTTGGGATAATGGAATCACGTTGAATGGCGAGAAAACGCGTGTAATTTTCGGGGTTATCTTCGATGCCTTCCTCTAAAACTTGCATTTCGTAAATATCAGCAGCACGCTGGGATGCAATTGCCGCGGTAGTGAGTTCACCACTGGCCTTTAGCATTTTCACACTCCCAGCGGTGTCGTAGACAGGTTCTACCTTGACGCCCATCGTACGCAAATATCCTGCGCATTGGCTTAGTGCCTGCGGGTGACTGATGACGCGCTTTATATCTTCTTTTTTTACATCAGGAAAAGCAATCAAACAATGCCGCACACGGAGGAGATACTCGCCGACAATATGCAGATTATGTCGTAGGAGCAAATCATAGTTTTGATGAATGCTCCCCGCCAGAGAATTTTCAATTGGAATTAAGGCGCAGTCGCAGCTTTTGGAGACTACCGCCTCAAATACGTCGTCGAATGATTCGTGAGGCTGTGTTTCCACCTGACCAAAATATCCAAACACGGCCTGTTCGCTGTAGGCGCCTAGTTCTCCTTGAAACGCAACCCGCAATCTTCCATCTCCCATTGATATCCCTACTGCTACTGACTATCCCCACCAAAAGGAAATGGCAATCATCGCGTACAATCCCATAAGGGCAAGGCCCTCCAGCCAGTTTGACTCGCCATCGTAGACGATCAATGCGCTCAAGATGGCAGCCAATGCCAGGCCGACCACTAATAACGGCGGCAGGACGAGAGTCAATGCCACAGGAGTGAAAAAAAATGAGAGCAGGACGAGGATGGGGGTCAACGCGAGAGCGACTTGCAGGGAACTGTTCATGACAACGCTAATGGCGTAGTCTACTTTGTTCTTGATCGCCAATCGGATTCCAACGACATTTTCAACGGCGTTCCCGGCAATTGCCACAATGACCAAACCTGCAAAGGCCTGTGAAATATGCCAGGATTCAATGGTGGGCTCAAGCGCTTGAACGAACCAATCCGAAACAAATGCAGTGACAATGCCCGCAACGACAAGCACGGAAATCGCACGAGTCAACGACCATGGTTTTTCCTCAAGCTCTGTTGCTGGGATTGTATCTCCTATTGAACCACCTTTCCAGGAGAATGGAATGCTTGCAGCGAAAACCGCCAGTAAAACAAATGCACTGGCGATGCTCAACGTCTCTTCATGAGCTCCAGCAGGCGTATGGATGGCATCTGCGAGCGTAGGGACAACCAAGGCAGAGACTGCCAATACCATGAGGATGACAATTGCGCGTGGCTTCTCAGAGCTAAACCGTTGTGTACCATTTTTCAATCCACCGAATAGAAAGGCCAGACCCATAACCAGCAAAGTATTTGCAAGAATGGAACCGACCAACGCGGATTGTACAACGGTCACCAAACCTGCCCGCAACGCAAAGAAGCCGACGAACAGCTCTGGCATACTTGCAACGCTTGCCTGCACCACCCCGGTTGCGCCTGGCCCCATGTACTTTCCAAGTTGCTCTGTGGCTTGTCCCACCACAGTGGCCAACGTTGCCAGCGCAACGGCACTCACTAAAAAGGTCAACACGGCAATTGCAGAACTGAATGTCAGAATAGCAGTCACAATACTGGCGAGAATTGCAATGACAAAGATCGTCCATTCATTTTTGAGCAAAGTATGCATGATGAGCTTCTTTTATGGATGTGTGATTATTTGAGACATTATATTTTTGGATGAAATGTTTCGAAGCCGACTATTGTTTCTCCGCCCATTCTACAATCTTCCTGAATCCTACCTCTACATCTTCATTAGAAGCTGCGATGCTCATACGGACAAAACCTTCTCCTTGTTCACCAAAGGCCGAACCCGGCACAAGTCCCACGCTTGCTTCTTCAAGGATGCGCTCGCATATTTCAACAGAGGACAATTTCAACGGGCGAAAATCAAGGAAAAAGTAGAACGCACCTTGCGGAGGTGTGACCGATACTTTTTCGCTTTCCATCTCATGTGCGATACGCAAAACCAAGTCACGACGACGCGCATACGCAGCGCGCATCTCCGCAGTGGCTTGTTGAATCGCGGGGTCGGTCAATGCGAAAGCCGCGGCTTTCTGGATAAATGGCGCGACACATGTAATGGAATTTTGCCCCGCCTTCAACGCGTTCTCAATCACCTGTACAGGCGCAGCGAGATAACCCACACGCCAGCCCGTCATCGCATAAGACTTGGACAGGCTGTGAACCAAGATCGTCCGTTCTTTCGCGCCTTCAAAGGCAGCAGCGGAAGTTGGTTTTTCACCATAATACAAATTTTCATAGACTTCATCACTTACGATCCATAATTTATGCGCGGTCGCGAAATCTTGCAGCTTCTGCCAATACTCGCGTGTTGGATACGCACCCGTTGGATTTGATGGATAATTCAGCACAATCACGCGTGTCTTTGAAGTCAATGCTTTTTCCCAGGCTTTAAAAGTTGGGATAAATCCGTCCTCCACTCGCGCAGAGACGCGAATCACGTTACCGCGTAACATCACCGCCATGTTTGCATGAGTTGCCCATGTTGGATCAGGCACGAGTACCTCGTCACCTGGATTCAATATAGATTGCATGGCTAAATAATATCCGTGGATGCCGCCATGAGTAACCAGCAGCTCAGTTTCGGGGTCATAAATGAGGCCATTGTCGCGTTGAAGCTTTGTCGAAGCTGCACGTCTCAAGTCAGGCATTCCGCGGCTTGCTGTGTAATGAGTGAGGCCTGATTGCATGGCGTTGAGCGCGACATCAATCACAGCAGGCGGCGTGGAAAAATCCGGGTCGCCTGTTTGCAAGCCAATGATCCTGCGACCCGAGGCTTTCAGTGCGTTGACTCGGTCGCCCATGGCTACAGTGGGAGATTGGCGGATAAGTTCGAATTGCTGGTTGAGATTCATAGCTGAGTCCGTTGAATAAAATTTCCGCATTATACACCGCAGGAACAGAGTACCTTATTCAGAAAGAATTGTTATAAAATCAGAGTATGTCTATTTCAACTCAACTTCAAAAAACCTTTCGTGAAAGATACGGACGCGCTCCTGCTTTTGTCGCTCGAGCGCCGGGACGGGTAAATTTGCTCGGTGAGCATGTGGACTATAACGATGGATTTGTCCTGCCGGCCGCGATTGACCGCGCCACCTACATTGCTTTCTCACAAGCGACAGCGCCTCATACCGACCTGTATGCTGTGGACTTTGACCAACAGGCCTCTTTCTCCCCCGAAACATTATCCACCAAAACTCAAACAGACGGTTTACCTCTGCCAGATTGGGCACTTTACCCTGCTGGCGTCATGTGGGCATTGAGAGAAGCCAATCACGATACACCTCACATGCAAGCCGTGTATGCTTCGGATGTGCCGCGCGGGGCAGGATTGAGTTCCTCGGCTTCTGTGGAGATGGCATTTGCGGTGGCTTGGATGGCTCTTGGCGGCTGGACATTACCTCCCATGCAGCTTGCCTTGCTCGGGCAAAAAGCAGAGAATAAGTATGTTGGAGTCAATAGTGGCATCATGGACCAGTTCGCTTCGGCATGCGGTGAAAAAGATAAGCTGATGCTCCTCGATTGTCGGTCACTAGAATATCAGGGATTGCCCTTGCCAAAGAATGTTGCGATAGTCATCGCGGATACGTCCGTGGAGCGAAAATTGACAACCAGTGCATACAATGACCGGCGCGCGGCGTGTGAAGAGGCTGTGCGCCTACTCAAAGAGGATTTGCCAAAAATCAAAGCTCTCCGTGATGTAAATCTTGATGAATTCAATCGGCTAGCAGGAAACTTGCCAGCAGAGGTGGAGAAGCGGGCGCGGCACGTTGTTGAAGAAATTGCCCGTACAGATCAAGCCATTGGTCTATTGCACAGGGGAGATGTGGCCGCTTTCGGAAAGTTGATGAATGAATGTCATGTGAGCCTGAGAGACTTGTATGAAGTTTCTATCCCTGAACTGAATGTGATGGCGCGCTTGGCACAGTCGCTGGAGGGGTGTTACGGTGCGCGTTTAACGGGAGCAGGATTCGGAGGGTGTGTTGCGTCGTTGGTAGCGCGGGATCAGGTAGAGGCTTTCGCTAAAAACCTTGCGGCGGGATATGAGTCCGAGACAAGACGTCATCCAGAGATCTATATTTGCGAAGCATCGGACGGCGCAGGACTAATGGAATAGGTATTTATTACAGCTTGCATAGATTGGACGCTCTTCATATCTGTTACTGACCAAACCTCCATTTCCCCTTTTCCCTTGATGTTGATTGTGCCTCGCGGCTCGCAAGTGAAATCATCCTTGATAAGTTCATAAGTATCACGAGTGATTTGAATGATGCCTGCACTGCCGTGACTTTCCATACGGCTGGCGGTGTTCACTGCATCTCCCCAAAGATCGTAGATGAATTTCTTGCGGCCAATCACACCAGCCAAAACAGATCCAGAGTTAATGCCAATGCGAAAGGAAATTGGACGGCTAGCATTGAAGGAATGACTGTCAAGATAGGACCGCATTTCAAGGGCTAGTTGAGTAATGACGTGTGCATGGTCGGCGCGTCTGCGGGGTACTCCTGCAGCCACCATATAACAATCGCCAACTGTTTTGATTTTCTCCAGGTCGTATTTTTCCACCAGCCCATCGAAGTGCGAAAAGATCTCATTGAGCAATTCCACCATTGCCGTTGGACTCATTTCGGCAGACATCGGCGTAAAGTTCACCATATCTGCAAAAAGGATGCTGGATTCGTCATAGTGATCAGCGATAGTGCGGCTCTCATTCTTCAGGATAGCCGCGATTTCTTTAGGCAATATATTCAATAAAAGGTTTTCAGACTTTGCCTGGAAGATATTTCTCTGAAGAACAAAATATGTCAGCAACACAATGCTGATGGCTGAAACACTAGCGATATTCATCACGAAGAAAAATGTGATCACCGTGGGGGGCAAAGGTTGCGGGGCAGGAATAAAAGGTTGAATAATGCCACTGAAAATGACGAATACAAGATATGCCAGCAACCATCGGAACGCATAACGCGGCTCATCGAACAACAATGCTCCAAATGGACAGAGCAGTGACCATAGAATAACGGCACTGGAATTGATAAAGCCTCCCAGGGCCATCATTAGCAGGAATGGCAATAACAGGATCAAAATCAGCTGGCTAAATCGAAAGAAGCGGTACTGGCGGGTCAATCCAAAATGGATAACACTCATCAGGGAGATGATGGCGTAACTAAGCGGGATGAGACCGGGCAACCGCTGTCCGAGCGCAAAGTATAAAAGACCCCATAATGCGCCAGCCAGAATAAACATGAAGGACCCAGCTACCATCAAAGCCTTCTGCAGGCGGATTTCATCTGTATCGTTAGGGTCTGCACCGATACGACCAATAAAAAGAGCAACTCTTTTTGTAAAAAATTTCAGCATATAGGTAAAGAATAAAATAGGTTAATCGCGCTGCATTTCAATTAGTCCTAGTACTGCAACCCCGCCTGAGTTCGGGCGGGGCAACCAGTTTAAGTTGTAGGGTCAAAATGGATAACGCAGCTTGAAAGTCAGCGAAGTACCCTACAGCTTTAGAAAGTTGCGGCACTAGCCGCATGGCGATAGCACAGCTTGCGCCTGGTTTGGTTGCCATATTTTTTCGAGAGGATGCTTTTGTCATGGTTATGGATCACTGACGTATAATTGTACTGCAATCTAACGATAGGTATTTGGCATTGCCATCCATTCAAGCACTTCCAAAATGAGAAAATGAAAATGACTCACCGAATTCAGGCCTCACTTGTTTTGTTCGAATTAATGGCGGTGTTACTCTCCGCCTGTTCAACGACTGCTCCTTCAAATACAACAGCGGGAAAAGTACCGGATACTCTGACCACGATTGAAGTACAGGCTGAAGACATTATTGACTTTGCACCCAGTGGCGACTGGCAAAAAATCAATACGGATGTCAGGACAATTTCGGATGCATGGAAAACTTATCAACTCGACGCTTTGAAAGATGGCGCGACACAAGCTATGGTAGATTCTTTCGATTCGGCATTTGCCAATCTGCAAACAGCCGCGTCCGCTCAAGATAAAACAGGCATAATGCAAGCGTCCAATGACATTAGCGCGGTGGTCGTTGACTTGTTCGATCTATACCATCCCGCCATTCCAGCGAATGTAGGACGACTCGACGTGTTGGAACGACAAGTCGTGTTGGATACAGCGGCGAGCAACTTTACTGCGGTAAATAATGATTTGGATAAGATCAATAAAACCTGGGATACTCTCAAGCCTTCTGTTTTGGAGCATAGCGGTGAAGAGACGGCGAAGCAATTTGAAGCGAGTCTGTCCTTACAAGCTGAATCCTTGAAAACGCGGGACGTGGCTGTGTTAACTCAAGAAGCGAAAAACGCTCTTGAAATCGTAGATACACTGGAAAACTTGTATTAGTTGCAAACGTTCTTAT
>WNGA01011327.1_pt1 | contig 11656 bp, 20 predicted proteins | sample 5400061 | NCBI WGS metagenome assembly WNGA01 (sample SAMN13153366, study PRJNA577476) | soil metagenome | isolation source: 100 cm soil or saprolite under grassland replicate 2 | place: USA:California | collected 2016-06-15
GAAGATGATACCAAACAGCATGGCGATGAGCGTATGCATGGTCAAGCGCAAGACGCTATCACGAGAGTGCGCGACGAGCGTGGCTGGCAGTGGGCCATCCGGCAGCGTGTGTGCGAGCACAGCCATCGCGCGCACCTTTGGGTCGATCACCCAGGTTCCGATCGGCCCGATGATGATCAAGCTGCCCAGGGCGACCGCAATCCATCCGGTCTGTAATCCCCAGGTGGTCAGTGTCATCGTCAGCCCGGCAACGATAACGAGCAGCGCACTGACCGGAACGACCAGCCGAACCATCAGCATCACATCGGCCAGCGTGCGTACCTGCTCCACACACGCGGCATGCGCGATCGCGGTGATGCCAAAGAGCCAGATGCCGAAGCCGATAAACAGGCAAATGGCAGCGCTTACATGGATGAACAACATCATACTATAGAAAGTCATGGTCGGTTCCTCGCGTACTTGGAGATCTCGAATGGCGTTCGTACCACCATGCTCCAAGTGTAGTCCTCTTCTGGGATGCGAGGAAGTGCAGCCGATCCTGATTTGGGCGTGACAAATGTCATTGAGGCATACAGACAATAGACGAATAGCGTTCGTCAGGGTGCGGCCCGGTAACGTTCACGATCGTCCGCGACATGTGCACACCCCGTACGTGGTGATTACGCTCATCCTGGGCGGTCCACGGCAGATCTGCATGAAGTGCGATAGAATTCTGGCAGAGCTGCGCGTGCGCTCGCACTGGTGTGTACGAACGAGAAGCACAAAGGGAGCTGTATGAGCGACTCGTCTACACGATGGCGGTCGGTGATCGATGTGATCATCCCGCACCCCTCCGCGCCGCGCGTGCTGCTGCTGTTCAAGGGCGGCTATTGGTCGCTCCCGCGCGTCCCAATCGGCGATATCTGGGCCGTCGACCTGGGTCAGATCTGCCACGCGTTGCTGAGAACACTCGGGATCGCGACCACGGTCTTGCGCCTGGCGTCCAGGCGGGGCGATGATGCGCAGCGGCAGGTGTGCATGATCTATGTGCTCGAAAACCATGCCCCATCCTGGCAGCCGCCGGCCCACGGTCGCTGGGCATCTCGTGCAGAGCTTAGCGAACTGGCACAGCCCGAGCAGGGGGCAGTGCTCGATGCCTACCTGGCGGAAGTGGAGCGCGGACTGATCCCGGAGCTGCGCGCGCCGTGGTGCCGGGCCGGCTGGTTTGATGCGGCCACGGCATGGATTGCAGCCCAGCTGGCGACCCGTGGCACGCCGCTCGTCGGCGCGGTCGACCAGGTCACAAACTGGAGCCTGTCCTGCATCCTGCGCGGGTATACGGCTGCTGGTGCGGTCTACTTCAAGGCCACCGCGACGTTGCCGCTGTTTGTGAACGAGCCGGTGATCATGGCTGCGCTCGCACGGCGCTACCCCGATCACATTCCCATGCCCTTGAGCCTGGATCCGCAGCGACGCTGGATGCTGCTGCCCGATGTTGGCCAGCCACTCGGATACGATAGCCCACTCGCCGCACGCCAGGCGATGCTGCGCAGCTTTGGCGCCATCCAACGCGATTCTGCGGCCGCCGTGGACGAGATGCTGGAATTGGGGTGCCATGATCGGCGGCTTGAGCGGCTGTTGGCGCAGACGGCCACGCTCGCGGCAGATGCGGCGGCGCTGAGCGGGCTGACCGACGTTGAGCGTGCGCAGTTTCGGGCGGCGCTACCGCGCCTGCAGGCGATGTGTGCGGCCCTGGCCGCCTACGGCATCCCACCGACGCTGGTGCATGGCGATCTGCACCTGAAGAACGTGGCCGTCAGCGCGGGGCGCACGCAGTTTTTCGACTGGAGCGACGCCTACGTGAGCCATCCTTTCTTCGATCTGATCAGCGTCTTTGACGAGGAAGACCGCACCAGGCAGGTGCAGCTGCGGGATGCATACCTGGGCGTGTGGAGCGACTGCGCGCCGGTGGAACGGCTGCTGGAGGCCTGGGCGCTGGCCCAGCCGCTCAGCGATCTGCATCAGGCGATCAGCTACCAGCACATCCTGATGGGACTGGAGCCGGTGGCCCAGGTCGAATTTGGTGATACCGTGCCGTACTATGTGCGGAAGGTGCTGCAATCTTTGGGGCCAAGTACACCAGCAGGGGAAGATGCCGGTCAGCTATAATAGCTCCCAATGCAGCCAATCGCAGCAAGTATCCGCGAAAGGATCTCGACTGCGACATCACCGCCAGCAATCGTTTCGGGCCATCGAGCGAAGGACGATAGCCGTGATGCTGATCATTCCTGAGCGGCTTGCCGCCACCTGCCGCGCAACGCCTGAGCGCCGCGCCTGGCTCGAACGGCTGCCCAACGCCATCCGCGAGCTGCAAGACCGATGGTCCTTGTCGCTGGCAGTCCCATTCGACGGCAATGAGGTAAGCTGCGCCTGGGTCGCGCCGGCTGTGCGCCGCGACGGAACCCGCGCGGTCCTCAAGCTCGGCATGCCGCACATGGAAGGCGAGCACGAGATCCAGGCACTGCGTTTCTGGGATGGTGATCCAGCCGTGCGCCTGCTCGAAGTGGATGAGGATGTGGGTGCGATGCTGCTGGAGCGCTGCGAACCAGGAACGGTGCTGCGCCAGCTGCCCGAGCCGGAACAAGATGTCGTCATTGCCGGGCTGCTCCGCCGCCTCTGGCGCGCGCCCGTAGCGCCGCACCCCTTCCGCCCGCTCGCTACCATGACGGCGTATTGGGCGAACGAGACGCTCGCAGACGCTGCCAGATGGCCGGATGCCGGGCTGGTCCAGGCAGGCCTGCGCCTCTTCGAGGAGCTGCCGCGCACCGCACCCAACAATGTGTTGCTGGCGACCGATCTGCACGCGGGCAACGTCCTGCGCGCGCAGCGCGAGCCGTGGCTGGTCATCGACCCCAAACCCTTCATTGGGGACCCGGCCTACGACGCCACTCAACATCTCTTCAACTGCGAGGAGCGGCTGCACGCCGACCCGGACGCGACGATACGCCGCTTTGCTGACTTACTCGAGGTCGACTCCGAGCGCGTGCGGCTGTGGATGTTCGCCCGCGCAGCCGCCGAGTCGCGCGACACCTGGGACAACGAGACAATCACCCTGGCGCGGATGCTGGCATAGGGCGCAGTTGAGCGGTGGCCCATGGGAGACGATCGGATGCGCTTTGTTCACCCCATCGCGGAAGCGGAGATGGTCGCGCATTTCCTGCACACCGAACTCCGCTCCGAGCGGTTCGGAGCAGCGATCCAGCGTCTGCTGGAACAAAAGCAGCTTACCCCGAAGCTGCTCGAGCACCCCGATCTGAACAACGCATCCGAGAATTGTCACCGCGCCGATCTCCTGGGCGAGTGGCGCGGCTACCGGCGCGATGTGGATGTCTTCAAGGATCTCCCCGATGAGGTGCAGTGGTGGCGTGCGTTCCTGAGCGCGGCGGATCTGGAACGAGTCACGTATCTGAACGATGCCTACTGGATCGCATTCTCCGGGGGTTCACGGCTGGTGCGTGATGCGGCGACGCGGATCCTTAGCGGAGTGATGCCCGACGTTGCGGCTGGGTATCGGGCACTCGCCGAGGCGTTCGGAGCAGGTGCCCAGTTCCCCGAACTCATCCTGCTCTACAATCCCAAGGAAGATGAATTGGTCGTGCTTGAGGGCCATGTCCGCGTGACCGCGTACGTGCTGTATCTGCTCCTGTCCGCCAACATCGTATTGGAGCTACCGGTTCTGGTCGGCTGTTCGGATCGCCTGAAGAAATAAAGGAGTCCGAGCCAGGAACCAGAGCAGCCGCGCGAATACATGGAATGCGCAGCGAGCGACCGCAATCCCCCGCTCGCTGCCGCTCTGGCGATCGCGTGGCTGGGCGCTCGTCCCAGGTTCGATAGGCATCCCAAACCCATTGTACCTCCGGCGCGCCTGGAACATTGCCGTAGATCGAGAAGATCGTCACATCGTTAGCCCAACCCAGCCGCCACCAGCGTGCCAGGCATTTGACACTGTATGTGACGAGGGGTATGATATTCGTCTATACGAATATGATAGGAGTATATTGTGGAGACAGCGACGCCATATGCGTCCACTGTAGTGCGTGCGGTTTCGGAACCTGCCTTGCTCGCGCGGGTCTTCGCCGGCATCAGTGAGCCTACTCGCCTGCATATCCTCCTGGTTCTTTTGGAGGGTGAACGCAATGTCGGCGAGCTCGTGACCGCCGTCGGCTCCTCGCAAGGCCGGGTGTCGATGCACCTGCAATGCCTGCGCTGGTGTGGTTTTGTGGAGAGTGAACGGCGCGGCAAATACGTCTACTATCGCGTTCGCGATCAGCGGGTGCAGCAGTTGATTACCCTGGCGCGTGCCTTTGCTGCTTCCTACCATCACGAGCTTGCGAGCTGTGCGGTATTGGATCGTGAGGCGATCCGAAATGAGGCTGAGACACGATGAAGCTCACGTCACTGATCCGTTGTCCTGAGTGTGGCGCTACCAAAGAAGAAGTGATGCCCACCGATGCCTGCCAATTCTTCTACCGCTGCACAAGCTGTGGCGCCATGCTACGCCCGAAGGGTGAGGACTGCTGTGTGTTCTGCTCCTACGGCGACACGCCATGCCCGCCCAAGCAGCAGGACGCGTGTGCGTGCTGATACATGGACGGCGCGTATATTGGAGGGTTCATGGACAAGCGAACACTCATACCTCGTGTTGCCTGCCTGGTGCTGCTCTTCTTGCTGGTGTTCGCAGGCTGTGGTGCGCCACCGGCTACCAGAAGCGTCCCCCCTACCAGTGCCTCCGGAATCCAGGTCACCGCGACGCCGGCTCCTGTGCTTACCGACCTGCACGGACCGGATGAACTCAAAGCTCAGTTTAATAAAGATAGCGGTCTGCCACGGATCATTCTGCTGGCCTCGCCGACCTGAGGGACGTGCCTTGCTGGGGCCCGGTGGGTCCAAAATGAAATTCTGGCGAAGCAGCCGAATGCCAAACTACGCGTGTATACGATCTGGCTGATTGGTTTGGGCGGCGAGCGGCGATCCAACTGGGATCCCACGGTACTGCCCGATCCACGTGTGCTCCACTATTGGGATGCTGAGCGCTTTGCCGGCACCTGGTTTGCCAGGAGCGTGGAGGGCGCCGATGGCTACATGTGGGATACCTACCTGCTCTACGGCCCGAACGCGACGTGGGAGCAGGCGCCGGCGCCGCTGCTCAGCTCTGGCGCGACGATCATCGATACCGGCCCGCAGCTTCGCGAAAAGCTGGAATCCCTTCTCAAACCGTAATATGTGTCTACAGTGAGGAACTATGGACGAGGCCGACCTCACGGATCTGGCAGCCATCATTGCCGACCGGCTGTGTGGTACGCATGAGCACCTGTGCGTCGCCTTGATTCGCCGGCTTGCGGCTGGACAGCCTGTTTCTTCCGCATCCTTGGCTGAAACGCTCATGATGGAGGTGCCGGCGGTAACTGCGGTGTTGCGGCGGATGTCCGATGTGGACTTTGATGGTGCCGGCAATGTTGTTGGATTTGGCCTGTCGCTCATACCCACTACACATCAATGCACTGTCAACGGCCAGACGTTGTATACCTGGTGCGCGCTCGACACATTTATGTATACGGCGCTCCTCGATCTGCCATCGCACGTGCTCTCGCGTTGTCCGGTCACCGCGCGCCCGATCGAACTGGCGATGACGCCGGCGAGTATTTCAGAACTGACCCCGGCGTCGAGTGTCATCTCCGTCGTGATCCCGAATAGGTCCATTTCGCATTGTCGCCGAAGCGCCTTCTGCAACCACGGCCATTTCTTTGCCAGCGCAGAGGCCAGCGCGTCATGGCAGCACGACCATCCGGATGGTGTCATTCTGTCAGTCGGTGTGGCGCATCGCCTCGGCCGCCTGCTCGCTAGCCGTCGGCTGCTGCTGGCAGACTACTGATGCAGGCACGTCAGTATCGATCATTCGACTTACCCGGGCGGGTAGAGGCCAACCGATCGGACGGCGCGCCGAACATGTTTGGCCGCTTTACATATGGCCAGCCGGTCAGTTTCTGACTATCGTGTCGGCAACGCTGGTCAGGCAAGGGGACTCCTGCTGGACCCGCGGCGCCAGGGTGCGGTTGTCTGGTATCACCTGGTCGCTGATCCAGGAGGCGCTCGCGACACCGGATGCGGTTATCAAGGCGCGTACCTCCGGCCCTGCGAAAGATGGCGGTCTAGCGTGCATGACTGTTCCCCAGCTCGACGGCGGATGGTGCCTCGTGCCGAAGAGGAGTACCGGCGACACGCCTGAACCGTCGCCGCAATAGACGAGCTTGCTGCCTTGTTCATCATATGCTTGACCTGCCACACGCCGCGCTTGTGCGGCGAAACACTCTGACCCTGATTCCACAGCTGCTGCGATTCCTCCTTCCTGCTGGTAGGTATGTGAGACCGGCGCGAGCGACCCGCGCATGCCCTCCAGGCACCGCCCCACATCCAGTCGGAGCATCCGTGTTGTGACGCCGCGCTCACTCTGTCGTTCCATGCCCCATCTATGGTCATATTGGCCTTCACGTCCTTGCCTCCGTACCGCCTCGCGCTATCTTCTCACTGCCCCAAACCGTTCGCTCCTTTGCGACGCTCCGGCGGATTCGCCCCTATCCGCTGATGTTCGTGCGAATCAGGTGTCCCGGCGCCGGTGGGGTGATAGTGCGCTTCGTGCATGACCGACCCACGGCTATCTGCCGATCGCGCTTGGCGGTGGTCTTATCGTTTCTCTCGTCTGTGTATGCCAACTTCTGGCACCGGCTGCCCTGTTTTTTCGATTGACGTACGCTACCAGCCCGGCGCGGCGCGTCAAAGTGGATGGCCTGCCACCCTGTACCATCCAGGCAATGGCGGACGGAACCTGGCATGTCACCACGCAGTTGGCGGCCGACGAGCAGGCGGCGCTTGTCGCAGCTGCGCTCCAGCCCGACGTGCTCTGCCAGCGGGCGCAGCACGCGCTCGGCCTGGCCGGGAATGGCTCGCGTATCGCGCCCGATCACAATGCCATCGGCGTGTATGCCGCCGGGCTCCTCTCGCCGCCTGGTATGATACCCCTGGTGTTGGAGGGCCGTGCGCTGGTGTGGTCGGTGTCCCGCGCCCCGTCCGAGGCGATCCGGACGTTCATTGCTGCGGCGATCGAAGTCATGCGCGCCACGCGTGCCGTCTAACCTATCCGCTCGACACCATCGCATGGATGTGCTACAATCGGCTGGTAGGGCCGGTAACCTACATTACCTGCCCTACAAAACCGTGTAGAACTACTCTTCCAGCATAACATAACGCGTAAGCTGAAGGAACAAGATTGCGCCACCAGTGGCATATGTGCGATCTCGCCAGCTGGCGTGAATTGGAACAGGTAGAACAGCCGATGCGGCACTGATACCTGTTCGCGCATCCGTCTACCAGAGCTCGTGCCACTCGTCGCGCCGGCGATCATCGCTCAGGCCCAGGCGGCGTTTCCCGACGCCCCCGCATCACAGGCCGTTGTCCTACGCTGGCATCTTCGTGGACTGAACCTTGATCTCGCCCTGCGTAAAGCGGCGCTTTCCGCGCAGATCGAGGCCCAGAAGCCTGGTCGGAGCGACCCGGTATAGCTCATATTGGGTCATCCATGACTACCTCCCGCGCGTTCTAAAATTGCTCCTGTCTCCGCGTTCTTCCACACGCCGCTGGCGTTCTGACGCATTGCTATGCCACGCAGCCGCCGCATCGCCAGTAATACCCACCTCTTCTAAACTATGTGCTCATACCGCTACAGCCCCTGTTGAGCTGGTAGGCGGGCGCGTCCAGCCGCAATCCTGAACTGCTGCGCTCATCGGCGTGAGCAACAGACGCGCCAGTCTCGCTCGGTGGATATGCTCCCGCTGCTGATCGTGGGCGGCATCCTTGCCGGCATGCCCATGACTGTACCACTGCTGGCCATCGGCGTGAAGGGTCATGATCGCGCATCCGCGCGACGCGTGCCGCGCCCTTTACCCTCGCCGTCCTGCCGTGGTCACTACCGGTCATCGCCAGCAAGACAACGCCGCACCGACGGCAGCAAGGAGCAGAAAGATGATCACCGAGACACAGACCCGCGTTATTGTTCTGCAGCTCACCGGCGCGCTGATCGCCCAGCTTCAGCCCTTCATGGACGGGCTGGACATCACCGCCTACACGGCCGAGCACACCACCCAACGCCTGACCATGCGCAGCGAGGTCTACGAGCTGCTTGCCGAGCGCGTCGGTGGCGCACTGGATTACGAGATCCGCTGGCAGCCGAATGAATACGAGCCGGAGGGTTTCGTCGAGCACGTGCGTCCGCTGGAACTGACTAATGGCATCTTCGTGGCGTCAGGTTGCCCACAATGTGGGACGCAGCTCCTCGCCAACGGTGCCGAGGTCGCGTGCGCGTGTGGCCAGGTGGTCTCGCTGATCTAGCCAGCACGCCAGAGCGGCCGGATACAGACGTATCCGGCAGCCTTTTATGTGCTTCATGTCTGTATGCCTGGGATAGTGTCGATCAGTCCTAGCCCCGACGGCGCTGAGGTGCAAAAATGGCCGCGCGCTGCTCAGTGTTCAGTATGAGCCGTTCCACCTGCTCCATGTGGCTGATGATCTGCTCGACCTCACTACTGGTCGCCACTTGTCGCGTCCAGAAGAGGCGCAACACCGTCGGCAGATCAACCACGTCGATCCCGTTGGTCTGGCAATACCGCACGGCGCGCCGGTCGTTCGTCAGCAAAGGGAGCTGGCGCTCCTGACAGAGTGCGATGGCCTCACATTCGCCCATACCCAGTTTTCGGGGTAGTGTTGTGACCAATGTATGCTCAGCCTCAGTCAATTCCAAAACCGGAATCTCTCCCGCTGCCATCGCGGTGGTCAGCACTTCAAGATAGATACGCCCGCGCTCGACCGCGATCCGTAGCTCGTCACGAACTGATGGCGGGATACACAAGGTTGATGGCGCAAAAAGCCGCTGCAGACGGGGAAGTGCGTTTGCAGCGGCAAGTGAGCTGAGGATATTCGTATCGCTGACGATCGTCACAAGATACCTTGCTGCTCCAACCGCTCTGCCAGATCATCCATTTCATCGACCGAGCGAACGTCACCAGGCCGTTGCATGGCGCCCCGCGCCTGCAAGGCATCCAGGATATCCCAGCGGGTAGCGCCGGCCAACTCGGCAGCACGCGCCAAGCTGCACACATCAGCGAGATAGAGTTCGACGGCTTCATCCAGCGTTGCCTGCTCCGGCAAGGTCGTTTCTAGGTACTCCTGGAGATGGACTGCCAACCAGCGTTGGTCGGCTGGTGAGAGCCGACGGGCAAGATCCAACACCTGCTCAGGATTTATGGTTGTCATCGCTGCACCTTCGTTCGTGAGCGCGTCTGTATCTCGTTATTGCCTGCTATTGTAGCACACGAATGCCTGTTTCGCACCTTGCACATTGGGAAGCACGTCGATGTTCAGCATTCGCCTGGCGTGAAACGAAACAGCAACATAGCCCTTCTTGCCGCCGTTCTTTGCCCTCTAGCCACCATGACTTCTCCCGACGATCTTTGCGGTCGCACGCGTCGACAACCTATCGTCGACCTGTCGTAAGTGCTTGTCACTGGAACCGCCGATTGTACCACCGCGTCGGGTGCCCTCTGGGCGCCACGCTGCGCTCTGCGGCCTTGACCTGCGGTGGTGACCCATTGTTGCCGGGGACATGCCCACACCAGCGTGTCTATCGGCATTGGTCTCACTCGCTACAACCTTGCACAATCGGAGCAACAACGATGGACATGAGCGTCTACCACAGCGACTTCACGCAGCACGACCTCTTCGGCCTATTCCCCGGCGCGTCTGGCGGCCGTGCGCTTCGCGACGTATACGGTCGCGTGCATTTGATCACGATCGCGACCAAGGGTGGCCGGACCACGCTCGAACGGTATGGGAAGGAGCATATGCGCGAGCTGGCTTCGCGTGGCGGAAAGGCCAAGCGCCAGAAAGAAGACACGGAGCCGCGCAATGTCACCCACTGGGACGGCACTCCCGAGCGGCATGTCCCCTATCGCCCACCCCGCAGTCGTCGGCGCCGGCCACGCATCATCCGCTTCTTTCTGAGCGAAGAAGCGTAGTCGCCGCTTGCGCGCCCACGAGGGACCAGGCCAACGTCAGACGAGACCCACTGATCCGCTTTTGCGCCACACAACGAAAGGAATTGACGATGCACACCGATTCGATCACCGACACAGACGGGCAGCGCAACCCAGGTCGGGCCGGATCCGCTTGACTATGTGCTGCGCTACACCGCCTGCGACTACGATTGTTACCACCAGGGACGCTACATCGGCAGCCGCGCCACGCTCCCCAAAGCGATCGAGGCCGTCGAGTACGAGCAGGCCAAGGCCGCACGCCATCCCCAGCTGTCACCTACTGCGAACGCCACAATCGCCACCTACCAGGAGGAGCTACGCGCCATTGCTGCACGCTTGCACGACCTCGCGAACCATCTGTCCGGCCACCCCGCCGAGCAGGCGCCGATGTGCGCGCAGCTCACGATGGCGCACACCCGCATCTCCACGGCACTCCGGAGCATCCAGGACGCTGAGCGCTCATTGCGGCTGGCCGGGCACGCGACGGATCTGATCGCGCCGCTCGATGCGGCTGCCTGACACCGAGGAGCGCCATCATGAATAACCAACATCTCGGTACGGTGCAGCAGATCACCGGCCAGATGCGATCGATGTTTTACCTCGTGGACGAGCCAACCACGATGCTCACCATCCAAGCCGACGGGCAGACCATCGCCGCCCGCGCCTCCGGCCAACTAGCCCTTGATCTCCGCGCGCTGCCGCGCGGCGCGACGATCTGCGCGACGCTGAACGACGAGCAGCTGGACTGTCCGCAGCTGCTCGGCTTCACGGTTATCCCTTTCTGACATCATGAACCAAGATGCGCGGTAGTGCTCGCTAGCGCCCTGGCCCGCTCTGCTTATGAGCAAGCGGTCATTGCCAGGTACTGGCTTCCTTGAAGAGCGCCTGGGCAAGCAGGGCGCTGCGCGTGGCGATCTCTCTGGGCGTGTACGGTCTCCCCTGCTCAAGCCACCAGGTGATCGCTTCCACGAACAGCGCAGACACCAGATCTGGTACAAACGCATCTGAGAAGCTGTGGAGGAGCTGATCCTCTCCGATCGGCCCGTGAGGCAGGCGCCCGCGCTCTTTGATTAGCCCAGCAAGCGCCGCACGCATCTTCCAGACAAACCAGGGACTGCCCTTCTTGCCGAGCAGCGCTCGATACAGCCGTTCATATTCGGCGATATGCTCGAAGAACCTGACCCAGATCTCGGGAGGATGTTCTCGCCCCAGATCTCCAACCGCTGCCAGCAAGGCACTCATGGCTTCCTCAAAGATCTGCTCGACCAGGTCGTATTTATCCTGATAATTGCGATAGAACGCGGCTCGGCTCACCATCGCGCGCTCGCTCAGCTCGCCGATGGTGAGCGAGTCGAAACCCCGCTCCTCGATCAGCTCAATTAATGCTTCTCGTAATAGCTTTTGCGTCCGTTTGAGACGTACGTTCTTCGCCGGCTGAGACATTTCGCGCTCCTTGTCTCATTTGGGACAGATCTTCCCAGTTGATTCTTGTTTGGCTGCGAGCGTCCGACTATACTTGAGTTCAGACAGAATGC
>WNGA01011329.1_pt1 | contig 11656 bp, 10 predicted proteins | sample 5400061 | NCBI WGS metagenome assembly WNGA01 (sample SAMN13153366, study PRJNA577476) | soil metagenome | isolation source: 100 cm soil or saprolite under grassland replicate 2 | place: USA:California | collected 2016-06-15
ACGCACCCGCTGTGTACGCTTCGTGTTCGGCGTCACCGCCGCCTCACGCAACACTCGCTTCCAGGCGGCCCGCTACGGCCTTACCTGAGCCGGACTTGCACCGGCTGATCGCGCCAGCTTTGCTTGGCGCCTTCTCTCATTCGATCACCTCGTCGATGCGCATCAGAACAGGCAGCGGTATTTCGAGGCCAAGCGCCTTGGCGGTCGTGAGGTTGACGACCAACTCGAACTTGGTCGGCAGCAGGATCGGCAGGTCCGCCGGCTTGGCGCCCTTGAGAACTTGCCCGGTATATATGCCGAGTTGACGATAGGCCTCCCCGAGGCCGCTTCCGTAGCTGATCAGACCGCCCGCTTCGACGAACTCGCGTCGCGTGTAGATCACCGGCACTGCATGGCGTTTCGCCAACGAAACAAGTTGTTCGATGACGGTATTGAAGAACGGATCGGACTCGATCGTGAGCGCACCGGCGCCCCGCTTGGCCAGGTCTGCGAACGCGGCCTCGCAATCGCGCACGGTCGAAGCATTGAGGACAATGACTTGCCGTCCGAGCGCCCGGCCCGCGGCCTCCAAATCTTTGCTGTCGGAGGCGGCGCTTGGATTGATCGGGTTGACGAGAAAAGCCACGGTCGAGACGTTGGGAAGGAGCTCCCGCAGCAATTCCAGGCGCTTTGCGACCAGCACGGTGGAAAATACGCTCACGCCCGTGATGTTGCCGCCCGGCCGGCTGAGGCTGGCAACAAGACCGCGTTCCACCGGATCGAATCCGAAGGTAGAGACGATCGGTATCGTCGCAGTCGCCGCTCTGACCGCCTGCACGACGTGATCGCCTCCGCTTGTGACGATGAGGGCCACCTGACGGCGGATCAACTCGGCGGCCAAGGTCGGCAGCCGGTCGCTTTGATTTTGAGCCCATCGGTACTCGATCGTCACGTTCTGGCCGTCGACGACGCCCGATTCGGTCAGACCCCGATGGAATGCGGCGAGGAAGGGCGCCCACGTTTCGGGAGAAGCGCTGTTGAGGAACCCGATCACCGGCATCGCCGGCTGCTGCGCGCCGAGCGGCAGCGGCCAGGCGGCCGCGCCGCCGAGGAGCGTGATGAATTCGCGGCGTCTCATTCGATCACCTCGTCGGCATCGTAGGGTGGGTCAAGTCGCCTGACGCGCGGTCGGGGATCCTGCCGAGGCCTCTCGCGACGCGACCCACCATGGTTCTGTGAACCGGCGCGTGAGAAGTACCACAATCGGCACGTTGCTTCATCCGCCGCGGTGCACCATTGCGTCCGCTAACTGAATGAACTGGGGAATTGGCCGACGGGCCGGGTCGGGAGAGAGCGTGAATGCGCTCCTTGAAAATCCCCGCCGAAGTTTGCGCCGGCGACGCGGTTGTTCTGCGACCGAGCCTTCGGGCCGCTCGCAGCTCGCATATTCCTCAATGCTGTGCGGCGATCTCGACCGCCTTCAAGTGATCGGTCAGGATGTTCGGGAGGTCGGATACGGATAACCGCCCGAAGCCGCAGTAAGCGCCGAGACCGAAATCGGGCAGATACTTGCGCGCCGTGGCGATCCGCGCATTGAATTGCGCCATGTTGTGAATTGCGCCCAGGTAGACGCGCGCGCCTCGCGGCTCGAGCTTCTCGAGTGGCGCGAAGAAGGCGTCGTCGCTGCGGTTCAGCACCGGGATGTGGATCCAGTCCACCCGCCGGCCGGACGCCGCGACGAACGCGTTGGCGAGCTTCACCGCCTGGCCGAGGTCGTCCGGCTGGAAGCGCGGCCAGCCGCCGAGCGTGCCGAAGCAGAAGTGATAGCCGAGCGCGACCTCGGAGGGGATGTGCGGGGCGAGGTTGCGCACTTCCGCCAGGTTGCGCTCGATCGCGCCATCGATCGGGAAACCGGGGATGCCGCCATAGGAATCCTGGACCTCGGTCGAGCAGTCCCACTGGATCGCAAGTTCCTTGGCCGGAATCTTCTCGACGATCTTTGCGATCTCGGCGCGCGTCGCCGCCTGGTAGCCGGGCCTGATCCTGTCGAGGTCCTCCCTGTCGGGAAAGATGCGCGGCGGCAACACGCTGTTCACCATCGGAATCGACACCTGGAAGCGCAGGTGCGGCGGCAGCACGCCCTTCTCCTTCATCACGCTGAACACGAAATAGGAGTTGACGGCGTCGCGCGCGTAGCCCAGTCGCCAGCCGGGATCGCCGAAGCGCACCTGCTCGACGCCGTCCTTGACCTTGAACCACCAGGCGTCGGACGCATCGCGTGGAAACTGGCGTTCGACGCCGTTCTCGTCGGGCGCCGGGCGCTGAACGACTTCGAGCTCCGGATGGGCGGCGAGCACACGATAATGCACGCGGCTGATCCAGTGCCGTCGCGGGCCGACTTCGCCGTCGGGCATCGCGAACAGATATCTTCCGAGCGGCGCCCCGAAGGCCTCAAAGACCTCCTGCGGCGTATCGAGTGGGATGCTGCCCACCAACAGAAGCTCGCCACCCACCATCGACCTCCCGCCGCTTGCGACCGTGGCTGGCGACAATACACTGCCTGCCGGATCGGCAAACATGGGGGGTATCGTGACAATTCTGTTCCGCCTGCTGCTTTGCTGCGCATTTCTTCCATTCGCCGCGGAAGGCAGCGCTCAGAGCTGGCCGAACCGCCCGCTCAAATTGATTGTCCCGACCGGGCCCGGCGCCGCCACCGACGTCATGGCGCGCCTGTTGTCGGACGGCGTTTCGCAGAAACTCGGAAAGCCGATCGTCGTCGAAAACATGCCCGGCGCCTCGGGCATAGTGGCGCATCAGTCCGCGGCGCGTGCGGAGCCCGACGGCTACACGCTGCTGTTCACCAACACCTCGGGCATGGCGATCAATCTCATCTCGTTCAAGCAGCTCCCCTACGATCCCTCGCGCAATTTTACGCCGGTCGCGATGGTGTGCAGCCTCGGTCCGCAGATGCTGTCGGTGAACGCCCGACTGCCGGTCGACACGGTTCCCGGATTCATTGCATACGCCAAGGCGAACCGCGGCAAGCTCACCATGGCGTTCGATACGACGGCGGGCGCCGCGGCGTTTGCCGCCAAGCTCCTCAACAAGCGCGCCGATCTCGGCCTGATCGAGGTGCCCTATCGGTCCGCGGCGCAGATGACCCAGGACGTCGCCAGCGGCGTGAACCAGGTCATGATGAGCTCGGTCGCGGCGGCCAACGCGGTCGTGCAGGCCGGGATGGTGCGGCGCATCGCCATCACGTCGGCGAAGCGGTTTCCCGGATTGCCCGAGCTGCCTTCGGTCGGCGAAACCGTGCCCGGCATGGCCGTGAACGGCTGGTTTGCCGTCGTCGCCCCCGCCGGCACGCCGCCGAACGTCGTGGCGCGGCTCAATCGGGAGATCGGGGAATACCTCGAGGCGGCCGACGTCCGGCAAAGGTTGCTGACGTTCGGTCTCGCGACCGAAGGCGCGGGCACGCCCGAGAGCACCGGCGAGTTTATCCGGCAGGAGCAGGACCGGTGGCGCATGCTCGCCAAGGAGCTCGACATCGAGCCGCAATAAACGGCAGGTCGCCTCATTCGATCACTTCGTCGGCGCGCGCCAGCAACATCGGCGGCACTTCGAGGCCGAGCGCCCGGGCGGTCTTGAGATTGATGACCAGTTCGAACTTGGTCGACTGCTGGACCGGCAGGTCGCCGGGCTTGTCGCCGTTGAGAATCCGGCCGGCATAGGTTCCGGCTTGGCGATAGGCTTCTGCGATGCTGGTTCCGTAGCTGACCAGTCCGCCGGCCGCGACGAACTCGCGCAACTCGTAGATCGCGGGCACGGCATTGTGCGCCGCCAGCGCCACGAGTTGATCGCGCCGGCTGGCGAAGAAGGGGTCGGGGTTGACGATCAACGCGCCGGCCCGTTGTTCGACAAGCCGCGCGAAGGCCGCGTCGAGCTCGCGTTCGCTGCTGGCATTCAGAACGAGAACCTGCAGCCCGAGCGGCTGCGCTGCCGACTGAATGTCCCGAATATCGTATTCGGTATTCGGGTTTTTCGGGTTTACGATCACGCCAAGCACGGCGGCGGTTGGCGCGAGCTCGCGCAACACCTGCAACCGCTTCGGTCCGAGCTCGTTGTTGAAGAACACGACGCCCGTGACGTTGCCGCCGGGACGATTGAGGCTCGCTACGACACCGAATTTGACCGGGTCGGTGCCGGTCGTGAACACGATCGGCGTGGTCGCCGTCGCGGTTTTGGCCGCGAGTACCGAGGCCATGCCTCCGGTCGCGGCGATCAGGGCCACCCGGCGGCTGACAAGATCGGCAGCCAGCGTCGGCAGTCGATCGTAATGCCCTCCGCCCAGCGGTACTCGATGAACACGTTGCGGCCTTCGACATAGCCGGTATCGCCGAGACCCTGACGGAAGGCGGCGGCCAGATACGCGAAGTCCCATGCGGACGCGCCGCTGAGGAATCCGATCACCGCCGGCTGCTGCGCGCTCAGCGGCAGCGGCCACGCGGCCGCCGCGCCGCCGAGCAGCGTGATGAACGCGCGCCGGCCAATACCTGCGGTCGCACTCGCCGGATGGGATCGGTCGCGAGCAATTGCATTCCGCATGTTCCCCTCGATGGCGCTTGCCTTTTCTGATGCGGTTATGATGGGAAAAGTGTAGGTGACGCCGGGAACGACCTCAATGCCCATGAGGACCGGGGAGGCAGCATGATTTTCGCACGCGCGCTCGCGGCGGCGTTGATCGCCGCGTGTATTTTGGCGACCGGCGCCGCATCGGCGCAGACCTATCCCAACCGTCCGATCACGCTCGTGGTGCCGTACCCGCCAGGCGGCGCAACCGATGCGATCGCGCGCATCGTGCAGGACAGCATGTCGCAATCGCTCGGGCAGCAGATCGTCATCGAGAATATCGGCGGCGCCGGCGGCATGATCGCCGCCGCTCGCGCGGCCCGCGCCGCGCCCGACGGCTATACGGTGCTGCTGCATCAAGTTGCGATCGCGGCGGGCATGACGCTTTATTCGAATCTCACCTTCGACGCCGAAAAGGATTTCGTCGCCATCGGCCTCATCAACACCGCGGCCGCGACCGTTGCGGCACGCCCGACGCTGCCGCCGAACACTATCGGCGAATTGGTGAAATGGATGAAGGAGCCCGGACAGAACACCAAGATCGCGCACGCCGGTGTCGGTTCGTTCGGTCATCTCGCCGGCGTGCTGTTCGCCCAGGAGATCGGCGCCACGGTCACGCAGGTTCCCTATCGCGGCGCCGGCCCGGCGCTCAATGACGTGCTGGCCGGCTTCGCCGACGTGAGCTCGCTGTCGGCCGTGGCCGCCGGGCCCCTGGTCAAGGCCGGCAAGCTCAAGGCTTACGCCATCATCGGCAGATCCCGTTTCGCCGGTCTGCCCGACCTGCCGACCATGGGGGAGGCCGGCTACAAGAAGCTCGATCTCGACTTCTGGCACATGCTGTTCGTGCCTGCCGGTACGCCGCGGCCGATCGTCGATCGGCTGAATGCCGCGCTCCGCCACGCGCTCGCCGATGCCAGGGTCCTCAAGACGTTCGAGGAAGGCGGCATGGATCTGTTCCCGTCCGACCAGCAGACGCCGGAAGCCGCGAGCGCGTTGCTCAGGCGCGAGATCGAGCTCTGGGGCGACGTGATCCGCGCCAACAAAATCTCGGCGCAGTAGAGCGATTGTAGCCCGGGTCGAGAGGCGCCCGACGGGCCTTGAGGCAAGGCACAGCGCTTGACGCCGAGACCCGGGGGCTGAATCGCGGACCGTCCGCGCGGCCGCTCCCGGGTCTCGGCGCGGTGCGTTGTACCGTCGCCGAACCGTCCGTCAGGCGCCTCAACCCAGGCTACGATCTGCTCCCACGCCCGCCAGCGGCACCTTCTCGTTCGTTCCCGACTCAGGGATCTGGGCGCCGTACTTCAGCCCTTCCTTGACCTTGGGCACCGTGAGCCGCACGTCGGTGATCGGCAGGCCGTGGGTCGGCGCGATGGTCTTGACGCCGAGCCGTTCGATCAGCTGGTCGAGCCGGTCGCAATAGGCGTCCATGTCGGCGAACTTGGTCCAGAACAACGCGAGATCCGCGAACACCGCCGACACGTCCGGCAGGTCGAGCGAGGTCGCCTCTTCGGCAACCAGGCCGCAGTGGCCGTCCTGGTGATAGTGGCTGTAGGCAAAGCCGTCGCCCGGGAACAGCACGCGGTCGCGCGTCTCGAAACCCCACCAGGTCGTGCGCAGATCGCGGATCACCGGCTCGACCGCCATCAGGCTCCTGCCGCCGAGGTCGATCTCGTCGCCCTCCTGCATCCAGCGCATGCGGTGCTCGTATTGCGGGAACGCCAGATGATAGTCGCTCACGTCGCCGCACAGGACCGCGTCGGGAAAGGTCTTCAGCACGCGCCCGAGGCCGCCGCAATGCGGGGTCTCCTGGTGGGTGACGAACAGGTATTTCAGCGGCGCCACGCCGCGGGCGAACAGCTCGTTCATGTGGCGCTCGATGACCGGAAAATCCTTCGGGTGGCCGGTCTCGACCAGGCATGACGCGGTCTCGCCGGCGATCAGGAAGGCGGCGTTGTAGCCGTGATAGACCTTGCCTTTGTGGCGCTGCGCCAGGCAGTCGCCGATCCAGAACACGCCGGGTGCGATCTCGCGGGGCATCCTGTTGGCCATGGCTCAGCGCTCCTCGTCGCGGGCGACGTAGCGCGACACCGCGACGCTCTTGTCCAGGCCTTTGAGAATCTCGTCCAGCATCCGGACATGCCGCGTCACGACCTTGCGGCCGGAGAGGATGCAGCCGTAGCCGGGCGCGATGGTCTCTACGTCGTACTTGTCGAACACCTCTCTGATCCCGCGCCGGATCGAGTCGGTCGGCGCGCCCTCCAGCCACCAGTAGCGCGTGTTGAGCATGAACGATCGCAGCTCGCGCTCGGTCGTGGTGTCGTTCTCCTCGGTGACGATCCAGGGTCCGTCCGCATGCGCGCGCCAGACGTGGGTGAACAGGTCGGAAGTGAACAGCGTCCGCGTCGCGCGGTCGTACAGCCAGCGCGTGGCGATCAGGCGGATCGGCGCCTGCATGACGTCGATCGGCCGGCCCTGTTTTCCGAGCTCGATCGTGTCCGACCGGGTCACCGCAATGACCTTCATCGATTCCAGGATGCTCCGGCCGTTCGCCTTGGCGCCGAAATCGAACCACAGCGCCGCATCGGTGTTGCTGGTGTAGCATTGCGCGACGTTGAAGTGCCCGGCGAACGTTTCCACGTTGTTGATCGACATGAACTCGTTCAGCCGCAGCGGGAACAGCGACAGCGGCAGCCCGGGCGCGATCAGCGACTCGATCTCGGCGCGGATTATCGGCTCGTCCTTGCCGAAGCCGGTGTCGATCAGCATGGCGGCGTCGCGCTGCGTCAGCAGGTAGCAGTTGGCCACGGAAAATCCCCGCGCGCTCGCCGGGTAGGAGCTGACCCGGCCGTCGAGCGCGTAAGGGTGTTGCAGGGCGTAGAGCCTGCCTTCGGCGAGGGCCGCGATCCCGCCGGCCATGCCGTCCTGTTCGCGAGCTTCCCGGGGCGCGTGTTGCATCGATATGGACATGATGGCTGGACCTTATCGGGACTCGCAGCCGCTGCGGCCGATGTCTGCTTGCTGACGTGCAGCGGACTCGATGCGACGGCCGCTGTTGCTCTGTTCATGATCCCCAGCCGATATAAAGCGAGTCGCCTCATTCGACCACCTCGTCGGCGCGGGCGAGCAGCGTCGGCGGCACGTCGAGGCCGAGCGCGCCCGCGCCCCACGCGCCCACGCCGCCGCGCCGCCGAGGATCGTGATGAACTCGCGCCGCCTCAAATGGTTGAACCGCATTTGCCACCACCGCTTCCGGGACCGCGGTGCATCCTACCCAAAATGGCGTATCGCGGTGAGGGGATCTGTGACTTACTTCGGAGCACCGGGAGACCCACGGAATGTCGGCTTGTGGCACGCTGCGCCTGCGGTGCGGCATTCCTTCCGCTATTGAATGAGCTGCGGAAGGAGCCGGCGAGGGCCGGATCGGTAAGATTCGATTAAAACTAACATCAATCCATTGAACAGTTCGAAACAAATTGGGCCTACGCGTTGGAGGCATATGCCTTTTCAGGAGTGCCGATATGGATTCTGCCAGGTCTCACTTCTCGGCCGCCAGCCTGGTGCCGTTCCGCCAAGCTTCGCACAGCTCACACGCGCAGGAAGCCGCGTGGAAGAACGAGGAGCTGCTGCACACTGTCCTGGACAACATGGCGCAAGGCGTCCTGATGTTCAATTCAGACGCGCGATTGGTATTCTGCAATCAACGCTATTTCAAAATGTACGGGCTGTCGAAAGAGGTTGCAAAGCCCGGCTGCACTCTTCGCGATCTGCTCCTGCATGGCGTCCAGGCCGGCACCTTTTCGCACGATCCCGAGGACCATATCGCCCGGCTCATGGCGTGCCTTGCCGAAGGAAGAGCATTTTGCAACGTCGTCAATTCAAATGACGGCCGCGTTTTTTCGATCGTGAACACGCCGGTCACCGGTGGCGGATGGCTTGTCACCCACGAAGACGTCACGGATCAGCAGCGCGCCCAAGAGCAAATTGCTCATATGGCTCGCCACGATGCATTGACCGACTTGCCCAATCGCGTGCTGTTGCGTGAGCGGCTCGAGCATGAGCTCAAACGCGTCAAACGGGGCGAGTGTTTGGCGGTGCTGTGCCTGGATCTCGATCATTTCAAGAGTGTCAATGATACCCTCGGACATCCCATCGGGGACGAGTTGCTGAAGCTTATCGCCGACCGGTTGCGCGGCTGCATCAGAGAGCTGGATACGATTGCGCGCCTGGGAGGCGACGAGTTTGCGATCATCATGACCCAGGTGCAACAACCCGCGGACGCCGCCTCGCTTTCGCGGCGCATCCGGGGATCGATCGTCAAGCCCTATCAGATCGGCGGCCACCAGATCGTCTCGGATATCAGTATCGGCATTTCCATTGCGCCGATCGATGGAAGGGAGCCGGACCGGTTGTTGAAGAACGCCGACCTGGCATTGTACGGAGCCAAGACCGATGGGCGCGGAACCTATCGATTTTTCGAGCCAGAGATGGACACGCGGATGAAGGCACGGCGCGACCTGGAGCTGGATCTCCGCAACGCGCTCGTGAACGAGGAATTCGAGTTGTACTATCAGCCATTGGTGAATCTTCAAACGAATGAAATCAGCGCCTTCGAAGCGTTGTTGCGCTGGAACCGCCCTGCGCGCGGGATGATTCCGCCCGCCGAGTTCATTCCGATTGCCGAAGAGACCGGCCTTATCGTCCCGATAGGTGGATGGGTGCTCGCGATGGCATGCAGGGAGACCGTCAATTGGCCGGATCATGTCAAGGTCGCGGTCAATCTGTCGCCCGCCCAGCTGAAGAGTCGCAATTTGGTAAACGTGGTGACGACGGCCCTTGCCGATTCCGGCATACCGGCAAGCAGGTTGCAGCTTGAAATCACGGAATCGCTTCTCATGCAGAATACGTTTACCACTCTGGCGACGTTGCATGAGCTGCGCAAACTGGGCGTGCAAATTGCGATGGACGACTTCGGCACCGGCTATTCGTCGCTGAGCTATCTTCGCAACTTCCCGTTCGACAAGATCAAGATCGATCGGTCGTTCATTCAAGATCTTTCGAACGGAACGGAGCCGCTGGCAATCGTGAACGCCGTTACCGGCCTGGCCAAATGCCTCAACATGATATCGACCGCAGAAGGGGTCGAAACGCAACAGCAATTGGAGACTCTTCAGGCCGTCGGTTGCACCGAGATGCAGGGTTATCTGTTCAGCAAGCCTCGACCGGCCAGGGAGGTGTGCCAGTTCCTTGCGGAGCATGCCGCGCGTGCCGTTAGGGCGGCCTGAAGTTGCCCGACGGCGCAATGTGCTGTCCTCGGGCGAGCGTCTTGGCTGCTCCCGATAGCGGACGGGTTGGTCGGGTGAGCCGAGCAACTCATACGACCGAAGGAGCAGCGGTATTCAATGCCGACGTTGCGATGCTCGACGTAGCCGGTTGCGTTCGGGCCCTCCTGGAACGCGGCCACGAGGTGCGCCCATGTGGCCGGGGAAGCGCCATTGAGAAACTCGATCACCGGCAACTGGGGCTGTTGCGCGCTGAGCGCCGGCGGCCATGCGGCCGCCGCGCCGCCGAGCAGCGTGATGAACTCCCGCCGTCTCAAAGGATTGAACCGCATTTGCTGTCACCGGTGCGAGGACCGCGTTGCATCCTGCTCGAAAAGCCGACGGCGCCCTGAGTCACTGCAGCGGTATCTTGGCCTCGCGGATCACCTTGCCCCACTTCTCGGTTTCTTTGACGATGAGCTGCTCGAACGCGGCGGGCGAGATCGGATTCGGCACGCTGCCGATTTCCGCCAGGCGCGCCTTGATCTTTTCGTCGGCGAGCGCGGCGTTTATCTCCCTGTTGAGCGTCGCGACGATCTCGGCGGGCGTGTTTTTCGGCGCGCCGATGCCTTGCCACGTGCTCGCCTCGAAGCCGGGGACGGATTCGCCGATGGTCGGCACGTCCGGCAACGCCTCCGAGCGCGTCGCCGTGGTCACCGCCAGCGCGCGTACCTTGCCGGCTTTGATCGTCGAGATCGATTCGGGCAACGGGCTGAAATAGACCTGCACCTGTCCGCCCATCAGGTCGGTGAGCGCGGGCGCGCCGCCGCGATAAGGCACATGCAGCATGTCGATGCCGGTCATCGTCTTGAAGAATTCGCCCCCGATGTGCGACATGCTGCCGGTCCCGCCCGACGCCATGGTCACCTTGCCCGGATTGGCCTTGGCCCAGGCAACGAACTCGGGAACGGTCTTGGCCGGATTCGATAGATTCACCTCCATGACGAGGGGCAGGGTGCTGATCATCGCGATCGGAACGATGTCGCGGATGAAGTCGAAGTTGAGGTGCTGGTAGAGCGTCGCGTTGGTCGTCACCGACTGCGGGATCAGGAGAAGCGTGTAGCCGTCCGGCGGCGCGCGCACCACCGCCTCGATTCCGATATTGGTGCCGGCGCCCGGCCGGTTCTCGATGACGAACGTCTGCCCCAGATGGTCGGAAAGCCATTGGCCCATCAGGCGCGCCAGGATGTCGAGCGCCCCGCCGGGCGCGACCGGCACGACGATGCGTACCGGCCGCGTCGGATAAGCTTGCGCGCAAGCGAAGCGCGCAACGACCGGGAGCGCGGCAACGCCCGCGGCCAGATGCAGAAATTGTCGGCGCGGACGTTTCACGGCGTTTCCTCCCTGGAAATTCGTTGCGTCGCGCGCGCATGCGGGCGTGGACGTATGCGCCATGTCCGCTCCATGGCGCTTGGCCGTCCTCTGCCGCGGCTCATCACGTGGGTTGAAAGCCTACGTGACGCAGGCGACGGGCTCAATGGGCCTCGGGCTGCTCATCCTCGACTTGCGGTCGTCGCCGGCCGCGTTGCCGCGGGCGTCGGCAACAGCGGTCCGGTCATCGCGGCGCCGGCTATGCGCGGGCGCGCCGCACCGCTAGTGCCCCGTTTCCGAAGTTCGTGATACATTGCGGCACTCTCTCACACGAACTTCGGAAACAAAGGGGCACTAGCAAGTATATGATTCTAGTGCCGCTTTTCGATTTGAAGTTCCTAAACGAACTTGCCGGTACC
>WNGA01016163.1_pt1 | contig 11655 bp, 10 predicted proteins | sample 5400061 | NCBI WGS metagenome assembly WNGA01 (sample SAMN13153366, study PRJNA577476) | soil metagenome | isolation source: 100 cm soil or saprolite under grassland replicate 2 | place: USA:California | collected 2016-06-15
GAGAAGCTCTGGCGCAGGTCGGCGCCGAACTCCCCGGAGTCGGTCTCGAAGAAGTTGGCGGGCAGCGAGACGCCGTTGGCGGCGATCTTGTCGAGGAAGTGCGGCTTGAGCCCCGAGCAGGCCAGAGGACCGAGGAGCCGCGAGGTGGGAGTCGACGCGGCCGTCTGCTCGTCAGGCGGCTTCGCAACGAAGACGTCCTGGAGGGTGATGATGTCGGACTCCATCCGCAGCACCTCGGTGATGTGGGTGAGGCGGCGAGTGCCGTCCACCAGGCGCGAGATCTGCACGAGCAGGTCGAACGCGCTCGAGATCTGCTCACGGATCGCACGCAGCGGCAGCTCGACGCCGGCCGTCAGGACGAGCGTCTCGAGCCGCGACAGCGCGTCGCGAGGCGAGTTGGCGTGGATCGTGGTCAGCGAGCCCTCGTGGCCCGTGTTCATGGCCTGGAGCATGTCGACCGTCTCGGGACCGCGGACCTCGCCGACGATGATCCGGTCGGGGCGCATGCGGAGGGAGTTGCGGACGAGCTCACGGATGCGGATCTCGCCCTGCCCTTCGATGTTCGGCGGCCGCGACTCGAGGGTGATCACGTGCTGCTGCTGGAGCTGGAGCTCGGCGGCGTCTTCGATCGTGACGATGCGCTCGTCGTCCGGAACGAACGCGGACATGGCGTTCAGCGTCGTCGTCTTACCGCTGCCGGTGCCGCCCGAGATGAGGATGTTCAGCTTGCCCCGCACGCAGGCGGCCAGGAAGTGTGCCGCCTTCGGGGACACGGTGCCGAAGTTGATCAGGTCGTCCATCGTGTACGGGTCGCGCGAGAACTTCCGGATCGTGAGCGTCGGCCCGCGCAGCGCCAGCGGCGGGATGATGGCGTTGACGCGGCTGCCGTCCGGCAGCCGGGCATCCACCATGGGCGAGGACTCGTCCACCCGCCGGCCCACCTGCGAGACGATCTTGTCGATGATGCGCATCAGGTGCGCGTCGTCGACGAACGAGGCCGGCGTGTTCTCGATCTTGCCTGCGCGCTCGATGAAGATCCTGTCGTAGCCGTTGACCATGACCTCGGTCACCGAGTCGTCCTGGAGGAATGGCTCGAGCGGCCCGTAGCCGAGGATGTCGTCGGTGATCTCCTTGACGATCTGCCGCCGCTCCTCGCGGGTGAGCGGGGTGCGGTCGAGAGCGAGCTGCTCCATGACGGCGCGCAGGACACGCTCCGAGAGATCCTCGGCGGACTCGCTGGCGAAGAGCTCGGGGCCGAGGCGGGCGATGACCGCGTGGTGCACGCGGGACTTCAGCTCCGCGTACGGATCGGCGGTCTTCGTGCGCTCCGGGGACTGGGAGAGGTTGCTGACCTCGGCGACCGAGGTCGCCGCGCCGTTTTCGCTGCCCGTCCCCTTGATGCGGTCGTGGAGGCCCATGTGCTACGCGGTTGCCTTCGCCCGCCGGAACAGGCCGCGGCGCTTGTCGTCCCCGCCCCGCTGATCCTTGGCGATGAGCGTCCCGGCCACATCCTTGATCGCGCGGGAGAAGTCGGCCCCCGGGTCGGCCAGCACGACCGGCTTGCCGCGGTTCACGGACAGCGGCACGGCTCGGTCACTCGGCAGGTCCCAGCGGATCTTGGTCTCGAGCGCCCGCTCGACCTCGGCATGCTTGATCCCGACGTTCGTATTCGCCCGGTTCAGCAAGACCCGAATGCGCTCCTGCGGGAACGACAGGAGCTCGAGCGTCTGCAGGCTCAGCCGGACGTTCTTGATGGTCGGCACGTCCATACCGCACAGCAGCAGGAGCTCGTCGGTGCGATCGAGTGTGGCCAGCATCGGCCCGTGGAAGAAGGGCGACGTGTCGACCACGATCATGTCGTAGGAGCTGCGCGCCACCTCGAGCAGCCTGGAAAGCTTGCCCTCGGTGACCAGCTCAGCGTCCTCCGGGCGCATGGGCGCCGGCAGGATGTCGAGTCCACACGGATGCGCGGTCGTGTAGCCCGCCAGCTTCTCGTGATCGAGCTCGCCCGGAGCGACGACTAGGTCGTAGATCGTCTTCTCCGGCTCGATGCCGAGCATGATCGCGGCGTCTCCGAACTGCAGGTCGAGGTCGACGAGCAGCGTGCGCTTGCCCTGGTACTTGGCCAGACACGAGGCCAGGTTGACCGCGACGGACGTTTTGCCGATCCCGCCCTTGGGCGAGAAGACGGTGATCACGCGGCCGCGCCGGCTTCCGTCGGCGGTCTGGTTGCGCCGGCCCGCATGGCAGGCCTTGCGAATCGAGAAGACGATGTTCTCCATCAGCTGCGGGAGCGGCAGCAGATCCGCTACGCCCGCCTCGAGCGCCTCTTCGAGCAGCCCGGAGCTCTCGGCCGAGCAGAGCATGATGATCGGAGCCCGCGTGTACTCGCGGATCGCGGCCAGGTCGCCCGCGGGAGACTCGGCGCCCGCGGTGGCGTGGAGGACGATGTCGAGGTGGCCGCCCGACAGGACGGCGGCGGCCTCGGCCACTGCTTCCTGGGAGCCGACCAGCTCGAGGTCCTCGTGCGCCTGGAGCGCGCTCAGGATGTCCGCGAGACCCTCGCAGGAACCTGTGGCGAAGAGCCTGATGTTCTTCTGTTGTCTCATTACCGCGATCCTCCCGTTGCCTGGGCAACCTTTCCGGCGCCGAGGCCGTCGGTCAGAAGCGTCCAGCCGGTCTCGACGCTCGACGGGCTGTCGGCGTCCTTGAAGGACGGGCGGAGCTCGAGGGCCCAGTAGTCACCCTTCTTGTAGACCAGTGCCAGCTTCTGGGACTGGTTGTCGGTCAGGCGCAGGATGGCGTAGCCCGAGTCGCCGGAAGACGAGGTGATCTTGGCCGCCGCGCCGGGCGCGCCGGTCGTGCGCAGCACCAGCACGTCGCGGATGACGACGCGGGCGAAGGTGAGGTCGTCACCGCCGCTCCCGCGCCGCAGCGTCACGACGCCGACCACGTCCACGTGATCGCCCGCGTGCACGGTTCCGGAGAGGAGCTGGTTCGAGTCGCCCGCGACCTGAACGGCACGGTAGGTGCCTTTGAGCTGGGTGCGGATGCCGGCCTCCGTGATGGGGCCGAAGCGTCGCGTCGTGATCTGCTCACCCTGATAGATGCCCTGGGTGGCGATCTTGTTGGCGATCTGGGCCTTGTCGGTGATCGGGCCGGGAACGACCGCCTTGCGGGCGACCTGCTCGGTGGTCAGCCACTTGCCCGCGACGATCTGCGAGCCGAGCGTCCCCGCCGGGATGTCCTTCGAGGCCACCAGCACGGTCACGTTCTGGTGCTGCTTGTCGACGCGGTGCTTGTAGCTCGTGACGTAGAAGAGCGTCAGCATTCCCGCGACCGCGGCGAGGCCGACTGCGATCAGGATGTTGCGGACACGATAGGTCATGGGGCCAAGTTCCTCTCGGGGTTGACTGCTCTGGGGTCGCTTATCGGTCGCTCAGTTCGAACCTTGAGGGTGTTTCGTTCCTACTCGACGAGAGCGACGACGCGGACGCCGAGGTTGGCGCTCGCGCTGCTGCTCGAGCCCTGGATGCCTTGAGCGATGTACTCCGTAAAGTGGCCGGTGATCGTGCGGCCGCTGCCGCCGCCCTCGACGCTGGTGATCACGAAGCCGACCCAGCCCACGATGTCGAACTCGGCGTTCGAGCCGGAGAGCACGATCGGCGGGTCATACACCGGCAGGAGGACCTCCTTGCCGATCAAGCTCGTGAGCGCGGACTGGAAATCGGTCGAGTTGAACATCGCCGAGGGCTCGGAGTCGTAGGTCCCGAGGTCCATGAAGTCCTGGAAGCCGTTGAGCATCCAGTCGGAGACGCTCCCCGAGCCGGCGGTTCCACCCCCACCCTTCCGCAGGTCGAGGAGGCTGAAGGCTCCGGAGGCGTCACCGCCGCCCGGCTCGTGCAGGTTCGTGAGCCTGATCGTGGTCTCGTCGTGGCAGATCGGGCTGCACTGCAGCATCGGGTGCTGATGGTTGACGGCGATCGGCGCGACGTACTTCACGGCCTCGGGAAGCCCCGAGCGCGCCTTGGCGCTCGCCGGCGTCGGCACGGGGTTCGGGACGCCGGGGATGATCTTGGCGAAGAAGAGCGGCGCCGTTCGGTGCGCCGTCACGGAGATGGTGTCGTTCGACATGTATGTGGTCGTGACGGTCACGTCGCAGCCGTCGCCGCAGCCGCCGTTGCGATCCGCGTAGTCGAGCGCGGCCGCGCGCGCGGCGTCCGCGGACGGAAGCGCCTGGGCGCCGGCAAGTGCGGCTGCGTCCGAGATGCGCTGGGTGTGCCGATGCTCTCGGAACCAGGATCCGACGTCGAGGACGAAGGCGGACATTCCAAGGCAGGCAGTGATGACGACTGCGGTCAGGGCGAAGACCTGCCCGCGCTGGCTAGAGACGAGACGCTTCATTCGACACGCTCCGTGGTGCACGAGTTGAGGTTTCCGCTCGAGACGACCATCCCGAGCAGGTTGATGTTGTAGGGATAGGAGGCACACACCCGGACGTCCTCACCCGGCACCCAGCTGGAGACGGGGCAGGGGACGCTGAGCTTGCTCTGATCGAGATCGCTGGACGAGTTCTGGATCTTGGTCTTGACGTCAGCGCACTGCGTCGAGGATCGCCGGTCGACCGCCGCATAGCGGGCGCCCGCACGGACCGCGTCGGTCAGCGCCAGGTAGTTGTTGAAGGCGATGCCAAGCTGCGCGATGCCGAGCAGCAGCAGGCAGAAGATGGGCAAGATGATGGCGAACTCCGTCATCGTCTGGCCTCGTTCGCTTCGGATGGAGGTTCGTCTCTTCATGGCTCCTGTGGTTCGCCGGCCGGATGTGACTCGGGTCAACCCGCTCGGCATGAGGTGTGCATCGCCGCCTGAGCTTCCCGGGCGGATCCCCCGCTCAGGTGAATCGGCCCTGTACCTGGTGAGTCCCAAGGTGCTTGATCCCCCAAAAAGAAGACGGCGCCCCGTGCCGAACCGGCCGCGGGACGCCGTCAGAGAAAAACGGGACGGCTTAGAGGACGCCGATGACCGAGTTGATGGCGGCCTTGATGCCTCCGGAGAGGGTGGTGAACACCAGCACGGTCGCAACGGTGATGACGGCCAGGACGACGGCGTACTCGGCCATCGTCTGACCCTCCTCCCGCTTGCGGGCCGTCTTGAAAAGCTCGACGAGCTCGGAAAAAGTCAGCACAGAATTCACCTCCCTCCACCGAAGTTGAAGTTGATCTGCATGCCCCCCATGCATCGCCCGTCGAGCTCCCGAGGCGGATCCCCCTTCCGGGGGGAACCGCGCGTCGCCCCTGAAAACGCGACGACGCCCGCGCTCGACCGGCCGCAGGCGTCGTCGTGAGGCGTTGTCTGGTGGTCTAGATAATCCCGATCACCTCGGTGATCGCGGCCTTGATGCCTCCGGAGAGGGTGGTGAACACCAACACGGTCGCAACGGTGATGACGGCCAGGACGACGGCGTACTCGGCCATCGTCTGACCCTCCTCCCGCTTGCGGGCCGTCTTGACCAGCTCGACGAGCTCGGAAAACGTCAGCACAGAATTCACCTCCCTTCTGACCGATCGGGATCCGCGTTCCTGCGGCACGCGATCTGAATCGCCCGCGGGTCGCGGACCGTCCATCCCTCGCCGTGGGGATCTCACGAGCTCCCTTTGGGCGCCCTTCCCTCGTTCGGGGGAGCGCGCCCGGCCCGGGACCATCGATAGCCCTTGTTGATCCGTCGCGGCCGGATCCGACCCAGACTCAGGCCCCGTATGTCACGTCGCCACATCCCCGCCCAGGAGCTTCTCTTCGGCGCAGCACTCGCCGGCTTGACCGGCTTCGCCTGGGCGCGGGCTCGAAAGGCCCCGGCCGGCGAGCCCGAGCCGCCGCCGGAACCTCGGCTGGAGGTCGCAGAGCCTGCAGCCCCGTCCGACTCCAAGCGCCGGGTGCCGGTCGCGAAACTCGCCGTCGGGCTCGGGGTCGTCTCGCTGATGATCGCCGGCATGGCTTTCTCGGCCGGACCGAGTGGAGGCTTCGAGGCGCCGGCCCGTCCGGCCACGCCTCACGTGGCCACCCGGGTCGGCGAGCTGTCCGCAGCGAGCCGTCACTTCTACGACGTTCCCGCCCACATCGTCTCGCCTCCCCGCAAGCCGATCCTGCCCTCGCCGCACCCGGGCGAGCGCACAGTCGCGCTTGCCCGCTATGCGAGCGTCCTCGGGTCGAGCGGCCTGCTGGCGGCAGTCGAGTCCCAGCGTTCCGAGCTCTCGCGGCACCTCCTCGCAGATCCGCGCGCGCACATCTACCCGGGCGGGCGCTCCGATCTCGCCGCCGGGCGCATCGACCCTCGCGTCGTCGCCCTGATCGAATATCTGGCGGACGCCTACGGCTCGGTCACCGTCTCGTGCCTGATCAGCGGCCACTCGCACTTCGTGCACCAGAGCGCCGCGGACAAGAAGCGAAAGCGCCCGCCGGTCGTCTCCGCGCACATCTACGGGCGGGCCGTGGACATCTCCGCCGTGGGCGGAACGCCGATCGCCGGCCACCAGGAGCCGGGCGGGATCACCGAGCGGACGATCCGCGAGATCCTTGCCCTGCCGGGGTGGCTGCACCCGAAGCAGGTCATTTCCCTGCTCGAGCTCGGCGGGCCCTCCTTCCCGCTTCCGGACCACGCCGACCACATCCACGTCGGATACTGAGAGGCATGGCTGTCGTCCGGAAGGAGGACGGAAGCGTCGTCTGCGAGCGCTGTCTGGTCGCCGACTCGCCCTGGCTGCGCATGAAGGGGCTGCTGGGGAGGCGGGAGCTTTCCGACGGTGAGGGCATCCTGCTGCGCCCGTGCGCGTCGATTCACATGTTCTTCATGCGCTTCGCGATCGACGCCGTCTTCCTCGACCGCGACCTGCAGGTCGTGAGAGTGGCGCCGAACTTGAAGCCGTGGCACATGGCGTCCAAGCGCCGCGCGAAGATGGTGCTCGAGCTTCCGGCGGGAGCCTGCGAGCGCGAGGGCATCCGCGAGGGCGACCGGCTCTCCGTCGAAGGCATGCGCTAGCCCGGCGACCGCTCAAGCAGCCGGCTCCCCTTGCCGACGAGGAAGGAGTGGCGCACACGAGTGGGCTGATTGCTGCGACGCGGCGCATCCTCGCCGTGTGTCTCCCCTTCACGCCGTTCCTGGTGATCGCGGTGGTGCTGGTCGTAGGCTTCGCCAAGGGGCCGTTCCTCTACGACTTCCACGGGGGTCTTTACGGGGCTGGGCGGGACATCGTCCACGGCCACAGCCCGTACAGGCCGGGCTTTATCGCGCAGCAGGCTGCGGTGAGCCGCGCCGGCGGCGAACCGGCCACGATCTTCTCCGTGCCGGTCTATCCGCCCCCTGCGCTGATCGCCGTGGTTCCCCTGGCCTTGCTGCCCTACAAGCTCGCCGGGCTCCTTTGGATCGCAGCGTCCGTCGGTGCGCTCCTGCTCACGCTGCGGCTGCTCGGCGTGGTCGACCGGCGCTGCTACGCCCTGGCCTTCGCCAGCTGGCCGATTGTCCACGGGCTCCTGCTCGGCGCCGTGACGCCGTTTCTCTGCTTGTTCACGGCTGTCGCCTGGCGGTACCGGAAGCGTGCGCTCGTCGCCGGAGGGGCCGTCGCCGCAGTCGTCGTCGCGAAGCTGTTTCTCTGGCCGCTCGTCGTCTGGCTCGTGCTCCAGCGACGACTGCGAGCTGCCGGCTTTGCTCTTCTCGTCGCTCTGGGAAGCACCCTCGCGGCCTGGGCGGCGATCAGCTTCGCCGGGTTCACGATCTACCCGCGCATGCTCGCGAACCTGGCCTACGTCTCGGAGAGCGCGGGCGTGTCACTGGTGGCGGGTCTGATGAGGCTCGGAGCCGATGAAGGTCCAGCGAGAGTGGCTGCGCTGACCGCCGCGCTTCTGCTTCTCCTGGCGAGCGCCCGTCTCGGTCGAGCCCGGGACGGCGACCGCCGCGCGTTCACTCTCGCGATCGTCGCCGCGCTCGTGGCATCGCCAATCGTCTGGCCTCACTACCTCGAGCTGCTGATCATCCCGATTGCGGTCGCGTCGCCACGGCTGTCCCCTCTCTGGTGGGTTCCCTTGCTCACCTGGGCTGCGCCCGTCGCTCAGACGAGGCACCATCCGTGGGCGATCGCGCCGGACCTGGCACTGGTAGCCCTCGTCGGGTTCCTGGCGACGCGGCCCCTTGACCGGCCCCGACGGGCGGTGGCTGCCGTTCCCTTCGGCTCCGGCGTGAAAGCGACGCGACCGTAGCCCTGCCGGCAACCGCTCCCGTCCTCTGAGTCCCTCGGTCGTTCAAGCGGCGCGTCGAGGAAGCCTTTCGGCGCGACGTAATCCTCGCCGGAGGTTGTCCTACTCGACGGTGACGGTCTTCGCCAGGTTCCGCGGCTGGTCGATGTTCAGCCCGCGGAGGCGCGCGATCTTGTAGGCCAGGAGCTGGAGCGGCAACACGGCCAGCACCGCCTGCAGCAACGGATGGGAACGCGGGATGTAGATGACGTCGTCCGCGTGGTGCTGGATGTCCTCGTTCCCGTCGGTGGCGATCGCGATCACGTCCGCGCCCCGCGCCCGCGTCTCCTGGATGTTGGACACGACCTTGTCGTACACGTGTGAATCGGTCGCGACGCACACCACCGGCGTCTCCTCGTCGAGCAGGGCGATCGGGCCGTGCTTCATCTCGCCGGCGGAGTAGGCCTCCGTCGGCACGTACGCGATCTCCTTCAGCTTCAGCGCGCCCTCCAGGCACACGGGCAGGCCGACGTGGCGGCCGAGGTAGAGGAAGAACGGCTTGTCGTAGTGGCGCCGCGCGACCTCGTCGATGGGGTGGTGCCCGTCGAGGAAGTACGCCATCTTGGAAGGCAAGGCCTGCACCTCCGCGAGCAGCTCGGCAAGCTCGCTCTCGGAGAGCGTCCCGCGCGCCTCGGCGAGCCGCAGCGCAAACAAATAGAAGAGCGCGACCTGCGACGTGAACGTCTTCGAGGCGGCCACGCCCATCTCGACCCCGGCGCGCGTGTAGAGCACCGAGTCGACCTCGCGCGTGATCTGCGTCCCCATCATGTTCGTGATCGCCAGCGTGCGAGCTCCCGACTCGCGCGCCAGCCGGATCGCCGCCAGCGTGTCGGCCGTCTCGCCGGACTGCGAGATGCCGATCACGAGCGTGTTCGGCGTCAAAACGGGATTGCGGTAGCGCCACTCGCTGGCGATGTCGTGCTCCACCGGGACGCGCGCCCACTGGATCCGGTCGCCGATCGTCTCCTCGACTGCGTCCGGCTGCTCGTAGATCTCCTTGAGCATGAAGGTCTCGTAGCCGCCCTTCTCGGCGGCCTCGTCGTCCCAGTCCACCTCGTCGACCCGCCGCTCTACCACCTCGCCGTCCGCGGTGTAGAAGGTCGCCCCTTCCGGCGTCACGGCCACAATCTCGTCGTCCTCGATCAGCTGGACGAACCGGGTCTCGGACAGGAAGGCCGCGGCCATCGACGCGAGGAACATCTCCCCTTCGCCGACCCCGACGAGCAGGGGGCACTGGTGCCGCGCCCCGACGAGCAGGTCCGGATGGTCGTGGTGGACGACGACGAAGGCGAAGTGACCCTCGAGCTCGCGGTACGCGGCGCGCACGGCCTCCACGAGATCGCCCTCGTAGTGGCGCTCGACCAGGTGGATGACGACCTCCGCGTCCGTCTCGGACGAGAAGACATGCCCGCCTTCCTCGAGCGCGCCCTTCAGCTCGCGGTAGTTCTCCACGATGCCGTTCAGGACGAGCGCCAGCTCCCCGTCCTCGCAGGCGGTCAGGGGGTGTGCATTCTCCTCGCACACGCGGCCGTGAGTCGCCCAGCGCGTGTGACCGAGCCCGGTCGTCGACTGCGAGCCGTTGTGGCCGGCCGCCGCCGTGAGGAACTGGAGGTTGCCGACGGCACGCACGTAGTCGAGGCCCTCCTCCTCGTGCAGCACCAGTCCTGCCGAGTCGTAGCCGCGGTACTCGAGCCGCTGCAGCCCCTGGAGGAGAAGATCCTTACACGGCCGGTGGCCGACGTATCCGATGATCCCGCACACTCGACGCTCCCTGGACGAAGGCCGCAAGCTTCCCTGCAAAATCCTCCCCCGAAACGCGAGCGAGCCCGGCTGCTCCCCCGCTCCCCACGTCGGAAGCGGTCAGCCGAGCTCTCGTGTCACGAGAGCGGCGATCTTACCACAGAGCGTCTCCGCCTCCTGGTCGTTTTCGGCCTCGGCCAGCACCCGTACGACGGGCTCGGTTCCGGACGGTCGCACCAGCACGCGGCCTCTGCCGGCGAGCTCGACGTTCATCCGTTCGATCTCCTGCTCGAGGGCGGGAGGCAGTGCCTTCGTGCGGACCGGCACATTCGCTGTGGCCTGGGGCAGCTTGGGCATGACCGCGGCGGCCTTGGAGAGGCTCCGGCCGTGGAGGGCGCGGCAGAGCAGAAGCGCGGCGGCGAGCCCGTCACCCGTGACGTGCCCGTCGAGGCAGATGAGATGGCCGGACTGCTCGCCGCCGAGGATGCCGCCCTCGCGGCGCAGGGCGTCGAGCACGTAGCGGTCGCCGACGTCGGTGGTCACGACCCGGATCCCGCGCTCCTCCGCGAGCCGGTGCAGGCCCAGGTTCGTCATGGTCGTCACGACCACGAGATCGACGCCGAGATCGAGTGCGAGCACGGCCAGGGTCTGGTCGCCGTCGACGACCTCCCCCCGCTCGTCCACGGCCAGCATCCTGTCGCCGTCCCCGTCGAACGCCACCCCGAGATCGAGCTCCTCTTCCTTGACCGTCCGTTGCAGCGCCACGAGGTCGGTCGCCCCGCAACCCACGTTGATGTTATGGCCGTTCGGCTCGGTCCCGATGGGGGTCACCAGCGCTCCAAGCTGCTCGAACGCCTTCGGCGCGATGCCCGAGTAGGCGCCGTTGGCGCAGTCGACCCCGATGCTCAGGCCGGAGAGATCGGAGCCGAACCGCTCGACCACGTGCTCGAGGTAGCTGTCTATCGCCACCTCGACGTTGTCGATCCGGCCCTGCTCGGGGTCACGCGGAGGCGCGTCGAGCAGCGCCTCGATCTCCTCCTCGGCCGCATCCGTGAGCTTCCGGCCGTCCGCGTCGAAGAACTTGACGCCGTTGTACTCGGGCGGGTTGTGCGAGGCCGAGACGACCGCGCCCAGATCGAGCGCCAGCAGCGCCACGGCCGGCGTCGGCAGGATGCCGGCCAGCGCGGCGTTCCCGCCCGCCGAGGCCACGCCCGAGGCGAAGGCCCGCTCGAGCTCGCGCCCCGAGGCGCGGGTGTCCCGGCCGACGAACACGGCCCCGCCGTCGCACCAGAGCGTCGCCGCCCGCCCAAGGCGCTCGACGAGCTCGGGGGTCAGGTCCTGTCCGACCACTCCGCGGACGCCGTCCGTTCCGAAATATCGTCGAGCCACGGTCTGTGAGAGAGCTCCCCGCATCCTGAGCCGCAGGACCGTACAGGAGGCGCGTCGCAGTCGTCCAGCAGCTCGTACGACGACCGCTGGGCCGACCGACTAGATCAGCGCTTGGCCCACTGGGGGGCCTTGCGGGCCTTCTTCAGCCCGGCCTTCTTGCGCTCGACCATGCGGGAATCGCGGGCGAGGAAGCCCTCCCGCTTGAGCGGAATGCGCAGCTCCGGATCGGCCTCGACCAACGCGC
>WNGA01019463.1_pt1 | contig 11655 bp, 10 predicted proteins | sample 5400061 | NCBI WGS metagenome assembly WNGA01 (sample SAMN13153366, study PRJNA577476) | soil metagenome | isolation source: 100 cm soil or saprolite under grassland replicate 2 | place: USA:California | collected 2016-06-15
GCCTCGGCCTCGTCGTCGAAGGGCTGGACCGTCAGGACCGGCCCGAAGATCTCCTCCTGCACGACGCTGGACTCGTTGGGCAGGTCGGCAATCACCGTCGGCTGGTAGTAGAAACCGCCGTCCAGGTCGAGCCGCTCACCGCCGCACAGCACCCGGCCACCGTCGGCCTTCGCGGCAGCCACGAAGTCCTCTACCTTCGTGACGTGCCGGTCCGACGCCATCGGACCGATCACCGTCTGCGCATCCCGCGGGTTGCCGATCGGGACGGTCGGTACGGCGTCGGCCAGGATGCCGAGGAACACGTCGTACAAGGGCCTGGCCACCAACAGGCGCGGGCCTGCCATGCAGAACTGGCCGGTGTTGAAGACGAAGCCCTTGATCGCGGCGCCGACGGCCTTGTCCACGTCGGCGTCCTCGAAGACGATGTTCGCCGCGTTGCCGCCGAGTTCCATGGTGAGCGGGACCAGCGATTCGGCGGCAGCACTGGCCGCCCGCCGTCCGATCGCGGTCGAGCCCGTGAAGGCGATCTTGTCGACACCCGGATGCCTGAGCAAGGCGTCACCTGCGACGGCGCCGCTCCCGGTGACGACGTTGACGACACCTTCCGGCACTCCTGCCTCGGTGAGCAGTTCGGCCATCCGCAGCGCAGTCAGAGGTGTGTCGTCGGCGGGCTTGTGGACGATCGTGTTGCCGGCCGCCAGCGCGGGCGCGAGCTTCGAGTTCGACAGGATCAGCGGGAAGTTGAACGGGGTGATCGCACCGACGACACCCAACGGCTCACGCCGCGTGTAGGCGAAGGTGTTCAGCGGTGTGTCCCGGGTGGATCCGTCCAGCGTCTGCGCGAGAGCCGCGTAGTACTCGTACTGCTCGACGGTCGTCATGACGTCGACCGGCAGGGCCAGCCCGATCGGCTTGCCGACGTCGAGGCTCTCCAACTCGGCGAGTTCCTCGGCGTTCTCCCGGAGCAGTACGGCGACCCGGTTCAGCACACGGGCGCGCTCACGGCCGCTCATCCGCGGCCATGGCCCGTCCACGAACGCCGTACGCGCGGCCGACACGGCGCGATCGATATCGCCGGCATCGCCTTCCGCCACGGTCCCGATCACCGTGGCCGTGGCCGGATCGACCACATCTCTGCGGGTCCCGGACTGCGCGGGCGTCCACTGTCCGCCGATGTAGAGGTCGCGCTCGATCTTGTCGATGCTCATGTTCACGCCCCGGATAGATCATCAGGTTTCCTGTTGTTGATACCCTGATGATCATCAGGTTTCCTGTCAATACCTGGGGCGTGACTTCGTTGGAACCTTCACTGCTCTACGCGATCAAGCAGGTCGAGTTGGCCGTCCGCTCACACCTTGACGACCTCCTCAAGGGATCGGGCGTCACCGCGGTGCAGTACACCGCGCTCACAGTGCTGCGCCGGCGCGACGGCCTGACGTCCGCCCAACTCGCCCGCAACTCCTTCGTGAAGACCCAGTCGATGGCGGACATCGTGACCGCACTCGAGAAGGCCCGGCTCATCAACCGCCGCCGCGACCCCGCCGACAGCCGCCGCATCCTGATCAGCCTCACCGACAAGGGCCGCGACCTGATAGCCGAGTACGACGAACCCGTCCGCAAACTCGAAGCTGAGATGGTGGACGGCCTCACCCCCACCCAAGTCCGCGACCTACGCCAGGCCCTCAACCACTGCCGCGCCAACCTCGGAGACCACCCGCCCCACTGAGCCCCATCCGCTCGGCGGTCGGCGCCGAACACTAACGTGTACTTGATCGACACTGTCCTATGCCGCCGGTGAGCTGACCGTGAACGAACCGACCTCACTCCCCTGGCCCGCCGGGTCGCGCACCCGGCCGGGCGAGGTCAGCGACGCAGACCTGCTGGCCAGGACGGCCCGCGGTGACACGGCGGCCTTCAGTGCGCTGTACGACCGGATCAGCCCGTGGGTCTTCGGCCTGGTACGGCGAATCCTCCGCAACCCCGCACAGTCGGAAGAGGTCACCCAGGAAGTGATGATCGACGTCTGGCGCACCGCGGCCCGGTACGACGCCACCCGCGGCTCCGCGCACTCCTGGATCCTCACCATCGCCCACCGCCGGGCCGTCGACCGGGTCCGGTCAGAACAGGCGGCCGCGGATCGCACCGAACTCGTCGCGGCGCGGTCGACCGAGACCGACTTCGACCAGGTTTCCGAGACCGTGACCACGCGGCTCGAGGTGGAGCAGGTCCGCCGCTGCCTGGACAGCTTGACCGACCTGCAACGGGAGTCGATCACCTTGGCGTACTACGACGGCTACACCTATCCCGAAGTAGCGCAGCGACTCGACGCCAAGCTGCCGACCATCAAGGCGAGGATGCGCGACGGCCTGATCCGGCTCCGCGACTGCCTCGGGACCGCCAAGGGGGTAACGGCATGACCGAACCCGACGTGCACACCCTCACCGGTCCCTACGTTCTCGACGCCCTGCCCGACGACGAACGAGCCCGCTTCGAACAGCACCTCGCCGAGTGCACCTTCTGCAGCACCGAGGTCGCCGAACTCCGCGAGGCGGCGATGACGCTCGCCACCCAGGTGGCAACCCCACCGCCGCCCGCCCTCAAGACGAACGTGATGGCCGCGATCGAGGAGGTCCGGCAACTGCCGCCACTCGTCCCCGCCACGTCGGGTTCCGTCGTACGCCGCCGCTTCAGCAGCCGGTCCCTACTCGCGCTCGCCGCCGCGGCTCTCGCGGTCGCGACCGCCGGCGGGATCGCGATCGACCAGTACCGCGACAAGACCAGCGCGATCCAGGCCAACGACCGGATCGCCGCCGTACTCGCCGAACCCGACGCCCGCACCGTCCACGGCGCGGTCACCGGCGGCGGCGAGGCCACAGTCGTCATGTCGAGCCGAGCGGACGCGGCAGTCGTCGTACTGCGAGATCTCCCGAAACTCCCGGCGAACCGCACCTGGCAACTCTGGCTCATCGACCGATCGCAGACAGCCCACTCGGTCGGTCTGGCCGCCGGCGACCTGACCAAGGTCGTCAACGGATCCGTCACCGGCAAGATCGCCTTCGGCCTCACCATCGAACCCACAGGCGGCTCCCCCAAACCAACCCTCCCCACCGCAGCACTGCTTCCGATGGCCTGACGCTTCGCTGACCCGAGGTCTTGACAGGTTTGCGCAACTTGCCGCAAGGTTGCCAGAACCTTGCAGCAGTGTTGTCATCACCTGGAGCGATTCGTGAACCCAACCCTCACCGACGTCGCGCAGCGCGCGGGGGTCTCGTTGTCGACCGCCTCGCGGGCCTTCAGCGACCCCGACCGGATCAGCCGCGACACCCTGCGCCGGATCATCACCGCCGCGGAGGAGATCGGGTACGTCGCTTCGTCCGGTCGCCGCTCGCGGGCCGCGAGCCTGCCGACGCGGTCGGCGACGGTGGCGATGATCGTCCCGGACATCGGCAACCCAGTGTTCGCGAGCTTCGTCAAGGCTGCCCAGGCGCACGGCTGGAACCGTCGGCAGACGATCGTCCTGACCGACACCGACGGCAGCCCGGACCGGGAGCGCGAGATCATCGGCGAGCTGCACGAACGCGTCGACGGGTTCATCGTGTGCTCGCCCCGGCTGCCGGCGCACGACATCGTCGAACTCTGCGGTGACACGCCACTGGTCCTGGTCAACCGAACGTCGGACGAGACGAACAGCGTCGTACCCGATGCAGCGGACGGCTTGCGGCAAGCGCTCGAATACCTCCGGGTCCTGGGTCATGAGCATGTTGCGTATGCGCAAGGCTCGCCGCTGTCATGGTCCAACCAGAACCGGGTCGAAGCGCTCCAGCAACTGGCCGAGGACGCGGACATCGAGCTCGAACTGCTGGGCTGGCAGGCCGAAACAGTCGCCGGCGGTCAGGCCGCCGCAGCCAGCGTCGTCGCCTCCGGGGCGACGGCCGTGATCGCGCACAACGACCTGATGGCGCTCGGCATCATCTCCGGCGCGGCGGCGCTCGGCGTGGAGGTTCCCAGCGACCTGAGCGTCATCGGCATCGACGACACGCAGCTGGCACAGGTCGGCCGACCCACGTTGACGAGCATCCAGACGCCGATGTCGCGCGCCGGAGTGATGAGCGTCGACATGCTTCACCAGCAGCTGACCGCCGATGGCCCGGTCAGCCCCCGCGCTGTCACACTGCCGACCCAGCTCGTCGTCCGCCAGAGCACCGGCCCGGTGGCCGGCTGGACGCCCGCGCGCCGCGAACGGTACGACGTATGAGAGTCGTCATCACCGACCCCAACCTGCTGCCACTGCGCGTCGAGCTCGAGTCGTTGCTGCCGGCAAGCACCGACGCCGTCTGGGTAGCGCAGGACGACGTACTCGATGCTCTGCCGAACACCGATGTCCTGGTTGGACCGGCGTTCACGAAGGCGATGTCGGACGCCGCTCCCGGTCTCCGGCTCGTTCAGGTCGCCGGCGCCGGCACCGATCGCATCCAGGTCGATGCGCTCACCGACAAGATCGTCGTCGCGAACACCTATCACCACGAGTCGTCGATCGCCGAGTACATCGTCTGGGCGCTGATCGCCCTGCGTCGCGAACTCCCGCAAGCAGACGCCGCGCTCCGGCAAGGACGATGGCTGTCCCCTGTGTACGACGCCACCATGCCGCAGCCGCCGTCGCTGGAGAGTGCATCGGTCGGGTTCGTCGGACTGGGGCACATCGGCCGCGCGACCTGGCAGGTACTGCGAGCGTTCGGCGCGCGAGGGCAAGCCGTCACGGGAAGCGGCAAGGCCGACGCCGAGGGACTGAACTGGGTCGGCGACACCTCTCAACTGCCACGCCTGCTTGAGGAATCCGACGCGCTCGTCGTCTCCGCGCCACTGACCGAAGCCACCCGCGGCATCATCGGCGCCGCCGAACTCGGCCGGCTCGGTCCGAACGGCGTACTCGTGAACGTCGCCCGCGGACCGCTCGTACAGGAGCAGGCGCTCTACGAAGCCCTTCGAGACAAGACCATTCACGGTGCCGCTCTGGACGTGTGGTACTCGTACCCGTCCCCCGACGGTGTCGGCAAGCCGGCCGACGCGCCCTTCGGCGACCTCGACAACGTCCTGCTGACGCCGCACCTTTCCGGCATCACCCGGCAGACGTTCCTCGGCCGCGTCCAGGACATCGCCGCCAATATCAACGCCCTTGCCGAGGGCAATGAACTCCGCAACGTCGTACACCTTTGAAGGCAGACTCATGAGCGATCGCATCATCGCCGCCGAGGTCATCGTCACCAGCCCCGGCCGCAACTATGTCACCCTCAAGCTCCAGACCGCCGACGGCATCGTCGGGTACGGCGACGCCACCGTCAACGGCCGCGAACTCGCCGTCGCCAGCTACCTCCGCGACCACATCAATCCACTACTCGTCGGCATGGACCCGGCCCGGATCGAGGACACCTGGCAGTTCCTCTACCGCGGGGTGTACTGGCGCCGTGGGCCGATCACGATGGCCGCCATCAGCGCCGTCGACCTCGCGCTGTGGGACATCAAGGGCAAGGCGGCCGGCATGCCGGTGTACCAGCTGATCGGCGGCGCCGTACGCGACCGCGTCCTCGCCTACACCCACGCCTCGGCCTGGGAACTCCCCGAACTCTTCGACGCCGTCGACGCCCGTCGCGCAGACGGATTTCGAGCAGTACGAGCGCAGTCCGGCGTACCAGGGCTGGAGACGGTGTACGGCGTCCATCGCGACAGCCACGGCTACGAGCCGGCGGCTCGTGGTGCCGCTCCCGTCGTGGAGTCGTGGGACACCGACGCTTACCTCCGCCACGCACCAAAGGTCCTCGCCGCGGTCCGCGAGCACGTCGGCCCTGAACTCGCTCTGCTGCACGACGCCCATCACCGCCTCACACCACAGCAGGCGGCGCGCCTCGGCAAGGCGCTCGAGCCCGCGGATCTGTACTGGCTCGAGGACGTCACCCCGGCGGAGAACCAGGAGGCGTTGCGCCTGGTCCGGCAGCACACGACCATGCCACTGGCGATCGGCGAGGTCTTCAATACCATCTACGACTGCAAGGACCTGATCACCAACCAGTTGATCGACTTCATCCGGGTCGCGGCCGCGCACGCCGGCGGCATCAGCCACCTGCGCAAGATCTTCGCTCTCGCCGATCTGTATCAGGTCCGGGCCGCACCGCACGGTCCTTCCGACGTCTCGCCCGTCTCGTTCGGCGCGAGTGTTCATCTCGGTCTGTCGACTCACAACTTCGCCATTCAGGAGTACATGGGCTACGCCCCGTTGGCGCACGAGGTCTTCCCGCATGCCTGGTCGTTCACCGACGGATACCTCCATCCGGGTGAAGCTCCTGGTCTGGGTGTCGAGGTCGACGAAGCGCTGGCCGCGAAGTTCCCGTACGAACCCGCCTACCTGCCCGTTGCACGTCGTCTCGACGGCGCCATGACCGACTGGTGAACGACTTGCCTCCGACCCTGAACCGCCGCTCGGTTCCACGAGCTCTGCTGACGGCCGGCCGCGCGCCGTCCAGCGCGGGAATCGTTCACCTCGGCCTGGGCAACTTCCACCGCGCGCACCAAGCCGTCTACACAGCACAGGCAGGCGACTGGGGCATCCTCGGCGTCGCGAGCCGGTCGGCATCCGTTGCCGATGCGATGAATGCGCAGGACGGTCTCTACTCCGTGCTGGAGTTGTCGCCCGATGGGTCGTCCATCAGCGTTCCGGGCGTCCACACCGGTGCGATCGTCGCCGCCCACGACCCCGCCGCTGTGGTGGACGCGATCGCGGCCGAGGAGACTCGCATCGTCTCTCTGACGGTGACCGAGCATGGGTACTGCACGGATCCGAGCACCCACCGACTCGCACTGGATCACGAAGGCATTGCCGCGGATCTCGCCGGGCGCACACCGCAGACCGTCATCGGGCAGGTCGCGCGCGCCCTTGAGCGCCGGGCATTGGAGAACAACCCCATCAGCGTCATGAGCTGCGACAACATGCAGTCGAACGGCACCCAGACCCGCGGCCTGATCCTGGAGTTTCTGCAAGCAGCTCATGCCCGAGCCGAGGTGGTCGACTGGGTCGCCGAACACGTCAGCTTCCCGAACTCGATGGTCGACCGCATCGTCCCCGCGACCACCGACGCTTACCGGACGGCGGCGTACGAACTCCTCGGAGTCCACGACCGCAGCCCGGTTCCGGCCGAGCCGTTCACGATGTGGGTGATGGAAGATCGGTTCGCCGCCGGGCGGCCGGCGTGGGAGCGGGCCGGCGCGGTCTTCTCCGACGAGGTCCACGCCTACGAGTTGATCAAGCTCCGGTTGCTGAACGGCACGCACTCGCTGATCGCGTACCTCGGCGCGCTCGACGGACGTGCGACCATCCCCGAGGCCCGGGCCGTCGACTTCATCGAGTCCGCTGCACGCGCCGTACTGTCAGACGAGTACCTGCCGAGCATCATGCTGCCGCACGGCTTCGACGTCGAGGCGTACATCGAATCGCTCTTCCAGCGGTGGTCCAACGACGCCCTCGGGCATCGAACCCAGCAGGTCGGCACCGACGGTTCGGTCAAGCTGCCCCAGCGCGTCCCGAAGCCCGCGCTGCGACTGCTGAGCCAGGGCGTGATGCCGGAGCATCTCGCCCTGACTGTGGCCGCCTGGCTCTGTTGCGTCCTACCCATGCCCGGCTTCGATCCCGGCCCGCATGCTCGCGCCATGGTCGACCCGGCGCGCGACCGGCTCGGCTCCGTCGCGGCGGAAGCCCGCAACCACGACGACCTGGTTCGGTCCGTCCTGACCCAGGTGTTCTCCACCGAGCTTGCCCAGAGCAACGACTTCATCAAGCGCATCGCCGAGTACGTCGCCGTCATCACCACCGACGGCGTCCGAGCCGCGGCCCGCATGGCCGCGCGCTCCCGCACCTCTCCCCAACCGCAGGCGTCGCCCGCGGCCTGACGCACCACAGAGGAACCGCCATGGAACCACTCACCTCAACTCCGCCCACGGCTCGCACCGGGCCGTCCCGCCCAGAGGTCCGCCGCGCAGCACTCGCCGGCCTCATCGGCACCGCCCTCGAGCAGTACGACTTCGTCATCTACGGGACCGCGTCCGCGCTGGTCTTCAGCCCGGCTTCTTCTTCTCACGGTACGGCGATCGCCTCGGGCGCAAGTGGATCCTGGTGGCCACGTTGACCTTGATGGGCGTATCGACCATGGCGATCGGCGTGCTGCCGACGTACGAAAGCGTCGGCGTGTGGGCACCGATCCTGCTGGTGCTGAGCCGGTTCCTGCAGGGATTCGGCGCGGGCGCGGAGCAGTCCGGCGGCGCCACGCTGCTGACCGAAACCGCCGCGGTTGGTCGTCGTGGTCGCCTGGCGGCGCTGATCATGACCGGTGCCGCAGCCGGGACCGCGCTGGGCGCGGGTGCCTGGGCGCTTGTCCAACTCTTGCCTGACGAGCAGCTGCTCTCGTGGGGCTGGCGACTGGTCTTCCTGAGCAGCGCCTTCGTCACTGTTGCGGCGTACATCTTGCGGCGCAAGTTGAAGGAGACGCCGGTGTTCACCGAGATCAAGGCCGAGCGCGCGGCCGCCGCGGCGCCGGTCCGGGAGGTGTTCCGCAACGGCAAGAAGGCCGTCGCGCTCGTCACCTGCATGACCGTCGGACTCAGCGTGCAGTCGTACACCTACCAGGTGTTCATGGCGTCGTACCTCAAGGGCACGGTGAAGATCGACGCCCAGACCGTTCCCGAGATCCTCCTGGTGGGCGCAATCTTCGGTGGTCTCGGTGCGATCGTGCTCGGCCACCTGTCCGACCTGTTCGGCCGGCGCACCGTGTTCCTCGGCATCGCCGGGCTCCTGCTCGTCCTGCCGGCCCCGACCTTCGTTGCCCTGAGCACCGGAAACCTCACGATCATCTATCTCGCGATGATCGTCGGCTTCGTCTTCGCCTGCCAGGGTGGCGTGGCCGTGACGATGAGCTACTTCCCCGAGCTGTTCGGCAGTCGCTACCGTTATGCCGGTGTCACGCTGGGCCGCGAGTTCGCCGCCGTACTCGGTGGTGGGTTCGCTCCGCTCATCGCGGTCGCGCTGTTGGGCGCGTTCGACTCGTGGGTGCCGGTCGCGATCTACATGACGGTCGCGATGGCCGTGACGTTCGCCGCCGGACTGCTCGCTCCGGAGACGAGGAACCGCGACCTGCTCGCACCGGAGAACGCCACCGACCGCGCGCTGGCTTCGGCCTGAAAACCCTGCAGAACAAGGAGAACCATGAGGGCGATCGTCATCCAGGGCAAGCTCGAACTCGTCGAGACCGAGCTCCCCACCCCGGTTCCGCAGGAGGGTCAGGTTCGCCTCCGGATGGCGTACGGCGGGATCTGCGGGTCCGACCTGCACTATTACAACGAGGGTGCGAACGGGGAGTATGTCGTACGTGAGCCGCTGGTGCCCGGGCACGAGCTCTCGGGCACCGTCGACCTCGACCCGTCCGGCGAACTCGCGCCTGGTACGCCGGTGACGATCCACCCCGCCACCTTCGGCGACCCCGAGCCGGGGATCGAAGATCGCCCTCACCTGTGGCCGGGTGGCGCCTACCTCGGTAGCGCGTCCACCTGGCCGCACACCCAAGGCGGCATGAGCGAATTCCTTGTCGTGGGCAAGCACATGATCCGGCAGCTGCCCGAGTCGTTGCCGCTTCGCCGGGCTGCCTTGGCCGAACCACTCGCCGTCGCGTTGCACGGCATCGCCATCGCCGGAGGCGTCTCAGACAAGAGGGTGCTGGTCTCTGGCTCTGGGGCGATCGGCCTGCTTGCCGCGGCGGGCGCGTTGACGCTGGGCGCCGCCGAAGTGGTGACGACTGACGTGCTCCCGGGTCCGCTGCGGCGGGCCCGGGAGCTCGGCGTACACGACACCATCCAGATCGGCGTGGACGAGATCCCGTCGGCGCGGTTCGACGTCGTACTGGAATGCACCGGCATCCCAGCTGCCATCACGAGCGCCCTCGACGCCGCCCGGCGGGCGGCGATCGTCGTACTCGTCGGCATCCCGCTCAACGAGGCTCGCCCAGTCAACCTCTCGCCTCTCGTCTCTCGGGAACTTCAGCTCCGCGGCACGATGCGCTTCAACGACGAGATAGACCACGCCGTACGACTCCTGGACGCCAACCCCCAGCTCGAGCAGGTCATCACCCACGAGTTCCCCGCCGACAAGGCCATCGACGCCTTCGCCACCGCCAAAGACTCCAACACCTCCGGCAAGGTCCTCATCTCGCTCTGGTAGGCACGCTGGAAATTCGTGCTCATCGGAGCGATGAGTTTCGGGGTTGCTCGCGGTCTGTACAGGTGACAGCGATTCCTGGAGGACCTGTGCGGACGACGAGTGAGCAACGGTGGGTGTTGGGACTGGCCTCGGTGGGGTCGGTCATGGTGGCGCTGGACGTGCTGGTGGTGGCGGCCGCGCTGACGACGATCCGGGCGGATCTCGGCGCATCGGCCGAGCAGCTCGAGTGGACGGTGAACGCGTACGGTCTCAGTTTCGCGATGCTGCTGATGACAGCGGCCGCGATCGGGGACCGGTGGGGTCGGCGGCGCACGTACGTCGGCGGTCTGGTGCTGTTCTCGGTCGCCTCGGTGGCGTGCGCGCTGGCGACGTCGCTGCCGTGGCTGATCGCGGCGCGGGCCGTGCAAGGCGCAGGCGCCGCGGTGGTGATGCCGTTGGCGATCGGTCTGCTGGGCGCGGCCTTCCCGCCCGAGCGGCGAGGCTGGGCGATCGGCGTGTTCAGCGGTGTGACCGGGCTCGCGGTGCTGGGCGGTCCGACGATCGGCGGTGCCGTGACCGAAGGCTTGGCCTGGCAATGGATTTTCTGGATCAACGTCCCCGTGGGTGTGGCGGCGATCGTGCTGGTACTGCGGAAGATCCCCGAAAGCACCGGTCCGACCCGGCCGCTCGACCTGATGGGTGCGGTACTGATCACGGTCGCGGTGCTCGGCCTGGTCTGGGGTGTGGTCCGCGGTGAGCCGGCCGGCTGGTCGAGTGCCGAAGTGCTGGGCTCGTTCGGGGTCGGTGTGCTCTTCCTGGTGGGCTTTGGAGTCTGGGAGGGCCGGACTGCTCAGCCGATGGTGCCGCTCACCTATTTCCACAACAGGACATTCACCGCGGCGAACGCGTCCGGCTTCTTCCTCAGCGCCGCGCTGTTCAGCGCCGTGTTCTTCCTGTCCCAGTACATGCAGGCAGTCCTCGGCTCCGCCCCCTTGAAGGCAGGCCTGCAGCTGTTGCCGTGGACAGCCACGCTCTTCATCGTCGGCCCCATCGCGGGCCGCCTGGTCGACCGGGTAGGCGAGCGGCCGCTCGTGGTGATCGGCTTGGCGCTGCAGACCCTCGGCATGCTCGTAATCAGCGAGCTGAGCAAAGGCTCAGTCCAGTACTACGAACTCATCGCACCGCTCATAGTCACCGGCTGTGGCGTCTCCATGGCCCTGCCCGCCACGCAGAGCGCAAGTGTCGGGGCCTTGCCGCGTGAGGCGGTAGGTATTGCCTCCGGCATCTACAGCATGACCCGCCAACTCGGTGGAGCCGCGGGTGTCGCCGTACTGGGGTCTGTCTTCGCATCCGCCGGTGGGTACGGCGGCAGCGGCTTCACGCGGGCGCTGGCGGGTTGCGGCGTACTGTCGTTGGTCGGGGCG
>WNGA01024636.1_pt1 | contig 11651 bp, 12 predicted proteins | sample 5400061 | NCBI WGS metagenome assembly WNGA01 (sample SAMN13153366, study PRJNA577476) | soil metagenome | isolation source: 100 cm soil or saprolite under grassland replicate 2 | place: USA:California | collected 2016-06-15
GGCGCGATCCCGGGGTCGTACCAGTGGAGCACCGGCTCGCCGTGGGGGACGCTGGTGGCGTCGTCGACCCCCCTGGTCACCACCACCTCGTAGATGGTCGGCGGCCGCGGCTCGGTCGCGGAGCGCAGCTCGGCGTCGCCGGCGGCGTCGGGGTGGACCGCGCCGGCCAGCACCCAGCCCCAGTAGTTCCGCATGAAGACCAGGTAGCGCTCGCGGCCGCCGACCGGCGCCAGCCCGTGCAGCCGCAGCACCGTGAGCCACTCGCCGGGACGGAAGCGCAGCTCCCCGCCGGCGGCCGCCACCTGCGGGCGGCCGGGCACGGGCGGCAGGCGGTGGACGACCGCGTCGGGGGCCGCGACCACCGCGGCGGCCTCGGCGGCGTGGCGGTCCTGGTCGAAGGCACGGACCGCCCGCAGCCCGAGCCAGCCGACGGCGAGCGCCAGCAGCAGGACCAGGGCGAGGCGGGCACCTCGGCGGGTGGGCTCCGACACGGTCCGGCCTACGCCTCCGCGGCCGCCCAGGCAGGCAGCTCGCCGCGCTGCTTGCGCACCGCCGCCTTGTGCATCTGCCCGGCGTGGTAGCTGGAGCGGACCAGCGGGCCCGACTCGACGTGGGCGAACCCGAGCGCGTCGGCCTCGGCCTTGAGCTCGGCGAACTCCTCCGGCGGCACGAACCGCTGCAGGTTCAGGTGCTCGCGGGTGGGTTGCAGGTACTGGGTGATGGTGAGCAGCTCGACCCCGACCGAGCGCAGGTCCGCCATGACCTCGAGGACCTCCTGGCGCTCCTCGCCCATCCCGAGGATCAGGTTCGACTTGGTGGCGCAGCCGGACGGCAGCCAGGCGCGCGCCCTCGCCAGCAGCTCCAGCGAGCCCGCGTAGCTGAAGCCGGGCCGGATGCGCTTGTACAGGCGGGGGGCCGTCTCGACGTTGTGGCCGAGCACGTCGGGGGCCACGTCGGTGACCTCGCGGAGCGCCTCGGCGCGGCCGCGGAAGTCGGGCACCAGCACCTCGACCCCGCAGGCCGGCAGCAGCGCCCGCACCTGCCGGACCGACTCGGCGAACAGCCAGGCGCCGCCGTCCGGCAGGTCGTCGCGGGCCACGCCGGTGATGACCGCGAAGTTGAGGCCCATGCGGGCGACCGCGTGGGCGACCCGCCGGGGCTCGTCGGTGTCGTAGCCGGCCGGCCGGCCGCTGTGGATCTGGCAGAACGGGCAGGCCCTGGTGCAGCGCTCGCCGCCGATCAGGAAGGTCGCCTCGCGCGCCTCCCAGCACTCGTAGATGTTGGGGCAGCCGGCCTCCTCGCACACGGTGTGCAGCTCGGCGTCGCGCATCAGCCCCTTCAGCTCGCGGTAGTTCGGGCCGAAGGACGCCTTCACCTTGAGCCAGGCCGGCTTACGGGCGAACGTCTGCTCGGTCGGCGGTGGCGCCGGCGTGCGTGGCAGCACGTCCAGGGTGCGCACCCCGGGTGGGACGACGGGCTCAGGCATGGACGGTCTCCGGGTCGTGGTCCTCCGCCGGCAGCTCCAGGGTAGCGGGGTCGACCAGGACCGGGGCGCGCTCCAGCCGCTCGGCCAGCCGGCGCTCCACCAGCGGCAGCGCCTCCGCGACCGGGACCTCCCGTCCCAGCAGGCTCGACAGCGAGCAGGCCGCCTTGCCGGGCAGGCCGCAGGCGACGATGGCGTCGAAGCGGGCCAGGTCGGTGGCGCAGTTCAGGGCGAAGCCGTGGCTGGTCACCCCCCGTGACACCCGCATGCCGATCGCGACCAGCTTGGCGTCGCCCACCCAGACCCCGGTGAGCAGGCCCCGCTCGCCACGGGCCTCCAGGCCGAGGTCGGCGGCGACGTCGACCATCGCGTCCTCGACCCGGCGGATGAAGCGCCACACGTCCGGGTGCTGGTCCAGCAGGGTGATCGGGTAGCCGACGAGCTGGCCGGGGCCGTGGTAGGTGACCTGGCCGCCGCGGTCGGTGTGGACCACCTCGGCGCCCTGGGCGGCCAGCCAGGCGTCGTCGACCAGCACGTCGCCGTCGCTGCCGCGCTTGCCGATGGTGTAGACGTGCGGGTGCTCCAGCAGCAGCACGGTGTCGGGGACGTCGCCGGCGGCGCGGCGCTCGACCAGGGCCCGCTGCCACGCCCACGCCCGCCGGTAGGGGACGTTCCCGGCCCGGACCAGCCACAACGGCCGCATCGGCTCACCCCCTCTAGAGGCCGAGGTCGCCCTCGAAGTCGGCCTCCTCCAGGACCTCTTTGATCTTGACCAGGAAGCGGGCCGCGTCGGCGCCGTCGATGATGCGGTGGTCGTAGGTGAGCACCGCGTACATCACGTCGCGGACCGCGACGACCTCGCCGAGCTCGGGGTCCTCGACCACCACCGGCCGCTTGACGATCGCCGGGGTGGCGAAGATGGCCGCGTTGGGCTGGTTGATGATTGGCGTGTCCCAGATCACGCCGCGGCTGCCGGTGTTGGTCACCGTGATGGTCGAGCCGGACAGCTCGTCGGGGCCGATCTTGTTGTCGCGGGTGCGGGCGGCCACGTCGGCGATCGCCTTGGCGAGGCCCGCCAGGTTGAGCGAGCCGGCGTTCTTGACCACGGGGACGAACAGGCCCTTGGGGGTGTCGACCGCGACCCCGAGGTGGACGTCCTTGTACATGTGCAGGTTGCCGTCCTCGTCCATGGCGGAGTTGACGTTCGGGTACTGCCTGACGGCGGCGACCAGGGCGAGGATGCAGAACGGCAGCGGCGACAGCGACACGCCCTCGCGCTGCTTGAAGGCGTCCTTGGCGCGCTGCCGCAGGCGCATGACGTTGGTCATGTCGACCTCGACGGCGCTGGTGAGCTGGGCGCTGGTCTGCAGGGAGGCGACCATCCGCTCGGCGATCAGGCGGCGCAGGCGGGTCGCCGGGACGACCTCCTCGCGCAGGCCCTTGGCCAGGGGCACCGCCACCCTGGGGCCGGCCGCCGGCGGCGCCGCGGCCGCGGCCGCGGGTCGCGCGGCGGGTTCCTTGCCGCGCCCCGCCAGGTACGCCTCGACGTCCTCGCGCCGCACCCGGCCCCCGGAGCCGCTGCCCTCGACCTGGCTCAGGTCGATGTCGTGCTCGCGGGCGAGCCGTCGCACCAGCGGCGACACCACCGCCGCCTTGCCGTCGCCCGTCCTGGCGCGGGCGGCCGGCTTGGCCTCGCGCCGCTTGGGCGCCGGGGCCTGCTCCGCCTCCGCGGCGGCGCCTTCCTCGGCCTCGGCCTTCCCGGCCGGCTCGGCTTTGGGCGCCGCGGCCTTCTTGGCGCCGCCGGTGCCGATCACGGCCAGCTCGGCGCCGACCTCGACGGTCTCGTCGACCTGCACCTTGATCGACTGGAGCACCCCGGCCACCGGCGAGGGGACCTCGGTGTCGACCTTGTCGGTAGAGACCTCGAACAGCGGCTCGTCGACCTCGACGCGGTCGCCTTCCTGCTTGAGCCAGCGGGTGATGGTGCCCTCGGTGATCGACTCGCCGAGCTCCGGCATGGCCACCGTGGCCGTCTCGCCGTCCCCGGACGCCGCCGCCGCGGGCGGCTCCTCCCGCGCCGGCTCGGCCTCGGCCTCCGCGGCCTCGCCCGCGGGGGCCTCGCTCTCGGGGGCCTCGGCCTCCGGGGTCTCGGCGGCCTCGGCCTCCTCGGCCTGCGCCTCGGCGGGCGCCGGCTGTGCCGCGCCGCCGCCCTCGCCGTCCTGCTCGATCACGGCCAGCTCGGCGCCGACCTCGACGGTCTCGTCGGCCTGCACCTTGATCGACTGGAGCACCCCGGCCACCGGCGAGGGGACCTCGGTGTCGACCTTGTCGGTGGAGACCTCGAACAGCGGCTCGTCGACCTCGACGCGGTCGCCTTCCTGCTTGAGCCAGCGGGTGATGGTGCCCTCGGTGATCGACTCGCCGAGCTCCGGCATCTTGACTGGTGTGGCCATCGCCATCGTCTCCCCGGTCGCCGCTCAGAGCTGGTGGAGGGGGCGGCCGGCGAGCGTCAGGTGCGCCTCGCCGATCGCCTCCGACAGGGTCGGGTGCGGGTGGATGAACTGGGCGACCTCGATCGGCAGGGCCTCCCAGTTGTAGATCAGCATCGCCTCGGAGACCAGGTCGGTGACCCGGGCGCCGATCAGGTGCACGCCGAGCACCGGGCCGCCCTTGGCCGCGACCAGCTTCACCATGCCGCCCTGGCCGTGGATCAGGCCCTTGGCGGTGGCGTTGAACGGCATCTTGTTCGTCACCACCTCGTGGCCCTGCTCCTTGGCCTGCGCCTCGGTCAGGCCGACGCTGGCCACCTCCGGGGTGCAGTAGGTGACCCTGACCACGCCGGCGTAGTCGATCGGCGGCGACGGCCGGCCCGCGACCGTCTCGGCCACCAGCATGCCCTCGGCGAACGAGGCGTGAGCCAGCGCCAGCGACGGCGGCGGCAGGATGTCGCCGACGGCGTAGACGCCCTCCGCGTCGGTCTCCAGCGTGTCCCAGCTCTTCGGGACCACGTAGCCGCGGTCGAGCTTGACGCCGATCTCCTCGTAGCCGAGCTCCTTGGTGACCGGGCCGCGGCCGGTGGCGACCAGCAGCAGCTCGGCCGACACCTCGGAGGTCTTGCCCTTGCTGGTGACGGTCACGGTCACCTGGTCGTCGGCGACCTTGGCGTCCTCGAGCCTGGTGTCGACCATCGCGTCGATGCCGCGCTTCTTGAACGCCCGCGCGAGCTCCCGCTGCACGTCGGGGTCCTCCAGCGGCACCAGGCCGGGCAGCACCTCGATGATGGTCACGTCCGCGCCCATGGAGCGGTAGAAGGAGGCGAACTCCACCCCGACCGCGCCGGCCCCGAGCACGATCACCGACTTGGGCAGGTAGTCGAGCATCAGCGCGTGGTCGGAGCTGATCACCCGCTTGCCGTCGATCTCCAGTCCCGGGATCGACTTGGGCACCGACCCGGACGCCAGCACCAGGGCCTTGCCGGCGGTGACCTGACCGACGCCCTCCACGTCGAGCTGCCTCGGCCCGGTCACCCGGCCGCGGCCGCGCAGGATGTCGACCTTCTCCTTCTTCAGGTGACCTTCCAGCCCCTTGACGTTCTTGGACACGATGTCCTCGCGGTTGGCAACCGTGGCCGAGTAGTCGATCGACTCGACCGCGGCCTTGATGCCCCAGCGCTCGGCCGCCTCGTGCACGCCGTCCATGACCTCGGCGGCGTGCAGCAGCGCCTTGGTCGGGATGCAGCCCCAGTTCAGGCAGGTCCCGCCGCAGCGGTCCTCCTTCTCCACCAGGGCGACCTTGAGGCCGAGGCCGGACGCCCGCAGCGCCGCCGAGTATCCGCCGGTGCCGGAACCCAGGATCACGAGGTCGTACGCGTTCGAGGCCATGGTCGTCGGCTCCTTTGGGTCAGGCGTCCCGCCCGAGTCTAGCGACCGGGGGCACGCCGCGGCCAAGGCCGCCTTCCCAGGGGGCCACCAGGCAAAACGGGGCCGGGGCCATGCCGCTCGCCGCGCCGCTGGGGTAGGCTCGTAGCAGTGGCCGGCCGCCCTGGGCGCCCGGCCCTGGCCCTCTGGCGTCGCGTCAAGGGAGGACTGCCTCGTGGAGGTCTCGGAGGTCATGACCAAGGAGGTCGTCACCGTCGGCCCGCACTACAACGTCGCCGACGTGGCCAGCCTCATGCACGCCAGGGGGATCGGCTCGGTGATCGTGCTCGAGGAGCAGCGGGTGCTCGGCATCCTCACCGAACGCGACATCCTCAAGGTCATCGGGGCGGGGGAGGACCCCAAGAACGTCGCCGCCCACGAGGCGCTCACCGACGACCTGTACACCATCGGGCCGGACGCCAGCGTCGACGAGGCGGCCAGCAAGATGACCCGGGCCAAGGTGCGCCACCTGCCGGTGATCGCCGAGGACCGCGTCATCGGCATCCTGTCCATCCGCGACCTGGTCCGCTGGAGCGTGCGCGGCATGGCCGAGGCGACCGACGAGGAGCTGCCCCACGTCAAGGTCTCCCGCCAGGTCCTGTCGATCGTCCACCACACCGACCCGGGCAAACCCAGTTGAGCTTCCTGGACAACTTCCGCATCCGCCGCACCCGCGGCGGCAAGGTCGCCTCCATGGACCGGGAGGCGACCGCCGACGACCTCGACGCCCTGCGCGAGTTCGCCCGCACCCGGACCGGGGTCGAGTTCTACGTCGAGCCCGAGACCATGGTCACCGACACCACCGCGGTCGCGATCGCCGCCGACGGCGAGTGGACCCGCCGCCGGGTCGGGTCGCCCCAGGTCATCCGGCAGGTCGCCAAGCAGCTCGGCCTGCCCGTCTACGACGTCCAGATCGTCGGCTACCCCGAGCGGATGCGCGCCTACAACGCCCGGCTGAAGGCCGCCGGCCGCTCAGAGCGGATGCTCGGCGACGACGCCTCGCCGCCGGTGCGCACCTCCCGGCCCCCCGGCCGCACCCCACGCCCCCAACGGCCGCCGGAGGGATGGAAGCGATGACCACCGCCGATCTGAAACACTCGCCGCTTGACGCCGTCCACCGCAGCCTCAAGGCCAAGATGGGCGCGTTCGCCGGCTGGGACATGCCGATCGAGTACCAGGGGACGCTGGCCGAGCACCGCGCGGTGCGCGAGGCGGTCGGCGTCTTCGACCTCTCCCACCTCGGCAAGGTCGAGGTCGCCGGCGACGGCGCCCACGACACCCTGCAGCACGCCCTCTCCAACGACCTGGACCGGCTGACCGAGCCGGGCGCCGCCCAGTACACCCTGTGCCTCACCGACGACGGCACCATCGTCGACGACCTGATCGTCTACCGGGAGGCCGACGGCTTCCTGCTGGTCCCCAACGCCGCCAACTGGCCGAAGGTGGCCGACGCGGTCCGCGACTCCGCGCCCCCGACCACCTGATCGCGGTGCAGGGACCGCGCGCGCCCGAGCTGGTCGGCGGGCTGTTCCCGGAGGCCGCCGAGCTGGCCTACATGCACATGCTGCCGGCGCCGCTGGTCTACGGCGGCCAGCCGACCCGGGTCTGCCGCACCGGCTACACCGGCGAGCGGGGCTTCGAGCTGCTGGTGCCCGGCGACGTCGCCCCCAAGCTGTGGGAGGAGCTGTTCGACCGGGGGTCGCCGCTCGGCATCGTGCCGGTCGGGCTCGGCGGCCGCGACACCCTGCGCCTGGAGATGGGCTACGCGCTGCACGGCAACGACATCTCCACCGACACCGACCCGTTCGAGGCCCGCCTCGGCTGGGCGGTGGCGCTGGACAAGGGCGACTTCCGCGGCCGCGACGCCCTGCGCGCCCGCAAGCAGGCCGGGCCCGAGCGCCTGCTGGTCGGCCTGGACGCCACCGACCGGCTGATCCCGCGCCACGGCATGGCCGTGCTCGACGGCGAGCGTCGGGTCGGGGAGGTGACCAGCGGCACCTTCTCGCCGACGCTGCGCCACGGCATCGCCCTCGCCTACGTCCTGCCCGACGTGGCGGCCAAGGACACCGAGCTGCAGGTCGACATCCGCGGCAAGCGCGGTGGCGCGCGCGTCACCCGCCCCCCGTTCGTCGACGCCTCCCCGCGCTGACGTGCCGGCCGCTCCCGAGCTGGTGGTGCTCGTCGACACCGCGGGCCGACCGGTCGGCGCGCTGCCCAAGGACCAGGCCCACCACGCCGACACGCCGCTGCACCTGGCCTTCTCGGTGTACGTCTTCGACGGCGCCGGACGGTTCCTGGCGACCAGGCGCGCGCTGACCAAGCAGACCTGGCCGGGCGTGTGGACCAACTCCTGCTGCGGCCATCCCGGCCCCGGCGAGGACGTCGCCGCCGCGGCGCGGCGGCGGCTGCGCCAGGAGCTCGGGCTTGAGGTGGGGCGGCTCGACCCGGTGCTGCCGGGGTTCACCTACCGGGCGGTCGCCGCCGACGGCATCGTCGAGAACGAGCTCTGCCCGGTGTTCTTCGCGCGGCTCGGCGGCGCCAGCGCGCCCACGGTCGCCGCCGACCCGGCCGAGGTCGCCGAGTGGCGCTGGGTGCCGTGGCCGTCGTTCCGCACGGTCGCGCTGGCCGCGCCGTGGGTGCTCAGCCCGTGGGCGGCCCAGCAGGTCAGGCAGCTTCAGCCATGACGATCTCCGGCGGGCTGGCCCAGTTCAACCGGCTGGTGTTCAACCGCGTCGTGCGGGCCTTCGCCGGACGGCGGCTGTCGCCGGTGGCCGTGGTGGTGCACCGAGGGCGCCGGTCGGGCCGCCGCTACCGGACCCCGGTGCTCGCCTTCCGCATCGACGGCGGCTACGTCGTCGCGCTGTTCTACGGCGCCGACAGCGACTGGGTCAGGAACGTGCTGGCCGCCGGCGCCTGCACGCTGGAGCGGGGCGGCCGGCGGGTCGAGCTGACCGGTCCGCGCATGCTCGACGCCGGCGACGGCATGGCCCTGGTGCCGCCACCGATGCGGCCGGCGCTGCGGCTGCTGCGCGTGCGGCGGGTCCTGCGGCTGTCGGCGACCTGAGCGTCCCGCGCTCCACGGCCGACAATGGGCGCAACCCGCCGGCCAGGCATCGCGTGTAGGTGGTCGAGATGGCAGGCGACGACGACAGGGAGTTCCTGGACTTCTTCGCCGACGAGTTCTGGTCGCTGCGGCGGATCGGGTTCCTGCTGACCGGCGACTGGGGCGACGCGGAGGAGCTGGCCCAGGAGGCGATGGCACGCACCTTCGCGGCCTGGCCACGGGTGCGCGGCTACGACCGGCCCGCCGCGTTCGCCCGCAAGGTGCTGCTCAACCGGCACCGGTCACTGCTGCGCCGGGCGGTCGTCGAGGCCCGCCACCTGCTCGCCAGCCGGCCCCAGGAACGCCACGAGCCGGATTTCAGCGGCGACGACCTGATCCTGTGGCAGGCGCTGCGGCGGCTCCCCGCCCGCCAGCGGACCGCGATCGTGCTCCGCTACTACCTGGACCTGTCCGAGGCGGAGGTCGCCCGCCAGCTCGGCGTCCCGGCCGGCACGCCGACGAGCCGTCCCTGCGCGGCGCCCCCCTGGAACATGCCACCCGGCGCTGGCGCCGCCGCCCGGTCGTGGCCGGTGCGGTCGCCCTGGCCCTGGTGCTGGCCGCCGTGGTCGCCCTTGCCGCCGTGAGGGGATCGGGCGGGGGCCCGCTGCCGAGCACGGTCTCCACCGAGGGCTGGAAGACCTACACCGACGCGGGCGGCAACCTCCGCTTCCGCTACCCGCCCGACTGGCGGCTCGAAAAGGTTGGTCGGGCGCCCCTGCGACCGGAGTTCGTGCGCCTGGTCCCGCCCGGGATCGTGGTCCCGGCGAAGGAGCAGCCCGGGTTCAGCGTGTCGGTGGATGTCGGCAGGCGGTTCTGGATCGGCGAGGACTGGGTCTGGACGACGAGCCTGGGTCGGCTGCCAGGCGGCCGGTCCTACCTGCGCGCGACCAACGACCCGCCCGACACCAAGGGCTCGGGGCAGGATCCGCCGCCCCTCGCCGACCGCCTCCGCTACGCGACCTGGTCGATCGACTGGGGCCGGCCGTGCCTGACCGCCGACCCTCGCTGCGTCCCCGGAAGCGTCCGCTTCAACATCCATGCGGCCGACGGGCGGCTCTGGGACCGCTACCGCGCGGTCGCCGAGACGATCCCCACCACCGCCGAGCAGCTCCGGCCCACCGCACCGACGGTGGGGGACCGCGGCCTGCCGGCCTGCCGCCTCGACCAGTGGCGGCTGATCTGGCCGGAGGAGTACGGCGGCGGCCGCGGCTCCCAACGGATCGTCCTCCAGGGCGGCGTGCGGTACCGGCAGGGGCCGCGCTGCCATCTGCGGCTCACCCTACGCATGGCCGCCGAAGGCGACGGCGGCCGGCTGCTGCCGGTCAGGGGCAACCCGGCCGCCACCACCGTGGAGGGCGACCTGCCGGTCGATGGTATGCAACGGGTGAGCGGGTCGTGGGTCATCGGCGGGGCGATGATGTGGCGCTTCACCTGGGACGAGTGGTGCAACCACGGCCTACCCCAGGGCAGCCTGCGGGTGACCGCCGACGGCGGCGCGAGGCTCACCATCCCAGGATTGGACCTGACGCCGGCCAGGCCGGCCGACCCCCCTGAGACGTCCTGTGAGGACCGGGGCCGTCCCTCGGTGGTCGCGGGCTGGCCGTCGTGACCCCGCGGGCCTACGGCACCTCGGTGGTGGCGTCGGGGTCCAGGTCGTAGCGCTTGATGGCCTCGGCGACCACATCGCGCTCCAGGCTGTTGGCCAGGCTGAGCTCCTGCAGCACCGCGACGGCGATGTTCTCGGCGTCGATCTTGAAGTGGCGGCGCAGCGCCGGCCGGGTGTCGGAGCGGCCGAAGCCGTCGGTGCCGAGGATCGAGTAGGGCTGCGGCACCCAGCGGGAGATCTGGTCGGGGACCAGCTTCATCCAGTCGGTCACGGCCACGATCGGCCCCTCGACCTCGGCGAACGTGCGGGTCACCAGCGGCAGCCGCTGCTCCTCGGTCGGGTGCAGGCGGTTCCACTCCTCGCAGCTCAGCGCGTCCTGCCGCAGCCGTTGCCAGCCGGGCGCGCTCCACACGTCGGCGGCCACGTCGAAGTCGTCGGCCAGCAGCTCGCTGGCCCGTAGCGCCAGCGGCATGGCGCTGCCGCTGGTCACGATCTGGGCCCGGTGCGCGTGCTTGCCGTCGACCGCCTTGTAGCGGTACAGGCCCTGGATGATCAGTTGCTCGTCGAGCCCTTCGGGCATCGGCGGCTGCACGAACGGCTCGTTGTAGACGGTGAGGTAGTAGAAGACGTCCTCGGGGTGCTCGCCGTACATGCGGCGCAGCGCATCCTGGACGATCACCGGGATCTCGAACGCGAACGACGGATCGTAGGCCACGCAGGCCGGGTTGGTGGTCGCCACCAGCAGCGAGTGGCCGTCCTGGTGCTGCAGCCCCTCGCCGTTCAGAGTGGTCCGCCCGGCCGTCGCCCCGATCAGGAAGCCGCGGCAGCGCTGGTCGGCGGCGCTCCACATCGAGTCGCCGGTCCGCTGGAAGCCGAACATCGAGTAGAACATGTACAGCGGGATCATCGGCTCGCCGAAGGTGGCGTAGCTGGCGCCGGCGGCCGAGAACGAGCCCATCGCGCCGGCCTCGGTGATGCCCTCGTGGAGGATCTGGCCCTTGGTGTCCTCCTTGTAGGACAGCACCAGCTCGCGGTCGACGGCGTCGTAGGTCATGCCCCTGGGCGAGTAGATCTTCAGGGCGGGGAACAGCGAGTCCATCCCGAAGGTGCGCGCCTCGTCGGGGATGATCGGCACGATCCGCCTGCCCACGTCGGGGTTGCGGAGCAGGTCCTTGATCAGCCGCACCAGCGCCATGGTGGTGGCGACCTCCTGCTTGCCGGAGCCCTTCTTGAGCTGCCCGTACAGCTCGGTGCCCGGCAGGTTGAGCGGGTGGTCGCGGACCACCCGCCTGGGTACCGGCCCGCCCAGCTCCTGGCGCCGCTGCCGCAGGTACTCGATGAGGTCGGCGTCCGCCGGTGGCTTGTAGTACGGCGGATAGCCCTTCTCCAGCGCTTCGTCGGGTACGTCGATGCCGAGCCGGTCCCTGAAGGTGTTCAGGGTGCCGCGCACGAACTTCTTCATCTGGTGGGTGGCGTTGCGGGCCTCGAACTCGCGGCCCAGCCCCCGCCCCTTGATCGTCTGGGCGATGACCACCGTCGGCT
>WNGA01011337.1_pt1 | contig 11650 bp, 9 predicted proteins | sample 5400061 | NCBI WGS metagenome assembly WNGA01 (sample SAMN13153366, study PRJNA577476) | soil metagenome | isolation source: 100 cm soil or saprolite under grassland replicate 2 | place: USA:California | collected 2016-06-15
CCGAGGGCTATATCCAGTCGGCAAGCGGCCTGCGCCAGGTGCAATACTTCGATAAGGGACGCATGGAGGTCAACGACCCGCGCGGCGACCGCAACAGCCAGTGGTTCGTAACCACTGGCCTCCTGGTGATCGAGTTGGTCAGCGGCCGCACCCAAATCGGCGATGGCCAGTTCGTGCAGCATTCGCCGGCCGCTATCCCGATCGCCGGCGACCCAGGCGACCCGAACGCACCCTCCTACGCCAGCTTCGGCGCCGTCTCCAGCCAGCAGCCGGGCGACCGCAGCGGACAAGTTGCCGGCGAGACACTCAGCCGCAGCGGACAAGTCGGCGCCTACGCAGGCCCGCAGCGGCCCGAGGCGCGGCTGGCGCACTTCGTCCCCGAGAGCGGCCACAACATTCCGCAAGTCTTCTGGGATTATCTGAACGCCAGCGGGACGATCTATGAAGGCCGGCGCTACGGCAGTGGCACGCTGGTGAACTGGGTCTTCACACTCGGCTACCCGATCAGCGAGCCGTATTGGACCCGTATCAAAGTCGGCGGGGCCGATCGCGACGTGCTGGTGCAGCCATTCCAGCGGCGTGTGCTGACATACTCGCCCGATAACCCCAGCGGCTGGCAGGTCGAGATGGGCAATGTCGGCCGGCACTATTACCTCTGGCGCTATGGCGAAGATCTGCCTTCCTAGAGCGCTTCGCGCTGGGGTTGGAAGTGGGGATAGGGGGTCAATTTTGAGAAACGCCGCAAACTTCCCAACAGCAAAGCGCCCCGCTAGGCAAGCGGGGCGCTTTGCTGTTGAATCTGTGTGCTACACGACGACGCGCCCTGCCTTTTACAGGCAGGGCGCGTCGGAATCGGTATCGATTAAGCTTAGCTCAGGCCGGAGTTGATCGAGCTGAAGACCTGGCTGACCTTGCCGCCCAGTACGGTCAGAATACCAATGACAACGATGGCGATCAGCACCAGGATCAGCGCGTACTCGACCAGACCCTGACCATCCTCTTTGGCGAAGAAACTGCGAAGCATTGTGGTGTCCCTTTCGAAATGTAATGGAAGATTGCAGTGTAGAACATTTCTACAGCACTATAATGCCATAAGTGGCGGCACACTACAATGACGCATAAGTCCTACTATCAAAAAGTACTTGTGGCGAAATAGAGTAGTTCTCATGGTTCATACACTTTTTTTGTGCTGGGCAATCACATGGTGCATGGTTGCGGTTGGGCGGTGCGACGCCCAGCGGGCACCCGGCCGCGCATCCGCAAAGATATACGGGGTCGACACCCAGCGGGCACCCGGCCGCCGCTGCACCCCACCAGTTCGGTCTGGCGCATTTGCCACGCGTGCAAAAAAAGCGCCCCGCCTTGAGAGGCGGGGCGCCGTTCTGGAAAATGTTCGAAGCTTAGCTCAGGCCGGAGTTGATCGAGCTGAAGACCTGGCTGACCTTGCCGCCCAATACGGTCAGAATACCAATGACAACAATTGCGATCAGCACCAGGATCAGCGCGTACTCGACCAGACCCTGACCATCCTCTTTGGCGAAGAAACTGCGAAGCATTGCTGTGGTTCCCCTTTCGTGGTAAAGTGTAGTAGTGCAATGTAGAACGTTTCTACAGCACTATAATGCCATAGTGGGCCGCTTCCTTCAATGGGTTATTGGTCCCAACGCAAAGAAGTACCTGCTCTAGTACCAGCGCCTGACTCTATGCAGCGGCCAACTCGTCACCCACAGCCAATCGGCGACGATGCCGACGGCCAACCGCGCAGCCTACTGCGGCGCCTACGCGAAGATCCGACTGATACGGTCAACCGGATCGCAGTTGAGATCGGCGCTCGCCGGCCAACCTCGCTAGGTGAAGCTCAGGCGGCCGCGTACTTGGATGGCCGAATGCGCCGCGCCGGGCTGCGTGTCTCGGCCGATGCTTTCCGCGCCGCCGCCGGTTCGGGATGGGATGGCACGGTGCTGGCGCTGCTGGCAAGCATTGGGTGCGTGCCCTACTATTGGCTGCCGCTGCCCTCGCTGGCCCTGGCGCTGTGGAACTTGGCAATTGCAGCAGTCGCGCTCCTGCGGCCGGGCGCGCCGCTGCTCGCACGCAAGCGCCAGAGCCAGAATGTGATCGCCACCCGCGCGATCGACGATCCACCGCGCTGGCGCGTGGTTCTGCTGGCAGCGCTCGACTCACCGCCGGCCACCAGCGCCTGGGCACGGCGCCTCACGGCTGGCGGGCGTGCCGAACTGGGACGGGTGGCGGCCTGCGGGCTGATTGCGTTCCTGGGGCTGCTGGCGCTCGGCGGGCCGCTGGGGCTACGGCAATTGCTCTGGTACCTCCAGATCTCCGGCGCGGTGTACCTGCTACTGTTGGCGGGATTTGAGATCTGGAGCATGCTCGCGCCAAGTACAGCGGGCGCGGTCAACCACGCCGGAGCGCTATCGGCATTGCTGGAGAGCGCCGACAGCCTGAACGCGTTGAGCCAAACCGAGCTATGGGCGGTAGCGCTTGGCGCCAGCCCCAGCGGCGCGGGCCTGGCCGATCTGCTGCGCCGCTACCCATTCGACCGCGAGCGGACACTGTTCATCGGTATCGAGTCGATCGGCGCCGGGCGCGTGAGCTATGTCACGCGCGCGGGCATTGCGCCCCAGCGGCCGAGCGACGCGCTGCTGCTCCAGTTGGTGGCCGCCGCCGACGCCGCCGACCCGCTGATCGATGCCGAGCCGCGACCCTACACCAGTGAGCCTGCGCTGGTGCAGCAGCTCCAGCGCAGCGGTCGGCGCGCGCTCACGATCATCGGGCTGGATGCCGATGGCCAACCGGCATATCGCGGCAGCATGGCCGACACGCCCGATCAGGTCGATGGCCACACGCTCGACCGCGCGGTTCGGTTGGTGGTGGGGCTGGTGAAGAAGATCGACACTGCCGGTTAAGAGTGACGAGTGACAAGTGACGAGTTAAGGGAGTACATCTAACTCGTCACTTGTCACTCGTCACTCTCAACTCATACCTCCACGTTCACAACCGGCACGCCCTCCATCGTCTCTGCGATCAGATTATCCACCACCGCCTTCAGGTCGTTGGTCTCCTTGAAAACCTTCAGCTGGCGGTCCGCGCTGGTGCCGTTCTCGACCATCGTGAGCAGGTATTCTACCTCTTTGCGGCTACCCAGATGATCGACAACATCATCAACCAGCTCGACGATCTCATACACCAGCGCTTTGGTATCAACCTCGGCGCGCTTGCCGAAGTCGATCATCTTGCCATCGAGCCCCCAACGCTGTGCACGCCACTTGTTCTCGTTGATCAGCGCGCGCCGGTAGACGCGGAAGGTGGTGTTCTTTTCGAACATCGAGTAGAACTTGACGATCAGCGCCTGCATCGTCGCGGCCAGCGCGATACACTCATCGACGCGGGTGGCGATATCGCAGACACGGAACTCCAGCGTGCCGAACTGCGGGTGCGGGCGCATGTCCCACCAGATCTTCTTGCCGTTGTCGATCGAGCCGGTGCTGATAAGCAGATTGATATAGCCATCGAACTCGGCTCGCGATACGAACGACGGTGGGATGCCGGTGCGCGGGAAGTTCGAAAAGACCGCGCTGCGGTAGGATTTGAAGCCGGTGTTGCGGCCCATCCAGAACGGCGACGAGGTCGAGAGCGCCAGCATATGCGGCAGGATGTAGCGTGCGACGTTCATCAGATCGATCGCGACCTCGTTGTTGGGCATGCCGACATGTACATGCATGCCGAAGATCAGCAGCTGGAGCGCCAGATCCTGCATTTCGTCGACCACGCCTTTGTAGCGTTCGAACGGCGTGATCTCCTGGTTCATCCACGATGAGATCGGGTGTGTGCCGGCGGCGAGGATCTTCAGGCCGTGTTTGCCGGCCAGCGCCGCGATCGTGCCGCGCAGGCGCGTGACCTCGGCGCGCGCTTCGGCCACGGTGCGGCAGGGCCGCGTGCCAACCTCGACAATGCTCTGGTGCATCTCGGGCTTGATCTGCTCGCGCAGGATCATCTGGCCACGCTCAAGAATCTGTGTGATATACGAGCGCAGCTCGCGCGTCTCGGGATCGACGACCTGGTATTCCTCTTCGATGCCGATTGTGAAGGGAAAATCGTCCGACATAGGGTCGTAGAAGCTCATTATTGTACCTTTCAGTTTTGAATTATGAGTTTAGGACCTACACAAAAGCGATTGTAGTCTGCCGTTCGACAGGCTCAGGGGAGCCGGCAGCATGGTACTTACCTTCTTTTGTAGGTTATTATTTCGCCCAGCGGGGCGAAATAATAACCTACAAAGAGGAAGAAATCCGTGTTTTGCGTAAGTCCTAAGTTCTGAGTTTTGAGTTGGGCGCCTTCGTAACTCAAAACTCATAACTTGTCGATCACGAATACCGGCGCCGTCGATCCACCGCCGGCCGTCACGTTCAGCAGTGTGACAGTCGAGAGCCGAGTCAGGCTGCCGACAACCTGACTGCCAAACAGAAACGGGTCGGTGTCGACCAGCCGCCGGCCGATCTGGAGCTCGCCATCGGCCATGGCCGGGTAATCTTCGTAGGCGATTTCGACCCGCTCCTGCACCACGAATGGGCTTTGGAGCGCCTCCTGCACGCCGCGATCCCACTCGTCGGCGTTGGATTCCCAGCCGATGATGATGCCTTTGCCGCCGTACTCATCATTGGGCTTCAGCAAAAGTCGTTCCTGGTTTTTACGTGTGAAGTCGATCAGGTCGATCGGTTCGCCGGCATAGGTCGATTCGCCGGCGCGCAGCAGCCGTGTCCACGGCACATAGCGCCCAATCGCATCGCGCTCCTGCGCGCTGAACCTATCTTGGAGCCGATCGTCGGTGAGAAGCGAGAAGATCGACTTCTTATGCAACAGTTTGGCGCGGAACGAGTTAACCATACATATGTTGCCAGCGGCGTAGGCCATCACCAGCGGGTGCGCGAATACGTCGTCGCCGTAGCGCATCAGAAACTCACTGGTCAGCACACGTTTATAGACCAGGTCGATCGGCGTGCGAACGCCATCGGTGAGGGCATACAGCGTGCCATCGGCGTAGCTCAGCTCGTCGGGCGAGCAGATGATCGCTTCGAGATTGTGCTCGCGGAAGTAGCGCTGAAAGAGCAGGAATTCCGAGTGCGTCGGCAGGCCCTTCCAATCCAGAATGGCGATGGTGGGCGCGGCGTTGCCGCCGAACTCGCGCCAGGCCGCCAGCAGCGCCTCTAGCAGACGCTGGCGGGCGGGCAGCTTGGTCAGCGAATAGCGCTCGGCGAAGCGCTGCATGGCCGGCAGCTGCTCGACCACATCCGACAGCACATCCTCATAGGCGATCGCGGCCGGGCTCTCGGCGTTGTACTCGACAAACTGGAGCGACGAGCCATCGACCGTCAGGAAGGTGTCCATGCGCGAGTGTGCGCTTGGCTCGGCATAGCCGGGGTGGATGGCGATCAGCCGCTCCTCACCCGGCGTCAGCGCCAGGTCGGCTCGCAGCGCCGCATCTTCGAGCAGCGCGGGCGCCAGGCGCTGGGCCGCGCCGGCCACCAGGCCGCAGGCGCGCTGGATCAGCGCATACTGATCGGCGGTGATGAAGCGCGGGCGCAGCACCGACATCAGCGGGCGCTCGCCGAAGAACAGGTTGCGCGCGCGCTGCTCGTCGGTCAGCTGCTGCTGGGTGGCGCGGGCGGTGTCGGGATCGAGCAGGGCGTGATAGTGGGCGATCGCTTCTTCGAGCATTTAAACCTCCTGAAGGGGTGAGGGGTGAAGGGGTGAGAAGGTGATCCTCTTCACCCCTTCACCCCCTCACCCTGTCACCCCGTCATGCTGTCGGCCCGGCCAGCGCGCTCGGCGTCAGCTCGGCGAACCGATAGCGGCCGGCCAGCGCCTTCGCGATACACATCTCGGCCATCGCATTGACAACCCAGCCAAAGAACTTTTCTTTCAGCGACCAGTAGTCCATGTCGGGCGCGGGGTTGGTGAAATCGATCGCGTAGGGCACGCCATCCTTGAGCGCGAACTCACAGGTGTTCATGTCGTAGCCGAATGCGTGGACGATCTTCAGCGCGCTTTCGACCACCCGATCGTGCTCGGCGGGCGTGATATAGCCCGGCTCGTCGAAATAGCGGTGCGGGTAAGGCTCATTCACATCGAACTTCATCACCAGCACCTGCTCCTGGCCGATCACCAGGCAGCGCACATATTTTTCCCAGCCGATGAACTCCTGCAGGATCATGCACTCGGTGCCGGTCTGGTTATACGCATCCCAGAGCTGCTCAAGATTATTGACCTTGAAGACCTGCTTGAAGCCGCCGCCGGAGTTGGGCTTGAGGATGACCGGGTAGCCGCCGACATGTTCGACATGTTGCGCCCAGGGGATCGAATCGCGCAGGTTGCGCAGCGACTCGTTGTGATCGATACCCTCGATATAGGAATGCGATGGCAGCGCGATCGTGCGCGGGTGAGCTACGCCAAGGTGCGTGCAGATCGTCGCGCCGAACAGCTTATCATCGGATGCGCTCCACCAGAATGGGTTGTTGATGATCGCCGTCCCGCTGAGCATGGCCGTGCGCAGGAAGGTGCGATAGTAGGGCACCTCGTGCGAGATTCGGTCGACGATCACGTCGTACGGGCAATCTTCGGCCATGCCGGTGCCGTCGAGCTTGACGAACTCGGCCGTCACGCCGGCGTTGCGGCGATTGACCTCTTCGATGAACGCGCCCGGCCAGGTGTTCTCGCGGCCAACCATGATGCCGATCTTCTTCGTCAAACTATCCTCCTTCTCCATAGATTGCAAAATGTAAATTGCAAATTGCGCCATCCTAATTTGCAATTTACATTTGACAATTTGCAATATGCAATAGCTACGCCGTCGCGACGCGTGCGGCCGCATCGAGGCCCAGTTCTTCGATCGCAACCTCGCGCATCTTGTATTTCTGGATCTTGCCGGTCACGGTCATCGGGAACTCGGACACGAACTTGACGTAGCGCGGAATCTTGTAGTGCGCGATCTTGCCGCGGCAGAAATCGCGAATCTCCTCGCTTGTAGCAGCCTGGCCGTCCTTGAGCTTGACCCAGGCCATAACCTCCTCGCCATACTTGAGATCGGGCACGCCGACCACCTGCACATCGGCAACTTTCAGGTAGGTATACAGAAACTCTTCGATCTCGCGCGGGTAGATATTCTCGCCGCCACGAATGATCATATCCTTGAGACGGCCGGTGATCTTGCAGTAGCCGCGCTCGTCCATCGTGGCCAGGTCGCCGGTGTGCAGCCAGCCGTCGGCGTCGATCGCTTTGGCGGTGGCCTCGGGCAGATTGTAGTAGCCCTTCATCACGATAAAGCCGCGCGTACACAGCTCGCCCTGCTGGCCGTGCGGCATCTCATCGCCGGTCGCGGGGTCGGCGATCTTGACCTCGACATTCGGCAGCGCGCGGCCAACCGTGCTGACGCGCAGCTCGATCGGGTCGTCGGTGCGCGTCTGCGTGATCACTGGCGAGGCCTCGGTCTGGCCGTAGGCGATCGTGATCTCGTGCGCGCCCATACGCTCGACCACCTGCTTCATCACCTCGATCGGACAGGGCGATCCGGCCATAATTCCGGTGCGCAGCGAGGGAAAGCTGAACTTCGCGAACTCGGGATGCTGAAGCTCGGCGATGAACATTGTCGGCACGCCGTGCAGCGCGGTACAGTGCTCCTGCTCGACGGCGGCGAGCGCCTTAAGCGGGTCGAAGTACTCGGATGGGATGATCATCGCCGCGCCGCGCGTGACGCAGCAGAGCGTGCCGAGCACACAGCCGAAGCAGTGGTAGAACGGCACCGGGATGCATAGCCGATCCTGCTCGCTGAACTTCATGCACTGCGCAATATACGAGGCATCGGCGACGATGTTGAAATGCGTCAGCTGCGCGCCCTTGGGGAAGCCAGTGGTGCCCGAGGTGTACTGGATGTTGATCACATCATCGGGGTGGCAGGCGGCCTGGCGTTCGGCCAGTTCGTCATCGGGCATGTGCGCGCCGATGCCGGCCAAATCGCCCCACTGGATCATGCCGGGCTGGCGCTGCTTGCCGATGAAGATCACCCGCTGGAGCCGCGGAAACGCTGCCGCAGTCAGCCGGCCCGGCTCAGAGTCGCGCAGCTCGGGGATCAGCTCGTTGATCATGCCGACATAGTCGGAGGTCTTGAAGCTATCGATCATCAGCAGCGTCGAGGCGTCGGACTGCCGGAGCAGGTATTGCAGCTCGTGAGTGCGATAGGAGGGGTTGACCGTGACCAGCACCGCGCCGATCTTGGCGGTGGCAAACTGGGCCACCACCCATTCGGGGTAGTTGGTGGCCCAGATGCCAATGTGATCGCCCTTGGCAATGCCCAGCGCGATCATGCCCTTGGCCACGCGGTCGCACTCGGCGCGGAACTCGGCGTAGCTGTAGCGCAACCCGTGCTCAACATGAATAAGCGCATCGCGATCGCCAAAGCGTGCGGCCTGCTGGTCGAGCAGATCGCCGATCGTGATCTTCAGTAGGTCATCGGCCATTGATGCACCCCTTTCGCCGAGTTGAGAGTTAAGAATTAAGAGTTGAGAATATGGTTCTTTATCTTTGTTGTCCATCATTTTCGCCCAGCCGGGCGAAAATGATAGCCAAGAGGAAAATCCGTGGTGCCCTAACTTTTAACTCTTAACTCATTTTTCCCCGCCGATATAGGTCGTGATCATCCGCTGCCAGAACGGCCAGTCGTGCGACCAGCCATCCCACCAGCGCATCGCGTGCCAGATATCCTTGCTCCAGAGCGCGTCGGAGAGATCGCTGTTGGACTGCGCGGCGCCATCCTCGCGCCCAATCGCCATAATGATCTCAAGGCGGCGAATATCGTGCAGCAGCTGCCCATCCCGGAGACCGCGCACGATATCGAGTGGATTGTGGTAGTGAACCTCCTCGTCGTGATAGCCATCGAGGAAACGATGGACATCGTAGTAGCCCGAAAATCCCAGCACGCGCCTGAAAGAGGTTGGGTATCGCAGCCCGAACAGCATGGCGTGGATCGCGCCAAACGAGCAGCCGTGGGTCATGGTGAACGGATTGCTGTTCTGTGAGCGCACGAACGGCAGCACCTCCTCGAGAATATAGCGCTCGTACTGATCGTGGCGATTGAGTCGCCCGCGCGGGTGTGCCCAACTAGCGTACCAGCTCTCGGAATCCACACTGTCCAAGCAGATCAGCTGCACCCAGCCCTGTTCGATATGCTGCGCCAGCGCGCCAACCATGCCACGGTCTTCGTATTCGAAAAAGCGGCCCTGCGATGTGGGAAACACGAGCACCGGCGCACCGGCATGGCCGAACACCAGCAATTCCATGGGACGGTTGAGCGCGGGGCTATCCCAGCGATGGTACGCGCGGTGCATTGCGTTTCCGCTTTCTGTGTTGCTAATAATGCAGTAGGGGTTGAAGTATGATACCGCGTCGTGGGAGGGCTGTCAATGCGTTTGACGAGCTGACGCGAGCACGCGATCTCGTGGCGACTGGCGCTGTGGAATGCATACGCGATTACATCATTACACAGGCTGCAACTTTTTTTTGGCGAAAACGTATTATTATGCGTGTACTGAATTCAGATAACAAGCGCCTTGCTTTGTGCCGAGGATACTGTTATGCCAGAAATATTGCACTGCGAGCGCTGTGGCGGCGATAGCCCGACTGATGCACGCTTTTGTATCGACTGCGGCGCGCCGATTGGGGCGGCAACCACTGGGCCGACCACGCGGCTCACCGGCATCGTCTGCCGATCGTGCAACACCAATAACCCCGAGCACGCCCGCTTCTGCGTGGTCTGCGGGCGCGCATTCGGCGCAGCCATGCCACCGCCGCCACGGCCGGCCGCGCCACCGGCCGCAGCGCCTGCGCCCACGCGGCCGGCGGCCCGCCCCAGCTACCCGCGCATGGCTACCCCACCGACGCTGCTGCCATCGCGCCCGTGGCCGCCCTCACACCCGCCAACAACCGCGCATCACCGGCAGGGCTTGGGCAACGATCCCGGCGGGGTGGTCTTTCTGATCGGCCTGGTGGCGCTGCTGGCCAGCAACACGATCTGGCCGGGCATTCTGCTGCTGCTTGGGTTCACCAACCTGGTTCATCAAGCCGCGCGTGGCCGGCCCGACCACGGGGTGCGTGGGCTACTCTGGCTCGGCGGCCTGACGCTGCTGTTTGCTACCGGAACCTTCTGGCCGGGCATCCTAATTCTGTTCTTCATCAGTATGGCGCTAGGCCGCGGCGGCTCGCGACACTGGTACTGGTAACACAACGCGATAAGCCGCAATCAAAAGCGCCCCGCGCTTTTGATTGCGGCTTATCGCGTTGTGCAGATGGATTGGATTGATACTTTGGCGTACGGCAGCATGGCTGCTGGACGCCAAAAAGCGTAGATCAATGCCCTTGATCGTAGCTATAGGCTGCCTCTTGCTGGCACAGCGCTTGCTCCCTTCTGTTTGCATCATTACCGATCGCGCTCGATGTCGAGCGTGGCGATGCGAGGAGAATTGCCATGGCAAACACAATTCTCGGCATATTCGATGACCCAATTGACGCGCGCCGCACGGTGGAGACCCTGCGCGCCGGCCCGTTGAAACTGCACGATGTGTCGCTCGTTTCGCGTGCGACCGAGAGTGGCGCGGCGATCAATAGCGCGGATGATGTCTCGGCCGGCGAGGGCGCGGCGGTTGGCGCGGTCTGGGGCGGGCTGGTTGGTCTGGCAGCGCTGCTGATCCCTGGTGTCGGGCCATTCATTGCCTTTGGCGCGCTTGGCGCGGCGCTGACGGGCGCCGTGACCGGCGCGGTGGTTGGTGGCATCGCGGCCGCGCTGATCGACTTCAGTGGCATCCCCGAAGAAGATGCGCGTGGTTACGAGCAGCAGGTTCATGTGGGCAAAACGCTGGTGGCCGTCAAAGCGCGCGACGAGGATGCAATCGAAGTCCGTCGCATCCTGGCCGCCGCCGGCGCCGACTCGATCCGTGATAATCAGACTGATATGACCAGCTCTTCAAGCGCGCCCGTCCGCGTCGCCATGTACGATCAAAGCGGCCAGCGTGTCAACGAAGCGCTCGAATATGGCGCGCCGATCAACCCGACGACTGTTCGGCGCGACAGCGAGGACAACATGCCAATCATCGAGCCAGGCGCGGGTATGATCAGCCCCGTCGTTGAAGCGAAAGCGGCCGCTAGCACGATTGGAAAGGGGCGCGCGGGCCAGATTCAGCCAGGCGTAAGCGCATCCGTCACAGCCGATACCAGCGACGAAGACGTGAAGACGCCCGAGGCGCTTGGCAGCACCACAGACGACGAGCAGCGCTAAGGCTAGCGATTGCAATTCCTCTATTCTGTGTTAGGCGTGCAGGCGGCAACGCCGCCTGCACGCCCACCCAGAGAATTGCGGTGGTATTGAAGGAAGGCACCATGAGCAGCAACAAACCGCGCCAGACGGCGCTGATCACTGGAGCATCGAGCGGCATCGGCGCGGCGCTGGCAAAACGCTTTGCCGCGAACGGCTACAACCTGGTGATTGTCGCGCGCGGCCAGCCGGGCTTACAAGCCCTGGCCGACAATCTGACTCGCCAGCATGGCGTCACGATCGCGGTTATGCCGAAAGATCTGGCGGTCGTCAGTGCGC
>WNGA01011341.1_pt1 | contig 11648 bp, 12 predicted proteins | sample 5400061 | NCBI WGS metagenome assembly WNGA01 (sample SAMN13153366, study PRJNA577476) | soil metagenome | isolation source: 100 cm soil or saprolite under grassland replicate 2 | place: USA:California | collected 2016-06-15
ACGGAGCTGCGGGAGGTGGCGGCCGACCTCTGGGTCTGGCGTGTCGAGCATCCCGCATGGCAGCCGGGTTTCGACTGGGGGCCGTTGGTGGCTTCGACGTGCGTCGAGTCGGGTGGCAAGACGGTGGTTCTCGATCCGCGCTCCGCCTCGTTTCGCACGGGGAACCGGTGCACGCCCGCGCCGACTACGAGCGCGCCCTCGAGCTCCCGCCCTGGGGCGGTCTAGCGCAGCCACCTGCCGCTGCGGACATTGAGCTGAACCGAATCTTTACCCGCTCCGAACATGCCCGAGCCTAGCCTCGGTTAACACGGCAGCGCGAACCACATCCTGCCAGGGGGTACTAATGAGGATTCAGCTTGCGACGCTAGTCGGCGTCATGACATTGGTTCTGCTCGGGCCTGGCGGCGCGGAGGCTGCGAGCCGCGTCCAGTACGGCGTGCAGGACGACGCGTGGTTGCTGTACGGCCCGGAGGCGCCGGCGAAACGAATCGAGGTCCTGCAGCGGTTGGGTGTCGACATCGTGCGCCTGACGCTGCGCTGGGACGACGTCGCACAGAGCGTGCCGACTGACGCGCGCAATCCAGACGACCCCGCGTACCGCTGGGATCTGTACGACCCGATCCTGCAGCGGCTGCAAGCTGCGCACATCGGTGTGCTCGTTTCCCTGTGGGGCACCCCGCGTTGGGCGAACGACGGACAGAAACCGAATTTCATTCCCACTGACGCAACGTCGCTCGCGTCGTTCGCGTACGCGGCCTCGAGCAAGTATCCGTGGATCACGCGCTGGACGATCTGGAACGAGCCGAACGTGCGGCTCTTCCTGATCCCGAACTCGGCCCGCCTCTACGTCAGCCGGCTGCTGAATCCCGCGTATCGCGCGCTGAAGTCGGCGAACCCGCGCAACCTCGTCGCCGGCGGGGTCACGTCGCCTCGCAAGACCCCGAGCGGCGTCTCGCCGATCGCATGGATCCGCGGGATGCGCGCCGCGCGCGCCCTGCTCGACGCCTACGCGCAGAATCCGTATCCGGTGCACCCGCGTGAGACGCCGTTCTCCGGCGGTTGCTGGCGCTGCACCGAGATCACGATGGCGACGCTCCCGAAGCTGATCACGGAAGTGAAACGGCGCTTCGGCACGCGAACGAGGATCTGGCTGACCGAGTACGGTTACAACTCCAAGCCGCCGAGCAAATGGCTCGGCGTCTCGAACACGCTGCAGGCGCGATACGTCGGCCAAGCCGCACTGCGCGTGTATCTCGCTTCGCGCGTCGATCTGCTGATCCACTTCCTCGTCCGCGACGAGCCGAACCCCCGGAAGTGGACGAGCGGCTTCTTCACGAGTCGTGGCAAGGTGAAGCCGTCCTTCTCGGCCTACGCGCTTCCGTTTGCACAGGTGTCGCGGCGCGGCGTGCGCACGAGCGTGTGGGGCCAGGTCCGGCCGCGATCGGGCCGCCAGCCCTACCGGCTACAGCAGTTCCGCGGCGGCCGGTGGCAGTGGCTCGGAGGCACGCGTTTGACGACACCCGGCGGCTTCCTGCGGCGCGTGGTCTCGGCCGCACGCGGATCGCGGCTGCGCATCTGGTCGCCGCGCGATCACCGCTACAGCGCGACCCTCACGATCAGGTAGCTCGCCCGCGCCAAGTGGCCGGAGGGCTGGGGGTGAACCCGGCCCTCTGGTCGGGAAGAAGGCCTGGCCTAGTCGTCCTCGCCGACCTTGTAGCGTGCGACGCAAACGTCGCGTTCGGTCACCGCCCGATCGCATTCCCGCTCGCGATCAGCTTCGCGTCGCTCTGTAGCTCGATCTCGTAGATCTCGTCCGACCCGGTGCCCGCGGCGGTGTTGGTCTCGACGATGCCGCCGCTCCCGAACGAGCTGTCGAGTGTTCCGTCAACGTTGTAGCGCGCGACCGCGAAGTCGCTATCGATGATCGTCAGGCCGTTCGTCGTGGCGACATCGTTGTTGTCGCCCGGAGCGATACGAGTGATGACGATGCCGCCGCTTCCGAACGTGCCGTCGAGGGGCCGTCGGGGTTGTAGCGGGCGAGCATGAAGTTGCGCCGCCCCGCGTCCGGGCCCATGTCCGCGAAGCCGGCGACGACGATCTTGCCGTCGTTCAGGACCGCGACGTCGTGCGCCCGGTCCCTCCTCGAGCCGGGGCCGATCGCCGTCGTCACCTTCCCGCCCGTGCCGAAGCTCGTATCGAGCATGCCGTCAGAGTTGAAGCGGGCGAGCGCGACGTCGAAACCGCCTGACGCCGTCACGGCATCACCGGCGGCGACGATCTTGCCGTCGCGGTCGAGCGTGAGGTTCCACACGTGCTCGTCGATGCCGGAAGATCCGCCACGGGTGGCCGCCGCCAGCGGCCCCCATGTCGGACGAGCCACCGACGAGGATCCTGCCGTCGGGCTGAATCGCGAGGCCGTTCTGCAAGTCAGCGCCCACGCCCGGCGCTGTCGCGGTCACCACCACGCCGCTATCGCCGCAACGACCTCGTTAGTGGGTGGAACCAGACACTGCGCAAACGAAACGCTGCTGGCTGGCGCGCCGCTGGCAGTTACTTAAGTTGAGCTGACTCGGGGCGTCCGGGCGGTGCCGACGCGGTAGACGACGATGCTCCCGGCGAGGCTCACGACGAGATCTTGGCGGCCACCTCCCAGATGTGATCGTCGGGATCGGCGAAGCTGGCGGTGCGCATCCCCCACGGCCGGTTGATCGGGCCGTTGAGCAGTTCAACTCCGCGCAGTCTCAGGTCTGCGCACACCGCATCCGTGTCGTCGACCCAGATGGTCAGCTGAAAGCGCGACCCGCTCTCGGCGCTGGCGACAGTGGCGGGGTCGATCAGTTCGTGCGCCGCGGGAACCTCCAGCAGGTTGACGATCATGTTCTCGAACTCAAAGGCAACGGCGTTCTCGTCCTCGTGGATTGCCGACACGTCAAAGACCTTCTCGTAAAACGACTTCGACCGCTGCCGGTCGGCGACGAACATCGTGATCGCACCGACGCTCTTTAGCGACTCACCCACTCACCTCGTTGCTCCTTTCCTGGCATGCCGATTCACAAGCCGGCCCTGGCTCATCTGTGGTAAGACCGTCAATGGCGGCGGAACTCATCGTTTCCACTGATCGATCCGATTCTCAGGCACGCAGGACACGAGCTGACACCCACCGCCGCCCCTGCGTGCAGCTGGGTGCGGGGTGGCTAGTACACGCCGAGCGGCTGGCAAAAGGCGCGCCATGTACGAACCAGAGCCCAGTCGCCGGCTCCCAGTCGCCGGCTGTGAGAGCAGCCGATGTCCGCGGCGGCGCGCGATCCAACCCACCGTGACATGCGCAGGAAGAGTGGACCTAACCGGACAGCTTTCAAACCTGCCCGAACCGCTACAAGCGCTGCTGGCGCAAAGACACTCGCGCGGTATCGGCGAGGCTTAGGAGACCCACTAGGCATACCGGACGTTGCGCGGTACGTTCCGACCTGGTGCTGGGATTCGGGCGCGCACTACCGGTAGGGCTCGTCGGTCTCGCTGCGGCGAGCTTCACGTCCCGAACGGCGCTCACAACGCCGGAATCACGTGGGCCTCCGGGGACGCGATCCGCGGCGCGAACGTCGACGGCAGCGGGCGACACGTCCTCGTTCCCTCAATTGCCGACGGGGAAGGCGATCCCGCGTGGACGCGCGACGGCCACGCGCTCGCGTTCTTCGGACAGAACAGCGACAACGTCTGGATTCACATCCGCTGGCCCGGGACGCATCGCGAGCGCGTGCTCCGCCCCGACTATCGCTCGCCGCCGTTCCCGCGCCGCACCTACGCATACATCCTCGAGCCGACGTGGTCGCCCGACGCGACGCGCATCGCCGTCAGCGACTCGTGGAACGGCTACTCGGCGACGATCAGAATCGTGTCCGTCACGACGACGAAGTGGACGTCCGTGACGAAGCCGCGGCGCAACGTCGACGACCTCGATCCCGCGTGGTCGCCCGACGGCCGCACGATCGCGTTCGCGCGCTGGCCGAACGGCAGCAAGCCGACGCTCTACCTCGTCCACCCGGACGGCAGCGCGCTGCGGCGGCTGACGAACGGCCGCTCCCCGTCATGGTCGCCGGATGGCAAGCGCCTCGCGTTCGCGCTCGGCGGCAGCGTCTACGAGATCGGAGCCGACGGCCGCGGGCTCAAGCGCGTCCTGCGCGGCCTCCGCAATCCGCTCGTGCGTTGGTCGCCCGACGGCCGAAAGCTCCTCTACACGTCGGAGATCACACATGTGTATGACGTCTGGACCGCCGATGTCGATGGGACGCACCGGCGGCGAATCCTTCACCAATACGTGGCGATCGACGGCATCGCGTGGCGCCCCGGTTCGTGACGACGGTTCTCCCGCTCCGTGCGTCGCGCGCGGTCGTCGGCGAGTCGCAGAGACGAGATTTCGTCGGCGCGTTGTCACTTCGACGACGAGCGGATGGAGCTAGGGGGACTCGAACCCCCGACCTCCTGGGTGCGATTTAGGCGAAAACCGTTGCGGCGGTTTGCGGTCCTTTGCCATGCCGCTCAACGATGCCGCCTATGGCGCCAGGCGTTTTGCCATCGTTTGCGTCTCTTTGCCGTGGTTAGTTGACCAGAAGTTGACCACGCGTCGTGCTGCAGTCCACAGGTTCACCGCAGCTCCCTTTCATTCGTGAATGCTGAATTCCGAGCTGCGCCCGACCGCACCGTCTCGAGCGCGTAGCCGACGGCTTCGTCGACCGACATCGAGCGACCGCGAAATGTAGCGACGCTCGCTCATCTCGGGGTCAGTGCAGATTAGGGGGCGCGCTAGTCGTAACGGTGCGGAGGAGGGAGGGAAACGTGCACGCAGGTTCACCGATGCAATAGCCGCGCGGGCATCTTGGACGCGCTACTCCTGAATGGCGCCCGCGGCAGCGGTGAAGGGGCGCGCACCACGAGCCGGCTTGCGCGGCAGGACGAGCCGGAATTCGCTTCCTAGTCCCGGCTCGCTGTCGAGCTCGATTCGCCCACTGAGCGCCCGCGCCGCGCGCTGCGCGATCGCGAGGCCAAGACCGGAGCCGCCGCTCGCACGGTCGCGCGCCTCATCGACGCGGTAGAGACGGTCGAAGATGCGCCGACGGTGCTCCGGGGCGATGCCGATGCCCGTGTCCCTCACGGCGATGACCAGGTGCCGGCTAGTGCGCCGGGTGCTGAGCTCGACCTTCCCGCCCGCGGGTGTGTAGCGAATCGCGTTCGTGAGCAGGTTGACGAGCACGGTCTCCAGCAGCCGCTTGTCGGCGATCGTCAGCAGCGGTTCCGCCTCGACGGTCAACGAGACGCCGGCTGTGCGGGCGGCGGGCTCGAGGCGTTGCGCCAACTCGCGGCAGAGCTCGCCGATGTCGAGGCGCTCGATGCGCACCGCCTCGACCAGGTCGAGTCGCGTCAGGTGGCGGAGGTCGTCGATCAGGGTGGACAGACGGGCCGACTCCTGCGCGATCAGCGCAACCGCCTCCTCCCGCTCAGCTTCGGTGTGGGCGCTCCCGTCCGCGAGCGCGCCGGCGAACCCGGCCAACGCGTTCACGGGTGTCGCAATCTCGTGCGCAACGTCGGCGAGAAAGCGCCGCTGGTCACGGTCTCCGGCCTCGAGCCGCTCGGCCATTCCGTCGAAGGCGCGCCCGAACCTGACGAACTCGTCGGACCCGACGGCGCCAATCCGCGCGCTGAGGTCGCCCGTCGCGACGCGGTCGGCCGCGGCGATCGCCTGCTCAATCGGCTTCCGCACGCCGCGCCCGACCAGCGTCGCAGTGAACACCGCGGCGCCGATTACGAGCAGGATCACCGCCGCCAGTACCGTGACCAGCTCGACCGAGAGCCGAGGGTTCTCATTCGCGTGCGCGACCACAACCGCGCGACCGCCGGGGAAGCGCGCCGACGCCGTGGCGGTCAGCTCACTCGCGCGGGCGGGCCCGGCGAAAATGCGGCGCCCGTCCTGGAAGACGAGCAGCTGGTCGTTTCCGAGCAGGGCCTGGTCGAGGCCGAAGCGCTTGCGGCCCGCTCCAGCCGCAGCCTCTGCAGCGACCGCCCTCGCCGCCTGGGTGGCATCGTTGCGGATCATCGAGAGCTCCTCCGCGTGCTCGATCTTCCCGATCGCGACGTACGCACCGGCGAGGCCAGCCGCCGCGGTGGCGACCATCGCCAAGAGCAGCCGGAGGCGAATCGAGCGCAGTCGAGCGATCATCGCGGCTCGACCCGGTAGCCGACGCCGCGCAGGGCGGTGATCACGATCGCGTCGCCGAGCTTGCGGCGCAGACCCGCTATGTGCACATCGACCGTCTTTTCCGAGAGGAAGGTGGTGCCCCAGGCATCAGCGAGCAGCTGCTCGCGGGTGTATACCCGGCCCGGGTGCTCGAGCAGCGTGGCGAGCAGGTCGAACTCGCGCCGCGTCAGCACGACCGACTCACCGTGGACGAGGCAACGGCGCTCGAGGCGGTTGAGCTCGACACCGTCGCGCCGCAGCACGCTCTCCTCTGCTGCAAAGCCCTGCGCGCGGCGAAGCTGCGCGCGGACACGCGCGATCACCTCGGGAGCAGAGAACGGCTTTACGACGTAGTCGTCAGCGCCAAGCTCGAGCCCGGCGACGCGGTTCGTCTCCTCGCCGCGCGCCGTCAGAAGGATGATCGGGATCGTCGACTCCTGGCGAATGCGTCGGACGACCTCGAAGCCGTCGACCTCCGGGAGCATCACGTCGACGAGGGCGAGGTCGATCCCGCCCCGGCGCAGCAGCGAGAGCGCATCGCTGCCGTTCTCCGCCTCTGTGACGGCGAAGCCCTCCTTGGTCAAGTAGAGGCGGAGCAGGCGCCGGAGCGCCCTCTCGTCGTCGACGACCAGCACGCGAGCCGGTGCGCTCATAAGGCGATTGTCGCAAAGGGTTACCGAACGACAGCCGCGGCATAACCGTCCCCTAACCGATTGCGGGCAGGGTTCGGAACGTCCGAGCTACCCACGATCTCGAATGAGGTCCATCTCAACAGACCAGCAGCAGAAGGAGCAACTCGTGAAAGAACTCGCAAAAGAGAACGTCACGATCCGCAATCGCAACGTCGCTCAAGAACTCGAGGCAATCTCGCATGCCGTCCTCGGCGCCGACGAGACTCACCTTCGGGAAGCGATCGAGAGCGTCCACTGGGAGCGGCGCGGATGGCTTGGCCGACTCGTCCGTATCGAGCGGCCCGCCGACCAGATCGAGCGCCACACGAAGCAGGGCTCGCCGCGCGAGGAGCGCCTCGTCGCATAGCCCTGCGACGCGCGCTCGTCGAAGGGGAGCACCGCCCAAGCGAATAGGAGTTGGAAGATTACGCACGCCCTGACGATCTCCGGTCTGCTCCCGTTGACACGACCCGACTTCGAGGGCGCAGTCCGCAGCTTCAGCAGCGGGGTCGGCCCTGACGACGGCTTAGCGTGCTGTGATGTACTCGTGGAGGAACTGGATCTCGAAGCTCTGCTGCTTTGACTTGAACTTGACGACGTCCCCGATCGAGATGATGCCCGTCACTTCGCCGCCGTCGGCGACCGGGAGGTGCCGGATTCGCCGGTTTGTCATCAATGCCATGCACTCGTCGATCGTCGTCTGCGGCGTAACAACGATCAGCGGTGACGACATCACCTCCCGGACGGCGGTTTCCTTATCGGTGCGTCCCTCGACCGTGACACGGCGGAGGTAGTCCCGCTCAGTGATGATCCCCGTGATCTCGCCGCCATCCGTGACCAGAAGCGACCCAACGTTCGCCTCGACCATCCGCTTCACGGCTTCGAACACCGATGCGTCCGACTCAATCTGGAGGACGTCGTGGCCCTTCTCCTCAAGGATCTCCGACACCTGGTTCATATCGCCTCCTGAGCGCCGCTGCTGTGGACGGTGGCTCACATGATGCCGTAGGCTGCAACAGGACGCGGTTTAAGCGCAACCGTGGGCCGAAAATCACCGAACGCCTCTGCATCTCGCCCCCACACAGTTCAGGGCCACCTCAAGTCGGTGTTCGAGAAGATCGGCATTCACAGCCGCCGCCAGCTGCTCGCAACGCTCGCCACGTCCTCCGACTGAAATTGCAAGACCCAGTTCGCGGATGCCGCTATTCGGCGGATCGTTCTCGACATCGAGAGTAGAAGTTGACCAGCAGTTGACCACCGCGCTGCGGTGTCGTCTGACCGAGCAACGGACCAGGCAAGTTTGCAGGCGGTTCGCGATGGAGCTAGCCGGGCTCGAACCGGCGACCTCCTGGGTGCGATCCAGGCGCTCTCCCAACTGAGCTATAGCCCCGCGGTCGGGGAAGTGTAGCTTCCGTCTCGTGGAAACCGGGCGCGTCGAGGCCTTCAGCGACGGCGTCTTCGCCATCGCGATCACGCTCCTGATCCTCGCCGTGGGCATCGAGCAGGCGCTGGCAAAGGGCGATCTCGGCGACTCCCTGATCGGGCTCTGGCCCGCCTACCTCGCCTACGCGGCCAGCTTTCTGACGATCGGGATCATGTGGGTCAACCACCACGCGGTCTTCCGGCAGTTCGCGCGCGTCGACCGGACTCTGCTGCTCCTCAACGTCCTGCTGCTGATGCTGATCGCGTTCGTCCCGTTTCCCACGCGCGTGGTCGCGGATCACGCACGAGTGGCGGATGACCGGCAGGCGGCAGCGTTCCTCTACGGGATCACGATGACGATCACGGCCATCCTGTTCTTCTCCGTCTGGATCTACGGCTCGCGGAAGCTGCTGCGTGCCGACGCCGACCGCCGCGAGGTGACGGGGATCACGCGCAGCTATCTCCCCGGCGCGCCGACGTATGCGACGGCGACGCTGATCGCCTTCGCCAGTCCGATCGCGAGCTTGATCCTGTTCGGCGCGATCGCGCTCTTCTACGCGATCTCGAGCTCCTTTTTCGGCAAGGAGGAGTAGTGCGCGCGGTCGTGCTCGGCCGCGACCGGCAGCCTCGGCTCGACGACGTCGCGGAGCCCGGTGGCGAGGGTGAGTTCGTGGACATCCGGGCGTGCGGGCTCTGCGGCTCGGACGTCGAGAAGATCGGACGTGCGTCGCCCGGCACGGTGCTCGGACACGAGGTCGTCGCCGTGCGGGACACCGGCGAGCGCGCCGTCCTCGTCCACCATCTGCCCTGCGGCGAGTGCGAGCGCTGCCGCGCAGGACACGAGTCGACGTGCGAGCGCTTCTCCGCCGCGACGATTCGGCCGGGTGGATTCGCCGAGCGCGCTCGTAGCGACGCGTTCGTCGCGCTGCCGGATCCGATCGGCGACGCGCTCGGCACCTACGCCGAACCGCTCGGATGCGTGCTGCGCGGTGCGGAACGCGTACCGAGCGGACGCGTCCTCGTCGTCGGCGGCGGCTTCATCGGACAGCTGTTCGCGGCGCTGCTACGGCATCGGGGAGACGAAGTGTTCGTTCACGACCGCATTCCGGAGCGCGCAACGGAGCTCCCAGACGGACCTGTCGACGCGGCGGTCCTGTGCGCGCGAGGCGGTGCGGCGACCGCACTCGCCGCGCTTGCGCCGGCCGGAGTCGTGCTCGTGTTCGCGGACGCCGGCTGGCTCGATCTCGATCCCGTGTATCGGAGCGAGCTCACGGTCCTCGGCTCCCGTTCCGCAACACCGCGGCACGTCCGCGAGGCGATCGAATTGATTCCCGCGCTGGATCTACCGCAGCCGGTGACGATGCCGCTCGAGGAATTTCCCGTCGGTCTCGACCTCTATCGGCGCGGCGAGGCGCTGAAGGTCGTCTTCACGCCGTGAGGGCTGTGATCTTCCACGGGCCCGGCGACCTACGCCTCGAGGACGTCCCTGACCCGCGGCCCGGCGCCGGGGACCTGCTCGTCCAGGTCGAGGTTGCGCTGACCGACGGCACCGACCTGAAGACGTTCCGCCGCGGGCATCCGCTGCTGCTCGGCGACCTGCCGAGCCCGTTCGGACACGAGTTCTGCGGGATCGACGTCGCCACGGGCCGCCGAGTCGTCGCCGCGAACTCGGACGGCGACCTGAACGACCTTCAGCTGCTGAACGGCGCCTACGCGGAGCTGCTCGTCGTTCCCGAGCGGATCGCGCGCGTGAACCTCCACGCGGTGCCGGAGGGACTGGCGCCGGAAGTGGCTGCGCTCGTCGAGCCGCTCGCATGCTGCCTGCACGGCGTCGAGCGGGCCGAGCTCGGCGGCGGCGAACGAGTCGCCGTCCTCGGCGCGGGCCCGATCGGGCTGATGATGTGTGCCTGCATCCGTGACGCGGGTGCGAGCCCGGTCGTGGTCGGGGGCCGAGCGGAACGACGCGAGCTCGTCCCGGCCTTCGGCGGCGTGCCCGGCGAGGCCGCCGGCGCGGACGTCGTCATCGACGCGGCCGGAACGGCCACGTCCTGGGGTCAGACACTCGGCCTGGTCCGGAGAGGAGGGACGGTGATCCTCTTCAGCGGGCTGCCGCGAGGCGAGGTCGTGGCGTTCGACGCCTACAAGCTCCATTACGAGGAGGTGACCGTACGCGGATCGTTCCATCACACGCCGAGCACTGTTCGCGCCGCGCTCGCCTTCCTGTCTAGCGGCGCCTATCCCTGGGAGAAGCTGATCACGCACCGCGTCACGCTCGACGAGCTGCCGGCGCTCTTCGCGGATCCGCCACGCGACCTGCTCAAAGCGGCAGTCATTCCGTGAGCGAGTCTGCGAACAGCGTCAGGTCCGGCTCGCGGAGATTGCGCAGCAGCGCAAGGTCGACCTCGATGCATTCGATCCCGCGCGCCTCGGCAAGCGTGCGCGCCTGAGGACGGACGCGCTCCGCGGCAAGCAGGCCTCGACAGCCCGCTTTCGCGGGGTCGAGCCTGATCCGCTCGAGGTAGCGCTGAAGCTGCTCGACCGCGTCGATCGTCGCGTGCCGCTTGATCTCAACCGCAATCCAGTCTCCCGCCTCGTCACGACACATGAGATCCACCGGGCCAAGGTCGGTCTGCCATTCGCGCCGCACGAGACGCAGGCCGGCCCCAAGGGCTTCCGGGCGCTCGGCAAGCGCGAGCTGGAGATCGCGTTCCACACCGTCCTTCTCCAACGGCGTCGCGTCGAGCTCGTGGGTCACGTCGCTGAAGACCTCGAGCAGCCTGATCTCGACGCGATCGTCGGATTTACCGGCGCGCTTCCGGACGACGAGCCGGTCGGACTCCTCCTCGACGACGGTCGGCGGCGTCATCCAATTGAGCGGGCGATACCCGCCTGCATCGTCGTGGACGAGGAACGACCCGTCGGCTTTGAGCATGAGCAGCCGCACCGCCTCCGAAAGGCGGGCCGTCAGCCGGCCTGTGTAGACGACTTCGCAGCGGGCGACCACTAGGCGCATCGGGCGGACCGTAGTGTCCCTTTCGGACAGTAGGAGACCCGCGTTGCGCCCCGGACGCAGATTCAGGCGTCAGGAAAGCGCGCGCTCGAGGGCGGCCCGGTCGGTCGGCCCGCCGTGCGTCGCAAGCACGTGCTCGACCGGCAGTGCGAGTAGCGGGCGCAGCCCCTCGGCAATCTCCTCGCGCGTCACGCCAGGGCGGAGCCACCTCTCGTTGATCTCGAGGCCCCGGCCGAAGTCGACGAGCGTGTCGCCGGAGATCACCGCACGCTGGCTCTCGACCCAGAGCACAGTGTCGTTCGCCTTATGCCCGGGG
>WNGA01037796.1_pt1 | contig 11646 bp, 10 predicted proteins | sample 5400061 | NCBI WGS metagenome assembly WNGA01 (sample SAMN13153366, study PRJNA577476) | soil metagenome | isolation source: 100 cm soil or saprolite under grassland replicate 2 | place: USA:California | collected 2016-06-15
AGACGCTGCGGCGACGGTCATCCACCCGTTACTAAAAGGGAACGGGAGATCCGCCTAAACGGCACCGGCGGGGTAAAATTTCAAAAAAACCCGGATCGAATTTCGATCCGGGTTTTTTATGATTCGTTAAATCGCGATTTGTTACATCGGCGGACCACTATTTGAATCTCGAATCCTCGGATCACGTATCGCTTCAACGCCATTTGAAAATCCGCCGATAAGATCGACAGTGCGCAGTGACATGCGCGCCCTGCTAGCTCTCGAAGACGGCCGATTTTTCGAGGGCGAATCTTTTGGGGCAACCGGCACGCGCGTCGGCGAAGTCTGCTTCAACACCGCGATGACCGGTTATCAGGAAGTCCTGACCGACCCGTCCTATCGCGGCCAGATCGTGGCGATGACTTATCCCTTGATTGGAAATTATGGGACCAATTCGCTCGACCAGGAAAGTCGCTCGCCGCACGTGCGTGGATTCATCATCGAAGAGTTGACTGAAGTCCCGAGCAATTGGCGCTCCGAAATGTCGCTCGGTGAATATTTGCGAAAATGGGACGTTCCGGGTGTGCAGGGGATCGATACCCGCGCACTGACGCGGCATCTGCGCACCCGCGGCGCGATGAAAGCTTGTCTGACAACGGAAGAAATTTCGCCCGAGGATGCGACACGAAAGGCGATCGAAGGCGAAGGCGTAATCGGAATGGATTACGTACGCGAAGTGTCGACAGCTGAGATTTATCAATGGGATCTCGACGATAAATTCAGCGCACAATGGTCGATTGCGTCGGGCAACGGCGGAGGTAAACGTGCGCTGCCGCCAATTCGGTTCCGAATCGCAGCCTACGATTACGGGATGAAGGAAAACATCTTGCGCCTGCTGCGCCAGAAAGGCTTCGGCGTTACTGTTGTTCCGGCATCGACAGCCGCAGACGAAGTGCTGGCCACCGATCCCGACGGAATCTTCCTTTCCAACGGCCCCGGCGATCCAGCCGCGCTGCCGTACGCCCACAAGGCGGTGCACGATTTGATGGGCAAGAAACCGATTTTCGGAATTTGTCTTGGGCATCAAATTCTCGGCTTCGCGTTCGGGGGATCGACTTTCAAATTGAAGTTCGGGCATCGCGGCGCGAACCAGCCGGTGAAAGATTTGCGGAGCGGCAAGGTCGCGATTACCGCGCAGAATCACGGTTTTGCTGTCGATCCAGAGTCGTTGCCGTCGAATGTGGAAGTAACGCACATCAATCTAAACGACGGCACCGTGGAGGGGATGCGGCACAAAGAATTGCCGATCTTCAGCGTCCAATATCACCCCGAAGCCGCGCCCGGCCCGCATGACGCCACTTACTTCTTCGATCAGTTCGCAGATCTGATCGAGAAGCATTTGTAGCCGCTTCGCTGTGCGAAGCGCGGCACTGGGGATCCCTGCAACGCAAGTCTCGCGTCGCTCACAGAGCGACGGCTACAATTGACCACGCGCAATATCGGAAGAGATTCCATCATGTTTAATTCAACACAAAATAAACCAACCATCTTGAAAGTTGCGGTAGTCGCGACTTTCATGGTCTCTCTGGCGTTCGCCCCGTTGGCGATCGCGCAGGAACACGAGCATAGCAGCGATGCAGCTTCGAAAGAAGTGACCGGTGAAGTAGTCGATCTGATGTGTTACGTCGATCATAACGCCGTGGGCGAGAAGCACGGCCAATCATGCGGGGCCAAATGCATCAGGAGCGGAGGGCCGGTAGGCATCGTAAGTGAAGGCAAAGCTTATTTGGTCGTTGGGGAACACAAGCCAATCAATGATCAGCTCGCCGACTACTGCGGTAAAAACGTCACTGTAAAAGGGAAGTTGGCCGAACGCGGCGGTGTGGCGATGATCGAGAACGCCGAGATCGTTAAGAAATAGCGCGAACGAATTGCGATTTGGGTAACGCACGCGGGACGCGCGCGCTACTCGGAGTCTGGGCGTGCCGTACGGATTGCTCAAACCGTACAATTTGAGGTCGGACGCCGCGCTGTTCGCTTATTTGTAGTACGGCAGCAACGAAGCACGAAGCTTTCCGACTTTAAGAGCCGTTTCGATTTGCGAATCGGAAACCGAATCCTCGGTCAGCTTCCGAACCTCGCCCCCCTCCAAAGCCGCCAGCAGAATTCCGTCGTGAAACAAAATCCGATTTCCCGTAAGCGAGGCAATTCGTGGCCCGGGCGTTAGAATGCCTCGCAAATTCAGCGGATCGGCTGCGCTCAGCGTGATCAGGTCACGACTTGGCGGCGCCTTGCGAATCGAGCGTAATAAGCCAATCGCTTCCGGCAACGCGAATTGTTCGCCGCTGACGCCGCCAACAAAATAGCCGCCGCGTATCTCATCGCGCGCTTCCCACCGGCGATAAATTCGGCCTAACTCGTACCAAGTGGCCGCGAAACTCTCGCGCTCGAGCAAACGACGAAACACAACGCCGTAGCGACGGAGCAATACTCGGGCAAATTTCTCGACCGCGGCATCGCGTAACGAGGCCTCAGCGCCATTTCCGGATGTTTGGGATGGGATTTGTGTTCTCAACAACGACCATCGTCCTGCGAACTCGATGCTGGCGAGGTTTGTTTTTCGGCGGCGTTTTCCTTCGTTACGACCAAATGTTGGCCGTTTGTCGGACGGAACGAGAAGCGCGCGCAACCCATCGAAACTGTCCGAAGTAACAAAGCCAAGCGCGGCAAGCTCCGAAAGCGCTTCTTCAACCTGCGACGGAAGCAAGCCAGTTCGGCGAACTAGTTCGGTAAAGAATAATGCGCCGCCAACGGCAAGTGCGTCACGCACCGTTTGTCCCGCCGACGAAAGTTCAATTGCCGATCTTGCAGGGGTGAGGCAGAGCCAATCTTCGAGGTTTTCGCGTTGATAGAGCGCGATCGGACTCGTCCGCAGCGGCGCAGTTGCGCGCGCGTTCGTGTGCTGGGGTGAACTCAAACGCGCCCAGCCAACGCGGCCGGAAAAACAAAGTCGATCGAGCCATTCGGGATCGTAATCGCTGACGCGGGCGCTCAGCACTGCCGATTCCCAAGCCGCCAACGGCAACTCGCAGCCGTCGAGTTGTTCCAAAACGGACTGCAGACCCTCCGGTCCTTCGACGCGCCGATCGACCTCGACTCGCTGCCACGCAAACAAAAACCGATAAAAATCCTGAATCGAGACCGGCTGAATTTCCGCGCGCAGTCGATCGATTGTCAGTCGATGAATTCGTGCGAGCAGTCGTCGGTCGCACCATTCCCGTTCTGTTGCGTTCGGATGAAATTTCCCGCGGAGAACAAAACCTTCTCTTTCGAGTCCAAGCAGACCGGCATCGATTTCTGGTCGCAGCAGAACGAGAATATTTTCCAACTCGGTGACGGTCATCGGTCCGGACACCTCCATTCGGCCGCGAAGCAATTCACGAATCGCGTTGGATCGTTCCCAAGTTTGTTTTAGCGCCGTTTCGGGCGCGATGATCTGCGGATCGAAAACGGGTTGCCGATAAATGCTTTGCAGCATCGGCAAACGCTCGGCACAAACCCAAAATCTTTTCTCGCCGACGCGCAATTGCGTTACTCGCTTCGCTGCGACGAGTTGGTTGAGCAATTGCTCGGCAGCGGTGCCGTTGCCTTCGTGATGAACCGTTCGTTGCACCTCATCACGCGTCATGGCCGCCAGAAGCATGAGCGCGTCATGCAATTCATCCGCATTTGTTGCTTCAGGCCATGCTTCTTTTTCCACTTTTTCAATTGCGGCGGTGTCGAGAATGCCGAGCCCGTCGCCGCCATTTCGTTCGGAAGCACGACGTGTGTACACGGCTTGAGTCCTGCGTTCTTCCAACGGCGCGTTATCCAAAAATGCGTACGGCCGCGCGTTGAGAATTTCCGAAGCCAGTGGCGACGGCTCAGGCAAGTCGCGCGCGATGCAGCGGATCTCACTGCGTTCGATTCTGCGCAGGACTTCTTCCAACCCGTCAATGTCCATCGCTTCGGTCAAGCAATCGTCGATCGTTTGCTTCACCAGCGGATGATCGGGAATCTCGCGGTCTCCGACGATGTGTTCGAGACAGGCAAGCTGGTCCGGGAAAACTGCGGCCAGAAGATTTTCCGATTCCATGCGTTGCAGCGGCGCGGCGATTTTTGCGCCGCCACGAAAACGCGGGACTGCAAGTGAGCGGGTCGCGTTCCAGCGCCAGCGAATGGTGAACATCGGCGCATCCAGCAAAGCCTGGACGAGAAGATCGCGAACGGTCTTTGCATTCAGGTAACGGAAAACTTCTTCGAGCGGGAATGAATGCTGCGTTCCGAGCGAAATCACGATCGCATCATCGGTGGCCGCGGCTTGCAGCTCGAAGTTGAAAGATCGGCAAAAACGTTTTCGCAGGGCCAGCCCCCAGGCGCGATTGATCCGATTGCCAAATGGCGAATGCAGGACGAGTTGCATTCCGCCAGACTCGTCAAAGAAACGTTCCATCACCAAAGTTTGCTGCGAAGGAATTGCGCCGAGCGCGCGATAAGTGCCCGCGAAGTAATCGGCGATTTGTTCAGCCCCGTGCTGTGGCAATTGAATCTCGCGTTCAAGCCATTGACAGAGATTCTCTCCGGCGTCGCCGGAATTTGTCGGAACATAGGCCTGTGGCCTGTGCGCCCAGCGGACATTTTGTCCGCTGCCGGTTTCAGCGGGTTTCAAACCCGCTGGGCGCACAGAGCAAAGCTCTATGTTCCCAGCCAGCAGCTTTTCGATCTCGATTCGTAAATCGGATACAGCCTGTGATAGCTCCGATGTGCGCGCCGGAGCTTCACCCAGCCAAAATGGAATTCCCGGCGGCTGGCCTTTGGCATCTTCGACGCGGACGACGCCGGAGTTGATCCGCAGGATTCGCCAGGAAGCGTTGCCAAGTTGGAAAATGTCGCCGGCCAAACTTTCAACCGCAAAATCCTCGTTCACTGTGCCTACGAAAGTTTCCGATGGCTCGACGATGACCCGGTAATCGGCGTTGTCGGGAATCGCGCCGCCGGAAGTCAAAGCAACCAGGCGCGCACCGCGTGGTGCTAAAACCTTCGGCGACCATCTTGACGACACTGTCGAATTCTTCGCGCGTCAGATTTCGATAGGGCCACGCCGAACGAACGAGCTCGAAGAACGCATTTTCATCCCAATCTACGGTGGAGGTGGCAGCGACGATTTGTTGGGCCAGAACATCGAGCGGCTTTCACGGAATCAGCAGACGATCAAGCTCGCCGCGGCGAACACAACGCAGCAGCGCGGCGCATTCGACCAGTTCATCGCGGCTCAATGGAAAGATGCGGCCTTTCGGCTTACCGCCACGCTTATGCTCTGCGCGACCCGTGCGCTGAAGCAGCGTCGCAATGGAGCGCGTGGTGCCGAGCTGGCAGACGAGATCAACCGAGCCGATGTCGATCCCAAGCTCCAGCGACGCCGTGGCAACGAGCGCTTTCAATTCACCGCGCTTCAATCGGTCTTCCGCGTCCAAACGCAGTTTCGCGGAAAGACTTCCGTGATGCGATGTCACCGCATCTGCGCCGAGCAGCTCGCTCAAATGATGCGTTACGCGTTCGGCCATTCGGCGGGTGTTCACGAAAACCAGAGTCGTCCGGTGCGCGTCAATCAACTCCGCGAGACGATGATAAACTTCCTCCCAAACTTCGTTCGACATGACCGCTTCAAGGGGCGATTTGGGAATTTCGATCGCCAGATCCAACTCGCGCTGATGACCAATATCGATGATCTCGCAATCAGGGTTGCCGGCGTTGTCCACTGCGCGCGTACCGACCAGAAAACGCGCAACCTCCTCGATCGGCTTCTGCGTCGCGGACAAACCGATTCGCTGAAGTCCGCCTGAGGCGGATTTCGTCAGCGCCGCCAAACGCTCGATGCTCAGAGCAAGGTGAGCGCCACGCCTGTCGTCCACGACCGCATGGATCTCGTCCAGGATCAGCGTTCGCACGGTACTTAGCATCCGCCGGCCGGACTCTGAAGTGAGCAGCAGATATAAAGACTCCGGTGTGGTAACAAGAATGTGCGGCGGCTTCTTAATCAGTGCCTGCCGTTGCGCAGCGGTCGTGTCGCCCGTGCGAACTTCAGCGCGCACATCGATCTCGCTTGCCGCGCCGTAAACCTGCGAAGGCGGGCGGCCTTCTGTCTCCTGCAGTAATGCGCGGATTCCCGCGAGCGGCTCCTGAAGATTTTTGCGAATATCATTGCTCAGTGCTTTGAGCGGCGAGACGTAAACGATCTGAGTTTCATCCGGTAATTCGGCCTTCATTCCTTCGCGAAACAGGATGTCGAGGGACGCAAGAAATGCCGCCAGCGTTTTGCCCGAACCTGTCGGAGCAGAAATCAGCACATGCCGGCCGGATTGGATTGCCGGCCAGCCGCGGGCTTGCGGTTCGGTCGGTGAGCCAAACGTTTGCTCGAACCACCGCGCGACGGCAGGATAAAATCGGAAGGACTGCATGAATGTGACAAAGCGGAATCTGTAATTTAGGCGGCGATGGGAGAAAGAAAAGTTCCTGTAGGGCAAGCTGTCAGCTTCCCCTACAGCCAACTCTTAGCGCGATCACTTCGCGCAGCATCCGTAAGCTATCCTGAAAGAAACGGACTTTGCTCCCCTCCGCGTGGTTCCAGCGCACTGGAATTTCGCGAATGCGTAATCCGGCGCGCTGCGCCAGATGGAGCAACTCGACATCGAAGGCGAAACCGTCGGTGCGAGCGGCTTCGATGATCGGGCGACAAACGTCGAGGCGGAATGCCTTGAAACCACATTGCGTGTCCCAAAATGGCAGGCCAGTGGCGACGCGCACAAGAAGATTGAAGATGCGACCAGCCTGTTCGCGCCGCCAAGGCTGGTGTTGACCGATCAGGCTCCGGTCGATCGCGCGCGAGCCAAACGCGATGTCGATATCACCGTGGGCAATCGGCTCGATCAGTTTCGGCGTCTCTCCCAAAGGCGTCGAAAGATCGGCATCGGAAAACAGACCGATCGGTTTTTGAGCCGCCAGTAATCCCGAACGCACAGCGGCGCCTTTGCCGCGATTCGGAAAATTCTCGAGAAGACGGGTTGTGATCTTCGTACCCGCAAGAACTTCGCGTGCGATGCTGGCAGTTGCATCCGTCGATCCGTCATTCACGACGATCACCTCGCTCTCCGGGGCCGCATCGGAGAGGTAATCGAGCGTGGCGCGGAGCGTTTCGCCGATGCGCGCCGCTTCATTAAAGCAAGGAATGACAATGGAAAACGGCGGCAGCATGGGTAGATGTTGACTCGTTAAAGCGTTGAAGCGTTCCAACTTTGAACTGCTAATAAGATTCCAACCGCTTCAACGCTTCAACTCTTCAACGCTTTAACGAGTCACGAACTCATTTATAAATCTCGACCACAAACTTGCCGTTGGGATCGACATACCCCCGATACATTCCGGAGGTGTTAAACGGCAGAGCGATGTTGCCCCGGCGGTCGATCGCGATTAATCCGCCCGTGCAGCCCAGCCTGGCGACTTTATCGAGGACGGTTTGCGCAGCTTCCTTGAGCGACATTTCACGATATTCCATCAAAGCGGAAACATCGTGCGCTACCGTTGCCCGAATAAAATATTCGCCGTCGCCGGTAGCTGAGACGGCACAAGTCGCATTGTTTGCATACGTGCCCGCGCCGATGATCGGGGAATCGCCCACGCGCCCGGGGCGTTTGTTCGTCGTGCCGCCGGTTGAAGTCGCCGCTGCGAGATCACCATTTTGATCGAGTGCAACCGCCCCGACGGTTCCGTGCCGATCTTGATCGGTAATGACAAACTCTTTTCCGGCGTGGCGGGTACGGTGTTTTTCCGCGGTTTTGATTTTCTGCAAGGCATCCCAGCGTTCCTGCGTGAAAAAATATTTTTGGTCCGGCAGCAGCTCCACGCCATTTTCCTGGGCAAAGGCTTCTGCGCCTTCGCCATCCATCATCACATGTCCTGATTTTTCCATCACGAGTCGCGCCAGGCTCACTGGATTTTTTATATGCTTTATGCAAGCGACGGCGCCGGCCCCAAGGTTTTTGCCGTCCATGATCGCTGCGTCTAGCTCATTGGTGCCGGCGCTTGTGAACACGGCCCCTTTTCCTGCGTTAAAATGCGGGTCGTCCTCCAGGACGCGCACCGCAGCTTCCGTGGCATCAAGGCTCGATCCACCGCGCTTCAGGATTTCGTAACCCGCCCTCAGCGCGCGTTCCAGGCCGGTGCGATATTCACGCTCTCTTTCTGGGGTCATGTTGCTGCGCTTAATGGTTCCAGCGCCACCGTGCACGACGAGTCCGAATTTCCTTGTTTGCATTTTTAAGTGTTTCTCCCGGGCCTGCTCTGCCGAGCCGGTGATGGATCGCGCCGGTTCCTGAGCGAAGGCGGGTGCCGCTGCACTAAAGAGCATCAATGCAAAGAAGCAATTGATCGCGTGCGGCAGTTCAAGCAGCACGCGGTTTCACGGAACCAAATGTAAACGGCTCAGCCGGATGGTGTCGAAACCTTTGCGTACTGGCGTTCAAGCTTCAAGGTAGCGTTGGCCAATTGTCAGTTGGGGAGCGTGGGAGAATCGGATGTCACGCTGCCAGCCTGACTTGGCGAGCGGGCTGCTAGCCTGCCCCCACGCCGATTCGCCAGGCTAGCAGCCTTGCCGGCAGAGTCAGCCAAACTGGCCGACATCCAATTCCGCCTCCTTCAGTCAAACTGACAATCAACGAACCACTACCAAGTGTTGAAACGTTGAAGCATGCCAGAAGGCCGCAGAGGGAATGTTTTAACGCTTCAACTTTCCACACATGAACTTTGTCCTTTTCCGCATCACGAAGTGAGGCAACTTCCCCCTGAACATGGCAAATACTCATTCGCCCGTCGTGGTTGCTCAGGGAATTGGCCAGATCGCCCGCAATTTTCTGGCCGAAGTGGGCAGCGTGTTTTGGTTCATCGCTCACACATTCGAGGAAACGCTCGAGCGAATCCAGCGGGGGCGTGTGCCGTTTCGCGCCGCCAGTTTTTTCCGGCACACGGCGCGGGCTGGCGTCGATTCAGTGCCGTTGGTGGGGCTGGTTTCGTTTTTTCTCGGCCTGACCATGGCGCTTTTGACCGGTTATCAATTACAGCGCTTTGGGACGGAACGGTTGATCCCCGGTCTGGTTGCAATTGCTTTTACGCGCGAGCTTGGACCCCTGATCACCGGCATCATGCTCGCCGCGCGAATCGGCGCGGCGTTTACGGCGGAACTGGGCACGATGCAGGTTTCCGAGGAAGTTGAAGCGATCGAGGCCATGGGAATCGGTCCGCTGCGTTTCCTGGTCGCGCCGCGAATGCTCGCCCTTTTTCTACTGATGCCGTGCTTGTCCACGGTCTCGAACATCGCCGCCATTTTCGCAAGCAGCCTGGTCTGCAAAGCGTATTTCAGCATCGCCTTTCCCTATTTTCTCGATCTCGTAAAGGACGCCTTGCTCATTCGAGACATTATCACCGGCATTCTGAAGAGCTTTCTCTTCGGTCTGCTGATTAGCGCGATTGCGTGCTACCGAGGACTGACGGTAAAAGGCGGCGCGGCCGGGGTCGGTACTTCGACCACTTCGAGCGTCGTGACCGCGGTCACGAGCGTGATCGGCTTCGATACCCTCTACAACATCGTTTACACCGTTTTCTTTCCGACGTGAGCGCGCCGTCGCATATGGTCGAACTGCGCGACGTGCAGATGCAGTTCGAGGGAAAAAAAGTCCTCGATGGCTTCTCACTCAAGGTCGAGCCACAGGAACGTCTCGTTATCATGGGCCAGACCGGCAGTGGCAAGAGCACGATTTTGCGGCTGATTCTGGGAACGCTCCGGCCCAATGCCGGCTCCATTTTTTTCAAGCAATTTGAAATCACCCGACTGAGGCGGCGGAAGCTTCAGCAGGTACGGCGGCACATCGGCATGGTTTATCAGTATTCGGCGCTGCTGAGCTCGCGGAATGTTCGCGATAATGTGGCCCTTCCACTCGAAGAGCTCACCGATAAGTCGCGCGAAGAAATCGACAAGATCGTCGATGAAAAACTCGATCTCGTGGGCATGAAGGATTCAAAAGACCTGCTGCCGTCGGAGTTGAGCGGCGGTATGAAAAAACGCGTGAGCCTGGCGCGCTCGCTCGTGCTTGAGCCCGAGTTGATCCTTTTTGACGAGCCCTCGGCCGGGCTGGACCCGGTGATTGCTTCGGTGATCGACGAATTGATTATCGGCCTTAGCGAGAAATCGAAAGTGACATCGATTACAGTCACCCACGAAATGGAGAGCGCCTTTCGCATCGGCACACGAATGGCTATGTTGTATCAGGGGAAAGTCATTGAAGAAGCCGAACCTGAAAAATTCAAACAATCCAAAAACCCGGTCGTCGCTCAGTTCTTGAGCGGAAGCACGGAGGGTCCAATTCTGGAAGGAAGCCTGGATGCAATTACAAAGAAATGAAATCATGACTGGATTGCTCGTGATCGCGACGATCGCGGTGCTCGCTTTCCTACTGGTCCTGCTCGGCGCACCGGGATTATTTCGGCCGTTGGTGACGTACAACGTTTACTTCGACAATGCGGCTGGGATTAAGCAGGGCGCGCCAGTGATGCTGGCTGGGCGCAAGATTGGTCAGGTACAAAAATTATTTTCTCCGGTGCCGCCGCAAGAAGAGAAGCAGGCGGAGGAAGCAGAAGCGGCCATTCATCCACCGGGAGCGAATGCGAGTCCTACCCCAAGTTCCGCGCCGGGCAAACCGCGATTCGAAGTGCGTGTGGAAGTGCAGGTGGACAAGAAGGCCAGAGTGTATCGCGACGCCAGCGCGCGTTTGATCCAGCTCGGATTGCTGGGCGACATGGCCATTGATTTCACCCAAGGCACTGAAGCCTCGGGCCTGGCAAAAAATGGCGAAAAATTCGCCGGCGAGCGCACACCGGATCTGGGCGAAGCTGCGGCGAAGATGCTGGAAGTAATTAAACCGGTCGCCGCCGAAGCGACAAACACGATGAAAGACCTTCAGCAGACCGCGCAAAACCTAAACCGCCTCACCGACGAAAATTCCGAGTTGACCCTCGCACTCGGCCAGTTCAAGACGTTCGGGACACATCTTGTCGATCTAACCGCGCCGGACAGCGCGCTCTCACATTCGCTTACCAAGATCGAAAAGATCAGCAGCAGCCTTTCCGACAACGACAACATAGAGGTCACGCTGCAAAATCTTCGGACGTCGTCAGAAAAACTAAAAATCACTGTGACCGATCTCGGTCCGGTCGGCGAAAACCTCAAGGAATTCAGTCAGACAATAAAGGCTCAGCCCTGGCGTTTGATCTGGCCGAGCACAAAAAAATATCCCGAAGAACAACGACAAACCGCGGCTTCAACGGCGGGGCAGCAAACAATCAATGTTCGTAAGAGCGCCAGGGCGAGGGCGACTCCAAGCCCGACCCCGGCCTCACGCAGAGCCGGACGATAGGGTAGCGCGCTGCCTACCCGCCTGTGTGCGGCGTCCCGCGTGTGAATGCGGGGAGCGCGAGCATTCTGCTCGCTCTGGCTGGCATTTTGCCAGCCAGCCTCATAGGGACCCAGCATGTTCCGAGCGGCAGAAACAATGTTTGTGCTGGCCATCCGGCAGCATGCCG
>WNGA01024171.1_pt1 | contig 11645 bp, 8 predicted proteins | sample 5400061 | NCBI WGS metagenome assembly WNGA01 (sample SAMN13153366, study PRJNA577476) | soil metagenome | isolation source: 100 cm soil or saprolite under grassland replicate 2 | place: USA:California | collected 2016-06-15
CAGTTCGTCATGAAGCCGCCGTACGATCCGCCCAGGACCGCCATGCGCGTCGTATCGACGACGCCGCGCGCGATTACGACGTCCACCGCCTGCATGAGATCTTGATAGTCCTCCATGCCCCAGCGGGCACGCGTCGCGAAGGTGAACGCATGTCCATAACCGCTCGATCCGCGCGGGTTCGTGAACAGCATCCAGTATCCCTGGCCGGCCAGCATCTGGAACTCCGGGAACAGCACGTTGCCGTAGTTCGAATGCGGGCCGCCATGAATCGAGAGCACCAGCGGATAGCGCTTGCCGGGCTGGTAGCCGTACGGCTTCATCAACCAGCCCTCGACGCGCAGGCCCCCGACCCCCGTGAACCAGAAGGTGTCGGCGGGAATCATGGTGATGCCAGCAACGAGCGCGTCGTTGAACGACGTCACTCGGCGCTCCTGCGCGGGCGTCGCGAGCGGCGCCACCCACAGCTCGACCGGATGCGTCACGTCGCTCGCCGTGTACGCGACGACGCGGCCGTCCAGACTCTTCGCAAAGCCGCGCAGCTGTCGTTCACCGGAGGTCACCTGCCGAACGGGACCACCCGTGGCCGCAACGGCGAAGAGATGTACGTTGCCCCGGGTTTCGGCATCGACGTAGATCGTCTTGCCGTCGGGCGACCAGCTCGGCGAGCCGGGGTCGAGCGCCCAATCAGCCGTGAGATTCCGGGCCGTGCCTCCCGTGACCGGGATGGTGCAGACGTCGTTCTCGGCGCCGCGTCCTTTCGAGCAAGCGAACGCGATCGTCTTGCCGTCGGGCGACCAGCTCGGTGCGCCGTTCTCGACGAAGCCGGTCGCGAGCCGCCGGATCGCGCCGTCCGCGACGTTCAGCAGGTAGATGTCCGGCCGCACCTGATCGCGCACCTCGAGCGTCTCGGTCGAGTCCTGAACGAACGCGATCGTCTTGCCGTCCGGCGACCAGGCGGCGGCACCCTGACTCAATGCGCCGCTCGTCAGTTGGCGAGCATCGCCGCCGCGCGTTCCATCGAGGGGCACGAGGTACAGATGACTGGGCCGGCGCGTCTCGCGCGGCGGCAGGAATCCACGCTCGTCCGCGACGAACGGGATCGACGTGTAAACGCGTCCGTCGAAACGCTTGACGTCCGGTCCGCGCGTGATGGCCACGGGGGAAACGCGCGTACGCCATAGCTCTTTCTTGAGACTGTCCGGCTCGGCGCCGCGCCACCCGTACAGGAGCCACTGCCCGTCCCGGGAGAACATCGGGACGGCGTGCACGCCCTTGACCTGGAAGGCTTCGCCGCCCGGGGCGCCAGTCCGCAGGAACCACACGTCGTCCTCCGACCCTTCGCGCCGGCTCGAGAAGGCGAGCAGCGACCCGTCGGGCGACCACGCGGGACTCGACGCCTCGGTCGAGGGACTCGTGTACCGATACGCGGGCGCCGACCCGTCCGCCGCGACCATCCAAATCTCGGTGTGACGCTTGTCTTTGTCTTCGACGACGGTCGTGACCGTGAAGGCGACGCGGCGGCCGTCGGGGGACAGCTGCGGATCGCCGAGGGCAGTCAGCTTGTAGTAGTCGGTCGCCTGCCAAGGACGGGCCTGCTGGGCTGAAGCGGAGAAAGGCAACAGGATTGGCGCGACGCACCAAAGCCAGCGACGGACACGCATACGAGATCTCGCGATCATCGGGGGGCAGGAAAAATACGCGCAGGCCCTGCAAAGGCTAGGCGCGCGCGACTACGGCAGCTTATGCAACTCCACGCGGCGATTCTGCGCTCGCCCCTCGGGCGTCGTATTCGTCGCTACGGGATTCGCCGGGCCGAAGCCGCGCGCCGTCATCCGGCTCGGATTCACGCCCTTGCGAGCGAGGTAGAAGCGCACCGCAATCGCTCGATTGCCGGACAGCCGCTGGTTGAGCACCACCCCCCCGGTGTTGTCGGTGTATCCCGCGATCTCGATGCGGATCTCGGGGTTGGCGATGAGCGATCCCGCCACCTGATCGAGCACCGCGTACGACTGCGTCGTCAACACCGACTGTCCAGTCTGGAACGTCACGCCCTGGAGGATGAGCGTCGGCCGCGCGGGAGTCGGCGCCCCCGGCGCTCCCGGCGCCGCCGGTGCGCGCTCCTCGAAGAGCAGTAAGCACCCGAATTGATCGACCCGCGATCCCGCCGGCGTGTTCGGGCAGCGATCCTGCGGATCCACCACCCCGTCGCCGTCTGAGTCCCGCGCGAGCGGACAGCCGTTGGCGTCGACCGCCGTCCCGGCCGGCGTGTTGGGACAGCGGTCGGCATTGTCGAGCACGCCGTCCTTGTCGCTATCGGCGGAGCAGCCGGTGGCGTCGACGGGCGTTCCGGTCACGGTGTCGGGGCACTTGTCGATGCCGTCGAACACGCCGTCGCGATCACCGTCCAGCGGACACCCGGTCGGATCGACCATGGCGCCGGCTGGGGTATCGGGACACTTGTCGAGACCATCCCACACCAGGTCGTGGTCGGAATCGATGGGGCACCCGGTCGGGTCGACCGTCGCCCCGGCGGGTGTGCCGGGGCACTTGTCGATGCCATCGTGGACGCCGTCGCCGTCCGAATCGGGAGGACAGCCCTTGTCGTCCACGGCCACGCCGACGGGGGTGTCGGGGCACTGATCGAGCCCGTCGAGCACTTTGTCGCTGTCCTGGTCGTGCGGACACCCCGTTGCGTCCACCGTCGCGCCGTGGGGCGTGTCGGGGCACGCGTCGATGCCGTTGAACACGCCGTCCGTATCGGCGTCACTGGAGCAGCCGCGCTTGTCGACGGTCGCGCCGGTCGGCGTATCGGGACAGGCGTCGCGCTTGTCGCCGACGCGATCGTGGTCGGCGTCCAATGCAGGTTTTGCGTCAGCTTGGAAAAACGCAAACCCGACGGTGCCGACCATGTGCGTCGCCGACACGGCGCCCGTCCCGAACCTCGTGTCGGGTGTGTGAATGCCGCGGCCCTCGAACCGCAACGCCACGTGATCGCTGAAGAACACGCGGATGCCGGCGCCGCCATGGGCGCCGAAGTCCGTGAAGTGGTACGGGTTCGTGTTGCCGAAGTCGAGCACCGAGAAGCCGCCGAGCACATAAAACGACAGGCGGTCCCGGTTCATGACATTGAAGATGAGGCTGCCGCCGCCGATCACGGGCTCGAGCTCGGTGGAGGGCGGAACGTTGTACGGCGGTTGGAAGAGTGCCTCGAATTCGAGGCTGAGCGCGGGGCCGAAGGCGTACGCGAACCGCACGCCGCCCCCGATCTTGTCGTCGAGGCCGAAGCCCTGGTCGTACTTGGTGAAGGCACCGAACAGACCCACCTCGTACCGGCGTTCGTACTGGGCCGCGAGCGACGACGAGCCCAGCACGAACGCCAGTCCAACCGCCGCGAGTGTCCGCACGGAATCCCCTTTACTGTAAGAGCTGGCGCAGCTCGACGCGCCGGTTCTGCGCTCGGCCCGCGGCGGTCCTGTTTGGTGCGATGGGCACCGTCGGGCCATAGCCCTTCGCGACCATCCGGTTTGTCGCCACGCCCTTGCTGGCCAGGTAGATCTGCACCGCCTCGGCCCGCGACTGCGACAGCCGCTGGTTGGTCGCGGCCGACCCGGTGTTGTCGGTGTGGCCGGCGATCTCGATGCGAATGTCGGGGTTCGCGACCAGCGAAGCCGCCACGATGTCGAGGACCGTGTACGACTCGGGCTTGAGCGCCGACTTCCCCACCTCGAACATCACGCCGCGCAGGATGACGGGCGTGCGCGCTTCCGTGAAGAGGATCGGACAGCCGGCGGCGTCCACCCGCGTGCCCGCCGCGGTCCCCGGGCACTTGTCCTTCGAGTCGTCCACCCCGTCACCGTCGGTGTCCTTCGAGCGCTGGCAGCCGGCGCTGTCGACTTCCATGCCTGCCGGAGTTCCGGGGCACTTATCGATCCCGTCGAACACGCCGTCCTTGTCGCTGTCGGTCGGGCACCCGGAGGCATCGACGGTCGCCCCCGCGGGGGTGTTGGGACATTGGTCGATCCCGTCGGCGACCGCGTCGCCGTCGGCGTCGGTGGGGCAGCCCTTGGCGTCCACTCGTGCCCCCGTCGGCGTGCCGGCGCACTGATCGATCCCGTCGACCACGCCGTCGGCATCACTGTCGGTGGGGCACCCCTTGGCGTCCACCTGCGCGCCGTCGACCGTGTTGGGACAGGCGTCGAGCCCGTTGTAAACCTTGTCGCGGTCGGAGTCGAGCGGGCAGCCTTGCGTATCCACGATCGCGCCGGTGGGCGTGCTCGGGCAGGTGTCGCGACGATCGCTCACGCCGTCTTTGTCGAGGTCCTTGGATCCCCCCGACGAGAAGATCGACAGGCCCACGGAGCCGACGATGTGGCCCGCCCAATCGCCACCGGCGAAGCCGGTGGTGGGCGCGTAGATCCCACGCGCTTCCAGGCGCAGCGCCACGTGGTCGCCAACGAAGATCCGGTCGCCGATGGCGCCGTGCACCGCGTGGTCGCTGAAGCGGTAGGGAGCGGCCTTTTCGAAATCGAGGTGCGAGTAGCCGCCGAGGATGTAGAAGATGTTGCGCTCGCTGCCGAAGTTCAGCACCATGCTGGAACTGAAATCCGTCAGAGTCGCGGTGGCGGAGCCGGTCGCCGCGCTCGGCGACTGGTACCCGACAGCGACCTCGAGGCCGACGACTGGGCCGAAGAAGTACCCGACCCGTCCGCCGAAGCCGATCTGGTTGTCGAGGTTGAAGACCCGGTCGTACCGGGTAAAGGAGGCGAACGGGCCGATTTCGAATTGGTTCGCCCGTTGGGCGTCCAACGTCGAGACGGCGGCGATCGCGAGCAGCACCAAGGTCATCCGTGCGCGCATGGCGTAGGCTCCTCAGGTGACGGGCTGACGACTCCCCTCACCATAATAGTCTGTCTCTCCATCAGAAACCCCAGGAACAACCACGGCGCAGCCCCGTGGCCAGGTCGATGCCCCCCAACACGAGGCCACGGGCCGTGCCGTCCACTTCCCGCCAAGTCACCCCGGCGGGACCCACCAGCGTGCCGGCGCTGACCGCGCCGCACGTCTGCTGCCAGATCTGCGACCCCACCGGACCCGTGAACGTACCGAGTGAGTCGCCGACCACCGGCGCAGTGATGGTTTCGGCCGCGTTGATCCCGGCGCTGGCGTACATCCCGCCGACCGCCAACACGGCGTTTCCTACGTCGAGCATGGCGAACTGCGAGCGCCCCTCGGGCAGCATGGTGGGACCCGACCCCCAGGGGCCGGTGAAGAATCCCGACACGAGGCTCAGGGATGCCGTGTCGCTCGTCACCAGCCGTTGGGGCGCGGCGTCGAGACCACCGCCCGGCGGTACGCTGTCGGCCACTCCCCCGATCGCGACGACGCGGCCATCGCGGACGAGACCGCCCCCGTACGCCCGCGGCCCCGGCAGCGACGGCTGCTGGTACCAGCCGTCGATGTGTCCATCGACGCCGATGCGGCCGACGTACACGGTCAGCTGCGGCCGGCCCAGGTCGTCGGTCCCGCCGATCACGTAGATGCGCCCCCGGCGCACCACCGCGATGGCCCCGGCGACGGGGGCCGGGAGCGGCTCTAGAAAGATGAAGCGGCGAGACACGCTGTCGGCGCTGACGTCGGCGCCCAGCACCGTGGCCTGGGCGCGACCGGCCGTGTCGATTCCGCCGATGACGTACAAGGCACTCCCCGGCAGGCGTGAGTTGTACCGCGTCGCGACCGCCGCGGCCGCGAACGCCCGCGGCACGGGGAGCACGTGGCTGCGCGTCGCGTCGCTGGTGTCGCGCTGCCGGACCCACGGGCCGATGCTCCCGGCTGCTCCGGCGATGCTGCGCGTGACGTAGACACCGGAGTCCGGCAGCATGCGAATCCCGCCTCCGGTGTCGAGGGGCTCGGCGCCCCCGGCGGCGTAGACGGTCGCTCGCAGCGCGCTGCCCTCCGGGAACTCTGCGGCCGCGAGCGCGACGCCCACGGGCGCGCGGGGGAACGCCGCGCGGCCTTGCCAGGTGAGCGTGGCGGGATTGAACGCGGGCGTGGGGAGCACGTGCACGGTCGTGGTGAGCTGCCTGCCCGCCCCGGTGATCACGGTCAGCGTCCCCGACGCCGCGGAGTCGGGAACCGTGGTGGTGATCGTGAGGGTGGACCACTGGGAGTCGGGCAGTGCGGCACTCGTTTCGCCGCCGCCGACGCGGGTGAAGCGCACCGTACCCGATCCGGGCACGGCACCGAAGCCGAATCCCTCGAGGACGACCTGTTGACCGCGGGTGAGTATCGGTTCGATGGCGCCGTCGACGTAGTCGAGGCGGGCCGTCACGAACACCGGGCCTGACGAGTCGCCGCCGCAGCCGAGCAGCATAGCGGCGGCGACGGGCCACAGCCTAGCGGTGGCCGTTCTCCCCACGCATAAACCGGAGAGCCTGCGACAGCTTGTCGGCGAGGGCCGACAACTCGTTGGCGCCATGGGCGAGGTCCTCGATCGCGCGCAGCTGCTCCGAGGCGGCGGCGGCGACGGCTTCGGCTTCCTGAGTCGATGTCTGGGCGGCGCTGCGGGCCTGACCGAGCGTTTGGGTGATGCGCGCGGCGAGCTCGGCGCTCTGGCGACCCACTTCGGCGACGCGCTTGCCGGCGCGCGCCGTTTCCGCCGCGGCTTCCGCGATGCGGTCGAGGTCTTTTACCCAGTCGGCGGAGTTTTGTACCACTTCGCCCAGGTCGCCGCGGATCCGCTCGAGCAGCTGCGCCGCGCGATCGAGCGCGCGGCGTGTGTCCTGCACGGACTTTCCGACGTTACGCGCCTCGCGCCCGCTTTCCTCGGCCAGCTTGTGCACTTCGTCGGCGACGACGGCGAAGCCGCGGCCGTGCACACCGGCGCGGGCGGCTTCAATGGTGGCGTTGAGCGCGAGCAAGTTCGTCTGGTTCGCCACGAAACCGATTGTCTCGGAGAATTTCTCCACCTGCCTCGGTGGTGGCCCCGAGGTCGGTCAGTTGCCGCACGGCGCTCTGCGTTCCGGCGCGCACCTTCTCCGCCGTCTTCTCCATCTGTGAGCCGGCGTCACGCGTGCGATCCCCAGCGGCCGCCAACTCGGCCGCGCTTTCCTTCAACTGCTGGGCCTCGGCTGCCGTCGTCGTCACGAGCGTCGCGGCCTGCGCGGCACCGTCGCTGGCGCGCTGCGCCGATGCCGCGACCTCCTGACTCGAGGCGTGGATCTCTTCAGTCGTGGCCGTCAGCGTCTGCACGTACTGCGTCGTCTGGTCGGACGCGCCGGTCACGGGACGCAGCGAGCCCTCGATGGCGATCATCAGCGCGAGCTGCGGGGCGAGCAGCTCCAGCAGCTCCCCGTCGGAGTTGCGGTACATCGTCGGATCGGAATGCCGTACGCTCCACAGGCCCACGAGCTGGCCCGCGTGATACAGGGGCACGAGCAGCTCGGCGCCTGGCGTCTCGCCTCCCGGGAGGACGACCTGGTCCTTGGCGAGTCCATGCGCCACCACCGCCCGACGCAGCCGCACCGCCTCGCCGGTCAGCCCGGCGTCCGCGTCGAAGCGGAATGCCGTGCCGGCCTGTGATGCCGTGTCGGCCAGGAGCTCCATCTGACGCTCACGGGCGTCGTAACGCGCGAACCCCATCTGCTCCCAGGGGACGAGCTGACGCGTCAACTGTTGCACCTGCGAGAAGCTGCGGCTGAGCGTCATTTCGGCGGCGATCGCCTGCGCGAGGCGCTGCACGAGGCGCAGCTCGTCGGCGTGCACGCCGAGCCGCATCACATACAAACTGCCGAGCGTGGCCACGATGAGCGCGGCGGCGACCAACGCCCCGGGTCCGGTGGGCAACGCGGCGTGCGTGAGGGCGAGCCACGCCAACGCCAAGCCGACCGACGCGAGGTAGATGATCGTCTCCCACCGCAGCGTAAGACGCGCGTCCACCCACGCCATCGTCTGGCTTAGGGCGAGATCGAGATAGAAGGTCCCGTTCACGACGAGCGGCAGCAGCGCGATCACGAGGGCCACGAGACCAAGATTCCCGGCCGTCAGCGCCGCGGCGCTCGTCTCGCCGCCCATGCGCTCGTACATCACACCGACGAGGGTGGTACCCACCGTGAGATGACCGGCGCTGTTGAGCGCCGCGCGCAGCGGCAGACGCCGCAGCAGGACGTCGCCCACCACCATCGCGAACGGGGCGACCACCGCGGCGAAGGCCCAGCCCCGGTCGAGGATGGCGAACAGCATCGCGCCGACGACATACGAAGAGAAGCCATTTCCGGGGAGGGCGATGCCGTGGCGGCGTGCCAGGGCGGCGGCGAACACCAGCGCCAGGCCGGCCAGTACGACGTTGTCCCCCGCGGGCGCGGTGCCGCGCGCGAACGCTACGAGTGCAGCGCCGAACGCCGCGAGCCCGGCCAGGGATACGATGACTCGGAGCGAGAGAACGGCCTTCATGAGGGTGTGGCGCAAGCTCGGGTACGTGGCGCGGTGTGTCAAGCACAGCTATCGTTTACGACATGAAGGTCACGATCGAATTCTGCGTCGTCTGAAACTACGAACCCCGGGCCACCGGTCTGGCGGCCGAGATTCGCGACGCGTTTCCCCACGCGGAAGTGCAACTCATCCAGGCCTCGGGCGGCGTGTTCGAAGTGCAGGTGGACGGTCGCACGGTCTTCTCCAAGAAGTCCGCACGGCGCCACGCGGAGTCGGGTGAGGTGGTGCGCCTCATGAAGCAGGCGGCCGCCGGCACGAGGTGAAGATCGCGATCTCCACCGGCGGCGGCGACGCGCCGGGTCTCAACGCCGTCATTCGCGGAGCCGTGCTCGCCGCCGTTCACCGCGGTTGGGAATGCGTTGGCATCCGGCGCGGCTTCGACGGCCTGCTCGGCGACGATGAGGTCGTCCCCCTCGGTCCAGCCCAGGTGCGGGGCATCACGCACCTCGGCGGCACCATCCTCGGCACCACCAATCGCGGCGATCCCTTCAAGTGGCGCCGCCAGCGTCCCGACGGCACCTGGGACGAGCGGGACCGCTCCGACGAGATCGTCGCCGCGTTCCATGCCCTCCGGCTCGAGGCGCTCATCGCGATCGGCGGCGACGGATCCCTCGGCATCGCCCTCCAGCTGATGGCGAAAGGCATTCCCGTCGTCGGCGTACCCAAGACGATCGACAATGACGTCGGCGGTACCGTCGCCACGTTCGGGTTCGATACCGCGGTGGCCACCGCCACCGACGCGATCGACAAGGTCCATTCCACGGCCGAGAGCCACGAGCGCGTCATGGTCGTCGAGGTGATGGGCCGACACGCGGGGTTCATCGCCCTCAACGCGGGGATCGCCGGTTCGGCGGACGTGATCCTGATTCCCGAGATCCCGTTCGACATCGAGAAGGTGTGTGAGAAGGTTCGGCGCCGCGAAGCCGAAGGCCGGCACTTCAGCATCGTCGTCGTCGCGGAGGGCGCGGCGCCCAAGGGCGGTTCGGTCTCGCTCATCGACCCCGAGCACCAACGGCTCGGGGGCATCGCCGACAAGGTCGCGAACTCGATCCAGCAGATGACCGGCAAGGAGACGCGGACCCTCGTGCTCGGCCACCTGCAGCGCGGCGGCAGCCCCACGACCTTCGATCGCTTGCTCGGGCTACGCTTCGGCGCGGCGGCGGTGCGACTCATCGCCGAGCGGCGCTTCGGCTACATGGTGGCCTTGCAGCCACCGGTGATCGGCGCGGTGCCGATCAAGGAAGCGATCGCGACCCCGAAACGCGTCCCCCTCGATTCCGACACGATCGCGACCGCGCGGGACATCGGGATCAGCCTGGGCGACTGAGCAGGGCAGGTGTACCCGGTTGCGGACACGCCGAGGGGGGACCTCCTTCCTGGCCGTAGTCACGAAATCCCTTGCGCAGCAGGCAGTTAGGTCACGCCGCATTGCCGTGGCACGGGACTTCCCTAGGGACGCGCGGGAGGAGGATCCCATGAAACGCACTCTGGCAGTGTTGGCCCTACTGATCGCCCTCGGCGGCGGATCGATCGCGGCGCAGACCCGCGTGACCGTGTCGTTCGGATTCGGTGCGCCGTTCGTGGCGTATCGCCCGTACGCGTACCGCTACCAGGCGTATCGCTATCACTCCTACGGCTACCGTCCCTACACGTTCTATGATTCCCGGCCCACGATCATCATCGTGCAGCCGCGGCGTCACGTCGTGTTGCGGCATCGGCCGCGTCGTCACTACCACCGCTGGTAAAGGACTCGGAGCCGTGCTTCCGGATGCACGCGTGATCGTGGCAGTCGTCCGGAGGCGGCGCCTGGCGCCCTAGGCCAGGGTCGCCGCGCGGCTCTTCGCGGGAGGCGCACACGCGCGCCTCCCGCTTCTTTAATGTTGGGGTTACTGACGTTGCTGCGGGGCTGCTGCGTCCTTGCGACCGAACACGCGCTTGAGCCAAGCTGCCACCGCGATGACCGCCACGACGAGGACTTTCTTCAGCGCCAGGATCCCGGCGATCAGGACCTTGAAGAAACCCGCCTTGGCGGCGAGCCCACCGGCGATCAGCGCCGCGATGCCGTACCCCGCGACCTTGTCACTCCCCGCGACGAAGTCGCCGTAGCGGTGCCCTTCGTTGAAGTCGACGAATGTGATCACGTTCGCCATGCCGGCTTTGACCGGCTGCAGCTGCTCCATCGTCGCGACCGCGTTGAGGATGAGCACGCCGCGCCGGCCCAACACGCGCACGTTGTAGTTCAAGGTGTGGACGGTCCCGTTGCCGAAGCGGAGATCCTTGGCCCAGTAGAGTTTGTGCGAGATGCTGTCATAGCTCGGTGTCTCGGCCCAAGCGACGAGCTCCACCGGCGCGTAGCCCGCCTTCTCCCGCTCTTCGTTGTCCTCGCGCGTCTGCCGCTGCAGATCGCGCAGCATCTTGGCGTAGTCGATCTTGGCGGCATCGGCGTCGTCGACGTGTCCATCCTGGTCGTATTGAATAACGACGGCCCACGATTCGGCCGCGAAGACGCTCGTGCTCGATGGGACGAGCATACCCAGCGACGTGTTGCCGGGCGGGTTGCCCCACGCGGTCAGCACGACGTCGGTTTCCTTGGGGTTCAAGTAGCGGAACGTGGCCGGCAAGTTCAGCGTCGCCAGACCGTTTCCCACGACGACCTTCCCCGTTTGGTAGTGGAGTTGGGCTTCGAGCTGCTCGGGCTTGATGTCAGCCGTGTCGGGCCCCTGACCCAGAGCGACGCCAAAGGGAACGAGCAGCGGCCAAGCCCAGCGCGTGACGGACATGTGACTCTCTCCTCTCGTTCGGCGGGGTGCACACCTGGGGCGGCACCGCCTAATATTGCGGGTGTGCGCATCTCTCGCGACCACTTCCTCCCCCCCGATCCCCAAGCCTACCTCGCCGCCGAGCCCGCGACTGGACGCGTCATCGTGATCGCGCCGACCCGGGCCGCGTGCGAGACGATCGAGCTGGCGCTTGGGCTCAGGCTCGAGACGCTCCTCGAGCGCGAGCACGGCGACGACATCCGGCGCCTTGCCGCCGCGCGGCAGGACGGCGGCTTCGGCATCGTCGCGGGTACCGGAACCGGGAAGACACTCGCCATCCGCAACATCGCGGAGACGATTCTCAACGCCCCCCTCAAGGTCGGCGTGGTGAATCGGGAG
>WNGA01011349.1_pt1 | contig 11644 bp, 10 predicted proteins | sample 5400061 | NCBI WGS metagenome assembly WNGA01 (sample SAMN13153366, study PRJNA577476) | soil metagenome | isolation source: 100 cm soil or saprolite under grassland replicate 2 | place: USA:California | collected 2016-06-15
GCGGCGGCGCAGCTCGTTCACGAGCGTGACCACGAGCCGCGTGCCCGACATGCCGATCGGGTGGCCCAGCGCGATCGCCCCCCCGTTGACGTTGACGACGTCGTCGCTGATCTTGAGGTCGCGCATGGCGGCGAGCCCGACGGCGGCGAACGCCTCGTTGATCTCGAAGAGGTCGATGTCGGAGACCGACTTGTCGACGGGCTCGAGCGCCCGCTTGATCGCCCGCGACGGCTGGGTCAGGAGCGACGGGTCGGGCCCGGCGACCATGCCGAAGCTCACGAGCTCGGCGATCGGCGTGGCGCCGAGGTCCTCGGCCTTCTCGCGGCTGGTGACGATGACCGCGGCGCCGCCGTCGGAGATCTGGGAGGCGTTGCCGGCGGTGATGGTGCCGTCCTTCGAGAACGCCGGCTTCAGCTTGCCGAGCGATTCCGGGGTGGTCCCCGGGCGGACGCCTTCGTCGGTGTCGATGAGGATCGGCTCGCCCTTGCGCTGGGGGACGCTCACCGGCGTGATCTCGGCGGAGAAGCGGCCTTCCTTGATGGCGCTGGCCGCCCGTTCGTGGCTCTTGGCCGCCAGCTCGTCCTGGGCCTCGCGGGTGAGCGCGCCGAACTTCCCTGCGTACTGCTCGGTGCCGGCGCCCATGTGGATGGCGTCGAACGCACACCACAGACCGTCCCGGATCATCGAGTCGACGAGGTCGCCGTCACCCATGCGGTAGCCGGCACGCGCGCCCGGAAGCAGGTACGGCGCCGCCGTCATGGACTCCATGCCCCCGGCCACCACGACCTCGGCGTCGCCGGCCTGGACCATCTGGTCGGCGAGGTAGATGGCGTTCATGCCCGACAGGCACACCTTGTTCACGGTGAGCGCAGGCACGGTCATCGGGACGCCGGCCTTGACGGCGGCCTGGCGGGCGGTGATTTGCCCCTGGCCGCCCTGGAGGACCTGACCGATGATCACGTAGTCGACCTGCTCGGGCCCGACGCCGGCGCGCTCGAGCGCGGCTGCGACGGCAAAGCCACCGAGGTCCATGGCCGAGAACGACGCCAGTGCACCGGAGAGCTTGCCGATGGGCGTCCGAGCAGACGAGATGATGACCGAGCCGGGCATTGCTTCCCTCCCCCGAGAAACGATCGCCCTGCGAGAGTAGCCGCGCGAGACGCCGGACAAACCAGCCGGCGCGGCGATACGGTCACGCCCTATGACACAGATCGAGAGCATTCGCGACGCCGTCCTCGAAGGCGCCGACGGCGAGACCATCGGCGCGCTGCCGCTGCCGGAGGTGTTCCGGGCCGCGGTGGTGCGAGCCGAGGAGCAGGAGATGTTCGCGGGCTTGCCATCCGAGGCGAAGGACCCGCGCAAGTCCACGCACGTCGAGGACGTTCCGATTCCGGAGCTCGCGCCCGACGAGGCATACGTCGCCGTCATGGCGTCTGCGATCAACTTCAACACCGTCTGGACGTCGATCTTCGAGCCACTGCCGACGTTCGGGTTCCTCCAACGCCTCGGCAAGGAGAGCGTGTGGGGCAAGCGCCACGACCAGCCGTTCCACGTCATGGGCAGCGACGCCGCTGGGGTCGTGCTGCGGGTCGGCTCGGCGGTGCGGAACTGGAAGCCCGGCGACCAGGTCACGGTTCACTGCAACTACGTCGACGACCAGGACCCGTCGTCGCACGACGACTCGATGCTGACGGTCAACCAGCGCATCTGGGGCTTCGAGTCGAACTACGGCGGCCTCGCCGAGATCGCGCTCGTGCGGGCGAACCAGCTCATGCCCAAGCCCACGCAGCTCACATGGGAGGAGGCCGCGTGCAACGCCCTGTGCAACTCGACGAGCTACCGGATGATCGTCAGCCCCAACGGCTCGCAGATGACCCAGGGCCAGACCGTGCTCGTCTGGGGCGCCAGCGGTGGGATCGGGGCGTACGCGGCGCAGTACGTGATGAACGGCGGCGGCACGCCGGTCGGCGTGGTGTCGTCGCCGGAGCGGGCGGCGCTGCTCCACGAGATGGGCGTCGAACACGTCATCGACCGCAAGGCCGAGGGCTACAAGTTCTGGAAGGACGACACCGAGCAGGACCCCGGCGAGTGGCGGCGGTTCGGCAAGAAGGTGCGCGAGCTCGCCGGTGCCGACCCCGACATCGTGTTCGAGCACCCCGGGCGCTCGACGATGGGCGCGTCGGTGTTCGTGTGCAGGCGGGGCGGGATGATCATCACCTGCGCGGCGACCTCGGGCTTCAAGATCGAGTACGACAACCGCTACCTGTGGATGAACCTGAAGACGATCAAGGGCTGTCACTTCGCGAACTACCGCGAGGCGTGGGAAGCCAACCGGCTCGTCGGCGAGGGCAAGATCCACCCGACGCTGTCGGTCGTATACCCGCTCGACCAGACAGGCGAGGCGGCGGCGCAGGTGCACGGGAACCTCGTCGAAGGGAAGGTCGGCGTCCTCTGCCTCGCACCAGAGGAAGGCCTCGGCGTCACGAACCCCGCGCTGCGCGACCAGCACCTCGACCAGATCACACTGTTCCGACGTCACCACAAGGGCGTAAGCGCATGAGCGATTCGGTTCTCACTGAGATCGACCACGTCGCGATCGCGGTACGCGACCTCGACGACGCCGTCGAGTACTACCGGCGCACGTACGCCGTCGAGCCGGTGCACCGCGAGGTCGTCGAGCAGGACGGCGTCGAGGAAGTGCTGCTCCGGGTGGCCGACTCCTACATCCAGCTCCTGACGCCGGTGCGCGACGACTCACCGGTCGCGAAGTACCTCGACAAGAAGGGCGAGGGTCTTCACCACGTCGCGTACCGGGTGGACGACTGCAGTGCCGCGCTCGAGCGGGTGAAGCGCGAGGGGCACCAGGTGATCGACGAGGCGCCCCGGCCCGGCAGCCGGGGCACGACGGTGGCTTTCGTGCACCCGAAGACCGCGTTCGGCACGCTCATCGAGCTCGTCCAGGAGTAACACCTGCGCCTCCCGGACGGCCGTGCCCTCGCGCACGAGGAGCTCGGCGACCCCGCCGGTCGACCCGTCATCCTGCTCCACGGCGCGCCCGGCTCGCGGCTGTTCGCGCCACCGCCGGACGTCCCGGCATCGCTCGGTATGCGGCTGATCAGCTTCGACCGCCCCGGCTTCGGCGGCTCCGATCGCCGTGAGGGGCGAACCTTGCTCGACACCGCCGCCGACGTCGCCGCGCTGGCCGACACGCTCGGGATCGACCGCTTCGCCGTGCTGGGTGTCTCGGCTGGCGGCGGCCACGCGCTCGGCTGCGCCGTGGCGCTCGGCGACCGGATCTCTGCCGTCGGGGTGACGAGCATGCCGGGCCCGCTCGACGAGGTGCCGGGCGCCTGGGACGCGCTCGACCGCCGGCAGCGGCCCGCGGCCGAGATGGCCCGCCAGGACCGGCGGCGCGCTGCCCGCGGGGTGTCCCGGTACACGGAGCGGTGGCTCGACGAACCGTCGACCTTCCTCGGAGGGGGCACGCTCGACGACCGGGCCCTGCTCGCCGAGCCGGCGGCGGGGGCGATGCTCGTCGCGGACGTGACCGAGGCGCTGCGGCCCGGCCCCGGCGGCCTGGCCGACGACCTCGTCGCGCTGTGGATGCCGTGGGGTTTCGGGATCGCCGACGTCCGGCCGGGGGTGCGGGTGTGGCACGGCGCCCAGGACACCCGCGGCGAGCCGGACTTCCGATACCTCGCCGCCACGCTGACCGCCTGCCGGTCGCAGATCTGGCCCCATCAGGGCCATTACGGCGTCCTCCGGCACTGGCGGGACGTGCTGACCGACATGCGTATCTGAGCGACGCCTGGCGTCGTTGAGATACGCACCTCGGACCTTCTCGCGTACGGAGTCGCGACCCGCTCCGAGTCTGAGCGCCTCCGATGCAACACCGCGCCCGCGTAGGTACGCTGCGCGCCGCCGAGTCAGAACGCCAGCGGGTGGAAGAGAGCTGATGGCTGACTACACGCAGACCCACGTCGTGCCGACCGAAGGGCTCCCGGCGTGGAACCAGCCCGACGGGTCGGGCCCGCCGGCCGCGAGCCTGGATCCCGGGCTCGACGTGCAGGTCACCGAGAGCCGCGGCGGGTGGGCCCACATCCGGTGCTCGAACGGGTGGGAGGCGTGGGTCGACGGACGGCGCCTCGTCGAGTCGCAGCCCGCGCCGGCGCCGGCGGCGCCAACCCCGCCGCCGCCAACCCCGCCGCCGCAGCCCGCGCCGACTCCAGCGCCGTCGCCGGCCGCGCCGCCACCGACGCAGCCGGTACCGCAGGCGGCGCCGCCGACCCAGCCCGGCCCGCCGTCGGCGGTGTGGGCAGCCCCCCGCGCCGCCGCGGGCGCGCCGCCGCGTGCCGGAGGCGGCTTCAGGATCGGCCCGGGCCAGATCGTCGCCCTCGCTGGCGGCCTTGTGTTCCTCGTCTCGAGCTGGCTGGAGTGGCTCCACGTGTCGGTCTCGGTGGGGGGCCAGTCGTTCTCGCAGTCGTACAGCGCGTACGAGGTCCCGGCGCACTTCCTGCTCGACAGCGAGTCGGACCAGGGCGGCCTCAACCTCGGGATCCTCATTGCGTTCTTCGGCGTCGCGTGCATCGCGGCCGCGCTCGTCAGCGGGTTGCATCGACGCTTGGGCATCCTGCCGATCGCCGCCGGCGGGGTCTCGGTCGTCGTCGTCCTGCTCTTCATGGTGCAGACGAAGTACGCGATCGACGCGCTGCCCAGCGCCGGCGCCTTCGAGCGCGGCTACTTCTCGGTCTTGCGCTACGGCGCGATCTTCGGCTTGCTCGGCGCGATCGCCACGCTGGTCGGGGGGATCCTCGCCCTCGTTCTCAAGAGGTCATGACGCAACCGCACGAAGGAGGGTGGAGCCAATGAGCCAGCAGGCACTGCCGTACCCGTTGACCTTCTCGGTTGACTACCCGGACCGCGAGCTCAACCGGGTCACCACCGGGTTCCGCCTGATCCTGGCGATTCCGTTGTTGCTCCTGCTCGCGGTGTTCGGCCGGACCCAGTTCGGTGGCCACCCACTGAGCGCCGGGCTCCTGCTGTTCCTGCCCGTGCTCGCGTTGCTGGTGCTGCGGCACAAGTACCCGCGGTGGTGGTTCGACTTCAATCTGCAGCTCGTGCGGCTCGAGGCGCGGATCTACGCGTACCTCTACCTGCTTCGCGACGAGTACCCGTCGGTCGACCAGGAGCAATCGGTTCACCTCGACGTCGTCTACCCCGACGCCCAGAACGACCTGAACCGTTGGTTGCCCCTCGTGAAGTGGTTCCTCGCGATCCCGCACTACATCGTGCTGATCTTTCTGAACATCGCGGCTGCCGTCGTGGTGATCATCGCGTGGTTCGCCATCCTCTTCACCGGCCGGTACCCGCGGGGGATGTTCGACTTCGTGGTCGGGGTGGTCCGGTGGGACCTACGGGTCTCAGCGTACGCGTTCCTGCTCGTCACCGACCGGTACCCGCCGTTCAGCCTCGCGCCCTGAGGCGCCGATACAGGGGGGAGCGCATGTCCTCGACCGCCGACCGCGCGGCTGGGACCACACGCGGCGCCACCGTCGGCCGCTTCCTGATCGTGATCGGTGGCGCGCTCGCGGCCCTGTCGAGCTGGTTGAACTGGGGCGCCAAGTTCGACCGGGCGGGCTTCCATATCCCGGCGCGCACCGCGTACACGATCCCCGCCAAGTTCATCCTCGACAACAAGGTGAAGGTCCCCGGCGCCGGGCTCAGCCTCGGCATCGTCGTGCTCGTGCTCGGGCTGCTCGTCGTCGCGGTCGCGTTCTCGCCGTGGTGGAAGGTCGTCGGCCTGGTCCTCGGTGCTGCCGCGGCCGTCGTCGCCTTCCTGTACGTGTACCAGGTGCGCGACGTCATCCACGCCGCGGCCCCGAACTCACCGATCGCGGGGAAGAGCGTCCGCGACTTCATCTCGATCGGTCCGTATCTCGCCGCCCTTAGCGGCGTGCTCGCGGTCGTCGGCGGCGTCATCGCGCTCATTCCGCCCGGGTTCTGGTCCGGCCTGACCTCCGACGAAGAGGACCGAGATCAGCCGACCTCGGCGGGAAGCCCGTAACAGGCGCCCGCTACGCTCGCGGCGGCGGTGGCGGCTTTGCCGACCGCCGGCGCAAAGCCGGAGCTCGCGACGGCGACGATAGGAAACGTGATGGCGGTCGAAGACTCGGACATCCAGGGCGAGGGCGGCGCGAGCGGGCCTGTCCCGCCCGTCGCGCACCCGATCGAGGAGCGCCTCGACCAGCTCGACAAGCTGCGCGAGCAGGCGCTGCACGCGGGCAGTCCGCCCGCGATCGAGCGGCAGCACCAGCGGGGCAAGCTGCTCCCGCGCGAGCGACTCGAGCAGCTCCTCGACCCGGGCTCGTTCGTCGAGCTCGACATGCTCGCCCGCCACCGCGCCCACGGCTTCGGCATCGAGGACAACCGACCGCTCACCGATGGCGTCGTCACCGGCTGGGGCACGGTCAACGGGCGCAAGATCTTCGTCTTCGCGCAGGACTTCACGCTCTTCGGCGGCGCGCTCGGCGAGGTGTACGCCGAGAAGATCCACAAGGTCATGGATCTCGCCGAGTCCGTCGGAGCGCCGCTGGTCGGCCTGAACGACGGCGGCGGCGCGCGCATCCAGGAGGGTGTGGTCTCGCTGGCGGGCTACGGCGGCATCTTCTACCGCAACGTCCGTTCGTCCGGTGTCGTCCCGCAGGTCAGCGTCGTCCTCGGGCCGTGCGCGGGCGGCGCGGTCTACTCGCCGGCGATGACCGACTTCATCTTCATGGTGAAGGGCATCTCGAACATGTTCATCACCGGCCCCGATGTCGTGAAGACGGTTACGGGCGAGGACGTGACGCAGGAGGAGCTCGGCGGCGCGATGACGCACGCGACCAAGTCCGGCGTCGCGACATTCGTCGCCGACGACGAGCCGAGCTGCCTCGAGCAGGTGCGCTACCTGCTGTCGTTCCTGCCCGCCAACAACCTCGAGGACCCGCCCTACTTCGAGCCCGAGGACGACGCCGAGCGGCGCTGCGACGGCATCGTCGACCTGATCCCCGACGCCGCCAACAAGCCGTACGACATGAAGGCGGTCATCTCCGAGATCGTCGACGACGGCGACTTCTTCGAGGTCCACGCCCTGTGGGCGATGAACATCGTGTGCGGTTTTGCGCGCATCGACGGTCACGTGGTCGGCATCGTCGGGAACCAGCCGCAGGTGGTGGCGGGCACGCTCGACATCGAGGCGTCGGAGAAGGCGGCTCGGTTCGTGCGGACGTGCGACGCGTTCAACATCCCGATCGTGACGTTCGTCGACGTCCCAGGGTTCCTCCCCGGCACCGACCAGGAGTACGGCGGGATCATCCGGCACGGCGCCAAGCTGCTGTACGCGTACTGCGAAGCGACCGTGCCCCGCGTGCAGATCATCACCCGCAAGGGGTACGGCGGCGCGTACGTCGTCATGAACTCGAAGTCGATCGGCGCTGATCTTGCGTTCGCGTGGCCGTCGGCCGAGATCGCGGTGATGGGGCCGCAGGGCGCGGTCGGGATCATCTTCCGCAAGGAGATCGAGGCGGCGTCCGACGCCGACGCTCGCCGGGCCGAGCTCATCGAGGAGTACACCGAGCGCTTCGCCAATCCCTACATCGCGGCGGAGCGCGGGTACGTCGACGACGTGATCGACCCGCGAGAGACCCGCCGCGTGCTCGTGCGCTCGTTGGAGATGCTGCGCACGAAGAAGGAGAAGCTCCCGCAGCGCAAGCACGGGAACGTCCCCCTCTAGGGCCAGCATGCCCCAGGACCTCGTCTTCCGCGTCGTCAGGCCCGACGCCACTCCCGAGGAGCTGGCCGCGATCAGAGCCGCGCTCGATGTCGTGCAGCGCGAGCGGGCAGAGGCGGCAGCGCGTGCGCGTCCGGGCGGTGACGGTGAGCGCATCGACGCGTGGGTGCGTGTCTCGCGGCTGACAGCGCGCCGGACGGGCATGCTGCGCGGCCCCTGGCGCCTCTCCGGCCGCATCGACCGTCGCTCACGAGCCTGACGCGCGCTGTTCCGTGACGGTCGTGCACGACGCCGAGCTCATGACGGTCGGGCCCGACGAGGCCGTGGTCACGTTCCGCACCGACAGCGACGAAGCGGTTACAACCAGGGTCGGCGACGCCGAGGTCACGACGACCGGCCCGTACCACTCGGCGCGAGTCGTGGGTCTCGATCCGGGAACCCGGTACGTGCTCGAGGTCGACGGGGCGGCGCACGGGGAGTGGCTGCCGGCGTCGTTCAGCACGCTCGATCGTCCGAGCGGCCGGCTCGTGGCGACGATCGCGACGGCCAACGACGTGCACTTCGGTGAGGTCGAGTGCGGTCGGCTCGGCGACCTGGGGGACGAGGAGCTCGGCCCGATCATGCGCGCCGAGCCCGGCGACCCGCCGTACCCCCAGGTGATGAACGGCGCCGTGATCGACGAGATGCGGGCCCTCGATCCCGACGTCGTCGTGGTCAAAGGCGATCTCACGGACGCCGGGACGGAAGACCAGTTCGAGGCCTTCCTCGGCGCGTACGGCGTCCTCGGCGAGCGGATGCAGTGGGTGCGGGGCAACCACGACGTGAAGACCGACCCGCAGTTCGCGGCCGGCTACGCGCCCTACGACGTGCACGTCGACGGTGTGACACTCGTGGTCGTCGACACCGTCATCCCCGGCACCGACCGCGGCGAGCTCAGCGCCGACCAGGTCGCGTGGCTCGACGAGCTGGCCGGCTCGACCGGCGGTCCCGTGCTGGTGTTCGGCCACCACCACCTGTGGAACCTCGCCGCCGACCACCGCTCGGGCACGTACTTCGGTATCAACCCCGACGACAGCGAGGCGCTGGCGGGCGTGATCGCCCGGCGCGAGAACGTCGTCGGCTACTTCTCCGGACACACGCACCGCAACCGGGTCCGCCGGTTCCCGTCGGCGCGCAACGTGCCGTTCGTCGAAGTCGCGTGCACGAAGGACTACCCGGGCGGGTGGGGTGAGTACCGGGTGTACGAGGGTGGCTACACACAGATGGTGCGGCGCGCCGCCGCGCCCGACGCGATGGCGTGGACCGAGAAGACGCGGGGCATGTTCGCGGGCTTGTACCGCGACTACGCGCTCGGCCCGCTCGCCGACCGCTGCTTCACCGAGCCGTTCTGACGTTCTGGTCGGCGAACGTGCGCGCGAGCTCGGCGCGTGAGCGCAGGCCGAGCTTCCGGTACGCCGCACCCAGGTGGTACTCCACGGTCTTCGGCGACAAGAAGCGTGCTGCTGCGTGCGGTCTCGCCGGTGGCGCGCAGCTCGGCGGCGGCGCGTTCGGCCCACGGCGCCGCGCCGTGCTGGGCGGTCGCGACGGGGGGTCGGCTGACCAGGCGGAGTGCCTCGTAGTCTCCGCTCATGCAGCCACTTGAAGATCTCCGCGTCATCGACATGTCGACCGTGCTCGCGGGGCCCGGCGCGGCACGCTACCTGGCCGACTTCGGCGCCGACGTCATCAAGGTCGAGGCGCCGGTTGGTGACGGTCTGCGCGACATGGGCTGGCGCGACCCGCGCGACGGCGAGGGCCTGTGGTGGAAGTTCGTCGGTCGCGGCAAGCGGAGCGTCGTGCTCGATCTCAAGACCGACGACGACGTGCAGAAGATGCGCCGTCTCGTCGACACGGCCGACGTGCTGGTCGAGAACTTCCGCCCCGGGACACTCGAGCGCCTCGGGCTCGCGCCCGACGACCTCCTCGCACGCAACCCACGCCTCGTCGTCCTGCGCGTCACCGGCTTCGGCCAGGACGGACCCTACGCCGGGCGCCCCGGCTTCGCGACTCTCGCCGAGGCGATGAGCGGGTTCGCAGCGATCAACGGCGAACCCGACGGCGCACCGCTCCTCCCGCCGATCGCGCTCACCGACGAGATCACCGCCATCGTCGGTGCGTTCGCGGTGCTCGTCGCGTTGCGCGAACGCGACCGGAGCGGCGAAGGCCAGGTCATCGACGTGAATCTTCTGGAGTCGATGCTCCAGTGCATGGGCGCGCTCCCGAGCGTGTGGGCGCACCTCGGCGAGCTCCAGCCCCGCCTCGGCTCGGGAATCCCTTACACGGTGCCGCGGGGCACGTACCGCTGCGCCGACGGCGTATGGGTCGCGGTGTCGACGTCGACCGAGTCCGTGGCCAAGCGCGTCGTCGACCTCATCGGCGTTGGCGACGACGAGCGGTTCACGACGTTCGCGGGACGCATGGGGCACCGCGGGGAGCTCGAGGATGCGATCACGGAGTGGATCGCGGCGCGCCCGTCCGCCGAAGTGCTGTCGGCGTTCGACTCGGCGCACGCCGCCGTCGCGCCCGTGTACACGATGGCGGACCTCGCCCGCGATCCCCACGTGCAGGCGCGCCGCGTCCTGGTCGAGGTCGACGGGGTGGTGATGCCGGGCCCGATCGCCCGGCTCAGCCGGACGCCGGGACGGATCAGGAGCGCCGGTCGCGCGCTCGGCGCCGACACCGAGGACGTTCTCTCCGAGACCGTACGTTCGCGGACAAGAGAACGCCCCGAGGAGAGTTGAGAGAGAACCCCGGGTTTGCGCGCCGGGAGCCCCAACGATCTCCTCGGGACGAGCGGGCGTAAGTATTCACTATTTCCCCCAAGTTTTCCAGAGCCCCCTGTGGAAAACGTTGCACACCCAGCGCAGACAGTGCTCGTGCGCTACATATGGTGGGCGATCTCGACTGAGGGGGGTTGCGGTGGCGGCGATCACGAGCGAGATGCTCTCGGACCAGACGCGAGGCCAGACCGTCCCGAGCCGCTTCCTCCAGACCGTCCGGGCGCGGCCCGACGCCGTCGCGCTGCGGGCCCGGGACGGCGACGGCTGGGAGGAGTCCACCTTCGCCGAGTACGCCGAGGACGCGTGCCGGGTCGCGGCGGGACTCCAGGAACTCGGGGTCGGGCGGGGTGACCGAGTGGTGCTGATGATGCGCAACCGGCCCGAGTTCTGCGTCGCCGACATGGCCGCGCTCCTGGTCGGCGCGACCCCGATCTCGATCTACAACTCGTCCGCGCCCGAGCAGGTGCAGTACCTCACCGGCCACTGTGACGCCAAGGTCGCGATCCTCGAGGACATCGGCTACCTCGAGCGGTTCCTCAAGGTGCGCTCCGAGCTTCCCGCCCTCGAGCACATCGTGCTCATGGAAGACCCGGACGGCGTCGCGCCCGACGACGTGCGCGCGTGGGACTCAATGCTCGCGCTCGATCCTGTCGACATCGAGGCCGCGAGCCAGATCGCCCAGCCGTCCGACCTCGCCACCGTCATCTACACCTCGGGAACGACGGGGCCGCCCAAGGGCGTGATGCTCGACCACGCCAACATCTGCTGGACGGCGGAGAGTCTGCGACTCACGCTGGCGCACATCGCCCCCGAAGGCCGCCGGCTGGTGTCGTACCTGCCGATGGCCCACATCGCCGAGCGCATGACGTCCTATTACCAGCAGGCGATGTTCGGCTACGAGGTGACCTCGTGCCCCGAGGCACGCGACGTGGCGTCCTACCTGCCGCAGGTGAGGCCGGAGATCCTGTTCGCGGTGCCGCGCATCTGGGAGAAGGTGTACGCCGGGATCCAGGCCGTGGTCGCCGCCGACCCGGAGCAGAAGGAGGCGTTGTCGAGC
>WNGA01011351.1_pt1 | contig 11643 bp, 8 predicted proteins | sample 5400061 | NCBI WGS metagenome assembly WNGA01 (sample SAMN13153366, study PRJNA577476) | soil metagenome | isolation source: 100 cm soil or saprolite under grassland replicate 2 | place: USA:California | collected 2016-06-15
CCCGCGCCCGTGCCCGCCCGCCTCACGCGTGGGCGCTCCGAGCAATGAGATGACCCGCGCCCGCGTACTCGGGACGGTGGCCGTCGTGGCGCTGTACGCGCTCCCCTGGGTGCTCGATACCGTGCGCCTGCGGATGGTCATCGAGGTCCTCTATTTCGGCCTCTTCGCCGTGTCCTTCAACCTGCTGTTCGGCTATGCCGGGCTGCTCTCGTTCGGCCACGCGGCGACGTTCGGCGTGGGTGGCTACACGCTCGGCCTGCTGCTCAAGTACCAGCCGGCGCTCCCCTTCCTGCTGGCGCTGGGACTGGCCGCGCTGGTCGGGGGGGCGGCGGGGCTGATCATCGGACTGTTTTGCGTGCGCCTGCGCGGCACGTACTTCGCCCTCCTGACGCTGGCCTTCAGCCAGTTCCTCTTCGCGGTGGCCTTCAAGTGGCGCGCCGTCACCCGTGGCGACGACGGGCTCATCGTCAGTCCCGGGAGCGTGGCCGTCCCGGGGCTCGTGACGCTCGAGCTGGGCCAGCCGCGACACTTCTTCCTGCTCGAAGCCACCATCGTGCTCCTCTGCCTCTGGGCGGCCTGGCGCTTCACGCGGACGCCGCTCGGGACCGCCGTCGTCCTCATGCGGGAGAACGACGAGCGGGCCGCCTTCCTCGGCTACAACGTGTTCGGCACCAAGCTGATCGCCTTCACCCTGGCGACGACGCTCGCGGCCGTGGCCGGCGCTCTCTTCGCGGCCTTCCAGCGGCTGGTCTCGCCGGCGGTCCTGGACCTGGCCATCGGCACCGAGGTGGTGTTCATGGCGGTGCTGGGCGGAACCGGCGCGTTCCTGGGTCCGTTCCTCGGCGCCGCCGTCTACATCGTCTTCCAGGACTGGCTGTCCAAGACCACGGAGAACTGGCACTTCTTCCTCGGGCTCGCCTTCGTGCTCATGATCCTCTACGCGCACGAGGGGCTGATCGGGCTCTTCGCCAAGGGCGGCCCGGCGCGGCGCCTGCTCTCCCGCCGGGGGGCGGGGGTGGAGGAGACGGCGTGACGGCCCTCGCGCTCCGCGACATCCACCACGACTTTTCCGGTCTCCAGGTGCTGTCCGGGATCGACCTCGAGGTGGAGGACGGCGAGCGCCACGCCATCATCGGACCCAATGGAGCCGGGAAGTCCACGCTCTTCAACATCATCACCGGACGCCTCGCCCCCCGGAAGGGGCACGTGGTGTACCGGGGGCGGGACATCACCGGCGCGCCGCCGCACCGGATCGCCCGCCTCGGGATCGGCCGCTCCTTCCAGATCATCAACACCTTCCCGCGATTGACGGTCTACCAGAACGTGCGGAGCGCGGTCCTGTCGCGGCGGCGCCTGCGCCTGGACGCGTGGTCGCTGCTCGAGCGGCGGCGCGACGTGGCGCGCGAGAGCGAGGACGTCCTGGAGGCAGTGGGCCTGCGGGACCGCCGCGACACGCCGGCCAGCGAGCTGTCCTACGGCGAGCAACGCGAGCTGGAGATCGCGCTGACGGTGGCGACCCGCCCCGAGCTCATCCTCCTCGACGAGCCGACGGCCGGGCTCAACAGCGAGGACACGCGGCGCGCCATCGGGCTGATCCGGCGCGTCACCGAGGGCAAGACGCTGGTGATGGTCGAGCACGACATGGAGGTGGTGTTCAACCTGGCCGATCGCATCAGCGTGATCTACTACGGCCGGGTGCTGGCGACGGGACCGCCGGACGAGATTCGGGCCAGCGACGAGGTGAAGCGAGCCTATCTCGGGAGAAAGGCCAGTGTTGCTGGCGGTTGAGGGCCTCCACGCCCACTACGGCAAGTCCCACATCCTCCACGGCGTGAGCCTCGCCATCGATGCCGGCGAGATCGTGTGTCTGCTCGGGCGCAACGGCGTCGGCAAGTCCACCACGCTCAAGAGCATCATGGGGCTCGTGGCGCCGTCGCGCGGCGCCGTGTCGTTCAAGGGGAGCGGTATCACGGGCCTCCCGCCGTACCGGATCGCCCGGCTCGGGGTCGGCTACGTGCCGGAGGAGCGGCGCATCTTCCCGACGATCACCGTGAAGGAGAACCTGCTCATGGGGATGAAGACGAACGCCGCGCGCCCGAACGGCGGCTGGACGCTCGAGCGCGTCTACGAATTCTTCCCGCGGTTGCGCGAGCGCGAGCGACAGCGCGCGGGCACGCTGTCGGGCGGGGAGCAGCAGATGCTGACCATGGGACGCACGCTGATGGGCAACCCGGAGGTGCTCCTGGTGGACGAGCCCACCGAGGGGCTCGCCCCCATGATCGTGGAGCAGGTGGAGCGGATCCTGGGCGAGATCCATCGAAGCGGCACCCCGGTGCTCCTCGTGGAGCAGTCGATGGAGACGGCGCTGGCGCTGGCCCAGCGCGTCTACGTCATGTCCAAGGGGCAGATCGTGTTCAGCGGGAGCATGAGGGACCTTGCGGCGAACGCCGAGGTGAGGAGACAATACCTCGAGGTGTAGCGGGGGTGCTGACACCCTCGCCGGCTGCTCAAAGAGGTCCAGCGGCGAGGCGGCCCCGAGGGCCGCACGCGAGGCGTACTCCCTGGGCGCCGTACCTCCGCAGATGGGCCCCTTTTCAGCAGCCTGCCAGAAAGGAGTCGGCGATGGTCGATAGCATGAATCGGAGAGACTTCGTCAAGGCCGCGGCCGCCGGGGCGGCGATGGGGCCGTTCGTGATCACGCGGCGCGGATGGTCGCAGACGGGATCGATCAAGATCGGCATCGTGGAGCCTCTGAGCGGGCCGGTGGCCTACATCGGCGAGGCCAACGTGGCGGGCTTCCGGTTCGGCGCCGAGCGACTCAACGCGGCCGGGGGCGTCCTCGGCCGCAAGATCGAGCTGGTCACGGGCGACAGCGAGCTGAAGCCGGATGTGGCCACGCGGCGGGCCAACGACCTCGTCCTCGGCGAGAAGGTGGACTTCCTCGCCGTCAACACCGGCTCGAACATCGCCAAGGCGGTGTCGCAGGTGGCGGCCCAGAACAAGAAGGTCTTCTTCTCGACGGGGACGGAGGCCTCGGAGCTCACCGGCGAGGAGTTCTTCGAGACCACCTTCCGCTGCTGCCTCAACACCGACATGCACTCGGCCGAGCTGGCGATCTACTTCACGAAGCTGGCGCCGCAGAAGTACGCGAAGTTCTACCTCCTCAATCAGGACTACAACTTCGGTCGCGCCGCCGCCGACGGCTTCAAGAAGAAGTTCAACCGGGTCAAGGCGGGCAACCAGGCCATCGTGGGCGACGAGTACCACCCGCTGCAGAAGGTCCAGGACTTCGCCCCCTACGTCACGAAGATCATGGCGTCGGGCGCCGAGGTGCTGATGACCGGCGACTGGGGGCAGGACCTGCGGCTGCTGCTCCAGCAAGGCGCCGCGCTCGGGTGGAAGGTGAAGGTGGGGAACTACTTCCTGGATGATCCCACCGTCGCGAAGGGGGTGGGGAAGCCGGTGGTGGGCCAGATCACCGCCGACGCCTATCTGTGCACGGTCGAGTCCCCGGAGAACAAGGAGTTCGTGAAGGCCTGGCGGGCGCGCTACCCGGACGCGCCGGTGAGCTACCGGGTTCCGAGCCTCACCTGCGGGCGCTGCGCCAACGCGGTGGTGTGGCTGGGCGATGTCGTCAAGCGGGCGGGCGGCCTCGACACGGAGAAGGTGATCAAGGCCTGGGAGAGCGCGAAGTTCAAGACGCTTTGGGGCGCCGAGGTCGAGATGCGCGCCTGCGACCACCAGATGCTGACGCAAGGCTACGTGGCCGAGGTTCTCGAGCCGGAGAAGATCCCGCCGGACATCCGGTACTTCGGCACCGAGTTCCCCTACATCGGCAAGCCGACGCTCATCGCGAAGGATGACATCACGGTGGCACCGAAGGAGACCGGCAACAAGCGCTGCGCGTAGCCACCCACGTCGTGGACCACGACATCGAGCATCTCGCCCAGCTCTCCGCGTGCCGGGACGCCGCCCTGAAGGCGCGCTAGCCCGGGTCATGCATGAAGACCTCCGGAGCATGGGGAAGACGCTCGCGCGCTCGGCGCTGGTTCTCCTCCTGTTCCTGCCGGCGGCCGCGGCCGCGGCGGCGCCCGCGCTCCTGGTGACCGTCGGCGAGGTGACCGACACCGCCGCCGTGCTCTGGGTGCGCGGCCACTCGCCGGGCCCGATCGGTGTTCAGTACGGCGTCTCCGGCGGCCCGAGACAGGAGCGGGCCGAGATCCAGGTGTCGCTCGCCGGCGACTTCACGGGCAAGCTCCCACTCGTGGCCCTGGCCCCGGCCTCGCGCTACCGCTACACGGTGAGCCAGGGCGGGAGCGAGGTCCAGGGGGAGTTCGTCACGGCGCCGCCTCCAGCCGCCGCCGCTTCGGTCCGCTTCGTCTGGAGCGGCGACCTCGGCAGTCGCGCCCAGTGCCGCCACGTCACCGAGGGGTATCCCATCTTCCGGGCGCTCGCCCGCTACCGGGTGGACTTCTTCCTCTTCGTCGGCGATACCATCTACGGGGACCACGCCTGTGGCGGCTCCGACCGCGTGCCGGGTTACGACTTCGTGGCGCGCACGCTGCCGGAGTACCGGGCCAAGCACCGCTACAATCGCGAGGACGCGGCCGTGCAGGCGTACTTCCGCTCGCTCTCGGTCTATGCCATCTGGGACGACCACGAGGTGCGCAACGACTTCTCCGGTCCGAGCGACAAGCTGACGGAGGTCGGCCGCCAGGCGTTCCTCGATTACTTCCCGATCCGGCCGCCGCATGACGACCCCGCGCGGCTCTACCGCAAGTTCCGCTGGGGCAGCCTGCTCGAGGTGTTCATCCTGGATACGCGGCAGTACCGGAGCCCCAACACGGAGCCGGACGGGCCGGCCAAGACCATGCTCGGTGCGGCGCAGAAGCGCTGGCTCATCGACTCGGTGGCCGCGTCGACGGCGACGTGGAAGGTCGTCGTGTCGAGCGTCCCGCTGTCGGTGCCGACGGGCGGCAAGGCCCACGACTCCTGGAGCAACGCGAATGTCCTCGGCTTCCCCGAGGAGAACGCGACAGGCTTCGCGCTCGAGCGCGATGCCATCCTCCGCGTCTTGCGCGAGCGCGGAGTGACGAACCTGGTCTTCCTGGCGGCGGACGTGCATCATGCGGAGCTGATCCGCCACCATCCGACGCCGGAGTGGTCCTTTCACGAGTTCATCGCCGGGCCGCTCTCGGCGTCGCTCGGCCGGCCCCGGCCGCTCGACATGGGGCTCAACCCACGGTCGCTCTTCGCCCTGGGGGGTGTGGAGACCTTCGGCGAGGTCTCGGTGGATCCGGCGGGTCTCACCGTGCGGATCGCGGACGTGAGCGGGGCGGTGCGCTTCACCCACACCATCGGCCCGGAGGCAGGCCGCTGAACAGGGCTCCGCATGCTTCGTTCTCTCGGAGGGGGCTCACCGCGGGGCTCGCCGGCCGAACGGGACGGCGAGGAGCGCGAGGCAGGTGGCGCCGCTCAGCGCGAGTCCGCTCCGTTCGGCGGCGCCCGGGACGTGGGCGAGCTCGACCAGGGTGGCGTCGCCGCCCGGAACGCGCACCTCGAGGAGCCCGAGGGCGTCGCGGCGAACGGGCAGGAGCCGGCCGCCGGCGCGGCACTGCCAGAGCGGGGAATACGCCATGCCCGTCGGCGCCCAGCTCTCATCGCGGGCAGGGAGCGTGTCGCGCCAGACCTGTGGACCGGATGGCGCCGGTGTCGGCCGGGGATGCCTCGAGACGAACACGAGGAACGGGCCGATTCGCGCCGGCCCGGTGAAGGCCGGATTGTCGGCGACGAAGCTCAATCGTCCCTGGTCCTCGTCGAGGGCGACGACCGAGGACACCCGGAGCCGGTCGGCCAGCTCGTTGAAGGTCGCGGCGTCAAGCCCGGCGAGCGGCCGGCCGAAGAGCGTGACCCCATCGCGCTGCTCGACGAGACGCGTGATGGGGCGATTGGCGGGCGAGCCCGTGTAAACGAGCCCCGCGATGGGCGAGGGGTGCGTGAACGTGCCGTTCAAGATCTCCCGCCCCGCGCGCAGTGACGTGAGCGCGGTGATATGCGAGTGGGGCCGCCGCCACTCGGGCCGGTGGTCGAGCGGGACCGCCGACCGCACGAAGAGGACCCTGCCGGCCGGCGTCTGGCGAAGCCCCTCCCAGAGCTCGGTCACTCGCGCGCCTCGCGCCACCACCTCGTACTTCGGCCACTCGTTAGGCCAGCTTCGCGGCCAGAGGGAGAGGCTGGGCTCCGGTCGATTCCAGGAGGAAAGCAGGCTGCAGAGGGCGATGGAGGCGATGGCGAGGCTCCATGCCGGCAGCCTGGGCAGGCATCGATGGACGCAGTCGAGGGCGAGCGCGGCGCCCAGGATCAAGGCGAGCAGGAAGCTGTCCAGCAGGCGGTCGGCAGGCAGCCAGCGGAGTCCGAGGGGCTCGGCAACCATCGCGTCGAGCACGATGACGAGCGCCAGGGCCGGCGGCAGATCGGAGAGCCAGAGGCCGGCGCGTGATGAGGGGCTCGCGCGTCTCAGCATGGCTGAAGCGAGGGCGCTGGCGGCGGTCAAGGTGATGAGCAGCGGCCGCTCGGCGAGCGAGCGCGCGAGGGTCGCGAGCGAAGCCTCGCTCCACGCGAGCGGGAGCGCCATGCCCAGATGGGCGAGCAGCGGAAGCAGCCAGAACGCCGCGAGCCCCAGCGCGGCGGCCGTCAGCAGGGCCGCCTGACCGAGCCGCGCCCGGCGCGAGCCCGGACCATGCCATGCCGCCAGCAAGACGAGCGCGACGCCCGCCGGCGCGTGAGCCGGGTGGATCAGGATGATCGCGGCGAGGAGCGCCGGCGCCGCGACCGGGGGACGCTTGCCCTCGATCCAGCCGTGGAGCGAGAGCGCCAGGAGCGGCAGCACGCCCCAGCCCAACCGCGCGGCGACGAGGCCCCACCGCATCCCTTCTTCCACGCCGCTCCGCGAGCCGGCCGAGAGCGTGAGCGCCAGGAAGGCGCCGGGCAGGGCGAGCCAGGGGCTCCCGAGCACGCGCGCCAGGAGAAGATATGCGCTGACGCCGGGAAGCAGAAAGGTGATCCAGAGGAGCAGCTGATAGGTCGACGCGAGGTCGAGCGCGCCCAGCGACGCGTAGTGGAGCGCCGCGCCGGCATAGGAGAAGCCCGGCGGATAGAATTGCAGCTCGGCGTAGCCCGCCCACCAGCCGGGGTTCAGGCGCCAGGGGGCGAGGCCCACCGTGAGAGCGTGGGCGATGCGGTAGAGCTGGCCCGGATGGTCGTCGAAGACGAGGAGCCCGCCCCCGAGGGCCTTCCACGCGAACGCGAGCCCGTACAAGAGAAGCGGAACGGCCGGAACCCAGGCGCCTGTCACGGCTGCCGATGATACACGACAGGGTCAGGCTTTGACTTCCCGAACAGGACGTTCTTCACGACCGGCCGAAACGCGGAATCAGGACGCCCGCGAGGGGAAGTGTCGAGAAGTCAAAGCCTGACCCCGGGGCGGTCGTTGACATTGCGCTTTACCGAGTGTTAAGTAGGGAAAATCCAAGGCCGGGTGAACCTGGCCCGGCGAGACAAGGAGACCCAGGATGGCTGTTCGTGTGCGCATCCCCACTCCCCTGCGGGCGATGACCAAGGGCTCGGCCGACGTCCAGGTGACGGCCGACACGGTCGGCGACCTGATCGAGGACCTGGAGCGTCAGTTCCCGGGCATGCGGGAACGGCTGGTGGAGGAGAGCGGTGAGATCCGCCGCTTCATCAACATCTACGTCAATCAGGAAGACATCCGCTTTCTCCAGGGCGCGAAGACCGCCCTCAAGCAGGGCGACGAAGTGTCCATCGTGCCGGCGATCGCCGGCGGCGGCCGTCGCTAGGCGGAGATGCGCGAAGAGTCCGCGGACCGCGAATGATCTCCAAGCGAGTGCAGGGCTTCACGGAATCCGTGATCCGGGAGATGACCCGGGTCAACAACCAGTACGACGGGATCAACCTCGCCCAGGGCATGCCGAATTTTTCCCCGCCCAAGGAGCTGCTCGAGGCCGCCCATCGCGCCCTCGACGGCGACTTCCACCAGTACGCGATCACCTGGGGAACGCCGCGCCTGCGCCGCTCCATCGCCGACAAGTACAAGCGCTGCTACGGGATGGAGGTGGACCCGGAGCTTCACGTCACCGTCTGCTGCGGCTCCACCGAGACCATGCTGGCCACCCTCCTCGCCGTCCTCAACCCGGGCGACGAGGTCATCATCTTCGAGCCCTTCTACGAGAACTACGGGCCGGGATGCATCATCGCGGGCGCCGAGCCGGTCTTCGTGCCGCTCGAGCCCCCGGAGTTCACGTTCGACCCGGACCGGCTCGCGGCGGCGGTCAGCTCGCGCACGCGTGCCATCGTCTTCAACAGCCCCAACAACCCCTCGGGCAAGGTCTTCTCGCGGGCGGAGCTCCAGACCATCGCCGACCTCTGCCTCCGGCACGACCTCCTGGCCATCACCGACGAGATCTACGAGCACATCGTCTTCGACGGCCTCGCTCACACGCCCATCGCCACCCTGCCCGGGATGGCCGACCGGACTGTCACGATCTCCGGCATCTCCAAGTCCTACTCGGTGACGGGCTGGCGCGTCGGGTACGCCGTGGCCAATCCCGAGCTGTCCGTGGGGATCAGGCGGGCCCACGACTTCATCACGGTGGGCGCGCCGCATCCGCTCCAGGAGGCCGCGGTCACCGCGCTCGAGCTGCCCGACTCGTACTACGTGACGCTGCGGGAGAGCTACCAGGCGCGGCGGGACCTGCTGCTCGGCAAGGTCAAGGCGGCGGGCTTCGTCGCCTACGAGCCCAAGGGCGCCTACTACATCCTCACCGACGCCGCCCATTTCCTCTCGCGCTACGGGTGCCGGGACGACCACGAGTTCGCCATGTTCCTGATCAAGGAGGTCGGTGTCGCGACGGTGCCGGGCTCGTCGTTCTACGCGCATGCCGAGCTGGGCAGGACCAAGATCCGCTTCTGCTTCCCCAAGACGGATGACATGCTGATCGAGGCGGGCCGGCGGCTGCAGAAGCTCGCCCGGTGACCCCTCGCGCCGCCGCCCGCGCCATCTTCGACGCGGGCCTCGCCGCGGGCGACGTCCGTCCCCTCGTCCTGCGCGCGCTCGCCGGGATCGAGCTGCCCGAGCGAGGACGGCTCATCGTCGTGGGAGCCGGGAAAGCCTCCGGCGCCATGGCCGCGGCCGTCGAGGAGGCCCTCGACGACCGGGTGAGCGACGGGGTGGTGGCCGTCAAGGACGGCCATCTGGCCGCGACCCGCCGCGTCCGTCTGCGCGAGGCCGGGCACCCGGTCCCCGACGAGCGAGGCGCCGCGGCGGCGCGCGAGATCCTCGAGCTGGCGCGGAGCGCCGGCGGCGACGACCTCGTGCTGACCCTCATCTCCGGAGGAGGCTCGGCGCTGACGCCTGCCCCGGCGCCCCCCGTCACGCTCGGCGACAAGCAGGCCGTCACCCGATTGCTCCTGGCGGCGGGCGCCACGATCAACCAGCTCAACGCCGTGCGCAAGCATCTCTCGCTGCTGAAGGGCGGCCAGCTCGCGCGCGCGGCGACGCCGGCGCGGGTGCACGCGCTCCTGCTCTCCGACGTGATCGGCGATCCGATCGACGTGATCGGCTCCGGGCCCACCGCGCCCGACGCCTCCACCTTCGGCGAGGCCCTGGCCATCCTGGAATCTTTCCAGATCCGGGATCGAGCGCCGACGTCCGTGGTGAGGCGCCTCGAGCAGGGGAGGCGAGGTGAGATCCCGGAGACGCCCAAGGCCGACGATCCACTCTTTCGCCACGTCAGCAACGTGGTGATCGGGAACAACGCGCTCGTCATCGAGGCGGCGGCGGCCCGCGCCGGCGAGCTCGGCTTCGCTCCCCACGTCCTCACGCGCTCGCTCGAGGGCGAGGCGAGACAGGTGGCGCGGGAGTTCATCGAGATGGCCCGGCGGATCCGGAGCGGGCGCGGCCCGGTGGCGACGCCGGCCTGCGTGCTCGCGAGCGGCGAGACCACGGTGACCGTGCGCGGCGGGGGCAAGGGAGGCCGCTGCCAGGAGTTCGCGCTGGCGGCCGCGCTCGAGATGGAAGGCCTCGACGGGGTGGTGGTCCTGGCGGCCGGCACCGACGGGACGGACGGGCCGACCGAGGCCGCGGGCGCGGTGGCCGACGGCCTCACCGCGGGTCGCGCGCGCGAGCAGGGCCTCGATCCGCGCGCGCACCTGGAGACCAATGACTCCCACGCCGTCTTCGCCTGCCTCGGCGACTTGGTCGTCACCGGGCCCACCAACACGAATCTGCTCGACCTCTACCTGCTGGTGGTTGACGCCGCCCCCTCACCCTGACCCTCTCCCCTCGGCGGGGGAGAGGGAACCGGAACGACTCCTTCTCCCTCGGAGAGGGAGAGGGCTGGGGTGAGGGAACCGGAACGACTCCCTCTCCCTCGGAGAGTCTCGGAGAGGGAGAGGGCTGGGGTGAGGGTGGGCTAGAAGCGAAGGCGGACGCGGTAGGTGAGCTTGGTCTCCGCGTCCTTGGGGACGGGGACGCGGAAGCGCATCGTGAACGCCTCCACCTTCTCGTGGGGGAGAGTGGAGCGCAGCATTTCCCAGTCGCCGGGCACCGGCTCCACCACCTCGACGGTGACGGCCTCCTTCTTGTGGTTGCGCAGGCTGATCTCCCACTCGACCTCGTAGAGCGCGGGCCCGATCTTCTTCCAGTCCTTCTGCACGCGCTCGCCCACCACGTCGAAGGCCTCGCCCATCTTGATCTTCACGCGCTCGTCCTTGGGGGTGTGGTCGATCCAGTCCTCGCCGATGAGCTGCTGGCTGCCCGAGGTGTCGGCCTTGTAGACGCGCACCTTCCCCTTGGGCAGCGGGATGCCGAGCCGGTTGTCCTTGCTGTTCTTGATCTCGAGGTAGACCCCCACCTTCTGGTTGGACATGGGGACGCCGTACTGGGTGCGGAAGTAGTCGGCGGCGCCGTAGTAGATGAAGTGCTTGTCGACCGGCACGTCGGTGGCGGACAGGAGCGAGAGTTGCTTGGTCTGCTGGTCCTTGACCGTGGTGCGGCCGTCCAGCGTGTAGAGGTGGTACTCGAAGAAGCCCTCGGACCTGAAGTCGCGAGAGGCATCGGCCGCCCCCGACTTGGCCGCGAGTTCTAGCCCCCGCCGCGGCTCGTTGCGACCTGTCGCCCGGTTGATGTCCCCTGCCACCAGCTTGAGGGCCGCGTTCCTGTACGTCGCGCCGCTCTTGTTGTCGATGGTCACCCAGCCGGTGAGATCGCTCTTGCTGTCGGCCGCATCGATCACCATCACGTAGTCGGCCTTCCAGGTCATGCCCCCCGTGAGATACGAGGCCTCGATGCGCTGGGGGGCGGGCTTGGCGTTCCTGAGCAGCCAGAGCAGGGTCGGCTTGGACACCAGGTTCTCCGGCAGGGCGGGCAGGACCGCGTTGCCATAGGTCCCGATGTGGATCTCGCCGTTGATCTCCCAGACGGGGCCGTTGGTGGAGAGCAGCGTGGCCTCCTGGAATGCGCCGCCGCTCTGGTAGAGCCGCACCTTCTTCCCCACGTACTTCTCCATCAGCTTGTCGCTCGTCAGCAGGTCGTACTCGTAGTTCTGCTCGAGGATCTTGAGCCCC
>WNGA01011353.1_pt1 | contig 11642 bp, 10 predicted proteins | sample 5400061 | NCBI WGS metagenome assembly WNGA01 (sample SAMN13153366, study PRJNA577476) | soil metagenome | isolation source: 100 cm soil or saprolite under grassland replicate 2 | place: USA:California | collected 2016-06-15
TGGAGCCGGTCATGATCGTGATACTCGGCGTCATCGTAGGCGGCATGGTCATCGCCATGTACCTCCCGATCTTCGACATGGTGAACGCGGTGCAGTAGCGCCGCAGATGATCGCCCCCGACCCAGCAGATCCCCCCGACCCCCGGGAGCCGAGGCCGGCCCGCACGGGCACGTTGCGCCACGACACCGTCCCGATGCGCCTGTACCACGAAGCGAAACGGCTCGGTGCCTGGGACCCGCGGAGCCTCGACCTGCGGCGCGACGTCGACGATTGGGCGCGCTTCACCGTCGCCGAGCGCGATGTGCTGCTGCGCCTCACCGTGCTGTTCCAGGCCGCGGAACAGAGCATGACCCGCGACCTCCTGCCGCTCGTCATGGCCGTGGGGCGCGAAGAGCGCCTCGAGGAGCAGCTGTTCCTTACGACGTTCCTCGCCGACGAAGCGAAGCACACCGAGTTCTTCCGGCGCGTGCTCGACGAAGTCTGTCGCCAGTCCGGAGACCTCCAGCGCTATCAGACGCCGAGCTTCCGGCGCCTCTTCGCCGAGCGGCTCCCCGACGCGATGCGGCGGCTGTTGGCCGATCCGTCCCCGGCCGCCCAGGCCGAGGCGCTCGTGACCTACAGCCTGGTCGGCGAAGGCGTGCTGGGCGACGCGGGATATCATCTCTTCTCGACCGCCCTCGCACGCGGCGACTCGATGCCCGGCTTCCGCGAGGGTCTCCGGCAGGCCCAGGCGGACGAAGATCGGCATATGACCTACGGCCTGTTCGTCTTGTCCCGCCTCGTGGCCGAGGACCGGGACGTGTGGACTGGGGTGAGCCGGCAGATGGAGGAGCTGCTGCCGCTCACGCTCGGCATCGTGAGCGAGTTCTTTGAGTCCTACGACCCCATGCCGTTCGGGCTCTCGCTCGACGACACGGTCCAGGACGCGATCGCGCGGTTCGCCAGTCGCTGGGCCGCCCTGGAGGAGGCGAAACAACGTGGGCGGGCGCTCGCCAGCACGCCCGGCGCCGAGCAGGTGGTGCGAGACATCCTGGGATGGGTCGGCGACCAGCTGCAGCCCGTGCCCGTCGGCGTGCGGCGGGAAGGAACCGGCCCGGTCTACACGTTCCAGGTCGGCTCGGGACACGCGTCAGGGGGGGCGCTGTTGATCACGCAGGAAGTCGTCGCACACCACAGCGCTACCGACGTGATCGCGGCCCTGCGCGCGCATCGCGTTCCCGAGCGGCTGCGGGCCGCAGGCCGGATGCGGCTGACCTGCCTCAGTGCCGGTGGCCGGATCATCATACAGCCGCCGGAATGACGCCGTGGCGCGTCTAGGGGCCGGATGCGGCTCCCGGGAGCCCCGGCAGCTCGAGCCACTGCCGCGGGAAGCGCGGCAGGAACCTCACGTGGCGGTTCACCACCGCCTGCACCCGCCGCCACCAGCAGATGATCGGCTGGGTCGTTCGGCCGACGCTCACCACGGCGAACGGGATGGAGTCCGCCACCACCGTCCGCAGGTCCGGCTGGCTGAGCGAGCAGAGGTCCTCCGGCGTCCTCACCCCGAAGCTCGAGTCCGGTCTGACCCACGGATGGTTGTGCCAGACGGCGAGCGTGGTGGCCGGCGGGCAGGGGAGCGGGGTCACGGCGTCGACGCTTGAGTGCACGATGTCCGGCATCGCGAGCTCCGATACCAGCGCCGTGTCTCCGACGACCGTGCCTTGCAGGCACAGCACCACTTCCCGATCGAGGCCGGCCGCCAAGAGACTGAGTCGCCGCAGCAACGACGGAGCTAGCACCAGGCGTTTCAGCGGTTGGGAGTTGAGGATAGCGGAGTCGGCCGGGGTCAGGGCGGCCTGGCCCGCGGCGCGACCGGGAGCCGCGAGCGCTCCGACCATCAGCCACACCACGACACACACCGCACGTTGCATTGCCAACAATAGCGAAACTCGGGCCGGAGGAGCCGCCCGATGCTCGTGCTCTTGCACTTTGCCACAACGCTTCCAATACTTTACCCAGGCCGCCAGTTCCCAAGGCGCAAGCCGCAAGCCGTAAGGCACAAGTTGTCCAACAGCTTTACAGTCAATCGGTTACGCTCACTGACCGGCATACAATCGTAGCGAGGGACGTCCCTACGGCTTACGACTTTCGGCTTGCGCCTGTCTCGTTTCGGCTTGCGGCTGTCTCGTGACCTGGCTGGTGAGTGACCGGCGGGGGTCCGTCCTCCCCACCCCGCAGAGTCTGCTGCGGTCGGTGTACGCGGGACGGCTGTGCGTCGCCGTCGCTATCTACCTGACCGCGGCGCTCAAGTTCGCGGTCGCGGGTCCCTTGGACGTGCTCGTCACGTCATTCGTGCTGGTCGCGGCGGTGGTGGTGACGATCGCCTCCTACTGGTACACCCACCTGTCGCGCCGCGCGCCCGGGCGGACCTTCCTGTACGGGCAGGCGCTGTTCGACGTGGCGCTGATCACCACGGTCGTGCACATCACCGGCGGTCCGCAGAGCGACCTGACGCCGCTGTACGTTCCCCTGATCGCGGTGACGGCGGTGCTGATGCCGCCGGCGAGCACGGGCTTGATCACGGCGCTCGTCGGAATCGTCTACTTCGCTGACGTGTTCTTCGGGCACACCACGCCGATGACGGCGCAGGTTGGGCTGCAGCTGCTGGTGTTCGCAGGCGTCGCGGCGGTGACCGCCTATTTCTCGAGCCGGGTGTCGGTGATGGGGGCGGAGCGGGAGGCCCTGGCGGGAGAGCTGCGCCAGGCCCGACTGGAAGCGGCGGATGTGCTGCGCAGCGTCCCGACGGGGATCGTCACAGTGGACCAGGCGGGCCACCTGCTGTACTGCAATCCGGCGGCGGAGCAGATCCTCGGCTTCAAGGAGCGCCAGTGGCGAGGGGCCCCGATCATGCCGGAGTTCGCGAAGATCGCCCCCGAGTTCTGGGCTGCGATCACGGCGACCGCGCGGCGCGGCGTGCGGGCGATGCGCGTGGAAGCGACCGTGCGGCGTCCCGATCGCACCTTCACGATCGGCGTGACGACCACGACCCTGGACGTCGAGCCGGCAGGCGCGCCTCGGGTCACGGCGATCTTCACGGACATCTCGGACTCGAAGCGGCTCGAGGAGCTCCACCTGCGCGCGGAACGGCTCGAAGCGGTGGCGGAGCTGTCGGCGAGCCTGGCGCACGAGATCAAGAACCCGCTCGCATCGATCCGCTCGTCGGTGGAGCAGCTGGGGCGCGCCAAGCGCGTGAACGCCGACGAGAAGTTCTTGACGTCGCTCGTGGTGCGCGAGAGCGACCGGCTGTCGCGTCTGCTGTCGGAGTTTCTCGACTTCTCCCGCGTGCGTGCCACCGAGTGCCGGCCGCTCGACCTGCGCACCGTCGCGGCCGCCGCGATCCGCCTCGTGCGCGAGCACCCGGACTGCCCCGCGGACGCCGTCATCGATCTGACGGGCGACGCGACCCCCATGGAGGGCGACGAGGACCTGTTGCATCGCGTGGTGTCGAATCTGGTGCTGAACGCCGTCCAGGCCACCGGCAAGGGCGCGCGCGTCGTGGTGCGCACCGGACGGCCCGCCTCCCACGAGCTGCCGGGGGGCGCCGGTATCGAGAGCCCCGTATCCCTGGCCGTGAGCGACAACGGCCCGGGCATCCCCGAGGGCCTGCGGGCCCGCCTGTTCGAGCCGTTCGTGACGGGTCGGGTGGGCGGCACCGGCCTCGGCCTCGCCATCGTGCAGCGCGCGGTGGACGCGCACCGCGGCCTGGTGCTCGTGGATTCCACCCCGGGGCAGGGGACGACGTTCACGGTCTACTTCCCCGCCGCCCGGCGGAAAGAGGAAGCAGCATGAGCCAGCAGCCATCGATTCTGGTCGTCGACGACGAGATGGGGATCCTGGACGTGCTCCGGATCCTGTTGAAAGGGGAAGGGTTCGACGTCACCACCGCCCAGGGCGGGAAAGCCGGGCTCGAGGCGCTGAAAGGGAACCCGCCCGACATCGTGCTCACGGACATCAAGATGCCGGGCGTCTCGGGTACCGAGATCCTCGCCGCGGTGCGCGAGCAGGACCCGGAGACCCCGGTGATCCTCATGACCGCCCAGGCCTCGCTCCAGAGCGCGATCCAGGCGGTGAACCAGGGGGCGTTCTACTACATCCAGAAGCCGTTCTCGAACGACGACCTCGTCGCGATTTGCCGGCGCGCGGCGGAGCAGCGCCTCCTCAAGGCCGAGAACAAGCAGCTCAAGCAGGAGATCCGCCGCCGGGAGCGCTCGGGGCTGGTCAAACCCCTGGGCAAATCGCGCGCGTTCCTCGATGTGATGAAGCTCGCCGAGCAGGTGGCGCCCACCGAGAGCACGGTGCTCATCCAGGGAGAGTCGGGCACGGGGAAGGAGGTCATCGCACGCTACATCCACGAGCTGTCGGCGCGCGCGGATGGCGGATTCTTTTCGCTCAACTGCGGCGCGCTGCCGGAGAGCCTCCTCGAGTCGGAGCTGTTCGGCCACGTGAAGGGATCGTTCACCGGCGCGGTGCGGGACAAGCAGGGCCTGTTCGCCGCGGCGCGCGGCGGCACGTTCTTCCTGGACGAGATCGGCGAGATGTCCCCCGCGACCCAGGTGAAGCTGTTGCGCGTGCTGCAGGAGCGGGAGGCGATCCCCGTGGGCGGCACCGAGGCCATTCCGGTGGACGTGCGCGTCGTGGCCGCCACCAACCGCGACCTCGAGGACGACATCAAGCGCGGCCGCTTCCGCACCGACCTGTACTACCGGCTGAACGTGATCGCCATCCACCTGCCGCCGCTGCGCGAGCGGCGCGACGATATCCAGATCCTGTGGGAGGAGTTCCTGAGCCGCATTGCGAAGGAGCGCGACGAGCAGCCCAAGGCGCTTGCGGAAGACGCGAAAGCGGCGCTGCTCGCCTACGACTGGCCCGGCAACGTCCGCGAGCTCGAGAACGCCCTCGAGCGGGCGGTGGTGCTCAGCAAGGCGACGACGATCGACCTCGCGGCCCTGCCCGACAAGCTGACGGAGCGCCGCGCCGAGCCGCTCGTCGCGGAGCGGCCGCACGCGAACCCCACCCTCGACGTGATCGAGCGCGCCTACATCACTTGGGTGCTGCAGAGCGAGGGCGGCAACAAGACCCGCGCCGCCGAGGTGCTCGGCATCGATCCCTCCACCCTGTACCGCAAGCTCAGCCGGTACGAGGGCGATGTCCCCGGCTGAGGCCCCCCCCGACCCCCCCGACCCCCCCGATCAGGTCGGGGCCGCGACCCTTGAGCGCATGGCCGCGGCCCCCCGCTACAACCGCTGGATGTTCGATCGGCTGCGCCCCTGGGTGGGACGCCGGGTGCTCGAGATCGGGGCCGGGATCGGCACCATGTCGGCGTTCCTGCTGGACCGGGAGCGCGTCGTGCTCACCGACACCGAGCCGTCCTACCTGGAGCGGCTGCGCGGGCAGTTTGCCGGCCGGCCGCACGTGACGGTCGCCGAGCTGCGCCTGCCCGCAATTGATCCGCGGCTCGCGGCCGAGCGGCTCGACACCGTGGTCTGCCTGAACGTCCTGGAGCACATCGAGGACGATCGCGCATCGCTGCGGGCGATGCACGACCTGCTCGAGCCCGGCGGTCGGGTCGTCCTCCTTGTGCCGTCGCTGCGGGCGCTGCACGGCACCCTGGACGATGCCCTGGGGCACTTCCGCCGCTACGTCCCCGACGAGTTGTCGGAGAAGCTCCGTGCGGCGGGCTTCCGGGTCCGCCATCTCGAGTATTTCAACCTCGGCGGCATCCCGGGATGGTGGGTGGCGGGTCGGGTGCTGCGCCGCCGGCTCATTCCCACCGGCGCGCTGCGCTGGTACGAAGCGCTGGTGCCCCTGTTTCGCCTGGAGCGGCTGCTCCCTTGGCGGGTCGGGCAGTCGCTCATCGCCATCGGCGAGGTGCCTGCATGACGGCGCTCCGGGGGGCCGACGAGGTGGTGCTCTCCGTGGTGGTGCCGGCGTACAACGAGGCGGCGACCATCGAGGAAGCGCTGCGGCGGCTCAAGCAGGTACCGTTGCGCCTGGAGGTAATCGCGGTCGACGATGCCTCGACCGATGGAACGGGCGCCCTCCTCGACCGCTTGGCGGGCGCCGGGCTGGCGCAGCAGGTCATCCACCACGCGGCGAATCGCGGGAAGGGCGCTGCCTTGCGGAGCGGCATCGCGGCGGCCACCGGAGACGTGATCGTCGCCCAGGACGCCGATCTCGAGTACGACCCGGCCGAGCTGCCGGCGCTGCTGCAGCCGATCAGGGACGGCCGGGCCGATGCCGTCTTCGGCTCGCGCTTCCAGGGCGGGCCGCACCGCGTGCTGTTCTTCTGGCACGCCGTCGGCAACAACTTTCTCACGCTCGTCTCCAACATGTTCACCAATCTGAACCTCACGGACATGGAGACGGGCTACAAGCTGGTGCGCGCCGATCTCCTGAAGCGACTGCCGCTCAGGGCGGAGCGGTTCGGGATCGAGGTGGAGCTCACGGCGCGGCTGGTGCAGGCAGGGGCGCGCATCTGGGAGCTGCCCATCTCGTACAGCGGCCGCACGTACGCCGAGGGGAAGAAGATCACCTGGCGGGACGGACTGGCGGCGGTGTTTCACATCCTGCGGTACAACCTGTTTCCGCCGCGGGGGACATGGCGTGGACGCTAAGCGCCTGTACGGCACCGTCGCCGCCTGCGCCGTGGTCGTCTATCTCGGCGCGCTGTGGAATCGGTTCGCGGTAGACGATCTCCCGATCATCGTCCTCAACCCCCTCGTCGCCGACGTCTCGGGCGTGTGGCGCGCCTTCGCCGCGCCCTACTGGCCCCCGGACTTGGGCGGCCACATGTACCGGCCGCTCGTGATCGCGGGGTTCGCCCTCGACCGCCTGGTGGACGGCGCGCCCTGGTTTCACGCCGTCAATCTGCTGTGGCACGCCGCCGCTTCGGTCGCCGTGGCGGCACTCGCCCGCCGCTGGGCGGACTCCGCCGTCGCGCTCGTCGCGGGCCTGCTGTTTGCCGTGCATCCGGTGCACGTGGAGGCCGTCGCCAACATCGTCGGACGCGCCGAGCTCATGGCCGCGTTCTTCACGGTGCTGGCGGTGTACGCGGCACTGGCCCGCGAGAGCGTCGGGTGGAGCGCCGCGGCGTTGGGCGTGGGTCTCCTCTCCAAGGAAAACGCGGCCGTCACGCCCGCCCTGATCGCTTGGGGTTGGATGCTCGGTCTCTCCCGCCCCGCTCGACGTCGCATGGCCCTGTTTCTCGCAAGCTGGGGGCTCGTGGGCGGCGCCTACTTCGCGGTGCGCGCCGCGGTGCGCCATCCGTTCGCGGGCTACGAGAGCATCGCCCCGATGTTCGTCGGCGAGTCCCCCCTCACCGTGCGGCTCACGGCGGCGCACGGCCTCGCCGACGTCACGCGGCTGCTCGTCTTCCCCCTCACCCTGCGGGCGGACTACTCCCCCGCCGAGCGCACGGTCGTGACGTCACCGCTCGATCCGCGGTTCCTGGCCGGCGTGGCGTGCGCCCTGGTGTGGGGCGCGCTTCTCGCCCTCGCCTGGAAGCGCGGCCGCACGCTGGAAGCGTTCGGGCTCGGCTGGGTCGGCGTGGCGTTGCTCCCGGTGGCGAACCTGCTGTTTCCCGCCGGGTTCTACCTCGCCGAGCGGACGCTCTATCTCCCCTCGGCCGGGTTCGTCGTCGCTGCGGCCGTCTGGCTGGCGCGGCTGCCGCACAAGTGGCTACGGCCGCTGGTCGCGACGCTGGTCCTCGTGGCCGGCCTCCGCACCGCCCTGCGCGTGCCGGTGTGGCGTGATAATGAACGGGTCACCCGTAGCGTGATCCACGACTCGCCACGCTCGTACGTCGGGCCCAAGCGCCTGACCGCGCTGTTCCTGGACCGGCACGAACCGGCGCGGGCAGTAGCCTTCGCGCGGGTCGCGGCCGGGCTGTACGACCGGGACCCCACGATCTTCGTGACCGGTGCGGTGGCGGCGTTTGCGGCCGGCGACCCTCGGGGCGCCGACTCCATGCTCGCCCAGCTCGAGCTGCTGTGCCACGGCGGGTGCAGCGGGTCCTATCGCCACGAGGCGGCGGTCGCTCGGGCGAGCGGCTATCCGGAAGCCGCCGAGTCGCTTCTGGCCCGCGTTGGCAGGTTGCGCCCCCCCTGACTGGGGTCCCCCGGCGCGTTGCGGTCGGCCCGGGGCCTTGCAAAAATCCCGACTCGGGTAGGGGCCAGGGGGGGACCCAGCGCCCCGGCAGCGCATCACAAGTGACTGCAGTAAAATGATTTACGTGCATTTTGGTGACGCAGGGCATGGGGTTTGCTTCACCAACCGGTGGGAAAATCCCGCTTCGCTAGGGTTTTGAGTTGTCTTGAGATGGCCTTTAACGGGGGTAAAGTCAGATGAACCGCAAGGGTTTCACGCTCATTGAGCTGTTGATCGTGGTGGTGATTATCGGCATTCTGGCCGCCATCGCGATCCCGAAGTTCGCCAACACGAAGGCGAAGGCGTACATCGCCTCGATGAAGTCGGACCTTCGGAACCTGGTGACCGCCGAAGAGGCGTATTTCGCCGACTCGGTCAAGTACAGTCAAACCGTGACCAGCTTGGTCGGTGGGACGGCGTGCGCGCCCGCTGCGGGCCAGGTGAGCTGGTGCCCCACGACCGGCAACACCGCGACTGCACCGGTTGTCAACGCTGGTGGTTGGAACGCGACGATTTCGAACGCCAACCTGCAGACGCCGCTGGTGACCTGCTCCGTCTACATCAACTTGGCGGCAGATCCGAACGGTATCGCGGTAACCGAGGGCGCGCCTGCCTGTAAGTAGGCTTGCGAGCTTGAGGGCTTGAGCAGAAGACGTGAGCGGCGGGGGCTTCCCCGCCGCTTCGTTCTTATGCCTATTCCAAGCGCCATGCCGGCCAAGCCCGCGCTCCGGACCGAGTTGCTCTTCTACCTGTCGTTCCTCGCCGCCGCCGCCCTGCTGGTAGGCGTGGCGACCATGCTGCTCGCCACCAGTTTCGCCCCCGAGCGCACCTTCGTCCTGGTGATGCTGCTGGTCGCCCTGGAGGTGGGTGTGTTCGTCGTGTTCGGCCGCTATCTCGTGAGCCGGCTGGTGCTCTGGCCGCTCGAGCGCGTGGTCGCCACGGCCGACGCCGTGGCGGACGGCGATTTGGGGCGCCGCGCGCCGGACGAGGAGACGCGCGATTTCGCTACCCTCGCCGCGCGCCTCAACCGGATGACCGATCACCTGCTCGATGCGCAGGGGCAGCTGGTGCGCTCGGAGAAGCTCGCCAGCATCGGCCGGCTGGCGGCGGGGATCGCCCACGAGGTGGGCAACCCCCTGGGGGCCGTCGGGACCTACGTCGAAGTGCTGCGCCGCCGCGGGGCCGACCCCGAGGTGGTGGCCGGCGTGACCCGCGAGCTCGAGCGCATCGATCGCATCGTGCGGGGCCTGCTCGACTACGCGCGCCCGCAGGAAGAGACGCTGGCGCCGCTCGATGCCGGGGCCGTGGCGCAGAGCGCCTACGGCCTGCTCGAGGCGCAGGGAGCCCTGAAGCCCGTGCGTGCGAGCCTCGAAGTCGTTCCCGACGTGCCGCGGATGCTCGGGCGCGTCCATCTCCTGGAGCAGGCGATCGTCAACCTGGTGCTGAACGCTGTGGACGCCGCGCCCGGCGGACTCGTGATCCTCGGCGCCCGGCGGTGGGCGTACGAGCCGCGACCTGCCGTCCCCAGGCGCGCCGGCGACCCGCCAGACGCGAGCTTCCCGCGCCGCCCCGAGCGGCGCCCCGGGCGGACCGACTTCGCGGCGGGTCAACCGGGGGCACTCTTGTACGTGGCGGATTCCGGACCGGGCGTGCCACCCGACGACCGCGAGAAGATCTTCGAACCGTTCTACACCACCAAGGAGCCCGGCCGGGGAACGGGGCTCGGCCTCGCCATCGTCGCCCGGGCCGTGCACGACATGGGGGGCGTGGTGTGGGTGGACACGGCGCGCGAGGGAGGGGCGGCGTTTAAGATGTTCTTTCCCGCGGCATGACCCGAGTCCTTGTGGTAGACGACGAACCGGGTCTCCGCCAATCGCTCGGGTTGTTGCTGGCGGACGCGGGCTACGACGTGGCGGCCGAGGGTAACGGGACCCGAGCCCTCGAGCGCGCGCTGGCGGAGTCGTTCGACGTCGTGCTGTGCGACGTGCGGATGCCGGACATGGACGGGCTGGCGTTCCTGCGCGGGTACAAGGGGCGCGGCGGCACGGCGATCGTCATCATGATGAGCGCGTACGGCGGCGAGGAAGCGGCGCTGGCCGCCATGAAGGAGGGCGCGTACGACTACGTGCCCAAGCCGTTCCGCCCGGACGAGGTCGTGCTCACGCTTCGCAAGGCCGAGGAGCGCGAACGGCTCGGTCACACCATCGCGACACTAAGAGCACAGCTGGACTCGAGCCCCGCGGCGCGGGCCCTGATCGCCGAGAGCGCGGCGATGCGACAGGCCCTCGAGCTCGTGGCGCGCGTGGCGGGACACCCCACCACCGTGCTCATCACCGGCGAGCGCGGGACCGGCAAGGAGGTGATCGCCCAGGCGATCCATCGGGCCAGTCCCCGCGCCGCCGGCCCGTTCGTGGCGGTGAACTGCGCCGCGATCCCCGACACGCTGCTCGAGTCGGAGCTGTTCGGCTACGTGAAAGGCGCCTTCACCGGCGCGGCGGGCGATCGCCCGGGGCTGTTCGAGCAGGCCGATGGGGGCACGCTGCTCCTGGACGAGGTGGGCGAGCTGCCGCTGGCCCTCCAGGCCAAGCTGTTGCGCGTGCTGCAGGAAAATGAGATCCGCCGGGTGGGCGACCAGAAGACGCGGCGCGTGGACGTGCGACTGCTCGCGGCCACGGCCAGGGATCTCGCCGCCGAGGCGGCGACGGGCCGGTTCCGACCCGATCTGTTCGACCGGCTGAACGTCGTGGCGATTCACCTGCGCCCGCTGTCGGAGCGGCGCGCTGACATCGCGCCCCTGGCGGGGCATTTTGCGGCCCGGCTTGCCGGCCGGCTCGGCCGGCGCGTGGCCTTGAGCGACGCGGCGCTCGCGTGGCTCGCCGAGCAGCCGTGGCCGGGCAACGTGCGGTCGCTCGAGCACGCCATCGAGCGAGCGGCGGTGCTGTCGGATAAGGAGATCCTGGAGCCGGCGGATTTTCGGAAGGAACCACTCCCCGCTCCCCGCTCCCAGGGGGGGGAGCAGGGAGCAGGGAGCGGTACCCTCCGTGAGGCCGTGGAGCTGGCGGAGCGCCAAGCCATCGCCGCCGCCCTGGCGGCAGCGGGGGGGAACCGCCGCGAAGCGGCCAAGTGGCTCGGCGTAAGCCTCCGGACCCTGTTTTACAAGATGGACCGTTACGGCATCGATTAGTGCAGGACTCTGCACCTATGCAGCATTTTGCAGTATCGCCAGGATATGTAATACACGCTAATCCAGCAACTTACGAGATGGCATGAGGTGTGAGATGGACACTCCACGACCGGAGGGATTGTCATGCGGCGTTCGGGCTTCACCACCATCGAAATGGCCATCGTCGTCGTCATCATCGGGCTGATCGCGCTGATCGGCTTCCCGAAGATCCGGCAAACACTCGACAAGACCAACCTCCGCTCGGCGCGCGCCGCGGTGGGCACCCTGGCGGGCA
>WNGA01011356.1_pt1 | contig 11639 bp, 10 predicted proteins | sample 5400061 | NCBI WGS metagenome assembly WNGA01 (sample SAMN13153366, study PRJNA577476) | soil metagenome | isolation source: 100 cm soil or saprolite under grassland replicate 2 | place: USA:California | collected 2016-06-15
GCGCCGCCGATCGGAACTGCGATTTCTTCTGATACCAGAGTCCGACCGGCACAATTTGCAAATTGAGCTGCCAGCTTGCCTCGGCTTCGGCGCTGAGCGCGATCCTCGCCGCACCGGTGCGGAGCGGCAGCATCATAGTATTGGAATGGGTCGTGCCCTCGGGAAACAGCGCGATCGGCCGGCCAGCGCGCAGCAGCGCCCGGCAGCCCGCGAACGTCGCCTCGTTCGCATCAGTGGCGCCGCCAGGAGGGCCGCCAGGCTTACCCACATCGCGCTGGCGGTAGATGGGTAGGGCGCCGAATGCCTGCATCAGCACGCGCCCAATCGGGTTCACAAAGAAGGTGCTCTTGGCCAGAAACGAGACATGCTGGCCCAGCGCCTGCATCAGCACCAGTGGATCGAGCAGGCCGTTAGGGTGGTTCAGCACAAACAGAGTCGGCCGATCCGGCAAGCGTTCCTCGCCGCGCGCCTCGATTCGTGGGTAGAATAGCTGGATCAAGCCCAGAATGATAAAGCGCACGATTCGAGACAGCATAGCGGCACCTCACTGGCTGCAACGTGTATGATGCGTTTATTGTATGCTGAATAACGCTGTACGATCCAGGCTGCGAGCTGCCAGTTGCTGTAAAGCTAGGGATTTGGGATTAGGTACTGGAATTGGGGATGAGACATGCCCAACCCCTAGTACCTAGTCCCCAGTCCCCAGTCCCCAGCGCAGAAATGTGCTCAGGCGCTGTCGCTGGTCTCGGGGGCAGTGCCGGCGCTGAGCAGTGCCCGCGCTGCCCGCACGACATTGCGCAGCCGGCGGCGGCGTATCCGGCGCAGCGCTACGCCGATCGCGAACCAGCGCACCCGAAGAATGCGCTCGCGCGCCTGCGGGCGCGGGCGGCCCGATATAGCGCGCACAAGATAGTAGCTGACGGTCTTGCGGCGCAGGCGGCCGGATTTCTGGATGGTGTACAAGACCTGGCGTACCATCGGCCCCACTTCGCCAGTCACGCTAGTCTCCTCGGCAACCTCGCGTGCCACGGCCGTTCGCTCGTCCTCGCCGGGCTCGATCCGACCTTTCGGCAGCGTCCAGAAGCCATCCTGCTTCTTGATCAGCAGTATCTCAAGCTGGCCGGCTGCCGACCAGCGATAGACGACACCACCGGCAGCCGCTATCGGGGGCTCTTGCTCAATCGAATCTTGCATTGGAGCGCCCACTTTGAGGTTCAGCATCGAACCCCCCTGCCAGCAATCGCTGCGATGTCTGGTTACATCTCTGGAGGTATCTGGCCTGAATAGTATCAAAAAGCATACCGCGCTCCGATTACAAAATGATGAACATAGGGTATCACACCCTACAAGCCGAAGATAGAGAACATGGTATAATGCACGCGCTCTTAATAAGATCTTAATATTACCAGAGATATCGATTTTGAGGCACATCATACTACCGCATTCCAATTCCCCTATTCCTCGCGGTGGGCGGTTGCCGGCGCGCTGGCGTCGTTCGCTGATCCTCGGGCTCATGCTCCTGCTGGCGGCCTGCGGCCCAAGCGATTCGGGCGGGCTGACCGTCACCGGCTCCACATCGGTGACACCTTTCGCCGAGCATCTGGCCGAACTGTACCAGAAACAGCACCCTGGTATGGCGATCAACATTCAAGGCTTGGGGTCGAGCGCCGGCATCCGCGCGGCGCTCGATGGCGTGGCCGAGATCGGTATGTCCTCGCGCGATCTCCAGCCGGAAGAGGCCGACAAGCTTGATCAGGTCGTGATCGCCCGCGACGCGCTGGCGGTCATCGTCAATCCCGATAATCCGGTCACCGGCCTCAGCACCGCGCAGATCCAAGGCATTTTCGGCGGGCAGATTCGTAGCTGGGATGCACTTGGCGGCCCGCCGCTGCCGATCACCGTGGTTAGCCGCGAGGCCGGCTCGGGGACGTTCAGCGCGTTCGAGGAGTTGGTGATGAAAGGTAAGCTGATCGCCACGCGAGCACTGCGCCAAGGATCGAACGGCGCCATCCGCCAGATCGTCGCTCAAGATCCAAATGCGATCGGCTATATTTCGCTCGGCATCGTTGATCCAACCGTCAAAGCGCTGGCGATCGACAGCGTCGAGCCATCGGTTGTGCATGTTGAGGCTGGAACATACAAGCTAGTCCGGCCATTTTTGCTGGTCTGGCGTAAGGGACAGCCGCTTAGCCCGCTCGGCGAAGCGTTTGTCGGCTATGTTATGGGCACTGAGGGACAGAGCGAGCTGATTAAGGCCGGTCTGGTGAAAGGATCGACCATGCCATGAAAGAGCGCGGCATTGGCGCATTGTTGCTGCTGACCGCCCTGGGCGCACTGATCGCGCTGGGGCTGATTACGTATTTTATCTTCCAGGCCGGTGTGCCGCTGATCGCGCGGGTCGGCCTGTGGGAGTTCCTGAGCGGCACGCACTGGAGCCCGACCAGCAAGCCGCCGCAGTTCGGCATCCTGCCCATGATCGTCGGGTCGCTCTGGCTGACGCTCGGCGCGCTGTTGATCGGCGTGCCGCTGGGCCTGGCGGTCGCGATCTTCATGGTCGAGCTGGCTCCGCCGCGACTGGCCGTGCTCATAAGGCCGGCTATTCAGCTCCTGGCCGGCATCCCATCGGTGATCTACGGCTTCATTGGCCTGACGCTGCTGGCTCCACTCGTTCGCGCAGTGTTCGGCGGGCCAGGGCTCAGCGTGCTTACCGGCGCGATCATCCTGGGCTTCATGATCCTGCCGACCATTATCGCTATCTCCGAGGATGCCATGCGTGCGGTGCCGCTGGCGATTCGCGAGGGCGCGCTGGCGCTTGGCTCGACTCATTGGCAGGTGATCAGCGGCGTCATTCTGCCGACGGCGCGCTCGGGTATTATCGCCGGCATCATTCTAGGCATGGGCCGTGCGCTTGGCGAGACGATGGCGGTGATTATGATGATCGGCAACTCGCTCGATCTCCCAACCTCGCCACTCCAGCCGGCAACCACACTCACCAGCAACATCGGGCTGGAATTGGCCTATGCTAGCGGGCCGCACCGTGAGGCACTTTTTGCCACTGGTGTCGTGCTGTTCATCTTTATTATGATTTTGAATGGGCTTGCCACTACTATCTTCCGGCGCCCAGCATTAAGCCGGAGCAGCACATGAGCAGCGCGCGTATTCAACAGTTCGCATTCGGCTGTATCTGGGCCGCAGCAATCCTAACAATGGGCGTGCTCGCGCTGATCATTGGGTTGATCGTGTGGCGCGGGCTGCCGTCGATCAGCTGGGAATTTTTGACCGGCAGCCCCCAAAACCTCGGGCGCGACGGCGGTATTTTGCCGACAATTATCGGCACTATAGTATTGGGCCTGGTCGCGCTGCTGATCGCGACTCCGCTGGGCATCGGCAGCGCGATCTACCTGACCGAGTACACCTACGAGAGCCGCTTCACCCGCGCTATTCGCTTCGGCACCGAATCGTTGGCCGGCGTGCCGTCGATCATCTTCGGGCTGTTCGGCTTTATCTTCTTCGTGACCTATCTGCAGATGGGCTGGTCGATCCTCGCCGGCGGGCTGACTCTGGCGCTCATGGTGCTGCCGACGATTATTCGCACCTCCGAAGAGGCCATCCGCACCGTCCCACGCAGCTACCGCGATGTGAGCTACAGCCTGGGCGCGACGCGCTGGAAAATGGTGACAACCGCTGTGCTGCCGAGCGCGCTGCCTGGGATCGTCACTGGCGTGATCCTCTCATTTGGCCGCGCTGTCAGCGAGACGGCGGCGGTGATCTTCACGGCCGGCACGGCGCTGAATGTACCAACTTCGATCTTCTCGCCCGTTCGCACGATGGCAGTGCATTTCTACATTCTGGCGGTCGAAGGCATATCGCTGGAGAAGGCCTACGCCACCGGCACAGTGTTGATCGTCACTGTACTATTGATCAATGTCATCGCCAGCAGCTTGATAACGCGCTTAGTTCGTCAGCGAGTGCGGCGCTAGTACAATCATTGGCTGGGGGTGCGGGCGTAGCCCGCCCCCGCACCCCCCACTCGATCGGGGAGGTTTGGAGGGGTCGTAGGCCCCTCCAAACCTCCCCGATACGATAATGAGTAGACAATGGATACAAAAATCGAATTTGACAACTACACCCTGGCCTATGGCCGCGACATTGTGCTGAACAATATCACGTTAGCCGTGCCGCGTAACGCCGTTCTGGCGGTTTTTGGGCCGGCTGGCAGCGGCAAAAGTGGTCTGCTGCGCTCGATCAACCGTATGGCCGAGCTTGAGCCTAACGAGCGCCACCAGGGCGATATTCGCATGGACGGCGCGAGCATCTTCGCGGCAAATACCGACCTGCCTGGGCTGCGCCGCCGCGCCGCAATGGTGTTTGCGCAGCCGGTCGCCTTGCCGATGTCGATCTATGAGAATGCAGTCTATGGTCTACGGCTGGCCGGTGTTCGCGATCGGCGGTGGCTGGATGCGGCGGCCGAGCAATCGCTCAGCGCCGCCACGCTCTGGAACGAAGTCAAGGATCGGCTCGATTCCTCGGCTCTCAACCTTTCGGGCGGCCAGCAGCAGCGCCTGAGCATTGCCCGCGCACTGGCGCTGGAGCCAGAGTTGCTGCTGCTTGACGCGCCTACTGCCGCGCTTGATCCAGTCTCTACGGGCAAGATCGAAGATATGCTGATTGATCTTAAGCAGCATTATACGATCGTGATCGTGCCTCACAGTATCCAGCAGGCCGCGCGCGTGTCCGACTCAGCCGCATTCTTTCTCCACGGCGATTGCATTGAGTATGGTAAAGGCAACCAGCTCTTCGTTTCCCCACGCGATAAACGCACCGAAGATTATGTCACAGGACGGTTTGGGTGATAAATTCTTCGCTTGGTTGTGCTATAATGATCGGGTATGTTGAGCTGTCGCGGAGCAAGCTATCTATGTCGCTGTATGTCCCTGCTGGAACGCCCCCGCTGATTAGCAGCGCGCTGGCGCGAATCGAGCGCCGCCTGCCCTACGCCGGTCAGGTTATAGTGCGCCAGGGTCAGCGCGTCGAGCCGGAAGAGGTCGTCGCGCGCGCGTTCGTGCCCGGTATACCGCAGATCGTTAACATGGCCCGCGCGCTCCAGATCGCGCCGGAGCTGGTCGAGCGCGCGATGATTCGCGAGGTCGGCAACAAGGTTGCGCAGGGCGAAGTGCTGGCGCGATCCAGCCGGATCGGCGGGCGAGTCTGTATTTCGCCTGTTGGCGGCAAGATCGAGGCAGTCGATAGCGAAACTGGCTATGTCACCGTTTCGCCCGACCCGACGGTGTACGAGCTACAGGCCACCGTGCGCGGCCTGGTGATGGATGTTATACCCAACCAGGGCGTGCGGATCGAGACACCGGCGGCGCAGGTGTATGGCGTGTTCGGGTTTGGGCCAGAGCGGTCGGGCGTCTTACAGTTGCTGGTGACTGACCCAGCTGAGCCGATCCAGCCCGACAAGATCACTGCGAAAAGTGCCTATGCGATTATGATCGGTGGCAGCGGCATCACTGCCGCCGCGCTGCGCCGGGCCGTAAAAGAGCAGGTGCGCGGGGTGATCGTCGGCGGGATCGACGAGGCCGAGCTGCGGGCGTTCTTGGGCTGGGATTCGGTGCGCGATTGGCGCGCTGGGAGCGGCACATGGCAGGTTCCAACCAGCACGGGCGGGCAGCAGTACGATCTCACTCTGGTGGTGACCGAAGGGTTTGGTACGCAGCCAATGTCGGTGCCGCTGTTCGATCTGCTGGCGGCTCACGATCGCCAGGAGGCGCTGATCGAGGGATTGACGCGGCTGCGCGGCCCAATGCAGCGCCCGCGGGTGGTTATCCCGCTCTCCTCGCGCACTAGCGGCATCCAGCTCGATCCTCCCCGCCCGCAGCTGCGGGCCGGCGCTAGCGTGCGGCTGCTCGACGCGGCACACCTCGGGCAGATCGGCCAGGTGCGCACGGTGTCGTCCGCACCACGTCGGCTATCTTCGCGTGTGCGCGCGCTCGCAGTCGATGTCGTATTAGAAGATGGCACAACAATACTTCTGCCTCGCACTGATGTGGAGGTGCTCTCCTAGAACATTGCAAATTTAGGACTTACGCCCCGCACGGATTTTCACCCTTAGTCTGCTCTTTTTCGCCCGGCCGGGCGAAAAAGAGCAGACAAAAAAGATAGAGTACCATGCTGCCGCAGGCTATGGGATCATCATAGGTTTAGAGATCGAATATCATATGAGCCAGGCTGCCACCTCACTCGGCTATACATCACTTGCTGGCCAAGGTGCCGCTCTGCGAATCCTCGTTGTCGACGATGAGCCGTATATGTGCGATGTCTGTACACGCACTCTCCAGCGCGGCGGCTACCAGGTCACTGCGACCAGTGATCCGCGCGCGGCAGAGCGGATGCTGCGCGATGATCAGCACTTCGACCTACTGCTGACCGACATCAAGATGCCGTCGATGAGTGGGCTGGAGCTGGCGCTGATCGCGCGCGAGCGCGACCCAGCGATCGCAATCATTATTATGACCGGCTTCGCGACAATGGAAAACTTGCAGCAGTCGGTGCAGCGCGGCATTGCTGATTTCCTATCCAAGCCGTTCGAGCTCGATCACCTGCGACTGGCCGTCGATCAAGCGCTGCACAAGCGCTCGATCCTCCAGGATAATTTGCGACTCCAGGCGCTTGAGCAGTTGCTCGAAAGTAGCAAGGCGCTCAGCGCAACGCTGGAGCTGTCCGAGGTTGCCGATATCCTGCTACGCGTGACACTACAGCAGAGCGAGTATCAGACCGGCTTTGTTCTGCTGATGGAAGAGCGCAGCGCACCGCCGACGATCGTGCCGGCCGCAGCCAGCGGCGAACTGTTAGCCACCGGCGGCCAGCTTGCTGAGCGTGCCTTCGAGGAGCACCAAACGTTGGTAGGTCAGGATGTGGCATTCTGCCGACTTGATGGCGCAGAGCTGCGCCAAGCGTTGGCGGTGCCGTTGCGCGCGCAGGGCGAGGTCAACGGCGTGCTGCTGTTGTGCAGCGATCAGGCGGCCGCGCCGCGGCCAGGCATTCTGGAAGGCGTAGCTCTGCTCGCCAACCATGCCGGCGCTGCGCTGCGCAACGCCGCGCTGTACGGCAAACTCGACCAAGCCTACCAACGTGTGCAGGAGCTGGATCGGCTGAAAAGTGAGTTTATCTCGATCGCCTCGCACGAGCTGCGCACGCCGCTATCAATCGTGCTGGGCTATACCATGATGGTGCGTGACCAAAGCGCGGCCGAGCAGCGCCAATATCTCGAGCGCGTGATGGAGAGCGCTCAGCGGATTAAAGATATCGTCGATGATATGGTCAGCCTGCGGCATCTGGAGAACGGTGAAGCGCAGTACGCGCCCGAGCCGGTTGTGATGCACGATCTGGTACAGCATACGATTGATCGCATTCGGTCGGCCGCCACCGAGCGCCGGCAGATTATCAGCGTACAGCTGCCGGAACAGTCGCTTCAGTTCATTTGCGATCGCGAAAAGCTACTGCTGATTCTTGGGCATCTACTCTCGAATGCGGTGCGCTTTACCCCCGATGGCGGCCAGATCGTGGTACGCACGGAGCTACGGCCGGCCGACACGCTCAATCGTAATGGCCGCTATCTAGCGCCATCCCGCATCGCTGCATCCCTGCCTTGGGTGGTCGTCGAGGTGCAGGATAATGGGATCGGCATCGCCGAGCACGAGCAGTCGCGGATCTTTGATCGATTCTACCAGGTGGCCAATTCGCTCACCCGCGATCACGGCGGTACTGGGCTAGGGCTGGCGCTGGTGCGCGAGCTTGTGATCATGCTTGGTGGCGCCGTGTGGGTGGAAAGCCAGCATGGCCAAGGCAGCACCTTCGGCATCGCGCTGCCCTACCGGCAGCACACGGCCGGCGCCGAGAAACGATAATCCGACCTTCAGCTACTGCGTTATAATACCACAGCGGCCACGATGGCTTTCCACCAGGTTATCTGTGTGACCACTGTGGCGTTCCAAGCCACGCTCTCGTGTTTGGACACGGTTGTTTGGGAAAGGCAAAGAGGAGCAATGGCCTACCGACTCCTAATTATTCCAGGCGACAACGCCGACCTCCGAGCGCTCTCGGGCCAACTCGCCGAGGATGTCGAGGTGCAAGTCCTCGATTCGGCGAATGATGCCCTATGGGAGGTGCGCAACTCACCGCCTGAGGCGATTGTCGCCGATATGGAGTTGCCGGGCATGAGCGGTATGGATCTGGCGGAGATTCTACCGAACTTCGGCGTGCCTACGCGAGTGGTGCTGTGGAGTCGTGCGCCCGATCATAAAGCGGCCGAGCAGGCAGCTAGTCACGGCGTCCACACCTTTCTCAACGGCCCACTCTCTTCCAGCCAGTTGCACGATGCGGTGTATCATGCGCTCGGCCGGGGCGAAGAAGCGCCGGTGGCCGCGCCGGTGGCCGCGCCGGTGGCCGCGCCGGTGGCTATGCCTGAGCCTGCCGCAGCGCCTCCGCTACCACCTCCGACACCCGCGCCGCCAGCGGTGGCCGCACATACCGAAGGCGGGCCAGATCTACTCCGCCGCCGCCGTATTCCCCCGCCGCCGTCGCCGGCCGAGCCGGAGCGGCCACGCCGTGCGGCTGGGGCACAACCCGCTGCCTCGCCACCGGCCGAACCACCTGTGCGCAAGCCAGCGGCGCGGCCACGTGGCGGGTCGCTGGTGCTGACGGAAGAAAGCATGAAGTCGATCCGCGCACGCTTGGAGGTTCTCTCGCAGGATATTGGGTCGCAATGTATCCTGCTGGCGAACCGCGCCGGCATGGTGCTGACCGAGGTCGGGATTACGTCAGGGCTGCCGACGATGATCCTCTTGCCGCTGCTCTCGACCAGCTTCTCGACCGCCGGCCAGATCTCGCAGATGCTGCGTGAAGAGGACTCGACTGCGCTGTATATGCACGAGGGCAATCGCTACGATTTATATTGCTTCGATATCCTCCAGAGCTTTATGCTCGTGATCGTCTTCGACAAGGGCGGCGCGGCTACGGCGAAGATCGGATCGGTCTGGGTCTATGCTAAGCGCGCCATCCGCGATATGCAGGAGCTACTGGGCTAAGCGCTTGGCGGCATCAGCTTTACCATTTGAGGAGGTTTGGAGGGCTCTGAGGCGGCTGCGCCGCCCCCGATCCCTCCCTAGGTGTAACGTTCGTAAGAACCTGATCTAACACTGCACAGTTTAGTCGCAAACGACAAAGCGTGAAATGAATCATTGATTCATTTCACGCTTTGTCGCATGTTTGCGGTTAGGACTTTCCCACACCAGACACTAGAACAGTGATGGCCGTTCTTTGTTCTTTGTCCTCTGTTCTCTGGTATAATGCGCCGGCGACGACTAGCCAGATCCATTCAAACCAAGGAGTGCAATTACAGGCATGACCGCTGTCCAGATCAGCAGGCAACCTATGCATGCTCAAGATGTTACTGTCGAATGGCTCCGCGAGGTGCCGTATCAAATCCAGTCCGCCTCACGCCCGCCAACGATTCAAGATGTAATTGTAAAAGATCTGCGCGTCAACCTCGACGGGCGTGGCGATGTGATCGAGTTGTGGAGCAAGCCCTGGGTCGAGACCGAGGGCATGGTCGTCCCCGAACACGTCTACCAGAGCGCCACCGACTACGACGTGGTCAAGTGCTGGCACCTGCATGATCGTCACACCGACCAGTTTACTGTGACACGCGGCAAGCTTCAGGTCACATTGGTGGACATCCGGCCCAACTCGCCGACCTTCGGCCATGTCAACCCGATCTTCCTGGGCAGCCAGCGTCCGCGGCTGATCAAGATTCCGCCAATGGTGATGCATGGCTGGAAGGCGCTGACTCAGCCCGAGGTGATCGTCGTCAACCTGCAATCGCATGTCTACGATGCGGCAGATGAGTTCAAGTTCCCCTGGGATTGCGTGCTGGAACAGGTGTGGGAACCGAAGAACGGCTGACGAGTGAGGAGTGACGAGCGACGAAATCATGCACTCCTCACTCCTCACTCCTCCACGGCGTCACGAATATGCCGTAGCCGCGCCACGCGGCCAGCCCGATCGATGTTCAGCGCAACGACGTCGATGCGCCAGGGCAAATCGTCCGGCGCGCCGGCAGCCTCCAGGTAGGCGTAGGCCAGCGCGATCAGCTTGGACTGCTTGGCCCGCCCGACCGATTCCTCGGCTGTTCCCAAGCGATCACCCCGACGCGTGCGCACCTCTACGAACACAAGCGTCGATCCATCGCGCATGAGCAGATCGATCTCGCCGGCGGGACAGCGCCATTTACGCGCGAGCAATGCATAGCCGCGCTTCACCAGATGCGCGGCGGCAGCCTGCTCGCCAAAATCGCCCAGATTTTTGCGGAGATCGGGCATATCAAGGCAACAGGGTACAGGATACAGACCACAGGATCTCAGCACATGCTCTGTCCCCTGTCTCCTGTTCCCTCTCACGCTACGGGTAGATGCCGCGCGTGGTGGTGGCCTGCGCAACGCGACCGACCGATAGCAGGTAGGCAGCGGTGCGCATATGCACCCGGTGCTCCTGGGCAATTCGCAAGACATTCTGGAAGGCGTTGACCATGACGCGCTCGAGCTGGGCATTAACCTCGCGCTCGTTCCAGAAGAATTCTTGCAGCCCTTGAACCCACTCGAAATAGCTGACGGTGACGCCGCCGGCGCCGGCCAGGATATCGGGAAGCACGAACACACCGCGATCGTACAGAATGTCGTCGGCGCCAGGAGTGGTCGGGCCATTGGCCGCCTCGCCGATCACACGTGCCTTGATCCGCCCAGCGTTCTGCTCGGTGATCTGGCTTTCCAGCGCGGCCGGGATGAGAATATCGCAGGGCAGCTCCAGCAACTCCTGGTTCGTCACATGGTCGGCCTCGGGGAAATCTATCACCGAGCCGGTGCGTGCCTTGTGGGCCAGCACATCGTTGATCGACAAGCCGTTGCGGCTGTAAATCCCGCCGCGGCTATCGCTGACCGCCACAATCGTCGCGCCCATCTCGTCGAGCACGCGCGCGCTTACCGCGCCGACATTGCCGAAGCCCTGGATCGCCACCTTCGCACCAGTGATATCAAAGCTGAGATGCCGCGATGCCTCGCGCAAAACGTACACCAGGCCGCGCGCGGTCGACTCCTGGCGCCCCTGTGAGCCGCCGATATTGATCGGCTTGCCGGTGACGACGGCAGGCACGGTGTGGCCGCTGTGCATCGAGAACGTATCCATGATCCAGGCCATCACCTGTGCGTTGGTGCCGACATCGGGGGCCGGAATATCCTTATCGGGGCCAATCAGGATGCTAATCTCGCTGGTATAGCGGCGGGTCAGTCGTTCCAGCTCGCTGAGCGAGAGCAGCTTGGGATCGAGCACCACCGCGCCCTTCGCGCCGCCGTAGGGGATGTTCACGGTCGCGCACTTCCATGTCATCCACATCGCCAGGGCGCGCACTTCATCAATATCCACGCTGGGGTGATAGCGAATACCGCCCTTGGCCGGGCCGCGCGTGATATTATGGTGGATGCGATAGCCGGTGTAAACCTCAATGCTGCCATTGTCCATCTTGACCGGGAAGGTAACGGTTAGCTCGCGCTGGGGGACGCGCAGAATCTTGCGCAGGCCGCTTT
>WNGA01011971.1_pt1 | contig 11638 bp, 16 predicted proteins | sample 5400061 | NCBI WGS metagenome assembly WNGA01 (sample SAMN13153366, study PRJNA577476) | soil metagenome | isolation source: 100 cm soil or saprolite under grassland replicate 2 | place: USA:California | collected 2016-06-15
ATAAGTCGCCATGCTCTGTTGAAGTCACAGTAGCACTATAGCACAATCAAGGCAAATGAAAGAAAAGGGCTGTACATCTTTTTCTTTCTTGACTGTTTCAGCCCGTTAGTTCAAGCTATGCCCTTTAGGGCAAGGCTTTAGCTTCTGCAAATCTCGATTAAATTTGGAGATGGAAAATAAAAGAGTAGGAAGTCATAGTGTTTATCAATTGCATGTTCATCTTGTTTGGAGTACGAAGTATAGGTTTCAGGTTTTAAAGGGAGAAATACAAGTAAGATGTAGAGATTTAATAAGACAGACGTGCGATAGTTTAGATATACAGATACTGAAAGGGGTAGTAAGTAAAGATCACGTTCATCTTCATGTAAGCTATCCACCAAAATTAAGTGTAAGCGATATGGTAAAGCGATTAAAGGGAAGAAGCGCAAGGATACTGTTGGAAGAGTTTGGAGAGAAGAGTTTGGAGAATTGCGCAAAAGATATTAGGGAGGTCATTTCTGGGGTATAGTATATGGAGCCTGGAGCAGAGGAAACATAACGGATGAAATGATACAGGAGTAGCCGAACAGTGATCAGAATTTCATTCTGGAATAGTTTCAATGAACTTAAGTTTAATTTTTTCAATGGGCTTATAGCCTACACTCAAATGGCTTTAGCCAAATCTCTCAACCCATGGATTTCCAATCCATAGTTTTTGAGTTTTTGGTACTTTATGTCAGATAATGCCCGGCAATGAGATTACCGGTTTAGAGCGCACAAATTTAAAAATATGAAAACGCAGACCTATCAAAACATTATTCATGCAGCTTCTATTCGGCATGAAGTATTTTGAAGCAATTGCTCAATACAATTAACCCACTACAAAGTCTATTTAACCCCCTTATTAGGTGATATTTAGACATTACATTTGTTACATAAAGTTTTACATTATGAAAGCAATACAGTTAGAACAGTTTGGCATTGAGCATTTACGGCTTAAAGAGATTCCTACGCCTGCCATTGGGGAAAATGAAGTACTGGTAAAGACTACTGCCGTATCACTTGAGTTTCATGACCTAATTGTAGTGGAGAACAGGATGCCTTTTGGCATCCAACTTCCTCACATTCCGGTTTCCGAAGGAGTGGGCATAGTGGAAAATGTTGGTAGCAAAGTGACCCGTTGGAAAAAGGGCGACCGCGCGTTATCATTCCGTTTATTTCCCGTTGGGAAGCAGGGAGAAATACTCCTTACCACAACCAATTGAGAACCGGCTTTTCACTCCCCGGGCTTTTGGCAGAATACACCGTGCAGCCCGAAAACACCTTAGTCAGAACCCCCAACAATCTTACAAATGAAGAAGCAGCCCCATTATCGGTTTGCGGGCTAACGGTTTGGACATGCATCGTTGAACAAGCTAATATTCGGGCAGGACAAAGTATTTTGGTTCAGGGCAGTGGCGGAGTTTCTCTATTTGCTATGCAAATAGCCAAAACGTTTGGGCTAAAAGTGATTGCCACAACCGGCAGCAAGGAAAAAGAGCAGAAACTGAAGGACCTGGGAGCTGATGAAGTGATTAATTATAAAGAGTTCCCAGAATGGAGTAACGAAGTAAAGCGCCTCAATGGTGGTACCGGGGTGGATGTAACATTGGATGTGGCCGGGACGGATACCATTGAACAAAGCATCCTCTCGGTAAAACAGCACGGCTTTGTTGGATTGATTGGCTTGATGACAGGTACCAAACTGACCATAGATCTGGTTCCACTTATTACGAACTATATCCGATTGCAAGCTTATTCGGTTGGTAATGCACAGGAATTAAATGACCTCGTAAACGCCATTGAAAAGAATAACATCAAGCCTGTTGTGGATAGTGTTTTCCCCATCGAAAAAGTTCAGGATGCTTTCCACAGATTCAAATCAGGCGAGGCATTTGGAAAGGTGGTAGTTACATTCTAAACACTTATCGTTCAAATTAAAATTCCCCCGTTAGCGCAAGACTGAGGCGTCGCATTCCCGCCGTTGTTGGTCGCCTGCCAACAAAAACGAAGCGCAATTATAAAGTGCACATAAGAATTCTTATTTTGGAACATGTATCGTTTTCAACATCATGCCCAATTCTTCGCTGCTACCAATTTTTCCCGCCGTTGTTGGTCGGCTGACAACAAAAAAACTAAAATATAATTTACCGGTTCTCCTTCTTTTGTCAGTTATACCTCAATCTCCGCGACTTTCTTCCCCTCTTTATTATAACTCTCTTCTGTTGCATATACATTGCCCATGCTCCAGTTAATTTCTTTTTCTCAAAAAAGTCTTAACTTTTGAGCATGCAATGTATTTAGTAAAAAGCATGTCAGCATATCAATAAAATAAAATTTACGAAGGCAAAATATCTTCTGGCAGTTGTGTTTTTGATAATAGCAAGGTGAGACTGATATCTTTTCGCATTAGGTTATATAATAGCGTATTAAATGTCAGTTAGGTTGCAATAAAAATACAAATGTTCATTGAAAGATTTACTGCTGAATGTATAATGCCGGGCCACTACTTTTTTACATCTTTGGTTGAGCAGGAATAAGCCCATCTTTTGCCATTACCAGTTTTAATTTTTGCATGTCAGGAGGCCCACCTGCATTTATAATTTCTGCAATCTCTTTAAAATAAATTGGCCCGAGCAAACCAAGAGTAATCATTGCCAATGCTTTGGCATCTTCCTGTTTTAAATTGTCAAAACCATGCACAGCGCCACGTGGAATAAAACAGGTTTCCCCCGGTGCAATGTCTATCGCTTTGCCATCTACTGTAAAGGCCATAATGCCTGCTAATCCATAAATGGTTTCATCAAATTGTTCATGATAATGCGGTACAGGTACTTTAGACCCGGCGGGCACTGTAAATTCAAATGCTGCTGTAGAACCATTGGTGTCGCAAGCTTCCATTAAGAAGTCAATGGTGATTTGCCCGGCTTTGATTGTTTCTTTTTTCATAATAGTTTTTTTATGAAGCAAACCTATTTGTATGAAACAACAAAGAACTTGATTTGAAATAAGAAATTATTTTTGGGTAACTTTTTTCCTGATGCGGCTTAATGTTTCTGGTGTCATTGCCAGGTAAGATGCAATATGATATAGCGGTATCCGCTGAAGCAGCATAGGTTCTTCCTTTATAAAACGCAGGTATTTTTCTTCGGGTGTTTCCACGGTAGCTTCTGCAAGCCGCTTCTTCAGCATATAATTGGTGTCTTGCTGTGCTCTTATAAAAGCCATCGTAAAAGAAGATATTTGGGTTACTGCATATATTCAGTTCTTTTGATTAATGATCTGCAGTTTACTGTCTTCAAGCGCCTGCAGGTTTAATTCGGTTAGGCTGTTATCAAGAAAACTTACCAATTCACTCGCCCATCCATTTTCTGTTTTAAAATAAATAGTGCGTTCTTCCCCATTGTTGTTGATGTAGTATTGTCTTACACATCCCTCTTCAACAAAATAAACATACCTGGCTACTTCTCCTTCCCGGAAAAGATGTTCATTTTTTTTAACCTTAAGCGGTTCAAATAGCGAAATAAGCCTTCCGCAATCTCTGTCAGATAATTTATAATACTGTTTAAAGTGGTTTGAAAGCGGGGAGCCGAACATATCCGAAGTTAGTCTTGTTGCTGATGCTTAAAAATACAAAACTTTGTAAGACAAAAAGTACAAGGAGAATTGGAAAGACAAAAGAAGTAAACACGCATGCAACGTATTTAGTAAAAGGCATGTCAGCATATTAATGAAATAAAATTTATGAAAGCAAAATATCTTCTGGCAGTAGTGTTTTTAATAATAGCAGGTTGCAAAAAAGAAACAGCAGGGTTAGCATCAGATCTGCAGGGTACATGGGAATTAGTATCATTAGACGATGCCTGGGTTGGTCACCAGGAATATGAGCCGGGTAATGGAAACTCTATTAGTTTTAGCGGAAATACATATTCACAGACGATGGAAACAACTGATTCAACTTATCAATATTCCGGAACATTTATCATTTATACAGCTAAGCCATGTGATTTTCCCGCCGTTGTTGGTCGCCCTAACAAAACTTCCTTTCTGCGCAAAATTTTTGAGAAAATCTTTGCAATGAGAACCAACAACATTAGGGATATATGCTTTTATAAGACTTGCAACGGCAGAATAATTTTTTACTTACGTTTCCCTGATTAAATTAAAACGTGTCCCCCAGTATTTTGAATGATCCGTTTGTTTCATCACTATCCTGCAATCCAAAACAATGCTGCTGTAAACTGGGTTGATCACTTATTAAATGATCAAATAGCAGCATCTTTAAAAACATCATCGCAGTCAGTTTTGACTTTCGTTCACAGAATTGACTTTGCTGAGCTAGAGAAATTATTTCATCCTCTGAAAGCACTTGAGTTATTTTTCTTGCTAACTCATCAACTTTTTGATTGATTGTTTGAGCTTTCTTCCTCTAAGTGCCTATAAAGAATTCAGTTAAATTCTTAAGTTGACGGCTATGGTCAGGCGACCAACAACGGCATCTGAACTATCAGGATTATTACCATACCTAAAACGCCACCTCAAACCCGTAGCTAATTATTACCACCAGCAAAAAGGCAATACCTGTTTCCAAAATAAGTTGTTCAGGAAATAAAAACCACAAGGAAGCCTGCAGCACAACGCCGATCGCAATGCCAACAAAAAAATGCTTCCATTTATCGAGCTATTTTCATTAAATCACTTAAAAATAAAATTTTTTTTTATTTCTCCGCAAAGTCATCATACCAAAGCCTTGTAGCATAGCATGAGACCTTGCGGTATTCAAAGAACCAACAGCTGAACAATAATTTCAAAAGTTTATTTTATACAAAACCATAACTGCTGTTACTACATTGCCGTATAAGACAGGGTGTTTTGCTCGTGTCTTAGCTATATCTTGTTCGTACCAAGTGCGGGAAAACCCGCACTTGGTACGGCAATGGTATTAGTAACGTATTAACCAAAACCTCTCGATCGGTAGTTTTTCCTTCTCCGCAAAGTCTTCATAGTAAAGTTTTGCAGAAGGGCATGAGACTTTGCTGCATTAAAGAACCAACAGTTGAATAATAACTTCAAAATTTTATTTTATACAAAAGCTTCACTGCTGTTACTACACTTGAATATTTACTATTAATCCGCTCAACAAAAATTAAAATTCAATTTGATTTCAGCAAGTTTTATGTATTTGGAATATTCTGCAAAAAAACTGAAGTCAGGACACTATGTAGAAAGACTTATTCGTTTACATAAAGCAATACATAATTATTGTTAAGCTCTAAAACCTTCTTTATGAAAACGCTGCTTCTAACTTTATCTCTGTTGACTATTTTAACAACGAGTTGTACCAAAAGTATTTCGACTTCACAAACACAAGAAGATGATTTTATTGATTGGATTACTAATACCAATCCGGGCTTTAGCGGAAATTTAAATGGCGAATTTATGAAGTGGCAACTCGATGGACCGTCAGATCATGTCGAAATTTTCGGTTTCCAACCTTGTGGAAACCAAGATACGAGTAACCCTTACAGAGTTCTTCTTGCAGGTATCGTGTCTCATGACGAAACAGAATATGCAAAAATTTATACTCCGGTTTATAAAAAGAAATCCCTTTCTGATTTTGAAAGTTTTTTAAGCGTAGACAATAAAATTTTAGGCAATTACGGAACAGATTACTCTTTTGAAATAATGTATAAAGGAAAATACTTCACCTCAGACCCTGGTTTACCGGCAAAGTTTTATATTCAAAAAACAGAAGCATATATAACTCCCTTATCGCAAATAAATTTGAGAGTTTGGTTTACAATTGATGCAACATTAAAAGATCCTACGAATAACTACACTGCTGAACTTAAAAATGGACGTTTCATTGGAGAGTTTGCAGGGTATGAATAAACTTCCTTTATTTTTTCTTTTCCCGCAAAGTCTTCATATCAAATCTTTGCAATAGTGCATGAGACCCTGCGGCATTCAAAGAACCAACAGTGAATAATAATTTCAAAAGTTTAATTTTACAAAAATCAATCAAACATGCATGAAGTTGGCTCTTATCTTGATTCTGGTATTGCTTTTATCTTGTAACAAAGACGAATCGAAACGTATTACGACAAATGCAACTATAGCTTGGACGGGTTCTGTCGCAGTTGATGGTTGTGATTGGTGTGTAAAGACAGATTCAGTAAATTATTATCATCCGGATTTATTAGATACTGCATTCCAGTACGACCAGTTGAATGTGAAGATTACGTATGAGTTAGCGTCTGATAAATTTAGATGCGGGTTCAGCGGAATACCAATTATTCATATAGTAGATACAACAAAATAGCCTTTTTTCTCCGCAAAGTCTTCATAGCAAATCTTTGCAGTATGTAGTTTTCGTCTCCGCAGGGTCTTCATAGCAAAGCTTTGTAGCAGGGCATGAGACCCTGTGGCATTCAAAGAACCAACCGTTGCAGTGAATACAACCAGCAGCAACAAAAAGTCTACCTGTTAATTTTCATAATCACAAAATTTCGGTACAGCAAACAGATAGTTGAAGCGCATCTTTTACGTCTTCGGAATTCGGTCATCTATCCAATGCTGAATGTCTGCCATCACAATTTCCTTGTCAATGTCATTGAGAAGATCATGGAAGTGACCATCATAAAATTTCAGCGTCTTGTCTTTTGAACCTGCCATGTCGTAGAAACGTTGACTGCCACTTGGCTTTGCTGCTTTGTCCTGTGTACCGTGAAGTATAAGGACAGGTAGCGTGATCAGCGGAAATTCTTTTTTAAGTCGTTCATCAGCACGCACCATCTCGGCTACAGTTTGCGTCGGCTGCACCTCATGTGCAATGAGCGGGTCATTATTCATCAATTCAACCGCAGCAGGGTCGCGGGAAAAATCTTCATTATGAAGTTTAAGCACATGTGCATGTGGCGCAACATGGCTTAATCCCTTAAGAACTGCAAGAGCAAAATCAGGCGCGGGAACTTCATGCGCAAAGCTTTCGCAAATAAGACCTGTAAGTTCAGACTGATGTTCGAGTGTGTAAATGCATGCAACAACACCTCCGGCACTGTGACCTAACATAAATATAGGCAAACCTTGCTCCTGCGACTTAACCATCTGTACAAATGTTGCAATATCATTTACATAGTCTTCAAACTTCTGAACGTAAAAACGTTCACCATCCGACTTGCCGCGGCCGCGAAGATCAATTGAATATACAGCAAGACCGTGGGATACTAACTGCCCGCCGTCCACTCATAGTATCCGCTATGAGAATTGAATCCAGATACTATTACAACTACTCCGCGTGGTATTCCTTCGCCGGGGCGCCATGAACGTGTGGCAATTTTTAAACCACTCACGCCCGTGAAAGATGATTCACTCATTTTTTTGTTTAATTGAAGGTGAAGAATGTAATGATAACCTACGCTCTGAGTCCGTAAACAGATCAGTAGTCTTGAGCAAATTAACTTCTGTTCAGGAAGTGAAGTTATAGCTAATTAAAGTTTCACTATATTAAGTTTCTTCTCCGGAAAGTCTTCATAGCAGCTTTATAGCAGAGCATGAGACTTTGCGCTTGCAACGTATTTAGTAAATCGCATGTCAGCATCTCAATAAAATAAAATTTATGAAGGCAAAACATCTTCTGGCAGTTGTGTTTTTAATAATGGCAGGTTGCAAAAAAGAAACAGCAAGGTTAGCATCAGATCTGCAAGGTACATGGGAATTAGTATCATCAGACGGTGCCTGGGGTGGTCATCATGAATATGAGCCGGGTAATGGAAACACTTCTAGTTTTAGCGGAAATACATACCCACAGAAGATAAAAATAATCGATTCAACTTATCAATATTCAGGAACATTTCTCATTTATACAGCTAAGCCATGTGATTTTGCAAATGAGCAAACCCAGATAAAATTTGATAATAACGAATCTCCAAGCAGTTTTTCCTTATCAGATGGAAAACTTACTATCGGCACAACGGAATGTATTGCAGATGATGGAAGTTCAACCTATAAAAAGATTCAGTAGATAATTAATTTTTAACGTCATAGCGAGGAGCATCAAAGCCTTGTGCACAGCCCATGCGACATGGCTATCTCATAAATTGCAAACAAAATAATAAGATTGCCACGGCTTTGCAAAACGCAAGGCCATGAGTAAAGCCTCGCAATGACGGGTAAATTCAACTTTGTATCTTTAATCATTTATGGAATATGGTGGCACAGTTTATATAATGACGAATAAACATCACGAGTTTTATATACAGGTGTCACATCCAACTTACGTAACAGAGTATGGGAACATAAAACAAAAAGACACCCTGATAGCTTTACTTCAAAATATAATTGCGAAAAAATTGTCTACTTCTGTTTCTATTCAAGAATTGAAGAGGCAATTGCGGTAGAAAAACAAATAAAGGGTCGAAGTCGTGCATATAAAGAAAAGCTTATTACAGATACCAATCCTCAATGGAAAGATTTGTGGGAAGATCTTAAGGAATGGTAACTATTATTTTCAGCCGGAGAGCGAGGAGCATTAAAGCCCTGTGCACGGCCCATGCGACGTGGCTATCTCATAAATTGGAAACAAAATAATAAGATTGCCACAACCTGTTCCGCTTGCGAGAGCTTTGCCAATTTACTAATCAATGAATAAAGCTTGGCAATGACGCATAAAAATCGAACAAAGAACCAACAGTAATTTTTTATTTCACCAAACATAGGGAATCAACCTGTATCTCACTTTCTTCTTGTAATCTGAATAACCTTCCAATTCATTTACAAGCATTTTTTCTTCGCCGATTATTCTTCCCGCCAAAAGAAAAATTAATGTTGCTCCTGTTAAAACTCCAAACACTGAGCCGAGCAATAGTGGCGCGCCAATAAATTGTAATATGGCACCGAGATACGTGGGGTGCCTTACAAATCCATATACGCCTGTAGATACAACGTATTGCTTTCTTTCAGCCTGTATCCTTATCATCGGCGAAAGAAAAGTGTTATCCGTAAAAGCACGAAAAAAGAAAAAGAAAGAAATTAATAAGAGAACACCTCCGGCAAGTTTTATCCATAAAGAAAAATGCGGCGACCAATGAAATCTTTTTGCATCCAATGGCATGATAATGATCCAGAGAAAAAACCTGCGAGGATCATCAGCAGAACATACTTATCCCATTTTTTCTGAGTAGGATCGTTTCTTGTTTTGTATCTTTCTGCCAATAATTCCGGGTCTTTGCGATACAGATAAATAATACTCGATAAACACAAAACGATATACCAAATATTAAAAATCCAGCCTTCTACCCATAGCCAATCTCCTGAAAGAGAAAGTATTAATACAGGAAAAATGAGAAGATAAAATATAGTTGCAATAATCCTGGAGGGAGTTAATACTTTATTTCCATCTGCCATAATGCAAATGATTTGAAACAAACTTAGTAAATCTTTTGTCTCCCTAAAATCTTCATAACAAAGCTTTGTAACAGAGCATGAGGCACAGGGCATTCAAAGAACCAACAGTTGCAGTAATACTATAAACTGTAATAAAAGCTTAGCTGTAAATTTTCGGCTCATAAAATTTTCAGTATAGCAAACAGATAGTTGAAACGCTTCTTTTACATCTTTGCTAAAGGTTATTTCAAGATTATAAATTTTGATTCACGCTTAACATTTATTTGTAACAAAGCAGTTAACCTATTTATTACTTTCATCCATACAAAACAACTCTTATGAATAACAAACTGCTTCTTTTTATTGCAACAACAATTTCCTCTTTTTCTTCAACCGCACAAAATTTTGAAAAAGTATGGCTGAATAAAGCAGATAGTGTGTATGGTTATTATACGGAAATAAAACCATTAAGTGGTCGTACACAGGGGGTATTGGTTTTAATGGATGGATACAGTGGAAATGCAAGCGATTTTTTAACTGAAACAAAAATACACAATGTTGCGTGTGCTAACGACATACTTACCGTTTGCATACCTACTGGAATACATTTGTACGCGGATGCCGGAACTATTTTGCTTATTAATAATATTCTCAGTGATATTGTAAAACTATACAACTTAAAAAAAGATCAGTTTGTGCTTGGCGGTCATTCAGCCGGTGGCACCATTCTGTTGCGTTATGCCGAGTTATGCAAAGAACATCCTTCAGATTATCCTGTGTCACCAAAAGCAGTCTTCACAGTTGATTCGCCCGTTGATCTTCTTGGTTTATATAGATCATCTCAGGCTGATCTTGCAGATAAATCAAATGGCTGGTGGTTAGGCGAATCACAAATGATCATTGATACATTTGATAAAGCTTTTGGAAAACCTGAAACATCTCTTCAACATTATAGAGAAGCATCGCCGTTTTTAAAGGATGATACTATTGCCGGCAATGAAAGGTTTTTAAAGGAAGTTACTTATCGCACATATCATGATGTTGATGTAAGCTGGTATCTACAAAACAGGCTACGCAGCATTTATCAAACCAATATGCTTAATGCTTCTGAATTGGTAAAGCGGCTTTTGTTAATGGAAAACAAAAATGCAGAGTTTGTTGCTTCAAAAACGCCGGGCATGAGAAGCAATGGATACAGGCATCCGCATTCATGGTCAATTGTTGATGAAGTTGATTTGATTCAATGGGTGAAAGGAAAATTAAACTTTTACCCGGAGCACATTGCCCAACCTTACTCGTATAACGCACCTCAGGAATGGCGACCGGAATTAATAATGTTCCCGATAGACTTTGCGCTTGCATTACCATATAAAGGTTTTGAAGAGCTACGTTTTGCGCCGGGATGGGGGAATAAAAACAGCAGTGAGCGATGGGCATATACTATTTTGTGGTGGCTTGATGATAGGTATGTTTTAAATGAAAAAGTTTTGCAGCAAAATCTTGAAGCATATTTTACCGGTCTTACCAAAAGAAGAACCATAGCTGATAAATTAGACTTGTCTCAATTCAGCAATGCAAAGGCACAAGTTGAAAAAGTAAAAAACGACCAGAATGATGTGGCAACTTATACAGCCACTGTAAATATTTTTGATGCGCAGGTTACACAAAAACCCGGTACCCTGCATGTAAAAATTCATGTGAAGAATTGTATTGATACTTCAAAGACTTTTCTGCTGTTTGAAATTTCAGCAATGCCTTTTGATCAACCAGTGTGGCAAGAGTTAGATAAAATAAATGAAGACTTTAAATGTGAGAAGAAATAATTAGTGATATAATTCGTTCACCAATAAATTAAAATGCAATTTTCTACTCACAATAAAATAATTTGACTCTTTTCTTCTCCGCTGGGTCTTTATAGCAAAGCTTTGTAGCAGAGCATAACACACAGCGCATTCAAAGAACCAACAGTTGCAGTAATACTATAAACTGTAATAAAAGCTTAGCTGTAAATTTTTGTGAAACAAAAAAATTATACAAATAAAACACTGTTTGATAAAAATAATCTACCGGATTTCTTTCTCTTTTTGTTTTAGGTATGCTTCGATCTTAACCCACATTGCAGTTATCCCGAAAAAAATTGAGGTTTTTCACAGGTTTGATTCTTTTTAAATTCCGGAAGGGGGACTACAGATTTTTTACGGGTAAATGGTTTTGATTTATATTTTAATGCTGTATA
>WNGA01016942.1_pt1 | contig 11633 bp, 9 predicted proteins | sample 5400061 | NCBI WGS metagenome assembly WNGA01 (sample SAMN13153366, study PRJNA577476) | soil metagenome | isolation source: 100 cm soil or saprolite under grassland replicate 2 | place: USA:California | collected 2016-06-15
CTGTTGGCGGAATTGTCTGGTGACTATCGGCTGATGGCCCAGTTGCTCTACGGCAGCGGACTACGGCTGATGGAGTGTCTGCGGCTGCGGGTCAAGGACCTCGACTTCACGCAACGCCAGCTGATCGTGCGCGATGGCAAAGGGATGAACGATCGCCTGACGATGCTGCCAGATGGGCTGGTCGCAGCACAGTGCCCATGGCTTCCGCCCCGGACGGAGCACCATCACCGTCCTGCGCGACGTCTCAACTACCTACCGGGCCGGAGTCACTTGGATCATTGAAGGCGACATCACCGACTGCTTCGGCAGTCTTCCGCACGGTGTCATTCTCAACTGTCTTCGCAAGCGTATTCGGGACGAACGCTTCGTCGACCTCATCCGCGTGCTCAATCGCGGCGGGCGTGCCGTCCGCAGCCCGTTGGATATAGAGTAATTGGGGCAAGCGTCAATCCGAAAGCGCCTGTCGCGGCATCGAACAAAGCTCAACGACGCTTCTCGTCATGTTCTCTCACGTGCGCGCTGTTGGTCTGCACGCTGGTGTAACCAGTGCTGCGCCGTCCGGCCAATCAGCTGCAGCGCGGCGTGACTCCCCTGGGCGACTCCTTTTTCAAAGTCCTCCGCGGCTTGGCCCATCTGGTTGGTTACATGCGCAAAGCAGATGATGTCGCGCTGCTGCGCTGCGGCCAGAGCATACAGAGCTGCGGCTTCCATTTCCACCGCCAGAATGCCATTCGCGCGGCAGGCTCTCGGGCGTGAAGACCGAGGGAGCTGCGTAGTACTTATGATCCAGAATGGGTGCTGTATCGAATAGGCGCGCGTGCACATGATTATCAGTGGTCACATATACCTCAAATGCAAAGACGCGGACTCGGGTCGCTCAACGAGTGTGTTTCTACATAGGGTAATGCACTGAGAACTGATAGATTGTCGTGTGCTGGTATGTTTCGCCAGGTTCCAGCATGGTGGATGGGAACTGCGGCTGATTTGGCGAGTCCGGGAAGTGCTGGGTCTCTAGGCATAGGCCACTATACTTAGTGTATATCTGGCCGCGCTTACCGCTTAAGCTGCCATCCAGGAAGTTTCCACTATAAAACTGAATGCCAGGTTGGGTGCTGTATACATCCATAACCCGGCCAGTGGATGCTTCGGCCACGCGCGCCGCGATTGTTAGCGCCTCGCTGCCTTTGTCAATGACCCACGTATGGTCATAGCCGTCGAACGCATAGTGCAGCTGTTCGTCATCGATCGCGATCCGGGCGCCGATCGCGGTCGGCGCGGTGAAATCCATCGGCGTTCCGGCTACCGGGCGCAGTTCGCCAGTTGGAATGAACGTGCTATTGATTGGCAGGTATCGAGTCGCATGTAGCTGCAACTGGTGGCCAAGAATATCGCCAGTACCGGCCAGATTGAAATAGGCGTGATTCGTCAGGTTGACAATCGTCGCTTGATCGGTGGTAGCGGTGTAGTCGATCCGGAGCTGATTCTGCGTATTGAGTGTATACACGACTGAGACTGAGAGATTCCCTGGGTAGCCTTCCTCGTCATCGCGGCTGAAGTAGGTCAGCGCCAGCCCTGGTGCACTATCCGAAGAGCGCGCTTGCGCCTGCCAGATCGCTCGGTGGAATCCATTTGGGCCGCCGTGGAGATGGTTTGGGCCATTGTTGCGCGCGAGGGTATAGTCGACATCGCGAAGGCGAAAGCGCCCGGCGGCGATCCGATTGCCGTAGCGGCCGATCAGCGCTCCAAAGAAAGGGTGGTCGCCGAGATATGGCTCAAGCGTGTCAAAGCCAAGCACCACATCTTCCAACGTCCCGTGGCGATCTGGCACTCGTAATGAGACAATCGTTCCACCATAGGTCATGATCGTCGCCTCGACGCCATTCGTATTGGTGAGGGTATAGCGGTCGATCGTTACATCCTCGGCGGTGGTTCCAAACACATCGCGTGTGACACTCATGGCTTGGTTTCCTCTTTGGCCGTATGTTTGTTGATGCTCTCTATTGTACTGCGATTAGGCAAAGTTGTTTTCACGGCGCCTTTGTTCGCCTGCGCGGTGCGCGATCGGGGACCAGTCGTTGCGATACGCTTGCTCTCTTTATTAACAAGACTTACGCGGTCACTCGCAAAACAAGGATTTTTCTTCCTCGTATCGAACGTTTTTCGTTCGCAGAACGAAAAACGTTCGATACGAAAGATTTTTTAATCCGTGGTGGTCCACTGTTCGCGTCCACTGCGTAAGCCCTGTTATTAACACATAATCCGCATTCCGGTATTGATCGAGCCGGTGTGCTATAATACGTTTGATGTATTCTCTTACCAAGAACGCGCGAACGACTGGCTAGCGTCTTTGTGAGAGAAGGCTAGTGACGAGCCGCCGCTGGAGCGATCCTCCAGAGGAACTTCCCGACTCCTCGACCGCATTGCAGATTGCAAATTGTAGATTGCAGATTAAGTCGCTAAATCTGCAATCTACAATTTGCAATCTGCAATGCGGAAGGCTACCCTGCGAAACAGCAAGCAGGGGCGCGGTGGTGGTAACGCCACCGCGACGCAAGACGGCAACAGAGAGCAGACCCGCCGATGGCCGTATGGCACAGGTAAGGGGTGAAAGGGTAGGGTGGTTTCGACAGCTTCACCGCTTTGTGCTAGAATACGCACATGGTGATCTGCAAAGTCTGCAACAACGAGTTTCGGGCGATAACCCGAAGTCATTTGGCGAAGCATGCGCTAACCTATGACTCCTATATGGAGTTGTATCCAGATGCAGATCTGGGTAGGAAACAGCGGTTACTGATTACTCCGGAGGAGGCCAAAACCCTCTATCAGGAGAAACGTCAATCGCTTAGTGCTATCGCCAAATTGAAAGGTGTCCATCCAGATCTTATCAGACGTGACTTGATGTATCTTGGCTACAAGATACGAGGTCATGATGCAAGCAGATATGTTTGCGACTACAACGCTACAGGCCACGAGCGGCTTGAGGCACTTGCGATAGGCATTTGGATGGGCGAGGGACGTAAATCTGGTAGAACTGTTGAGGTTACCAATTGCGATCCCAATCTGTTGCGGATTTGGCTCAAGTTTCTGTTAGTCGTGTGTAATGTCAGTCCTGAGAAATTGCGTCTCAGGGTGACTATCCACGACATACGCTTGAAGGATGAATCTGAGGCGTATTGGCAGCAGAAACTTGGAATGATTATCCCATGTGCTTTCCATGTAAAGAAGGTCACGCCTGGATCTGAAGGGATACCACGGCAGCCGATGGGAACAGCGACCTTGCGTATCAACAGCAAGTTCCTGATGGAGCTTATTCAGCACAAAGCGGTGGAGCTGACGAGATCCTTAATGTAAAAGCCTACCAGCGTCGGCAGCGATGCCGGCGGCTAGGCGACTGCGCTGGCCGATGGGGAGCAAGGTGCGTGGGGTGGGCTACCGGTGGGAGCTGAAAGGCGTTTGCACCACCGCGCTCGCTCGCATCGCCGCCGCGACGGCGAGGGTGGGTAACACCCATCAGACCAGGAGCGGCCTGCGTCTGTTGGCGCGGAGAGAGATGGCGGCATGAAGACAGAATCGGGGGTACGGTCACTAGCTACTAAGTTATGAGTTATGAGTTATGAGTTGAAGAACTTTTAACTCATAACTCAAAATTTTTAACTTGCTGGCTCGTCGTCGGGATGATCCTCAACCCTGATGCCCCAACTGCGTAAAATCGCCTTGATCCGGCCGATATTGGTTTGCTGTTCCTCAATTCCATTGACGATACTGACCGGAACGAGCGCTTCGCCAAACCTCGCCTGTTGTTCAAGATAGACGGCTAGATTGCGGCGATGAATTGCCAGCAGCCTTTGCTGCTGCTCAATATCTTTTAGCAGTGCGCCGCTGGCATTAGTGTTTGTTTCTACTTCCGGCAATCCTTCGCTGCGAATATCAATCTCCAATGGAGTCTGCGGTTCTGCGGCGCTGCCCTTCGACAACACGCGTAGTGGCATGCGTTGGGTTGTTGCGTATTGCCCGCCATTGCGATCCTCGAACGTTACGGTGATTTTAAATGGAACTTTCGGACCATAGTGTCCGTGCTGCGGTCGCAGATAGATCTCAAGCGATGAGCTTCTACCGGGCAACAAACGCGCGATCACCTGGTTGCCCTCGATATCGAAGTCGTCGTCGAACGCAATCTTGATCTGCATGGCCGGGCCATGGCCGATGTTTTTGACGAGCAGATTCAGTGTGTTCCATTCGTGCTCGATGAATGATCCCTGTGCGCCGCCTGAGACGCTGATCTCTGGCAGTCGCCGCAGCTGTTTCACCAGCTGGCGGCAGCGCGCCATATCTTCGTCGGCCAGCGCGGCATCGTAGAGCTGTGCGGCCTGTTCGTACAATCTGGCGGTGCGATCTTCAGCTGTTGAATCGGCCGCGAGCGCCTGCTGTGCGGCGCGCTCATACGCCTGAGCCGCCGCGAGGGTGTGACCCAGATGTTCATGTGCGATCGCTTCGTCGAGCGCATTGCCGATGCGCTCGGCTAAATCAGCCACATGTTCCCAATGCTGGAGCGCGATCCGCAATTCGAGTGCGGGCGCAAGCTGCTCGGCTCGTTCGTAGAGTTCAGCCGCGCGCTCGATCTGGTCATGCAGCGCCAATAGCTCGGCTGCGGCGGCAAATTGCCGATCTTCGATCAGCGCGTCGGCCAGGCGTTCCCACTCGCCGAGCGATTGCCAGATCCGCTGGGTCTGCTCGATCTGTCCGGCGTCGTGATACAATTCGGCGGCTTTACCCCGATCGCCGGCTTGTTCGTAGAGAACGGCAGCGTGTCCCAGCTCCATCTGCTCTTCGTAGAGCCTGGCAGCTTGCAGCAATTCGCCGGCATCCGCTAATAATCGTGCCACGTCGAGCGAGCGCCCTGCTTTGTGATACAGGTCGCGTGCGCGGCGCGGCTCGCCGGCCTGCTCCCATAGGCGCGCGGCCTCCTCATACTGCCCGGCATGTTCATACAGCTGGGCGGCATGGCGCGGCTGCGCCAGGTCGTGCTCGTAGATTGCTGCAGCGGCTTCCAAATCGCCACGTAGCGCAAAGGCAATTGCCGCCTGTTCGGGCTGGTCACGCTGCTGGTACACTTGTGGATCTTCTAGCGTCTCGGCCCGCTGAGTTTGCCAGCGAATCGCATAGATAACGCCGCCGCGCGTGCCAATGTAGATCGTGTCGCCGGCGATCTGCGACGGTGTGACGACGCGCGAGTCGAGTTTGAGCTGCCAGCACTCCTCGCCATTGTTTGAGTCTAACGCGTAGAACGTGCCGTCGTCCGCGCCGAACATCACCAGGTTGCCGGCTACGGCGGGCGGCGCCGTAATATGCCTGGCGGTCTCGAATCGCCAGAGCTCGTGACCATCTTCTGCGCTTAGCGCCAGCAGCGCATACCCATTGCCTGTTTGTGCGGCAACATCGCGATACACCCGGCTGCCGATGAACACGTGTCCGCCCGCGATTGCCGGCGCGGAAGTAATGCCCTCGCCGCGCTCGGGCTTGAGCCGCCAGTGTAGCCGGCCTGTGCGCGCCTCCAGCGCATACAGGCAGCCATCCCAGCAGCATGCATAGACCACTGCTTCCACAATGCGGATTGGGCCGGCGAACGGGCCTTCAGCGGAGAAGCTCCACAGCTCCACGCCAGCTTCGGCCGCATACCCGATCAGGGTGGCGTCGTGCCCGCCAGCGCATACTATGCCGCCTCTGGCCGCAGGCGCCTCTGCTGCCCACATGCCATGCTTGGCGGTCCAGCGCGGCTGGCCGCTCGAGGCGTCCACGGCATGAATCTGCCCATCGGAGGATGTGAAATAGACTGTGCCGCCATCAATCGTCGCACCCGAGAGGCTATGCGCCGCGGTTGCGTAGTGCCATAACGTCGCGCCGCTCGTGGGATCGAGCGCCAGTAACGGTGTACCGGGGGTTGGAATGGCCTGGATATCGACCGAGCTTATGAATACCCGCTCGCCGTTCGATGCGAGCGTGTGCCGCAATCGAGCGGTGTCGATCGGTCGCTCCCAGGCGACCTGGCCCATCACCAGATCCAGCGCGACGACCGTGCCATCCTCGGCGCTCACGCAGTAGCGCCCTCCAGCGATTGCCGCAGACCCCTGCGCCCTGGGAAGCTTGTGCTCCAGCTCGATACGCCAGATCTCCTTGCCGGCGTCGCTGGCAGCGCCCACGCGCTGCCAGCCGCAGGCCGGGCAGGTAGCGGCGTCGAGGAGGAGGGTATTGCATTGGGGGCAGAAGATTGTTGGCATCACTATTCGACGCTCAAAGTCCCTTTCATACCAGCAGAATAGTGGTCGGGAAAGGTGCACAGGAAGGTATAGGTGCCGGCCGGCAATGTGAACGAAGCCGAGTCGGTTGCCCCAGCATCTAACAAGTTGGTGTGTGCGACGATATTGGGACCGTCGGGGATATATCCGTTGTCCTCCCCCGCGGCTGCGGCGGCCTCGTCAATCTGCTGCGCCACGTCGTCACCGCCGTTGACCAGCACCCAGTTATGCTTCTGGGTCGCCGAGCCGTTCTCGAAGTTGACCGTCACCTGCTGGTCCGCCGTCGCCGACAAGCTGGCTGGCTCGAATTGGAGTTCTTCGCCCGGCGTCTTAATGTTTAGCGACAATTCTGTGGCAGCAGCAGGGGGCGTGGCTTCTGAATCTATCGTCGAGGAAACCATTGATATCTTACTGCCAAGCAGTATTACAATGCCTATAACGACGAGCGCGATGGGGACAAGAAGCAGATGAACAAACCCAGTCCCCCGCTGGCTGGTCTGTCTCATCGGTGATAGTTGAGCAGCTTCGCGTTCGGCTTCGCGCCTGGCCGCTTCGGTCTGCTCAGCTGTCACACGCGGCGCTTGTGCCTGCAGGTCGTTCAGCGCGTGCCACAGCGCGCCCGCGGTCGCGTAGCGCTCGGTCGGCTCGCGCGCGAGCGCCGTGCGCAAGATGCTGGCGATACCGGCAGGCGTGTCCTCCGGCCACGTCTCAGGGAACTGTGGCCCGCGGTCGTGCGCACGCATAGCCTGGATTGGCGTCTGGCCTTTGAACAGCACATCGCCGGTCAGCATCTCGTACGCGATGCAGCCGAGCGCGTAGATATCGACCGGCGCGTCGGCGGCATTGTTTTCCCAGACCTCCTGCGCGATATAGCCAGGCGTGCCGACGATTCCGCCGCTCATCGCCATGCTGGCCGCGTTCTCGGCCAGCAGCTTCGCGAAGCCGAAATCGGTCAGCAGCGCGCCGCGTTGTTTGTCGATCAGAATATTGGCCGGCTTGAGGTCGCGGTGTACTACGTTCTGCTCGTGCGCGTAGTCGAGCGCCTCGCAGACCGGCTCGAGCAGCGCGAGCGTCTCGCCCCACGGAATGCGATGGCGACTGGCGATCGCCCTGGCCAGGCTGGTGCCGCGCGCAAGCTCCATCGCGATGAAGATCCGGCCGTCGATCTCGCCGACTTCGTAGATCGTGATGATCTGGGGGTGGCGCAGCGCGGCCAGCGTCTTGGCTTCCTGACGGAAGTTCTGCACGAAGCGCCGGTCGGCCAGCAGCGGCGGATGCAGGATCTTCAGCGCGACCTCACGATCGAGCGTGGTATCAAGGGCTTTGAATACCGTCGCAAAGCCGCCGGCGCCGAGTTCTTCGACGATCCGGTACTTGCCAAGCTGGTGCATGCCTTCTGCCATGGTCGTGATCTCACTTCGGGTTTACTTTGTGCGTTGACATCGTAATAAATCCCGGCCGGCTAGGCCCCATATCGCTGCGAACGGCGAAGAGAGAATCCGAGGAATATCAGGCCACTCAGCCCGATCCCTAAGGCAAAGCCGAGTATGTCGTTGGCATACAACTGGTCCTGCATCTTCATTTGCTCCGCTGCGAAGAGCGATCGGTCAACCTGTACTTTTTCCATCAATGGTATGTACCAGCCCAGGAATATAGCCACAACACCGCCAACAAGGAGAAGCACGATCGCGACAATTCTCAACAATCGCAGGGTTTGTCCTATCGATCCTGAAGAGCTAGGCTGATCTGACAATAACGGGTGGGCATCCAGATGCTCTGCGAGCATGGGCAGCACGCCGTCAGGATCCGACACGTTCGGATCATCGCGACGCAGCTCGGCCGCTTGCGTGCGGGCCCGAGTTACGAGGGCTACGAGCTCCTGGTAGCGTTGTGAGTTGGTACGACGCTTGCTGACTGTGATGATCAAGGCCTGCGCATCTTTATGTTCTGGATTGATAGCCAATATCTGGCGTAGCTTGTCTTCAGCTGCACCGAGGTCATGTTCGGCCAGGCAAGCGACCGCTTGTTCATACAACGATTCGATCAGTTCCTGCAACTGTCTCACCGCCGTGCGCAGGGCGCTGGCAAGCTCCTGCCCGTTCTGGTAACGCTGGTCGGCCTGCTTGGCGATCGCTTTAAGCAAGACCTGTTCGATTGGACCGGCCGCACGTGGATTGGTATCTGAGGGTAAGTGTGGTGGTTCGTGCACAATCTTGTAGTACAGTGAAGGCGTCGAGTCAGCAATAAATGGCACCTTGCCGGTACAAAGCTCATACGCGACAATCCCCAATGAGTAGAGATCGCTACGACCATCCACAGATCGCGACTCGGCCTGCTCGGGCGAAGCATAGTGCGGCGTACCCATAACTGCGCCGCTGGTCGTTTGAAAGTTCGTCTCTTCCAGGGCTTTGACGATGCCAAAGTCGGTGAGCGTGGCATGCCCATCACCATCGACAAGGATGTTGCTCGGCTTCACGTCGCGATGAATCGCGCGGCGCGCGTGGGCGTAATCTAGTGCCACACCGATCTGATCGATGATCGAGACCACCTGATCGAATGGTAGTGGACCTTGCTCGCGAACAAGATCGCGCAAGTTGCCGCCCTGGATGTACTGCATCGCAATGAAATAACGTCCATCCGCCTCGCCATGCGACCTCGCGGTCCAGGGTAGTATCCATAGCTTTGTAGACAGTGGCGAACCCACCACGTCCTAGCTCTTCGAGAATTCGGTATTTCCCAAACTGGTGCCCGCCTTCTGCCATTGCGGTGCTCTTTCTCGTGAATTCTGGTTGCAAGCTTGCACTCGATCGTTGCAGATTTCAGATTGCAGATTACGGATCGGCAACATGCCTAATCTGCAAGAGGTCGGAATAATATCTTACAAACATAAACGTAGCAACAGCTGAAAATGGTTGAAGCCGCGCGCAGATAGATGCGGATATGTTCGCCCAGCGGCTATAGGCGTATAGCGTCAGTCGCGTTAAAGGAGCTGTTTGAGGGGTTTTTCGCTCCCCGCCTCGCCGCGATGCCCTACTCTATCTCCGCGTGGACCACCGATCGAACAGCCAGAGCAACCCCATGCCCAGCGCCGCCCCCAAGATGCCCCCAACGATAAGGAAGCCGGGTTTCAGCTGAGAGTATGACGCGAATACCTCGTGGAAGTTGTAGCCATAGAAGAGCTTGTACAACACGCCATGCCACGGGCCGCCCCCTGATCCGTCATTCATAACAACCTCGGCGAGCCGCCAACCGATGGCCCAGCCGAGCGCGAGTAGGGCGATCCGGCCCCACGTAAATGCGTGCTCGTGCCCTCGTATCGCGATACCGGCAATTCCGGCGGCGACGGCAGTCCCAAGCGCCAGCGCATCGAGCCCCCTATCCGGCTGCGCGCCATAGGCGATCGCGGCCAAGACGAGCGCGATGCTCATGCAGAGTGGCCAGCCAATCGCCAGCTCCACTGTCGGCCACTTCCGTGTGATCGGCGCCACCCGGCGCAGCCCCAGGCCAGCAAACAGCCCGGCACATGTCCAACCGGCTGCCCAGCCAACAAGCGAGCCGGCGCGCGAGGCGCCTTGGTCGCCCTCAAATATAAACGCTACGCCGATCGAGGCGATCCAGCCGGCGACCCAGGCCACCGACACGATCGCGATCGGCTGCGGGCCGCGCAGCCCTGCCTGGGCAGCGTGGCTGATCGCCGGAGCCTGAGAGCCAATTTCTTCTGCGCGCTGGGCCTGCTTCCCACGATCTCCAGCGAAGGTCGGCTGTGGAGCTATGGTTTGGGATCCTGCGCTGTCTAGCCGCCGGAGTACTCCCAAGGCCTCGGAACTGCCTGGCTCAAGAGCGAGCCACTCCCGTGCGGCGGTCCGCGCAGCGTCGGGTTGGCCCGCATTCTCAGCCGCCAGAGCCGTGTCTCGCCACTGCGCCACCTGGCGGGCCAGCGCGGCCTGCCGTTGGCCCGCGGCAGCTTGCTCCGCCAGCGCGCGTGTGTTGCGATAAGCCGCGTCGTGTGCCGCGATCTCCTGCGCCAGCGTGGCCGCGTGATCCCACTCTTGTGCGGCGAGTGCGGCCTCGAGGGCGGCGTATGGCTCGGCCAGCGGGTCGGCGGAGCGCGCGGCCAGGGCGCGCAGATCGGCGGCAAGCACGCCGGCGCTGGCGTATCGCGCGGCCGGGTCGCGCGCGAGCGCACGTTCGAGCACCGCCTCGATCGCGGGCGGTGTATCGTCGGGCCAGCGGTCGGGGTAGCGATGCGGCTGGAAGTGCGCCAGCATCACGGCCGGCGGAGTCGCGCCGGTGAACAGCAGCTCGCCGCTGAGCATCTCGAAGAGCACGCAGCCAAGCGCATAGACGTCGGCGCCCGGTCCATCGCTCTGGCCCTCCCAGATTTCCGGCGCCATGTAGGCCGGCGTGCCGATCAGCCCGCCCATGGTGGTGCGGGCGATCACCGAGCTCTCGGCGGCTTTCACAAGCCCAAAGTCGGTCAGAATCGCATCGCCGCGCCTGTTGAACAGAATGTTGCTCGGTTTGACGTCGCGATGTGTGAATCCGGCCGCGTGCGCGTAGTCGAGCGCCTGGGCTATATCGTCTACGATGTGCACGGCCTCGGAGAAGGCTAACCGGCCATGCGCTCTGATCCGGTCGGCCAGCGTTCCGCCGGAAAGCAGCTGGATCGCCATAAACATGCGTCCGTCGTGGTGGCCCAGCTCGTAGATCGTCGCAATCCGCGGGTGGTCGAGCTGCGCGGTGGCGCGGGCGTCGTTTTCGAAGCGCGTCACGAAGGCTGGATCGGTCAGGAGCGATGGGTGCAGCAGCTTCAGCGCCACATCGCGCCGCAGCACAGTATCGTGCGCCTGATAGACCGTTGCAAAGCCGCCGCGGCCCAGCTCGCCCTGAATCGTGTATTTGCCTAGCCGAAGCTCTTGTTCAGGCTTAGTCATAGGGCTGTTTCGCTTCACTCAACATGACAATGCGTTCCAGTGTATATTCGATGCGTCGTTGCCGCCGTGGTGAACGGCATACGATTCGTTTCAACGATGTTGAACATGAAGGACTGCAATTGGAATAATATCTTACAAATAAGAACCTAGCAATAGCTGAAAATAGAGCGCCACATACACATACACGCCGATACGTTCGCCTATCGGCGTGTAGGTGCCAACGGATTTTCGCTCTTTCCGCCGCTCCGCCGTTCCCCGTTCTACCGGCGCGTGAACAGCGAATCGACCGCGTCGACCAGCTCGCGCAGGTTGCTGACGCGATGCACCGCGTCGCACAGCGGCACATACTTGGGCATGTCGCTGTCGCCGGTGCCCCATTGGCGCGGGTGCTCGGGGTTGAACCAGA
>WNGA01022044.1_pt1 | contig 11631 bp, 7 predicted proteins | sample 5400061 | NCBI WGS metagenome assembly WNGA01 (sample SAMN13153366, study PRJNA577476) | soil metagenome | isolation source: 100 cm soil or saprolite under grassland replicate 2 | place: USA:California | collected 2016-06-15
CCGACATGAGCCGAGACGATCGTGTTGACCGGACCGAGCGGGTTGTGCGGCGCGAAGCCGCAGTAGTAGACCTCGGCCATCGCGGCGATTGCCCGCGCTTCGAGCACGCCGCCGCAGTGGGAAAGGTCCGGCTGCAGAAGTGCCGCGCCGCCTAGCTCGAGCACCTCGCGGAAGGCCCACTTCGTGAACAGGCGCTCGCCGGTCGCCACCGGAATGGACGTCGCCCGCGCGACCTGCGCGAGTGCCTTCGCGTTCTCCGGCAGCGCCGGCTCCTCGAGAAACCAGATGTTGTAGGGCTCGAGGGCACGGGCGAGCTTGATCGACATCGCCGGGGTCAGCCGGCCGTGCACGTCCCACGCGATCTCGATGTCTTCCCCGACGGCGTTTCGCACGGCCTCGACCTGCTCGGCTGCGCGGCGGAAGATGCCGTCGCCCTGGACCGGTAGGACAGGCTCGGTGATGCCGGTCTTCATGGCGGTGAACCCGCGCTCGACGAGCGAGCCGGCGCTTTCCGCGACGTCCTCGAGCGTGGCGCCGCTCGGACCGTTCGCGTACAGCTTGATGCGGTCGTGGCAGCGGCCGCCGAGCAGCTCGTAGACCGGCAAGCCTGCAGCCTTCCCCTTGATGTCCCATAGCGCCTGCTCGATCGCGCTCATCGCCGAGAGGGTGACGGCGCCGCTGCGGAAGAACGGCTGCCGGTACATCACCTGCCAGAGATGCTGGATCCGGGCCGGGTCTTCGCCGACGACGTACTCCCGGTACTCCTCGACCGCCGCGGCGACGGCGCGCGGATGCCCCGGCAGGCTTCCCTCGCCGACGCCGTTCAGACCCTCGTCCGTCTCGACGACGACGAAGAGCCAGTTCCGCGACCCGACGTCGACGACGAGCGGCTCGACCGAGGTGATCTTCACCTGACGAAGCCGCGCTGACAGCTATCAGTCATGCCGAGGGCCAAATCTTCTCTTTTAGGCGATCATTTCATCTTGACAGGGGCGAACATATCAGACAAGCTCGCCCATATCGTAGGCCTCACGCCGAAGATCCCCCACGTCCTCTACGGAGGCGACTACAACCCCGAGCAGTGGTCGGAGGAGGTCTGGCTCGAGGATGTTCGGCTCATGCGCGAGGCCGACGTCAACCTCGTGTCGGTGGGCATCTTCGCGTGGGCCGGGCTCGAGCCCGAGCCCGGCGTGTACGAGTTCCGCTGGCTCGACCGCGTGCTCGACCTGCTCGCGGAACACGGGATCTCCGCCGGCCTTGCCACCGCGACCGCCTCGCCGCCTGCGTGGCTCGCGCGCCGGCACCCGGAGAGCCTGCCGGTCACGCGCGAGGGCGTCACGCTTTGGCCGGGAGCGCGCCAGCACTATTGCCCGTCGAGTCACGACTATCGGCGAGCGGCGGCCGCGCTCGTCGAGCGGCTGGCCGAACGGTACGCCGCCCATCCCGCGCTCGCGCTCTGGCACGTGAACAACGAGTACGGCTGCCACGTCGCCGCCTGCTACTGCGATCGCTCGGCCGAGCACTTCCGGGAGTGGCTGCGCTCACGCTACGGCTCCTTGTCCGCGCTCAACGACGCCTGGGGCACCGCGTTCTGGAGCCAGCACTACGGGGACTGGGACGAGCTCCTGCCGCCGCGACCGGCACCGACCTGGCGCAACCCCTCGCAGGAGCTGGACTGGCAACGGTTTTGCTCTGACGCCCTGCTCGAGCTGTTCGTGATGGAGCGAGCGATTCTCGAGCGGCTCTCGCCGGGAGTCCCGATCACGACCAACTTCATGCGCTTCTTCAAGCCGTGCGACTACTGGAAGTGGGCCGAGCAGGTCGACTTCACTGCCGACGACCTCTATCCCGACCCCTCGGACGCGGGAGGAGCGCGCGAGCGTGCGGCGGCCGCCGACTTGATGCGTTCACTCAGGGGAGGCGCGACTTGGCTCGTGATGGAACAGGCCCCCAACGCGGTCAACTGGCGGCGGCGCAACGTGCCGAAGCACCCGGGCCAGATGCGGCTCGGCAGCTATCAGTCGCTTGCGCGCGGTGCCGACGGGATCATGTTCTTCCAGTGGCGCGCGTCGAAGGCGGGCGCCGAGAAGTTCCACAGCGGGATGGTCCCGCACGCGGGCACGGCGACGCGCACGTGGCGCGAGGTCGTCGAGCTCGGAGCCGAACTCGCGCGGCTCGACGCGGTGCTCGGCACACGCGTTCCGGCCGAGGTCGCGTTCGTCCTCGACTGGGAGAGCTGGTGGGCGCTCGAGCTCCCGTCGAAGCCGTCGCACGACCTGACGCTCGTCGACCAGGTCGCGCTGTGGTACCGGCCGCTTTGGGAGCGCAACCTCGCAGTCGACTTCGTCCATCCCGAAGCCGACGCCACGCGCTACCGGCTCGTCGTCGTGCCGAACCTTTACCTCGTTTCAGACTCGGCGGCGGAGAACCTCGAACGGATCATCGCGGCCGGCGGCACGCTCGTCGTCTCCTTCTTCAGCGGGATCGCCGACGAGCGCGACCACGTGCGACTCGGCGGCTACCCCGCTCCGTTCCGCCGGCTGCTCGGCCTCGTCGTGCCCGAGCTCTGGCCGCATGCCGAAGGCGAGACGCGCCGCGTGTCGTTGGACGGCGAGCGCTACTCGTGCGAGCTCTGGAGCGACTGGATCGAGCTCGAGGGCGCGGAGGCGGTCGCGGTCTTCGAGGACGGTTGGCTCTCCGGTCGAGCGGCGGTGACGCGCAACGGCTCGGCTTGGTATGTGGGGACGCGGCTCGACGCCGCAGGCATGGACGCACTCGTCGGGAAGATCGCCGATGAGATCGGCCTCGCGCCGCCGCTCGAGGCGCCGCGCGGAGTCGAGGTCGTGCGGCGCGAGGGGGACGGGCGCTCGTTCCTCTTCCTCTTGAACCACGGCGCGCAGGAGGCGAAGGTCGAGCTCGACCGGCGCTATTCCGACCTCCTGACCGACGACGAGTGCGCCGGCGCACTGACGCTCGAGCCCTTCGGTGTCGCCGTGCTCCGTGCCGGCGACCGCTGATAACAGAACGGTGAAATTCGCGATCGGCCTGCCGAACGTCCGCGACTACGGCCGGCCGCGCCTTCTGCTCGAGCTCGCCGTACGGGCCGAGGAAGCCGGTTGGGACGGCTTCTTCGTCTGGGACCACCTCGTCTATCGCGGCCGCGGCGACGCCGTCGCCGATCCTTGGATTTCGATCGCTGCGATCGCTGCCCGCACCGAGCGCGTGCGCCTCGGCGTCATGGTCTGCGCTTTGGCCCGCCGACGTCCCTGGAAGGTTGCGCGCGAGGTGGCGACGCTCGACCAGCTCTCGAACGGGCGCGTCGTCTTCGGCGCAGCCCTAGGGTCGCTGCCGCAGGAGGAGTTCGCCGCCTTCGGCGAGGATCCCGACGACCGCCTCCGTGCCGAAAAGCTCGACGAGGGTCTCGAGATCGTCTCCGGCCTCTGGAGCGGCGAGCCTTTCTCCTACCGCGGCCGTCATTACATCGTCGCCGAGACCGTCTTCCGGCCGACGCCGCGGCAGCGCCCGCTGCCGATCTGGATCGGAGGTCGGTGGCCGAGCCGTCGACCGTTTCGCCGCGCAGCACGCTTCGACGGCGTCTTCCCGATGCACCGGGACGTTGGCCTCGATCAGACGATGACGCCGGCGCAGCTGGCGGAGATCGTCGAGTACACGCTCCGGCACCGCGGACAATCCGGCCCTTTCGACGTCGTCATCGATGGCCTCAGCCCGTCCGATCGCGCCGCGGCCCAGGCCGTCGTGGCGCCCTATGCCGAGATCGGGCTGAGCTGGTGGGTCGAGAAGCTCGGCTGGTTTCGCGGCTCCGTCGACGAGATGCACGAGCGCGTCGCCGCCGGCCCGCCGCGATGACTGTGGTGTCTTGGATGTTCAGCTCGGCGGACCCGTCGCGCCAGGTGTGCCAGCGGTAGCCGTTGCCGTTTACAAGAGCCCGAAACGGTTTTCGAGACCGCCGACAACCTGTCGATTGCAGGGATTTTAGTACTCATTCCCCAGTGTGTTCGCCAGCGGCGAGACGCCGTTTTACTGCTGTGGCGCCCTGCCCTCAAGCCCGTACGCGGCGAGGAAGCGGCTCCAATGGGCCGACCGGACATCGCCGAGCAAAGGATCCCCTCGCGCTAGATGACGACGAGGCGGCGGCGATGTTGCGCGCGTACCCTGTTTCTTATGGTGGACAGGAGCGAGAGCTCCAGCGATCGCGGTCCCTCGCAGACGGGAGCCGGGTCGCGCGCGGCGGCTCAGCCCGGTTCATCTGCCGCAGTCCACACGTTTCTCATCGTCGATGTCCGTGGCTATACCCGCTTCACGCAGGACGAGGGCGACGAGGAGGCGGCGCGGTTGGCGGCTACGTTTGCCGGGCTGGCCCGCCAGGTCGTCGCGTCCAGCGGCGGCGAGGTGATCGAGCTTCGGGGCGACGAGGCCCTCTGCGTCTTCCGTTCGGCGCGCGATGCCCTGCGGGCGGCGGTGGAGTTGCAGATGCGATTCCGTCGGCGGATCAACGACGACCCGGCGTTTCCGCTACCGATCGGCATCGGGCTCGACGCGGGCGAGGCGGTACCCATCGAAGGCGGCTACCGTGGCGGAGCTCTCAACACCGCCGCGCGGCTCTGCAGTGTGGCGGGGCCGGGCGAGATCCTTGCGACCGACACTGTCGTCAGCCTCGCCCATCGGCTCGAGGGCATCCGCTTCGTCGCGCGCCGCCCCATGCGCCTGAAAGGCCACGAGAAGCCTGTGCGCGTTTTCGCGATCGTGTCGGAAGTCGAGCTGCCGCCGCTTCCCGTGGCTCCAGTGCGGAAGGGGTCGCAGATCACGCCGAGACGGATTGCCGCCGTCGCCGCCGCTGCGATCTTGCTCATGGCCGCCTTGATCGCAGTCGCGGTCAGGCAGTGGACGGGACAGGGCTCCCTTGCGGTCAACGTTGTCGGCAACTCCGTCGCGGTCATCGATCCGACGAGTAACAGGGTCGAGCAGCAGATCCCGGTCGGGGCGAGGCCCGCGTTCGTCGCCTATGGCAAGCACGCGCTTTGGGTGGCGAACCTGGACGACAATTCGGTCTCGCACGTCGACCCGCGGACGGACCGCGTCGTGCGGACGATCGGCACAGACGCGTCGCCTGCCGGGATCGCGTTCGGCGCGGGGTCGCTCTGGGTCGCAAACAGCGACGCCGCGACCGTTTCCCGGATCGATCCGCGGTACGACCGCACCGTGCGAGCGATTGCGGTTCGCGAGCCGAGCGGCTTCCGCGTGGGAGCGCCTGCCGTCGGCGCGCACGCGGTCTGGGTCGTCAACTCGGTCGGGACGGTCTCACGGCTCGACCCGAATCGCGGTGCGGTCACGGCCACGATCATCGTCGGCGAACAGCCGGAGGCGATCGCCGTGGCGGCGGGAGCGGTCTGGGTCGCCAACTACAGCGACGGGACGGTTACCAGGATCGATCCGATCGACTCGAGGCACGCGGTTACGACGACGATCACCGTTGGGGAGGGCCCGGCGGCGATCGCTGTCGGGGCAGGGGCGGTCTGGGTCGCCGACGAGCTCGCGGACAACGTTGTGCGCATCGACCCGGAGACGAATGCCGTGAAGACGATGATCCCGGTCGGAAGGCGCCCGACCGGAGTCGCCGTCGGCAGCGGCGCAGTGTGGGTCGCCAACGCGGGGGACGGCACGGTCTCGAGGATCGATCCGCTGACGAACGAAGTCGTCAAGACGATCCGGGTCGGCAGCAGCCCGTCCGGCGTGGTCGCGGCCGCGGGGTCGATCTGGCTGACGGTTCAGGAGAGCGCTCCGGCCCCGGGACCCTCGGTGGCGGGATCATCGGGGGGGACCGCTCGGTTCAACCTCGACACCATCGACAGCACGGATCCGGCCCTTGGCTACTTCTTCACGTCGTGGCAGCTCGAGTACGCGACCTGCGCGAAGCTCCTGAACTATCCGGACCGCCCGGCCCCCGCCGGCTCGCGGCTCGTGCCCGAGGTCGCGAGGTCTCTGCCGGCGGTGTCCGCCGGCGGCAGGCGCTACACGTTCAGGATCCGCGACGGCTTCAGGTTCTCGCCTCCCTCGAACGAGCGCGTTACAGCGGCGACGTTCAAGTCCACGATCGAGCGCAGCTTGAGCCCGAAGCTCGGGTCCGCTGCTGTCGCGCCGGCGTTCGCGGCAGACATCGTCGGAGTGCGCGCGTATCGGGCCGGGCGTGCCGAGCACATCGCAGGGGTGGTGGCGAGCGGCAACACGTTGACGATCGAGCTCACGCGCGTCGTCCGCGATTTCCCGGCGCGCATCTCGTTGCCCTGCTTCTGCGCGGTGCCGATCGGGACGCCGCCCGACCCCGAAGGGCTCCGGGAGATACCGTCCGCCGGCCCGTACTACGTGGCCTCGTACACGCCGAAGGACCAAATCGTCCTGAGGCGCAACCCGAATTACCGGGGGCCGCGTCCCCACCGGCTCGACGAGATCGTCTACACCCTCGGCGTCGGGCAAACTCGGGCGGTCGCCCAGATCGAGGCGGGGCAGTCCGACTACGCGCCGCGTGGCATTGCGCCGGGCAGCGTGGCGCGGATCGCGGCACGCTACGGCAGCGGCAGCGCGGCCGCGCGAGCGGGCAGGCAGAGATACTTCGCTCTGCCGTTGCTGGGGGTCACGTACCTGGCGCTGAACACGAGCCGGCCGCTGTTCGCCGATGTCAACCTGCGCAGGGCGGTCAACTACGCGATCGACCGGCCCGCACTATCCCGGTTGGGTGCATTCCCTCCCGGCGTGGGAAAGCCGACCGATCAGTACCTGCCGCCGGGCATCCCGGGCTTCAAGGACGCCCGAATCTACCCGCTCGATGGGCCCGATCTCACGATTGCGAAGCGCCTCGCACGCGGCCGAGGTGGCCGGGCCGTCTTCTACACCTGCAACGAGGTGCCCTGTCCGCAGAGAGCCGAGATCGTGAAGGCGAACCTGAAGGCAATCGGGGTCGAGGTCGACGTCAAGCAGTTCCCGGTAAGTCTCCTGCTGGCCAAGGCGGGCACGCGAGGCGAGCCGTTCGACATCTTCGACGGGGGCTGGGCCGTGGATTACGCCGACCCGTTCTCGCTCCTCAACAACCTGCTCGACGGCACCGAGATCAAGGCGCGGGACAACAGCAACAACGCGTACTTCGACGATCCGCCCTACAACCGCAGGCTCAGGGCCGCTGCGCGACTCGCGGCCCCCGAGCGTTACAGCGTCTACGGCGCGTTGGACGTCGACCTCGCGCGAAACGCAGCACCCCTTGTTGCGATCGCCAACCCCACGACCCGCGACTTCTTCTCGGCCCGTATCGGCTGCCAGCTCAACCAGCCTGCATACGGAATCGACCTGGCGGTGCTCTGTCTCAGGGGCGCCACCCGCTGAGTGAGCCGCTTCCCTGCCTGACTCTAGGGGGCCCGAATATATCCAACCGCGGCGGGATTCTACGGTCGGTCGTCGATCGTGTTTGAGCGCACGACAGAACACGTTCTGGTACATCGCCGACTGCGCGCGAATTTCAACTCAGCGCGCCTCGGCGACTACCGTCCTCCAGTCGTCCATTGGGAAAGCAGATCTGAACACCTTCTTCATCAAGTACCGTGCCGCGATCACGACTGCTCACCGGACGCTCAAGGCGACATAGACGAGGCACCGAGAAACCGCTCGATCACGCGGTTTCTCGGTGAGGCGGAGGGGGCCGGTCGTCGTTTGTCCGCTCCTTTAAGTGGCGAGTTGCGCCCGCTCGAACGGCTCCTGGGCGTAGAATCTGCCCGTGCCCGGTTGACGCTAGAGCACGCTCGAGTCCGCGGGCTTCGCGCCGCGCGCAACGGTGCCGTTGCGGCGAGCGCTTGCACCCGAGCGGCTCGGCGGCGGCGCTCGTGCGCCTCCTTGTGCGACTTCTAATCGTCGCGGTGAGTTGTTGACGGGCTAAACGAGGAGGAGGCAGTGACAAGCATCGGCCAAGAGAACCTGGAGACGGTGATGATCGACTTCTTCGGCGCGCTTCGACGCGGCGAGTTCGACAACGCGGCGGCGCTGCTCGATCCCAACGTCACCTGGCAGGGGTTGCGCGAGGACTGGGTCTGCCACGGCCGGGAGGAGGTCATCCAGACCTTTGCCTGGGGGCTCGACAAGCGCCGCGACGTGGACGCGGTCGAGTTCACACGCGCCGGCGACCAGGTCGTGATCGGCGCGCGTGGTCCGAGCATCACCGAGGTCGGAGGCGAGCCGCTGGAGGGCCAGATCTTCAACGTCTTCACCCTGCGCGACGGCCGGATTGTGCGCATCGTCGACTACCGGCACCGGAGCGAAGCCTTCGCCGCAGCCGGCGCTACTCAGAAGGCAGACTGGCGCTGAGGGCGGGCCGCCTCTGACATCGGCCTCGAGGACCTTAAGCGCTGATCCCGCGATCGGCTGGTGAGGCCGGCGCTGGCGACGGCTCGAGTCAGCCATGATGTCTGCATGGACATTGCGGCTGCGGTCATTCTCGTTCTCCTAATGCTCGTGCCCGTGGTCGTGGTACTCGCCTTGTTCGTCTGGGCAGCGCGGAAGGATGGGCAGGCGGACAGGGCTGTGCAGGCGCGGCTCGGCATTCGTCGCCGCACACGGCTCGGACGCTAAGTGGAAAGTGATCCCTCGATCCGGCAGAGCGGTTCGAGGGGTACGCGCAGGATGCGCTCGCCTCACTGCCCTCGGACGTGCCCCGCGACGGTCAGCCAGACCGGCGCAGTTGTCCACGCTGGCGGCAACAGAACCAACCACGTCGTCAAATCTGACTACATCGTCGCCTCATTTGACTACATGAAGGCCGAGAAACCGCACGTAACCATGCGGCTTCTCGGTGAGGCGGAGGGGGAGGGATTTGAACCCTCGTCGGACCCAAGAGCCCGAAACGGTTTTCGAGACCGCCGCATTCGACCGCTCTGCCACCCCTCCGGCGGTCGGCACAGCGTAGCCGGGTCGGGTCCAGACCGAGCCGATGCGGTGGCCGAGCCAGTCCTCTTCCACTCATATGCTCGCGAGGTGGGAAAGCCGCCTCTCGCCCCATACCCGCCCGATCCCGACGACGATGCAGCGCCTCCGACTGAGCTCGGCGAACTGGTTGACGTGACGATCGAAGGAGCTGATTGGGCCAATACTCGGCCAGCTCGAGGTATGCAGGCTCGCCGAGTGGAGCTGCGAAGCTGTCGCCTAACTGGCGCCGAGCTTGTCGAGGCTCGGGTGAGCGACGTGACGTTCGACGAGTGCCGCCTCGACCTCGTCAACCTTCGCTTCGCGAAGCTCGAACGCGTTGTCTTCCGCGATTGCCGCATGAGCGAGTGCGACCTCTACGAGGCGTCGGTGAAGGATGTGTTGTTCGAGCGGTGCGAGCTACGCGAGGCCGTGTTCTCGTCGGCGGCTCTTCAGCGCGTTGACCTTCGGGGCTGCGATCTCACCGGCCTCCGAGGCATGGAATCCCTGCGCGGCGCGCGCATGCCGTGGAACGACGTCCTCGAGAATGCACCGCTCTTCGCGAGCGCGGTCGGCATCGAGATCATCGACTGAGCGATAGCCGGCGCGCCCAAAGCACAGCGCAACGCGCCACCCCGGCGCGTGCGACTGAGCGCAACTCACCGCTTCTACGCCGCAACCACCACCCCCAAAGCGGCCGGCGCGGCGAAGCCGCGCTTCGGCACAAAACGGAGAAGGAGGGATTCGAACCCTCGAAGGAGGTTTGTACCCCCTTAACGCCTTAGCAGGGCGCTGCCTTCAACCACTCGGCCACTTCTCCGAGGCGGAAACAGGGTAGCCCGTCCGCGCGACGACCGCGGCGCATTCGCTCGTTCCAAAAAAAGGGCCCCTCTCGCTACCGCAGAGGGGCCGCAGTGCCGGTATGGGGGGAGCCGGCAGCGCCCATTCTCCTCGCCCGCGGCTCCCGCGTCAATACCTCCGACGGGGGAAGGGGCCGAATCCGTCGCCTCGGCGGCGGCGCGGGAGCGCGCGACGGCTCAGTCGTGAACGCGCGCGAGGACTTCCTCGCGCCGGAGCACGCGCATGCGGATCGGGCTCCGCGCCAGGCGCACCTCGTAGCCGGCGTCGCGCGGGTACAGCACCTTGTCGCCGGCGTCGACGCCGTTCACTTCCGGGCCGACCGCCGCGACCAGGCCGGTGCGCGTCTGGGCCGCCTCGTTGATCGGCACGATCAGGCCGCTCGCCGTCTCGGTCTCGTCGAGCGGCTCGATCACGAGGTAGTCCTCGAGCGGCTCGAGCGTCACGTTCGTCCGCGGGGTTCCTTCGAGCACGAGCAGAGCTTAGACCGAGAGCCTCCCCGCGGCACGGCGATACTGCGCCGCAATGCGCGTCGGCCGGTACGACGTTCGCGTCTCCAATCCCGACAAGATCTTCTTCCCGGAACGCGGCCTGACGAAGGGCGACCTCGTCCGCTACTACCTCGACGTCGCGGACTGCGCGCTGCCGCACGTGCGCCGACGGCTCTTCCACATGAAGCGCTACCCGAACGGCGTCGAGGGGGAGTTCTTCCATCAGAAGCGTGTGCCGCCGCACCCGGACTACGTCGGCGAGCAGTTCGTGCGCTTTCCGAGCGGCCACACGACGGTGTTCGCCGTCGTCGACAACGCCGCGGCGCTCGCATGGGTCATCAACCTGGGCTGCATCGAGCTGCACACGTGGCATTCCCGGCTCGACGACATCGAGCGCCCGGATTACGTCCTGATCGACCTCGACCCGACGACGGACGGGCAGTGGCCGTACGTCCGCGAGATCGCGCTCGTGGTGCGCGAGGTTCTGGACGAGCTGGGGCTCGCGTCGTACCCGAAGACGTCCGGCGCGACGGGGCTGCACATGCTGGCGCCGATCAAGCCGGAGCTGCGCTTCCCGGAGGTACGTCGCTTCGCAAAGGCGGTCGCCGAGGAGGTGGAGCGCCGCGTAGGTGACCAGGACGTCGCGACGACGACCTGGCGCGTCAAGGAGCGGAGCGGCGTCTTCGTCGACTTCGGTCAGAACGCACGCGACCGCACGATCGCGTGCGCGTACTCCGTGCGTCCGACGCCCGACGCGCGAGTCTCGGCGCCTTTGCTGTGGGAGGAGGTTGCGGACGTCGAGCCGTCGGCGTTCACCGTCGAGACGATGCGCGACCGGATCGCCGCGGTCGGCGATCCGATGCGCGGAATGTGGCGCCGACGGCCGTCACTCCTGCCGCGCTTCGAGCCGCTCGGGCTCGACCCGCCCAGCTGACGAACCAGATCAATCGCGGCGCTGGAGCATTCTTGTGACGCTTCCTTTACGGTGTCTGACACCCGAATTCGGCGCCACGCCTTCGGTTCAGTGCATTCGCGCGTCGAGGCTGTGGAAAGATCGTGACGGTCCGCTTTCGGCATGAGCTCGGTCGCTCGACCGATTAGCTGGCCCAGGTGGCAGCCGCTTTCTCGATCACCGCGACGTACGTGTCCTCCGAATCGATCGTCTGCGCGAGGTGCCACCCGGTCCCGTCGAGGATGTCGCGCATCTCGGCAGGCGACACCATCGGGTAGTCGAACCACGGCCCGATGATCGTGCGGAAGCGAATGCGGATCCGGATCTGGCCCGGCAGCCGGCCACGTTCGACGTTCCGCTTGCGGTAGGCGA
>WNGA01017954.1_pt1 | contig 11628 bp, 11 predicted proteins | sample 5400061 | NCBI WGS metagenome assembly WNGA01 (sample SAMN13153366, study PRJNA577476) | soil metagenome | isolation source: 100 cm soil or saprolite under grassland replicate 2 | place: USA:California | collected 2016-06-15
GATACTCGACGGTGCAGCGCAGACAGCCGACGCACAACCGCTCCCGTGGCGCGAAGCCGCCAAGCGGCCCCGAGAAGACTCCGTACACGCACGGTCGGCTCAGGACGACGCCCAGGTTCGCCCGGTACTGGAGGAGCTCCCGGAGGAGGAGGCGGGCGAGCGACAGCTTCCTCACTTCGACGCGAAACCGTGGTGGCCCCGGGACGAGATCCGGGGCGGGAACGCCCTCGAGGTGGTAGCGCGCATACGCGGAAGCCATCGACGCCGCCTGCTCGATCATCTGCTGAAAACGCGATCGCTCCGCAACCACGCCCAACCACGGGCCAATGCGAGTGGCTCCTCGTTCACGATCCGAACAAGATCGTCGGGATCCCGCGAGCCGGAGCACAGGACGGAGAACGGGGCACAGGGGCGGGTCGAGCGGACGCCGGACCTCGCAGCAGGTCCGGCGAGGTGAGGAGGCTCTCTCATGGTGGAGCCCACCGCGACGTCGGAGATCGTTCGGCTCTTCCCGACGTTCGTCTGGAGATCACGGCTCGGGACTGACGCGCGCGCAACGGTTCGCCGCGCGCTCCTTGAGCAGCTGCGCGCGCTGCGCGCCGGCCTGCCCGAGCTCGAGCGGGGAGAGGTGTGGCAGTCGCGACATGGGCTGCACGCGATTCCCGATCTCGCGCCGGTCGTTCATCACATCCGACGGAGCATCGAGCAAGTCCTCGCGGTCCTCCAGGTCGGAACCGCCTCGTGCGAGATTACGGGTCTCTGGCTCAACGTCGCCGCTCGCGGGGGCGCGGTGCGGATGCACAATCACCCGAACAATTTCCTGAGCGGCGTCTACTACGTGCAGGTGCCGCCAGGCGCGCCGCTGTGGGGGGAGCCGTGACGGCCCGCCGCCGCTTCCGACCCGCGGCGCGCCGCGCGCTCGCGAGCTTCGCGCAACTGCGCCGTATCACAGCGCACCACGCGGCTGCTCGCAGGCGTGGTGTACGCACCTGCGGAGCTGCCCGACCTCGAACGGCTTCATCACGACCGCGTCCGCGACTCCGGCCTCGAGAAGGCGCCGCGGCGCCGAGCTGAGCGTGATGACGGGAACGAGATCCGGCATCGCACGCTCCAGCTCCGCGAGGACGGCGCAGCCGTCTGGAATGTCGAGGTCTATCACGATGGCATCCGGCACCATCCCGCGCTTGATCTCGCGCAGCGCGTCAGCGGCGGTGGCGAGGATCGGGGCAGTGTCGTCCGTGGTCAACGCCTCGCCGAGCGTCGCGAGCAGCGAGGGATCGTCGTCGATGACGAGAACGACTGCCTGCATGTCGAGATTCTGGGCACCCGCCCCACCCAAGCGCGAGAGCAGGCGTGTCATGCGGATGACGCACACCCGGGTCCACGCCAGCCCGCGTGGCGACCGACTCGTCGCCGGCGAGGACGGCGGGTCCACATCGCTGGCTCGCACGCACGCGCGCTCCGAACGACAGGGCGCGCGATCCTGCTGACGGGCTCGCGCTCGTCGCGGCCACTCGCGACGGAGGCGGTGGGTGTGCAGCACCTGCTTGGCCTTCTCCTCGTCCGCCTGCCGTAAGGGAATCCGGTAGGACCATGGTCACGCGGGGCCCTTCCCCGCGCGGTAGTTGACCCCGCCTGCGCCGCACGCGAACGCCGCAGCAGGAGCGCGACATGCCCGAGAATATCCGACGGGTCGATTACTTCTATTTCTGGCTCGATGACAGGCCCGGCGAGGGCACCCGCGTGCTGGCGAAGCTGAAGGACGCTCGCGTGAACCTGCTCTCCTTCACCGCGTTCCCGAGCGGCGGCGGGAAAGCTCAGCTGACGACGCGTGAACCTGCTCTCCTTCACCGCGTTCCCGAGCGGCGGCGGGAAAGCTCAGCTGACGATCGTTCCCGAGGACCCGGAGGAGCTGGTGGCCGCCGCAAAGATCGCGGGGCTCCATCTCGCGGGGAGGAAGGAGTGTTTCTTCGTTCAAGGCGACGACCATGTCGGCGCCGCTCACGACGTTTTGAAGCGCCTCGCCGATGCCGGGATCAACTGCGTTGCCGCGAACGGCTGCGCCGCATCACGCGACACTTTCGGAATGGTGATCTTCGTGAAGCCCGGGGACGTACCGAATGCCGGGAGGGTCCTCCGCGCCTGAAACAACGCACACCCTGACCGACCCCGCAGTTCAGCTTCGACTCGATCTCGGGTCGTAGCCGAACGCCGGGTGCGAGGCGTGGATAACGCGTCGACAACGTTCGCGGCGCGATCGTTGCGGTGATGCATCCCCGCACGGGTTCGTCTCGAGAAGGCCGCGGGGGCGCTTGGATGAAGGAGTAACTGTAGGAAGCGGTGGCGAGGAGGAGCTATGACCGGGAACTGCGAAGTGTGTGGAAACGAGTACGACAAGGCCTTCGAGGTAGTCGCGGCGGGGGCTCACCACCTGTTCGACTGCTTCGAGTGCGCGATCGAGGCGCTCGCACCGCACTGCGAGCACTGCGGCTGCCACGTGATCGGCCATGGCGTCGAGGCGCGCGGCAAGTTCTATTGCTGCGCGCACTGCGCGCACACGGCGGGCGCGAAGGAGATCCGAGATCGCGTGTGAACCTGCGCTTACGGGGTCCAGCGAGACAGCACGATTCATGGTGAGACTCGCGGCACCGCCAGGCGACGTGACGCCGGCGGATCGCGAGTCTCCGTCCATGGTTTCGCAGCGTGTGGTGGTGACCGGCCTCGGCGTGGCGAGCTGCCTCGGCTGCGCGGTCGACGAGTTCTGGCGGCGGCTCATCGGAGGGGAATCCGGTGTCGCAGCGCTCGAGGACGACGCGTTCGCCTCCAGCCGGACCGGCGCTGTCGTCCAGGGATACGACCACGTGAGCACTTCGACCGGAAGGAAGTGCGCCGGCTGAGCCGCTCTTCCCAGCTCGCCGTGGTCGCGGCGAGCCAGGCCGTGCGTCAGGCGGGATTGTCCGACGACGGGGTGGACCGAAGGAACGCGGCGGTCCCGATTTCCAGCTCGAGCGGCGGCTACATCGCGAGCGACCACTTCTTCCGCGACTACTACCTGCACGGCTGGCGCGGGCCCCTCGTCATCCCGACCTCGATGAACACCGCTCCTTCGTCCAACGTTTCCATCCGGTTCGGGCTGGGCGGACTGCTGATCAACGTGGACGGGGCGTGCGCGCCGCGAGATCCTCGCCGAGGTCCTCGGCTAAGGGGCGTCTGCCGATTGCCATCACCTGACCCAGCCATCACCCGAAGGGCCGGCCCGCGCCATGGAGGCGCTCCTCGGTGCCGGGCTCCGGCCTGAGTAGATCCCCGTACATCAACGCGCACGGGACGGGCACCCCGTGGAACGACAAGAACGAGACGGCCGCGATCAAGCTGGTCTTCGGCGAGAGCGCATCGGGCGCTCGTCGTCGGGAGCAAGGCGGCGCTGGGCCATACGGTGGCCGCCGGAGGAGCGCTCGAGCTGATCGCGTGCGTCCTGACCTTGCGCGACCGGATCGTGCCGCCGACGCTCAACTACCGCGTGCCGGATCCGGAATGCGATCTCGACTGCGTGACCGCCGGCAGCCGCAAGTTTGACGGACATCTGATCATGAGCAACTCGTTCGCCTTCGGGGGAAGCAACGCCGCTCTGATCATCGGATGTCATCGACCGTAATCGTGCGGGCGCAACGTTCGTGGTGTCATTGCTGGGCCTGGACCACGCGCCCTGTCATCTCCCTGGAGAGCGTCAGGGCGCACGCGTGTTGCGGGAGCATGCGCAATGGCGGCTTCACGTCCGTACGCCCCAAGCGCCTGGACCGCTCAGCCGACCGAGGCCCGCGTCTGGTGGCCACCTGCATCCGCGGCGCGCCGCGACTAGTTTCTTCTCGACGCATCGCATCACCACGGACGGTCGTGGATGGGCAAGACAGGTGCGCAGGGGGAGCAGATATGGCAGCGCGCGGCATGATGGAATTCGGCGCCTACGGATACCCGTACTTCGGCCGGCGGTACGGCGTGGCCGCACCGTACGGTGGAGGGGCCAGGGGGGCGCAGTTCGCAAGGATGTCGGGCGAGCCGATGTATGGCTGGCACGGCGGGATGCTCGCATGGCTCGGATCCGGCGTCCGAGCGGCGATGGGCTGGATGGGCGACCAGATCCAGCAGCGGGGTTCCCGGGTCGCCTATCGGAGCGACGAGCTCGCCCGTGCGTTGCGGGGGCGCGGCGAGCACATGGCCGAAGCCCTGGAGGAGCGGGGAGCGCAGGCGGAGTCGCTCGGCGGCGGCCAGGCGCATCCGTCGCGCAGCTATCACCGCCCCGACGATCGGGTCCTCGATGACGTCTACGCATGCGTCGCCAGCGCGCCGATCGACGCGGAGGATCTCGAGGTGGTGGTGAGCGACGGGGTCGTGACGCTCTCGGGTCACGTACCGACCCGGTTCGAGAAGCGGTTCACCGAGGATCTCGCCGAGCAGGTGTTCGGCGTGCGGGAGGTCCACAATCACCTCCAGCTCGCTCGCCCCGCAGGGAAGACACCTGAGCGCGCCCCGAGGGAGCCTCCTGGGGGAGATGGGCAGCGCGCGGCTCAGCCGCAGCCTCAGGCGTGATGCACCCGGGAGCTGCGGGGCCGAATGCGCGAGAGGTGTTGACCGGCCGGCCGCGCGCCCTGGGGTGGCGGATGCAACCCAGCGGCGCGCGACCGATGGTCTACCCATTCGAATCGCCGCCGCGGAGGGTCTCGACCGAGGTCGTTGATCGCTGCCCCCGGAAAGAAGGCTCTTCGTCCTACCCATCGTCTCGAGGGAGGGCGGTCCATGGCTGACGAGCGTCGCTTGGGTCTCGCGCTGTCGGGCGGAGGCTTCCGGGCATCCATGTTCCATCTCGGCGTGCTGTCCAGGCTCGCCGAGCTCGATCTCCTACGGCATGTCGAGGCCATCTCGACGGTCTCGGGCGGGTCCATCCTTGGCGCCCTTTACTGTCTGGAAGTGAAGAATCTCCTCGAGAACAAGGCGGACGACGAGATCACGCAGCAGGATTACATCCAGCTGGTCGACTCGGTGATGCGCCGGTTCATCACCGCCATCCAGCGGAACATCCGCATGCGTGCCTACGCGGATCCCGTGAGCTCGTTCCGGATGGCGTTCGATCCGGCGTTCACGAGGAGCGACAAGCTCGCTCATCTCTACGACGCGCTCCTGTACACGCCCGCGGCGGAGCAGAACCCGACGCTCGCGCCGTTGATTCGGAGCCGCGGGCGGGAGACGTGCCGGGTCCGCATGACCGACCTCCGCATCGTGCCGAAGGGCGCCACCGCGGAGTTCCACCCGAAGCGCGAGAACCGGGGGCGGAAGGCAAAGATTCCGATGCTCTACGTGAACGCCACGTGCCTCAACACCGGGAGGCGATGGCTCTTCACGACGAGTTGGATGGGCGAGCGCTTCGGCCCCGCGCGCAAGGACGATCCGAACGTCAACGCCGTGCTCCGGGGCTTCTACTACGAGGAGGCGTCGGACAAGTACCGGAACCTTCCGCTCGCGGTGGCCGTCGCCGCCTCGGCGGGCGTGCCCGGCCTCTTCCCCCCGCTCCCGCTTACAGACCTCTACCCTGGGTGGAAGCCAGAGCTCGTGGACGGGGGTGTCCGCGACAATCTCGGTCTCGTCTCTCTCGACCAAGAACTGGGCGGCGTTGACTTCATCCTCAGCGACGCTTCCGACGTGATGGAGGACATGAGGGAGGTGGCCCCGCTCGACACGACGGTGGCCCTCCGTTCGCTCTGGGTGATGTGGGATCGGATCCGGGATCTGACCGTCGCGACCGCCAGGTCGCGCCAGGAGCCGGTCGTCTACACGAAGGGCGGGCTCCCCGTCCCTGAGGTTGCGCCCTTCTGGGCTCAACAGGCGACCACCATCGAGCCGCCCCCCGTCGCGAGCGAGATCGATCCGGACGTGCTCGATGCGATCGCTCGGATCCGCACGGACCTCGACGCCTTCAGCGACGTCGAGGAGGACGCGCTCATGGGAGCCGGCTACCTCCTCGCCGACGCGCAGATGAGGGCTGCGAACAAGGCGACTTCCCGCTTCCCTGCCCCGAGCCCCGCGGTGCAACACAGCTGGTTGTTCCGGTGGATCCTGCCGGAGCTGAAGGCCCCTTCCGCGAAGCTCCTCCGCGAGTTGCACACCGGCCGCTACCGGTTCACGAAGACGCTGCAGCTCCCGATTAGAGCTCTCGCCGACTGGCTGCTCACGCCGACCCAGGCGGTGCAGCGCGCCGAGTCCGAGGGCAAGGCAGAGCGGCCGGGCGCACTCGCGCGTGCCCTCGGCCACTCGGAGCTGGCGCTCCTCGACCTGGGCGACGCGGTGAGGACGCGCGGTCGGGATGCGGCGATCCGCGTTCTCACTGCGGCTCGCGAGCTGGGGCTGGGCGCGGTGGCCATGCCGCTCGCGGTCGCGGACCTCGCGCTTGTGAACTGGATCTTCCTGGCGCTCGAGCGCCGGCCGCATCCGGCACCTCTCGCCGTCGTGCAGGGTGCACTACGCCGCGCCCTGCGGCGCGTGGCCTGAGCCGAACCGCGCAACCCTGCTCGCCCTGCAACGCCCGGGCGAGCGGGGCCTGGTTGCGGCGCACGACTCAGTGGTGAGCGGGCACCTCTGGGCGCTCCAGTTCCTCTTCCTCACGCTCTTCGCGCCTGCGCGCGAACTCGTAGCGGGCCACCCGCTTGCCGATCGCCGAGCCGACAACGGCTCCCGCCAGGCCGAGGAGCGCAGAAAACCCCGCCAACGCGGTGGCGCTCGCCCTCGTGAGCCCGATGGCGTCAGCTCGAGCGGTCACCGTACCGATGTCGCGGCCGAGGTAGAAGGCAACCGCGGCCAGGAAGATACACCACACCATGAAGCCGTTCAGGTACGCGTTTCGCCGCCCGTCGAGAGATATGGCCAGCACCGATCCGGCGAAAAGCGCCACGGCCGGCGTGAGAACTTCCCAGACGGCGGGAAGAGCGTTGACCCCGGCGCCCTCACCGCCGAAGCCGAAGGCGGCACCGAAGAGGCCGAGGACGATCTGAACGGCAACCGCGCAGAAGGCACCCGCGAATACGGACGCCCAGCGGATCCGTGGCAACTGGTACTCCATCGTTTCGACAGCCATGTTCATCCCCTCCGTCAACGCCCTCTCTATGACCGAGCCGGTCTCGCTCGACCACTGATACTTGCGGACTGGCGACGAGGCATCGAGCGCTCGCAGGCGAAGCGGCAGGCCAACGGGAGCGGCGCGCGGCCGCGAGGCAGCTCCGATCACGTGGAGCGAGAGTTGCGCCCCTCGTGACGTTCGTTCCGCCGATCGCCTCGTCGAGGGGGCCGCGTGGTCGCTCGAACTGACTGACGAGCACTGCCTGGCGAGCACCCGCTCCATCGCTCACCGGATCGTGACCGCTGGTTGCGCCCTGGGAAGCGGCGGTCGCGCGCCCCACGGCAGTTATCACAGTCGAAGGGCGCCACCCTCATGGCGCCGGGAGGTTCCGTCATGACGAAGGTCTTGGCTGTCGCGCCGCTCGACGAACTGTTCGAGGCGACCGCCGTTGCCGCGAAGGGTATCGGCGCCTGGGAAGCGTTCAAGTGTAGGGCGTGCGGATGGCTCGTCACCGTGAGTGATTCGAGGAACATCCCGCCGCACGAGTGTCCTGGACTGCACGAGAGCGAGAGCTTGTACGACGAGGGCGAGAGAGCGGAGCCGACGGAACGGAGCACAATCCGGAGCGCTGCTCGAGCGACCGACCAAGGGGTTCGCGGCCCCATCTGACGGACGGTCGCGAATCAGGGTGGCTCACGCTATTTCCCGCAGGGCCCTTTGCAGCACCCGACGCGCGGTCGTCGAGGGCCTGCCGTCCGGAATGGAGCGCGCATGAGGACCGTCGAGGGAGCCGAGCCGGCGAAGGCGTCGCTGGATCGAGCCGAGTACCGGGACGCACGTGGGTGACGCGGACCGGGATCAAGGTGGACCGGATGGCGAGCGCGTGGCTCATCCGGGAGTTCTCTAGCTCACGTTCGTGGGCGATGTCGCGCCGGCCGAGCCGGATCACGAAGAGCACGTAGAGCAAGCGAAAGCTCGCCGTCGGCACGGTGAAGAAATCCATCGCGGCGACGACCTCGCGATGATTCTTCATGAAGGTGCGCCAGCTCTGGCGACGCTCCGGCCGTGAGGGCAACTGGCGCAGGTAGCGAGACACGGTGCGCTCGGAGACGTCGAAGCCGAGGCGCAGCAACTCGCCGTGGATCCTCGTCGCACCCCACTGGTTCTCGGCGGCCATCCGGCGGATGAGATGGCGCACTTCGCCCGACACCCACGGGTCGGCCGCGCCTCTTGCCGCGTCGAGAGAGACGCTGCCAGTAGAGCCGGAAACCGGCCCGAGGCCAGCCGACCACGGTCTCGGGCTTCACGATGACGAGGACCTCTGCCCAGCGCGCCCAGACGCGACGAAGGGCGATCCATAAGACACGATCGGCGAACCGGATGCGGGGCCTGTTCCTCTGGACCATCGTGGCGAGCTGCTGCCGAAGGGCGATGTTCTCGAGAAGGAGCTCCCGCCGCGAACGGCCCACTGAAGCGAGCCACCGGATGACCACCGCTGCAAGACGAAGCATGGGCAAGCGAGGCTGCCGGGCTCGACCAGAACCGTCAACGATTTCAGCGCGAACGGCGTTTTGGCGACCGACAGGTCGACGCCGTCTGCCGGAGCGGCCCAGCGGGCGGACCGCCAGCGCTCGAGCGCTTCGCGGAAGGTGAGAGGGCCGACCTCGCGCCCGAAGCGCCCGCGCGCCCGACGCCGCTCCGTCGTTCGCGTATGATGTTGACGACACCAGGGGCGTGCGGCGCGCATGAACGCTGACTTTCGGTCGTTCGACTCGGCTTCCGGGTTCGTCGTCGTGCTCGACCCGGACGGCCGCATCGTGTACTGGAACCGCGCCTGCTCCGAGCTGACCGGCTACCCTCTCGAAGAGGCTCGCGGACGGCGCGTCTGGGACTTCCTGCTCGCGCCCGAAGATGCCGAGGCCGCCAGGGCGGCGTTCGTCCAGGTGCGGGATCGCGGGTTGCCGGCCCGGTTCGAGAACGACTGGGTCTCCCGGGACGGCAAGCGGCACCGCCTCGCCTGGTCGAGCGCGGTGATCATCGGGAGTGACGGCCGGGTCGACCGCGTCGTCGCCAGCGGCGTCGAGATCACGGAGCGCGAGCGCCTGGAGAAGGCGCTGCAGCGCTCTCAGGAGGAGCTCCGGCGAAGCGAGGCCTACCTGCGCGCGATCTTCTCGCACGCCTTCCAGTTCATCGGGCTGCTCGCCCCCGACGGCACGGTCGTCGAAGCCAACCAGAGCGCGCTGGAGTTCGTCGACGCCCGCCGCGAGGACGTCGTCGGTCGGCCGTTCTGGGAGACGCCATGGTGGCGGGGGTATCCGGACCTCCAGTCTCGGCTGAGGAGCGCGATCCGGGATGCTGCCGAGGGGCGGTTTGCGCGGTTCGAGGCGACGCATCCCGGGGCCAGCGGGCGAGCGGCGACGATCGACTTCTCTCTCACGCCCGTGAAGGACGAGACCGGCCGCGTCGTCCTGCTCGTGCCCGAGGGGCGGGACATCACCGAGCGCAAGCAGGCGGAGACGAGACAGCAGTTCCTGGCGGAGGCGGGAGGCATCCTGGCGAACGCCCTCGAGTACCGCGATCCGCTCTCCGAGATCGCGAAGCTGGCAGTTCAGTTCCTGGCCGACTGCTGCATCGTCGACGTCGCGGATGACCAAGGGAGCGTGCGGCGCGTCGAGGTCGCGCACTCGACCGCTCCCAGGCCCTGGTTCGCCGAGCTCCTGGAGCGGGTCCCGCTCGACCGCAAGCACCCGCACCTCACGTACTCGGTGCTCGAGACGAAGCGCCCGGTCCTGATGACGGAGGTCGCGCCGGGCGAGCTGGACGTGCTCGCGCAGAGTGAGGAGCACTTGCGCGCGCTCCAGGCGCTGGACCCGAAGTCGCTCATGAGCGTCCCTCTGGTCGCTGGCGGGCGGATCCTCGGAGCGCTCCTCTTCGTCTCGTCACGTCCCGAGCGCCGGTACGGGCCGGACGATCTCCGCGTCGCGCAGGAGCTCGCAGACCGAGCAGCCCTCGCCGTCGAGAACGCGAGGCTCTACCGGATCGCGCGCGAGGCCATCGAGGCGCGCGATCAGGTCCTCGCGATCGTCGCGCACGATCTGCGCAGCCCGTTGCAGGTCGCGCTCATCGCCTCGAAGACCATCATCGACGCGTGCCCGGGCGAAGGGAACGCCAGGGCCGCCCGCAAGGCCGCCGAGGCGATCCGGCGCTCGGTCGACCGCGCGAATCACCTCATCCAGGACCTGCTCGACGTGACGCGGATCGAATCGGGCGGGCTCTCGGTGGAGCGCACCAGCGTGCCGGCGCGCGAGCTCGTGGCAGAGGCGGCCGAGACGTTTGGTCCTGCCGCGACGGAGTCCGCGCTGCGGCTGGAGACGGAGATCCCGGAGGATCTTCCGTCCATTCCCGCCGACCGCGAGAGGATCCTCCAGGTGTTCTCGAACTTGATCGGGAACGCGATGAAGTTCACTCCCGCCGGGGGGCGCATCCGGATCGCGGCGAGACGCGGAGAGCAGGAGGTCTGCTTCTGCGTCTCGGACACGGGTCCCGGTATCGCTCCGGAGCACCTTCCGCACCTTTTCGATCGCTTCTGGCAGGCGCGGCCAGAGGACCGGCGCGGAACGGGACAGGGGCTCCCCATCGCCAAGGGGATCGTGGAGGCCCACGGCGGGCGCATCTGGGCCGAGAGCGCGCCTGGGCGGGGAAGCACGTTCTGCTTCACGGTGCCGTTCGAGCATTCGGCCCCATTTCGACCGAGCCCGGAGAGTGACGCGGCGCGCTAGGCGCGAGACGCCGAAGCAGGCGCGCGCGCCGGTCCACGGAAAGGCGGCCGCGCCCCCCAAGTCGCCGGCCGCTTCCGCTCCTTAGCCCTGCGGCACAGCGAAAAGCGCGTCAATGACGCGGAAACACGCGGGTCTCGCTGGGTTGCAGGTGGTCTCGCGGTGTCGCATACGGTGCCAGCGAAACGCACCAAGAACGCACCACGGGCCCGATCGCACCACGAACGCACCACGCCCCGCCCCCTCCCGCGCTGGCGCGCTGCTCTTCGCGTCGCGGTGATCCACGGTTCGCCGCGCCGCTTCGCCCGCGTTCCGCTCGCGCGGCCTGATGAAGTCGTCCCACCATGCCCGTTGCTCTTCGCTTGCGGCGCGGTCGCGGGCCGTGCGGGGAGCCGCTCGCGAGAGCGGTCCCCATCGTTCCGGTGCGCCATGGAGGTGGAACCCGCTTCGAGGGGGTCGCCCATGGCCTCTCGCCGCTGAGCTCCTAGGGATCAGTCGCGAACACGAGGTCATCGTGATCGTCATACGATCCCGCGCCGCAGGAGCCCGGGACGCCGCCGTAGCGGAACACCCCGCGTATGGCGCGCAGCGTCCCGCCGACCGGGAGCGTGAACGTCGTCTCGAGCGTCTGCGACGCAGACGCTCGAGACCTGATCGGTCTTGACCGTTGCAGGGTTGGGCCGATCCGTCCGGGGCAGGCGGGCGGCCGGGAGCGTCGCATCGAGGCAAGCGGGGCCAGAGCGGGCC